>Ga0105047_10015287_pt1 | contig 12100 bp, 10 predicted proteins | sample MAT04_FD_78384 | JGI IMG/M metagenome (GOLD analysis project Ga0105047, IMG submission 78384) | Freshwater microbial communities from Lake Fryxell liftoff mats and glacier meltwater in Antarctica - MAT-04 (megahit assembly) | ecosystem: Environmental > Aquatic > Freshwater > Ice > Liftoff... | reverse complement strand
GACGGGGTCGATCAGCGTGACGCGCGCAGGATGCCGGCAAGCTCGTCGTCCGTGAGCGTCACCGGGTGTGTGCGCATCGACGAGCCGCGCGATCCGGCCACCACGGCTTCGATGCCCACCTCATCCAGCCCGAAGGTCGCGAGCCCCGGCACCCCCAGCTCCTCGACCCACGCGCGCAGCACCGCCACCAGCGCGTCACGGGCCCTCTCATCGGCTGTGTCGGCCGGCAGCCCGGCCAGCACCCGGCCCAGCGTGGCGTACCGGGCCAGCCCTGGCGATTCCGGCTCGCGGTCAGCCAGGACGCGGATGGTCGCGTCGGTCGTCTGCCACAGGACCGCGCCGCACGCGGCCCCGTGGGGGATGGGCAGCCGCGCGCCCAGCGGCGCCGCCAGCCCGTGGACCGCGCCAAGGCCCGCGTTCGCGAGGCAGATGCCGGAGAGCAACGCCCCGTAGGCCGTGCGGGCCCGGGCCGCCGGGGCCGCGACGCCATCGGGTTCGCGATGCCACGCAGGCAGTCCGTCGCGGATCGCGGCCAGCCCGTCGAGCGCCAGGGCATCCGTGACCGGGGCCGCCCGCTGCGACACGTACGATTCCAGGAGCTGCGTCAGCGCATCGAGCCCGTTGAACGCGATGGACGCCGGCGACAGCCCGCACAGCAGGTCCGGGTCCACGACCGCGTCCGCGGGCACGAGCTGCTCGTCCCGGAAGGAGCGCTTGAAGCCGTCCGCGCCGCGCAGGCTGATGACGGCGTTGCGCGTCGCCTCCGACCCGGTGCCGGCCGTCGTGGGCACCGCAACCACCGGCACGGCCGGGCCCCGGTACGGCCGCTGCTCGGCGAACCCCTCCAGGTGGGTCCGGACCGGGTCGCCGGTGCGCACCAGGCCCGCGATGGCCTTGGCCGCGTCGAGCGCGCTGCCGCCGCCGACACCCAGCACGACCCCGACGTCCGACCCCGACCATGCCGCGACCGCGCCGTCGATGTCCTCCGGGCCTGGCTCCGCGGGCACCGCCACGCGGCCCACGAGCGAGACCCCGGCTTCCGCGAGGCCCGACTCCAGCGCCGCGAGCCGCCCCGATCGGGCGAGCGAGCCCCGGCCGGTCACCAGCAGGACCCGCCGCGAGTGACCGGCCACGATGCCCGGTACGGCCGCCATCGAACCCGCGCCGAAGGTGATGCGCGGCAGTCGCCCGAGCGTGAAGGCCATGGCGGACATGACCCCGGCCCCGCCCGCCCGCCCGGTCAGCGGCGCGCTCATCGGGCCGCCGCATCCTCCGGGAAGATGCCCTCGTAGCGGACGGGGACCCGCGGCTCCACCAGCCAGTCGGTCACCGCGTCCCGCCACGCGAAGTAGTGCGTCGTCTCCTTGTGGGCCTTCGCAGCGCCTTCGTCCGTGTACCACTCGTAGAGCACGAACCGGGTCGGATCCTCCATCGATCGCAGCACGTCCCACCGGACGTTGCCCGGCTCCCGCACGGATCCCTCGTGGTTGGCGCGCGTCGCGTCCAGGAACGCGTCGATGAACTCCGGCTTGACATGGACGTGGACGAGCGTGACGAACATGGGTGATGGCCTCCTTGCTCCGGATGCTACCCCGGCGCACCGACCGCCAGCCGCCGGGAATCGCGACGCCCCCGCCGCGAACCGGCAGGGGCGCCTGGTGAGTTCGCGGGAGGGCTACCCGACGACGAACGTCCCGTTCATCAACTGGTAGTGTCCGGGCACCGTGCAGCCGAACTTGAGGCTGGCCGCGTCCTCCGGCACGGTCCACGTGAACTCCTGCGTCCCCTCGTTGTAGTCAGGGATGCCCGGCAGGCCCTCGGTCTGCGACGTCAGGAGCGCCTGGTCCGGGCCGATCCAGAAGTTGTGAGCGTAGCCGGCTGTGTTGGTGATGCGGAACGTGATCGTCTCCCCGATCGTGACCGGGATCTCCGTGACCTTGACGCCGTTCTCCAGGATCTGGAGCGCGGCGTCCATCTCGAGTTCGATGACGCGCGCCTCCGCGGGCGCGCTCGACTCCATCGGACCGTGGCTCGCCATCGGCAGCGGTCCGGGGGTGGTGCCGGCGGCCGTGACCGTGAACTCCTGGCGCATGCCGAGCGCGACATGGGGCAGTGTGGCCTCGAGCGCCGGATCGAGGGTGGCATCAGGGCCCGGGATCGTGGTCATCCCCTGGGGCACGAAGCAGAGTGCGATGTAGTCGCCCTCCTGCTCCAGCACCAGGGTTCCCTCTGCCGTCTCACCGGGTGCGGCGAACAGCGGGTCGAGCATCGTGACCTTGGCCATGATTTGGTCGTCTGGCAGAGCGAGCAGCTCGTCCCACGATTCGGTCGTGTCGTCGTTGCGGCGCGCCACGACCAGTTCGTGGAGCTCCACACCCGTGTTGACGAGGGCGAGGGCCGTGCCCGCTGGGACGCTCGTGGGTAGCCCGTCGAAGTGGTAGTCCATCGCGGTGACGGTGATCGTGGCGCCGGCCGCGGGCGACTGGGCGAGCGTGGGCGCGACGGCCAGGGACCCCAGGATGACCGTCGCGGCGAGCAGCGCAACGCAGCGGCGAAGTGACGAGAACCTCATGTAGACCTCCGACAGGCGACGCGAAGCGGGGTCGGCAGCCCCGGGACGAAGAGAGCCGGATGGGCATCGCTGTCAGACCCCTTGATACCACGGACAGCGTCCGACGTGCGCCACGGACCCATGGGCCGGCGGCGCACGGGCCAGCCGACCTCGATCACGCGCTCTTCGGTACCCGGTGGAGCGCCAGCATCGTGAGGTCGTCCGCCTGGGGCATGCCGTCCGCGAACGCGTCGACCGCGTCGAGGATGCCCGCCAGCGTCGCCTCCGCACCGCTGCCCGCGCTCGCCCGCAGCGCCCGCCGCAGGCGTCGCTCGCCGAACCGCCGGCCACGCCGATCGGCCGCATCGATGATGCCGTCGGTCACGAGCACCACGGTCTCGCCCGGACGCAGCCGCCGCCGGTGCTCCACGGTCTCCATGGGGTCGAACAGTCCCAGCATGGTGCCGCCCGCCGGCAGCTCCGCCACGGTGCCGCCGGGCCGCAGCAACAGCGGCGGCTCGTGTCCGGCGCTCGCCCAGCGCAGCTCTCCGGTGGCGGCCGTCAGCTCCGCCACGAGGGCCGTCACGAACAGCCCGGAGCGGACGTCCCGCGCGAGGACCCGGTTGACGCGCGCGAGCGTGTCCGCGGGCCCGGTGCCGTTCCATGCCGCCGAGCGCATCACCGCGCGGCAGAACGCCATCAGCAGCGCCGCGGTCACGCCCTTGCCGGTGACGTCTGCGATGCCCACGCCGAGCTGCCCCTCCCCGCCGGGATGCGCCGGGTAGACGTCGTAGGCATCACCACCGATGGAGCGCGCCGCGCGATACCGGGCCGCGACCTGCCACTCCGGGCCCAGGTCAGGAAAGGACCGGGGCATGAGGCTGACCTGGATGCGTTGGGCGGTGCGGAGCTCCTGGTCGTTGCGCTCGTTGGCCTCCGCCAGCGCGTCGCCGAGCTCCACGATCCGTGCGTCGCGCTCGCCGAGCAGGCGACGCAGGCGACGCAGCTCGGCGGCGGTACCGGGCGGGCGGGTCACGGTCGGCAGCCGCCGGCGCGGGGTTGTCAGGCGAATGCTGCGATCGCCGCGGCCTCGTCCTCGTGGATGGGGATGAACCGGCTCATCCCGGTGCGCTCCAGCGCCTTGCGCACGGATGGCGCCGGCCCCAGCAGCTGGAGGTGCGTCTGCGTGCCCGCTTCCACGGAGCGCTGCATCGCGTGATGGGCATTCCAGCCGCCTTCCAGGTCCGGCGGCACCTCGCCCGCCAGCAGCAGCGCGATGGTGTGGAACGCGACCAGGCCGGAGCTGCCCATGAAGGGGACCTTGCGCAGGTCCACGAGCACGTGGTGCGCGCCGGCGTCCACGGCCTTGCGGCCGGCCTCGATGAGCTGCTCGTAACTGCTCGCGTCGAGGTCGCCATCGAGGCGAAGGACGGTCACGGTCACGGCTGCGGTGACCTTGTCGACCGAGGTGTTCACGTGGTGCGCTCCTGTGTCGGGTGTTCCAGGCGGCGGATGAGGATGAGTTCGTTGCCGGCGGGGGCGCGCCCGGTGTGGGTCACGCGGTCCACGCACGTCCGGGTGAGATGGATTCCGAAACCGCCGGGCCGGCGCCCCGCCAGCGGTGTGTCGAGGTCCTGGATCACGAAGTCCGTGGGGTCGAACGGAGGGGCATCATCGCGGATGGCGACGATGAGATCCGGGCCGTCACGTTCCACCGCCACCTCCAGACGACCGGGCATGCCCCGATAGCCGTGGCGGATGACGTTCGTGGCTGACTCGTCGACGGCCTGGACCACGTCGTCCGCGACCGCGTCCTGCGCGCCCAGCGATCGAGCCGCGTCGCCCACGAAGGCACGGATCGCGCGCAGGTCCTCCTGGCGCGCTTCGGGCAGGTGCAGCGAGCGCGTGGCGGTCACGACCGGCAGTCTACCGTCCGGGTGCGTCGCCACGGCCCGCCACGCCCACAGGATTGCGACCCGCCTCCCGGGTGCGGTGCAGCTCGCCGGCCGCCTCAGCGTCGCGCGCCCGATCCAGCCCGTCGAGGATGAGGTCCAGGCCGAACGCGAAGGCGCCCGCGTCGGCTGGGCCGACGTGCACGACCCGCGTCCTGAGCAGCTCCGACAGGTAGGGGTACCGCTCGGGCGGCATCGCCCCGGACATCGACTCGACGATGGCCGCCACGGCCGACGGGTCGGCGGTCGGCCACGCCTGCTCCTGGAGCAGGAAGCCGTACAGGTGGCTGTCAAGCGTCAGGAGCGCGCGATGGGTGAGCTCGAGCGAGAACCCGGCGAGGCGGAACGTGGCCACGAGCGCCTCGGAGTGGTCCAGGCGTGCCGGGCCTGCGTTGCCGCGCGCCTCCATCAGCGTCGCGGCCCAGGGATGGCGCTGCAGGACCGCCCGGGCCGACAGTGTCCGCTCGCGCATGGACTCCCGCCAGCCGGCGGCTGGATCGGGCGGCGCGATCTGGCCTGCCACGAGCTCGGTGATGCCGTCGAGCAGGTCGTCCTTGTCCGTGACGTGGTTGTAGAGCGACATCGCCTGGACGCCGACGGCCGACGCCAGCCGGCGCATGCTCAGGGACTCCAGACCCTCCGTGTCGACCAGTTCGATGGCCGCCTGGAGCACTTTCTCCCGGGTGAGGGTGCGTCGCGCCAAGCCGCCTCGTGGTGTGCCAGGACCGCCGACCGGCCGCGATCCCACCGCTGCCCGGCTCCTTGTCTCGCCGCTGCCCACCACCTCGCTCACTCCTCCCCCGTCTCCGGGCTCGTCACTGGTTGACGTACTTACAGCGTAGGTATATCGTAGCACGCGTCACATACTTACAGCGTAGGTATCCACGAGATCCCGGAGGGAACCATGACCATGCAGGCGATCATCCATGAGCGGTACGGGCCCGCCGCGCTGCTTCGATACGGGCCGCTCGCGGCACCCGTCCCGCCCGAGGACCGGGTGCTCATCCGGGTACGTGCGGCGAGCGTCAACGCCGCCGACTGGCACGTGATCCGCGGGGCACCCGTCTTCGTGCGCGCGGCGTCCGGGCTGCGGCGGCCGAAGAACCGCGTGCCCGGGATGGACGTGGCGGGCATCGTGGAAGCGGTGGGGGAGCGGGTGACCCGGTTCCGGCCGGGCGACGAAGTCGTGGGCTCGGCGTCGGGGTCGTTCGCGGAGCTGGCTCTCGCGCGTGAGGATCGATTGACCCGCAAGCCGGCCGGCCTGGGCTGGGCGGAGGCTGCCGGACTGCCCCTGGCGTCCACCACCGCGCTCCAGGGGCTGCGTGACGCCGGCAGGCTCCAGGCTGGCCAGCAGGTGTTGATCGTGGGCGCGTCGGGCGGCGTGGGCACGTTCGCGATCCAGATCGCTTCGGCCATGGGCGGCGTGGTGAGCGCCGTGTGTGCCGAGCGGAACGCCGATCTGGTGCGCTCCCTGGGCGCCCGGGAGGTCATCGCGTATGAGCACGCCGACTGGACGACCGGCGGTCCGCGCTACGACCTGGTGCTGCAGTTCGCCGGGACGCACGCGCCGTCGGTGGCGCGCCGGGCGCTGCGGCCGGGCGGCACCCTGGTCTTGAGCAGCGGTCAGGGACGGGTGGCGGGTGTGGACCGGATGCTCAAGGCGATGCTCAGCAACCCGTTCGTGCGGGCGCGCCAGGTCGTGCTGGTGGCGACGGATTCGGTGCCGGACATGGACGCCGTTCTCGAGATGGTCGCGGCGGGCACGGTCCGGACGGTCATCGAGCGCACCTACCCGCTGGCCCAGGCCGCGGACGCCGTAGCCTGGGTGGAGGCCGGGCACACCCGTGGCAAGACCGTGATCACGATGTGACGCGCTGCGTCAGGCGATGCGCGCGTGGTCGGCGGGGCCGCGCTTGAGGAACCGGCCGTGGCCCCGGGCGCCGTTCCACTCGCCGTCCTCGACGATGACCCTGCCCCGCGAGAGCACGATGTCGGAGCCGCCCTGCACCTCGCGCCCCTCGTAGCAGCTGTAGTCCACGTCCATGTGGTGGGTCGCCGCGGAGATCGTGCGCTTGCGCGCGGGGTCGTAGATCACCAGGTCCGCGTCCGCGCCCACGGCCACCACACCCTTCCTGCCGGACATCCCGAACAGCTTGGCCGGACCGGTGGAGATCACGTCCACCCAGCGTTCCTTGCTGAACCGGCCGGCGACCACGCCACCGTCGTGCAGCAGGTCGACCCGGTCCTCGACGCCGGGCAGGCCGTTGGGGACCTTCCGGAAGTCGTCCCGGCCCAGCTCCTTCTGGCCATGGAAGTCGAACGGGCAGTGGTCCGTGGCCACGACCTGCAGGTCGTCCCGGACCAGGCCGTGCCACAACTGCTCGGTGTGGTCGGGCGTGCGCAGCGGCGGTGAGCAGACGAACTTGGCGCCCTCGAAGCCGTTGCCCATGTCGTCCAGGTTCAGGAACAGGTACTGGGGGCAGGTCTCGGCGAAGGCCGGCAGCCCGGCGTCGCGTGCCCGCTGGACGGCCTGGAGCGCCTCCTTGGCCGACAGGTGGACGATGTACACGGGGACCTTCGCCGCCTGCGCGAGCGTGATCACGCGGTTGGTCGCCTCCCCCTCGAGGATCGAGTACCGGGCCAGTCCGTGGCCGATGGGGTCGGTGATGCCGGCGGCGATGTGGTCGGCTGCTATGACGTCGATGGCCAGGCCGTTCTCGGCGTGCATCATGATCAGGCCGCCGTTCTTCTCCGTCCGCTGCATGGCGCGGAAGATCGCGCCATCGTCGGAGAAGAAGACGCCTGGATACGCCGTGAACAGCTTGAAGTCCGGCACGCCCTCCGCAACCAGCTGGTCCATCTCGGCCAGGGTGCTGTCGTTGACGTCCGACATGATCATGTGGAACCCGTAGTCGATGGTGGCGTTGCCTTCCGCCTTGGCGTGCCACGCGTCCAGGCCCTCGCGCAGGCTCTGGCCCTTCATCTGGACCGCGAAGTCCACGATGCTGGTGGTGCCACCGAAGGCCGCGGCGCGCGTGCCCGTCTCGAACGTGTCCTTGGCGAACGTGCCGCCGAAAGGCAGCTCCATGTGGGTGTGCACGTCGATGCCACCGGGGATCACGTACCGCCCGGTCGCGTCGATGGTGCGGTCCACGCCGTCGGCCAGCGGGGAGCTGCCCAGGTCGCGGCCCAGCGCGGCGATCGTCTCGCCGTCGATGAGGACATCCGCGTGCTGCGAACCGTCCGCGTTGACGACCAGGCCGTTGACGATGAGCGTGCGCATGGGTCCTCCCTCGGGTCGTGCTCGAGCCGCCTCGGCCGCTCCTCCGACCGTCCGACTGGCGTGCCCCGAAGGATAGCCGCACTGCACCCCGCGCAGACCCCCACCGACGACCGTGCCCCCGTCGGTCCCACCCCGCGCCCCGCGCAGACCCCGACCGCTGCGGCGACGCGCCTTCGCCGCCTCTTGGTACCGTCGTGTACCGTGAGCGAGCCGATGACGACGACCCCCCGACGCGTCGCCGCCGCCTTTCGGGTGCGCGCAGCGGCCGTCGTGCTGGCCACCCTGACGCTCGCCGCCACCAGCGCTCCAGCGCTGACCGCAGACGCGAGCGGCTCGACCACGCGTGCCGCCGACCGTGGCTGGGCAGCGACCCCGATCGGGGACGTGCTGGCAGGATCGAGCCCCATCGGCCTCCGGGCGCCGGACCGCGGCGGCCTCCGTGCCCTGCCGCCGACGGCATCGGTCGCCTTCCATCCGGCCACGGGCGCCGTGCGGTTCCTCGCCGGCACGCGACGCACGCCGCTGGCCAGCGCGGCGGATCTGCGGGCGACCGCCCGGCGCCTGGGCCAGGCGGCACCGACCACCCCGGACGCGGCCGCTCGCGCGTTCCTGGGCACCACCGCGGCGCTGTTCGGGGTCGCACGCGTGGACGACCTACGCACGGACCGCGTCACGATCCGTCCCCGCGGTCGCTCGGTGGTGCGCTTTCAGCAGCGTCAGGGCGGCATCCCGGTCATCGGCGGCGAGCTCATCGTCCACCTGGACCGGCGCGGCAACGTCACGAGCGTCGCCGGAGAGGCGCTGCCTGCGGCGGACGCGGACACCGTGGCGAGCCGCCCGCAGCTCTCCGCCGCGGCCGCCCGTCGCATCGCGGCCGCGTGGGTCGCGCGCGAGGCGGCCCCGACCGGGAACCCGGCCCCGGACGCGGATCCGGGCGGGGCGGTGACCACCAGCGAGGGCCTGGCCATCCTCGATCCCCGTCTCCTGGGCTCGGGCGGTCCGCCCATCTTGCGCCTCGTCTGGCGCATCGACGCACGCATCGACGGCACGACGACCGGGGACCCTCGCCGGGCGGGCGGCGATCACGCCCACGGGCCGATGCCCATCCATCGCCTGATCCTCGTGGACGCGCTGAGCGGCGAGGTCCTCGATGCCCTGGAACGGGTCGCGGGGGGCCTCGACCGCACCATCTGCGACTTCGGCAACCGGCGGACGAAGGACTTCCGCTGCACCTCCGGGCGCGTCACGCGCGATGAGGGCGATCGGCCCAGCGGGCGCCAACAGGTGGATGCGCTGTACCGGCTGATGGGTCAGCTGTACGACTTCTGGCGGAACCGCTTCGGCCGGGACGGCATCGATGGAGATGGCCAGGCGTTCGTGGCCACGGTCCGTTACTGCCTGCCCACGTGGTGCCCCATGCAGAACGCGTTCTGGGAGTGGGGGCCGCAGCAGGCAGCCTTCGGCGACGGCTGGGCGGACGTCGATGACCTCGTCGGCCACGAGTTCACGCACGGCGTCCTGGACCATGAGGCGCGCCTGTTCTACGACTACCAGTCGGGCGCCATGAACGAGTCGTTCGCGGACATCTTCGGCGAGGGCTTCGATTTGCTGAACGACTCTGGGGACGACCGATCAACCGTGCGCTGGGTGATCGGCGAGGACATCCCCGGCGGTGCCGCGCGGGACATGCAGGACCCTGGGCGGTTCGGGGACCCCGACCGCGTCCGCAGCCCCCGCTGGTACACGGGTTCCGGGGACAGTGGAGGCGTGCACTCCAACAGCGGCGTGGGCAACAAGGCGGCCGCGCTCATCGCGGACGGTGGCACGTTCAACGGCCGGCGCATCGACGGCATCGGTCTCATGAAGATGCTGCGCGTGGAGTACGAGGTGATGACCGAGCGGCTCACCTCCGCCTCCGACTACCTCGACAAGCACGATGCCCTCACCCAGGCCTGCGTGTCGCTGGTGGGGACCGCGGGCATCACGATGGGGGACTGCCGCTCGGTGCGCGACGCGGCCGATGCCACGGAGATGCACCTCCTGCCCACGTCCTCGGCGCCGCGCCAGGCGCCACTGTGCAGCTCCAACCGCTACCCGGTCACGACCTTCGAGGACGACCTGGAGCAGCCCGGCCAGGACCGCTGGGCGTCCACCGCCCTTGACGGCGGACGAGACCCGTGGCGCTACCCGCCGAACCCGAACGGGAACCCGATGTGGGACGGCACGTGGGCCTCATCGGGGCGCTTCAACTTCTACGGCAAGGATATGGGCCGTGTCACGAACGCGGCCATGGCCATGACCCAGGCGGTGACCGTGCCCGCCGGCGGCCTGCTGCGCTTCGAGCACGGCTACCGGTTCGACGCCGGCAGCCGCTCCTGGGACGGCGGCGTGGTGGAGGCGAGCGTCGACGGTGGCCGCTGGGTGGACCTCGGATCGCGCTTCATCAACAGCGGGTACACGGGCAGCATCGCGACCGGCCGCGGCAATCCGCTGCGTGGCCGCCGGGCGTTCGTGTCCGTGTCGCGCGGCTGGGGTGCCTCGCGCGTGGACCTCTCCGACTGGGCGGGCCGCAGGGTGCGCATCCGGTTCCGCATCGGCACGGACCGGACGCACGGCAGCTACGGCTGGTACATCGACGACGTGCGCATCTACCACTGCCCGTGGGACACCAAGGCGCCCACCGGCTCGGTGGTCATCGGTGAGGGCGCGGAGGCGGTCCGCCAGCGCACCCAGTCGCTCGCCATCTCCGGCGATGACGCGACGACCGCAGTCACCCGGATGCGCGTCTCCAACAGCGGGCGGCTGCGCGACGGTCTTCTCCGGGAGGGCGTGGAGCTGCCCTTCCGGGCCTCGCTCGACTGGATCCTGACGGACACGGCCTGGGGTGGCACGAAGGCGGACGGCTCCAAGCGGGTCCACGTGCAACTGCGCGACCGGGCCGGCAACTGGTCGGCGCCCTTCAGCGACCGGACCGTGCTGGACACCAGGCCGCCGAACGTGGGCGCGCCCGGTCCCCGGTTCATGACAGGCACCACGGTCGCCGCCGAGGAGCCACGCATCCCCGTGCGCGTCTCGTTCACGGCCACCGATGCGACGTCGGGACTGGCGCGCACGGAGCTTGAGCGCCGACGTGACCAAGGCGACTGGACCGGGGTGGACCTGGGTGGCGAGACCAGCACCGCGGCGGATCTGCGGCTCCCGGACGACGCTGCTGCGGCGTGGCGCTTCCGCGCCCGCGCCCGTGACGTGGCGGGCACCTGGAGCGAAACCACCTCCAGTGGACCCTTCACGATCCACAGCACGCAGGAGGGCAGCGGCGCGTGGACCTGGACGGGTGACTGGACCACACGGGCCCAGGACGACGCGTTCGGTCCCGCGATCCGGACCGCGGATGCTGCGGCGGCGACCGGCCGGGTCACGGTCAGGGGACGCCAGGTGGCGCTCGTGGCGCCGCGCGGTCCGGGCCTGGGGATCGCGCAGATCCGCCTGGACGGTGCGACGGCCGCGACCGTCGATCTGTACGCGGCAGAGGCAGTGCCGCGCACGATCGTGTGGCAGTCCTCGTTGGGCGCGGGCGAGCACACCCTTGCGGTGGTGGTCACCGGCGATGCCGACCCGGCCGCGACCGGCAGCCGGGTCGCCATCGACGCGGTGCTCACGCTGCGCTGAACGCGCCGATCAGCCTGCGCGGATCAGTGCTGGATGTCCACCGTGATGTCCACGAACGGCGTGTCCTGCGTGGACGGGTCGTCCCACATCGGGACCTGGAGCGCGGTGCAGCCGTCTCCCACGACCCCCAGCAGGGTGTACACGCGACCGTCATCGCCCGCCAGCCTGGTCAGCGACCGCACGGCCGTCTTCTCGGGTGATGCCTGGAGCGTCCGCGTGAGCGAGACGGACGGGGAGAAGCGCACGACGACCACCACGTCGCCCTCGGCGGGCGCCGGAAGGCCCAGCGCATCGAGTTCCTCGAACGACAGCGTCTCCACGATCACGCGCGCCACCTTGCCGTCCAGGCGTGCGTCCGGCACCAGGCGCAGGGTGACCCGGTCATACCCCTCGCGCTCCGCCCAGAACGTGCCGTCGACGCGCCAGCCGCGGTCGCGCGGATCGCGGACGCCCTCGATGCCGTCGCACCGGAACGTGCGCGGCGCGGGGGCGCGCGGCGAGGCGGTGGTGCGGACGGGGCCGGGCGTCGCGGACGAGAGCGGACGGGGCGTGGGCGTGGGCGTGACCAAGGGGGTCGGCGTCGGGGTCTGGGCTGGGGTCGCGGTGGGCGCAGCGTTCGGGGTCGGCGCGGGCGTCCGTGTCGCG
>Ga0105047_10015286_pt1 | contig 12100 bp, 9 predicted proteins | sample MAT04_FD_78384 | JGI IMG/M metagenome (GOLD analysis project Ga0105047, IMG submission 78384) | Freshwater microbial communities from Lake Fryxell liftoff mats and glacier meltwater in Antarctica - MAT-04 (megahit assembly) | ecosystem: Environmental > Aquatic > Freshwater > Ice > Liftoff... | reverse complement strand
TATCCCCCCCAGCCTCCCGCGATCTGTCGGGGGTTGATGTAGGTCTTTCCTTCGTCGTAACTGGTCCACACGCCGATGTTGTAACGGTCGTTGTAGTTGGCCCCGCTTGATCCGCCCTTCGGATCGCCCAGCGGTGCGGAGAAGAGCAGGCGGTCGCGATCGTCTCCGTCACGCTTCGCCGAATATCGAATCAGGCTGGTATCGATCGGAGTCACCGGAACATCAAGGGCTTGAGCCGTGCCCCACGACTGCCCGCCATTCGAACTGAAGAACTGCTGGCGTGGCCCGCCGTTGTCCGCACGCGCGTTCATCAGCAGATCGCCATTGGTCAGTTCAACGATGTCCGCTTCGGTCGTCTGTGCCGAGGTCGCATCGCCGCCTCGCTGCCATGACGCGCCATGCGAATCGCTGTAGATCGCGAGGCTCGCCGCCGTCGGACCATCGCTGCGCGACGCGGTCATAATCAGCCGTCCGTTGCGGGCGGGATTGGTCTGCCACTTCAGTTGAATCCCGGTGGTAGGTCCGGCGCCGAAGATGTCCCAGTTGATATCCTTAACCTGCGTTGTAATCACCTGCGCGGACGACCAGGTCGTACCATGGTCGCTGCTGCTCATCACAAAGCTGTGAAATGTATTACTGCCATATCCTTTCGAAACGAAAGTTCCGTTACTGGCAAACAGGTTCGGCGCTTCTGTAAAGTGGAGATAGATATTGTTCGTGGTCTTGTCCAGAACAGCGGTCGGGCCGCAATAGTCATTGAAATTGTTGGCATACAAGGTGCGGATGGGCGACCAGGTCTGTCCACCGTCAATGCTTCTCTTCACAACAACATCGCTCAGGCCATCACCGCGGCCGGGATCGTCGATCTTCTGCTTGGCCTCGCCGAATGCCAGCAAAGCTCCGTCGCCGGCAACCTGTAATGACCCCACCCGAAAGAACGGACGAGTCGGCCGGTCGCTCGCATTGTAGAGAGGCACATCGAAATTGACCGTCTGCGCCTGCACCAACGCCGGGCATACAGCCGCCAGCGCTCCGGCAAAAACAACAACTCGACGCTTCTTCGTCAACATCACATTCATCTCTCGCTCCAATTGCCTGACCAGGCGCATTACTTCTCTGCCCGCTTGATCATCAGCATTTCCACAAACCCGTCGGGGCAGGAAAGACGGTGAACCGTGCCGCGAGGCACGAATACCAGATCACCCGGGCCTACAACGGCTTCCGTTGCGCCGCGCTGCTCGTGTCCGGCCTGGTTGCCGGGGGAATACTCCCAGGTGTCATGCAATGTGCCGCCAAGATAAAACGTCGCCTTGCCATCCAGGATATAGAAGATGTCATCCTCAGTTGAATGCACTTCGGCATCAGCATTGGTTCGGTTTTCCACACGCTGGGGTGTGATCTGAAGCCTTCCCGGGAGATTAACCAGGCTCGCCGTGGCGCCCGGGCCGCTGATGATCTGGGCTCGAAGGATCGCGCCGATCTGACTCACCGGAAAAACCGCGGCCGCATTTTCGGCGACCGTCTCTATGGGATTGCTCAGCACGTTTCCCGCGAGTCCATAGGTGTCGCGCCCCGGCGCCGACGGCGGGCTGTTCTTGTTATGCACATGCCAGACAGCATAGATGTTGCCATCTGCGAGGGTCACCAATGCGGGATAGCCCACGTGTGCTTCTCCCGGCTGCCAGGACTGATCGACCGCCGGTCGTGACCAGCGCGGGTTGGGCAGGGCAGGAATCCCCTCGCCTGCGGGCAAGGCATAAAGATATTTCCAGTTCTTGCCGCCATCCGTGCTGCGGCTGATGCTAAGCCCCGGACGTCCCGCATCCCGGTGGGCCAGGATCACACTTCCATCCGCCATTCGAAGCAACGCAGGCGATCCACCGACAATGTTGGTCGCACGCGGTTCGCTCCATGTCTTGCCGTGGTCTTTCGATTCGATCGCATATAGTAGATCGTTCACGTCATTACGCGCCAGAGCAATGATCGATCCATCCTTCAGCACCTCGTACGCCGTCTCATTGAACCAGAGATTCTCTTTTACGCCTTCAGGCGGATCTTTCCATACAGTACGAAAGTCGCTCCAGGTCTTGCCGCCATCCGTCGTCTGCCAATAGCCGTTGCCGACCTGCTCGATAAAACCAGGCATGATGATCGAGTCGTCGGCGAGCTGAACCATCGGCCCATAGGGCGCAGCCAGCTTGCCTTCGGGAAAGTTTAACTTGCTGATTTGTTCGAAACTCGTGCCGTTGTCTTTACTGAGAAGGATGTCGAGCTTGGTGGTGCGATGCGCCCCGACCTGTCCGCCGGGACATTGAATTTCGATTCGCATTGCGAGAATGGCATTGTCTTTCCTGCGCAACAGCCCGAAGACCGCGACGCCATGCTCTTTTGGATCATCAGCACTGAATTTCAGATAGACATCAGACCACGTTTTCCCGCCGTCGGATGAACGGATGAATGGAGCCTCGCAGCCGGGCATCACATCGCCATGATTGGCAAAGGTGACAATCAGATCCCCATTCGCCGCGACCACCGCAATCGGGCACTCGGCGGTGCCTTTTGCATAGACGTTGTCCGACCGTAGCACCTTCGGCTCGGACGCCATTACCGTCGCGGCGAGCGCGAAGGCGATTCCCAACGCGCTGATGAAGTTAAGGACAGTGCGTTTCATTCAACAAACCTCGGCAAAGACATTTCAAGGATCAATTCAGCGAAGACCCCAGATATTCGCGACGTTCTTGACCCAGTCCCGCATCCTCAACTGCGAAACATGGCCATCGGCGTACAGCACATTCGCAGTCTTGTCCGCAGGACGTTTATCGCTGCCGTGACGAGGATCAAAGCGGTTGTATATGGCTTCCCAGGAGGAAAACGTCCCGGTGTCGGAGATGCCGTCGCGATCCCGATCAAACACGAACGGCCAGAGTGAAGGCATGTAAATAAAATCACCAACGGCATCAGATGCAATCATCGTGTCCTTGCGGATCGAGGTCAGTTTGAGGGTGCTGTGCGGCGACCACCAGGGGCGCGGCTCACCGACATCGTCATACGAGAAGACACCGCCATAGTTCACCCCATAGGTGTTGATAATCCCGAGATCGTACGGTGCGCCGCGCGTCATCGCGTTGCAGCGCATGTAATCCCTTCCGGGCAACTTCCCCTCGGTCTTGGCAAGGTAGGGATTGATCAGAGTTGACCAAAGCGTGACAAACTCCGGCTTGCTGTAGCCTACTGTAGGCAGGTATCCCTTGTTGGAATCGGCGTACATCCTGAACGCCATGCCAAACTGCCGGATGTTGCTGGCACACGCGACGGTCTCCGCCGACTTGCGCGCACGAGAGAGAGCAGGCAGCAGGATCGCTATGAGCACCGCGATCACACCAATCACCACCAGCAGTTCAACGAGCGTGAAACCCGCCCTGCCGCCCATGCGTAAGGCACGGCAACCACGAGTCGAATGGATGCAATCTTGCTGAGTGTTCATTGGCATAATAGATCCTCAATTTGAACTGAAAACCCGGGACGGCGTTTCTGCAACGCCGTCCCGGTTAAAACACAATCACTTACGAACGTCGGCTACGACGAATGCATAGCGTTGAAGCAAGTGCAACGAAGGCAAGGGACGTTGGCTCGGGAATCGGGGCAGGCGCCCATGCTCCCGTCGTATCCCACCGCAGATAATCGATGTCCACGTTCACTTCCGCACTACCGGACACCAAGTCGCCGAAACTGAGTGACTCGGGAAAGAAGTTGGTGTTCTGCGCCAGTGCGGGCGCGATTTCAACTCCGTCCCGCCACACCTGGAAGATCTGACCAGCACTTGATCCCGGCGGAGAATAGGATGCGATGCGGAACGTATGCCAGGTGTCACTGTTGTCCGCCGTCGGCACGGCACCGCTCGCAGCGCTGTCGTTCGGGCCGATGATCTTATCCTTGAAAAACTGCACAAGTCCGTCGGTGTTCTGATCAATCTCCCGAACCGCAAAACCGTACTGCCCACTGTTGGATGCCCGAATGATCGCCCGCAATTCGACGGTGTATCCACCGATCGAGCTGTCGTCCGGATTCCAGGTTCCCACACCGTCAGTTTTCTTCCAGAAGTAGGCATCGCCGTATTGATTCGCCGGAAGGCTGGTGTTCGTATCCGTGTCGAGCCGCAGATAATCAACACCCCCACTGCTTGCCAGCGACGCGGGGTCGGCGGGAGTTCCGAAAATAGCGTTCGGATCACCGAGAACAAAGCCAAGCCCGGCGTTCTGCGGAAGAACGTCGCCTTCATACTTCCCGGCAAAGGCGCTGGAATCCAGCACCCCATCCAGTGCGGTAAGCGACGGCGCCGCCTGCGCAGACCCCGCCAGGGTCAATCCCACGATTCCTGTAAACATAAGAGCACGCTTCGACATAGAACCTCCAGAAATGAAAAAAGAAGTGGCGCACTTTCTCTGACCGCGCGATCGCGCGTGGCCGTAATAGGACATGAAGATGTGAAATACTTTGAACATTCAAGCCATCAAAACAATATCCCCTTTTCAGCCCGCACCGTTCAGCGTCGTCGGCGAACGACCAACGCACCTAACCCAAGAATCGCCAGGCTCGACGGTTCAGGCACCACGCTGCCCAGCGCCGCACTTGGAATGGCGGCTGCTCCGAAGTTGCCGGCAAGGTAATTGAAGTCGCGGGTAGTAACTTTACCGTCGTAGTCAAAGTCACCTTCCGCCCAGATTGCGCCAGTAGTCTTGCCGTAGCCTGCCAGCAAGGCGTTGAAATCGGTGGAAGTGACTGTGCCGCTCAGGTCTGCGTCGCCGTAATAGGTGTATTTGATGAGGATTGATTCAGTCGCCGCTGTCTCTTTCCAACCCAGGCCGGTAGTGGACGTCGCCGCCGAGGTGTCGATGCCGTCCCCATTCCATGACCCAGCGCTGTAACCCGACGTCAACTGTAACTTGATCGTCGCCGCCGGGCTCGCCTGTCCGCGATAGTCGATGTTCAGCGAATTATTCTGCACATTGATTTTTGCAGTACCCTGCAATGATGGCGCTCCGAACAACGTTGCCGCGGGGCCAGCGCCTAGATTCAGCACGCCGCCGGTTTCAATGGTGAGAGGGGCTTGGATATTCACCGCACCCGTCTTCGTGACGATCTTGTTCGCCTTGATGGTCATCGGATTGCCGATGGTCAGGGTGGCACCACTCGCGACAGTGATGTTTGTGTCGCTCGCGAAGATCGACGGCAGATTGATCTTGTGCGAACCCTGCGTTACTTCAACGGATGCGGTTCCCGAAGCCACCTGCAGGGTCAAAGATCCCTGCCCGGTCACCATGTAGCTGTTGGCATTGTCAAACTTCAACGTTCCGACGGTTATGGCACTGTTGGTGTAGACCGTCTGAGCCGAGTTGATCACCGGTCCTAGCAAGGCGACGGAACCGATCCCATTGGGAAGTCCATCCCCCCAGTTGCCCGACACATTCCAGTCGCCCGATCCGTTTACCGCCCATCCGGGATTCGCCATCGGGGCATACGCGCCCGTGGTGTCCCATCGCAGGTAGTCAATATCGATGTTCACCTCTGCAGTTCCCGAAACCAGATCGCCAAACCAGAGCGACTCGGTCAGGAAGTTGGTGTTCTGCGCCACTTGGGCTATTTCCACCCCGTCGCGCCAGATACGGAAGATCTGGCTGGGGTTGGTGTTGCCGGGGGCATAGGAGGCAATCCGGAAAGTATGCCAGTCATCATCATTCGCCGCTGTCGACACCGCGCCGCTCGCCGCGGTGTCGTTCGGGCCAATGATTTTGTCCCTGAAGAACTGGATGAGTCCGTCGGTGTTCTGATCGATTTCGCGAACTGCAAAACCATACTGTCCGCTGTTGGTTGCCCGAACGATCGCACGAAGTTCGATGGTGTACCCTCCCAGCGCGCTGTCATGCGGATCCCAGGTGCCGCCATCGTCTTTCAGCCAGAAGTATGCGTCGCCGAACTGGGTGGCGGGGATATTGGTGTCGGTGTCCAGGCGCAGGAAGTCCACGCCTCCGCTGCTTCCCAGGGACGCCGGGTCGGAGGCGGTTCCATAGATGCTGTTGGGGTCGACCAGTGAAAAACCCAGCCCCGCATCCTGCGGAAGTACATTGCCTTCGTACTTCCCGGCAAAGGCGCTGGAATCCAAGGCCCCATCCAGCCCGGTAAGAGATGGAACGGCGGATGCCGCGCTAACAAGGCTGATCCCCGCAACCGCGGCATACACTCGACTAAGTTTCGACATAGCATCCTCCAAAAAAGACGGACAGAACCCACATTTTCTCCAGCGACATGATCGACTCGATCATGTCGACACAAACTGACGGGAAAGATCCGGTACGGCGTCTTCCATTCTCAGAGACGGGGAGTAAACAAAGTGCGACTTCTTCAGTTGCCCCCGTCGACCTTCAATGGCGTTCACCGCCAGGTCCACCAGCAGCCGCGAGATTTCTTCGTAAAACTCAAAGGTGAAGCTGATCAGCGGTTCAACATGTTCCCAGGCGGGAATGGCATGCAACGCGGCGACAGCGACATCCTGACCAACGACATACCCCATTTTCGTAAGTGCCGCGTAGGTGCCGCTGACACCATCCGCCCCGTCCTGCACCAGGCAGACACCCGGCTCGATGCGGTTGCGGGAAAGATACGCCATCATGCTGTCGTAGCGGGCTTTAGCGCCCCGTTCGGGGGTCCGGATCATCCGGTCCTCGAAGGGAATCGGCAACCCCAGTAGTTTCGAGGTGTCTCGAATCGCCCGCTCATAATGTGCAGCGAGCGGACGTCCTTCATTACGCACTTGGGGGCGGGTCGGATCGCACTCCACAATAAATTGAAATTTCGTCCAGCCTCGCGAGACGATATTCTTGAGCAGATTGCAGGTGCCTTCGTAATAATCTACCAGCACGCTTGGGACGTTGGGACGCGGAAAAGCCGGATCTGCGTAGCGACAAACCAGCGGATGACCGGAGAGACGCTCCTGAAGATCTGCATTGTCCTCTGAGGGCAGGTAATCCAAAACGATCATGCCATCCACATGCACCCGCCCGAGGTTCATCGTCTGCGAACTGTCGAACAGAGACCGCCTTGCCACCGGCAGCGGGACTGCATGGTAGCCAGCCGTCTCACACGCCTGGGCGATCAGGTTGAAATAGTGATTGTGGGGATATTCATCGAGAAAGCTGAGAACGACGCCAATGCACTGCGTCTTTCCCTGGGCAAGGTGCTTTGCGGAAAGGTTGGGAAGATAGCCAATCTTTTCCGCCATCTCGCGGATCTGCTTGACGCGGTTTGGGGAGAGTTTACCGGCAGTGCGGTCATTGAGGGCAAGCGAGACCGCCGACTTGTCCACGCCTAACTTATGGGCGATGTCTTTCAGCGTTACCCGCATCCGGCGGTACCTCAATTCAATCGCGTGAATAAGCAGTTCAACCGGTTGAATTGTAATGGAGCCTCCTTTTCTGTCAAGAAAAATCTGTTAAGAAATGTTGCCAGCAAAAAACCGAAAAAACGATGTGGGGCTTATGGGATGGGTGCTCGAACAACCACCCGGTTTCTTTACGAAAACATGCTCGCGACCCCCACCGACGCTGCGACACCTTGGCATATTGTGGCAGGAAATATCACTGCCTATGATCCTGCGGTTTCTAATGAAGGTGGACATCCAACTTGAATGATCTCCTCAATGATCGGCGAAGCCGTTTTAACAAGGCCCTCTATGTCGTTGCACTACTGACTGCACTGGCGACGGTGCCGTTGATCTTTCTTGGCGGACAGGTCACCACGCGACAAGCGGGCCTGAGCGTGCCGGACTGGCCGAACAGTTATGGATACAACATGTGGCTATTTCCGCCTTCGCTCTGGAAAGGTGGGATCTTCTGGGAGCACACACATCGGTTGAAGGGAACGCTGGTCGGACTTCTTTCGATTCTGCTCGCGATCCAAGCCTGGCGGGTCGAACCGCGGAAGTGGGTCCGAGTGACCTGCTACGGCGTGCTGGCGGCGGTAATCGTGCAGGGAATCGTCGGCGGGCTTCGGGTGATCTGGACAAATCTTGACCTTGCAATCATTCACGCCTGCATGGCGCAGGCATTTTTCTCGCTGGTCGTTTTCACCTGCGTGGTAACGTCGCGCTGGTGGCATGAAGCGGGCAAATCCGGCGAGGCGATCAGGCACCCTGTCGGAAAGTCGCTGATCACACTCGCCGCAGTGACGGTCATAGCCATTTACCTCCAACTGATCGTCGGGGCGGTCATGCGGCATAATGACGCAGGTTTGGCTATTCCCGGAATCGGTGTCTACGGTAAACTTCTGCCGCCCGTGAATGAAGCGGGCGTGGAACGAGTCAACGATTATCGCAAATGGGCAATGCACGCCAAGCCGGTGTCGCTTTACCAGTTGTGGAGCCATTTTGGCCATCGAACGGGTGCAGTGATCGTCAGCGGCTTGGTCATTGCCCTCGTGACATTCATCGCACGGAAATATCGCGAGCATCGCAGCCTGTTTCTACCCGCGATGGTGCTGCTGGGATTGTTGTTAGCTCAGGTGACGCTGGGCGTCCTGACAATCTACTTCGGGGTTCGTGATGGATTGAAGCCGTATGAGATCACCACGTTTCACGTGCTGATCGGTGCGCTGGTGCTGGTGACAACGGTGCTGATTCTGACTCGGGCGTTTCGCCTGCGGGCGATCGCTGCAGAGCCTGTGGAAGCAAGAGATTTGGGAACCATGCAAGGGGTTCCCCAACTGCAAGGGATCTGATGAAAACTGCCGACGCTTTTGATCTTCAGCCAGGACTGGCTGTGGAGGAATCCATTTCCACCACGCTCGCCGGTTCGCGGGTGAACGCGTTTTATGAACTCACCAAGCCGCGAATGAACATGCTGGTGGTCATCACCACGATGGTCGGGTTTTACATGGCGAGTCTGCCTGGCGCCATGAACTGGGTGCTGCTGTTCCACACCCTGGTAGGCACAACCATGATGGCGGCGAGCGCATCGGTGTTCAATCAACTGCTGGAACGAGAGTTCGACGCCCGCATGCCCCGCACCCGCAACCGCCCGCTGCCCACGGGACGGGTGGAACCGATTGAGGCATTCACCTTTGCGGTGATCCTTGGCGTCAGCGGAACCTTGCATCTGGCGTTCGCGGTGAATCCGTTGACGTCGATGCTTGGGCTGTTGACGCTGCTGAGCTATGTGCTGATCTACACGCCGCTGAAACGCACGACATCACTGAACACGGTTGTCGGCGCGATTCCCGGCGCGATTCCGCCGATGATGGGCTTTACCGCGGTGACCAATACACTTTCGCCCGAGTCGCTGGCCCTGTTCGGAATTCTCTTTTTCTGGCAGATGCCGCACTTTCTGGCAATCGCCACGCTTTACAAAAATGACTATGCAGCCGGTGGTTTCAAGATGCTGCCGAACGTCAGCGAAACGATGACCGCCAGGCAGATCGTCATCTACGCTGCCGCCCTCATTCCCGTGAGCCTGCTGCCGACGACATTGAACATCGCCGGGCCGATTTATTTCGTAATGGCGTTGATCCTCGGGATTGCCTTTCTTTATTCCGGTGTGAAAGCCGCCCGCTCGCGAACCCGCGGCGATGCCAGGAAACTGTTCTTCGCTTCCATCATCTATCTGCCTCTACTGCTGGCGGCGATGATGGCGGACAAGGTGTGAATCCAATGAAATCCCAGCGTTTTCTTCGACTCCTGACAATGTGTGTGTCAGCGGCACTTGTATGCTCATGCGAAAAGGCGGCTGTGGTGGAAAGCTCAGGGCCTGCGCCTTCTGATCGGTATGTCACCGGGCCAGGTGTGGTGAAGGGGAAAGTCTCCTTCCCCGGCACACCGCCGGTGATGAAGGAACTGAAGAACGATCAATGCTGCGAAGGCGCAAAACCGTTGAAGGAAGAGACGATTGTGGTCGGTCCCGATGGAGGATTGGCGAACTGCTTCGTGTGGATCGAAGGCATCGGCCCCGCTGCCCCGCGCGGGGAGAGTCCGACGATCGACCAGGTGTTCTGCCAGTACATTCCGCATGCGGTTGGCGTGGCGGTGGGGCAGAAACTGACTGTGAAATCCAGCGATCCAATCATCCACAACGTGAACTTCAAAGGCGAAAAGAACTCGCAGATCAATTTCGGCATGACTGACGCCGGACAAAGCAAGCGGGTGTCGTTCGGCAAGCCCGAGATCATGCCGCTGAAGTGCGACGTGCATCCGTGGATGCTGTCGTATGTGGGGGTGTTCGAAAACTCGTATTTCGCCGTGACGAAACCGGATGGGCGTTTTGAGATCAAGGAAATCCCGGAGGGCAATTACAAGCTGATCGCCTGGCATGAGTTGTATGGAACGCAGGAGCAGCCGATCACAGTGACGAAGACACCGGTGGAAATGAACTTCAGTTACGCACCCAAGCCGTAAAGACGGAAGAATTGGAGGACGAATGTTTTCATTCGCCTCCTCGACGCGCATCCGCCAACGGCGGCTGAGGACAGCCGCCCTCCACGAGAAACATCACAAATGACTGATTCAGCGGTAATACAGATCGAACATCTCTCCCACACCTACGGCGACCGCCGCGCGCTGGATGATGTATCGCTGCAGGTCCGCCAGGGCGAAATCTTCGCCCTGCTTGGACCCAACGGCAGCGGCAAGACGACGCTATTCCGTATCCTCAGCACATTGATGTTGCCGATGCTTTCCGCGCCCGAGCAGCGCGTTTCAATCCTTGAGTTGAACATCATCAAGGATCGCAACGAGATCCGCCGAAACATCAGCGTCGTTTTTCAATCACCCAGCGTCGATCGCACACTGACCGCGCGAGAGAACCTGATGCATCATGGGCATCTGTATGGCGTGCGCGGTGAGGATCTCGAAGCCCGCATCGTGGATGCGCTGCGCCGCGTCAACCTTTCCGATCGCGCCGACGAGCGCGTCGAAACCTTCTCCGGCGGTATGCGACGGCGGGTCGAAATCGCAAAGTGCCTGCTGACCCGTCCAACATTGCTGCTGCTGGATGAACCCAGCACCGGCCTTGATCCAGCGGCGAGAATCGATCTGTGGAACACGCTGCGGGAGCTTCAACAGCAGGATAGAGTCACTGTTTTACTAACCACACATCTGATGGACGAAGCCGATCGCTGCTCCCGCATCGCTATTCTCAGCAAGGGAAAAGTCGTCGCATGCGACACGCCGGCAGCCCTGAAGGAACGCATCGGCGGCGATGTCATCTCCCTGACGTCTGACAATGCGCAGGCAGTGCAGAAGATTCTGCATGAAAAACTGTCGCTTGAAAGTGAGATCATCGACGGGACCGTCCGCATCGAGCGTGCCCGGGGTCACGAACTTGTGCCCGCGATCATCGAAGCGGCGCCGGGGACAATTCTGTCGGTGTCGGTTGGAAAGCCAACGTTGGAGGATGTGTTCATCCGCGTGACGGGGCAGCGATTTGTCGATGAAGCGCGGTGAAACGGCTGCTGCTCCAAAGCGGAGACTACTTTTTCTGCTGCGTCATGGCGGATCGTACCCGCTTCCGCCGAGGGGATGACATCGGCAGATGCGTTTGATGGCCCGCCATCCGCCTCGCAATGCACCGTATTTGTTGACAGCATCAATCGCATATTCACTACACGATGGTTGATACCGGCAGTTCCCGCCAAGGTACGGCCCCAGCGTCACCCGGTAAAGCAGCACGAGATGGATCAGCAGCCAGCGCATCGATTGAAGATGGAATAGCCGCAGATAAACGCACATGAACGCGGATAAAAGCGCCTGGCAGCTCGACGCTCGGCAACATCACCGACGTGAAGCACTCGTCGCGGCGGATTTCAAAATGACAGTTGGCACCGCAATGCTTTTTTCATCTGCGTTCATCTGCGTTCATCTGCGGCTATTCGCTATTCTTTCTCCCTTTCGCTCCAGATCTTGTGAAGCTTCACCACCGCTCCACTAAGCGCCCGCTGGTAATCCGCCAGCGGCAGTGGCGCGTGTGGCCGGACCACGATCAACAGATCATAACCCTGCGGGAAGTCGTGTTGCATCAAGCGAAAAGCCTCACGCACCCGCCGCTTGATCGCGTTGCGT
>Ga0105047_10015284_pt1 | contig 12102 bp, 4 predicted proteins | sample MAT04_FD_78384 | JGI IMG/M metagenome (GOLD analysis project Ga0105047, IMG submission 78384) | Freshwater microbial communities from Lake Fryxell liftoff mats and glacier meltwater in Antarctica - MAT-04 (megahit assembly) | ecosystem: Environmental > Aquatic > Freshwater > Ice > Liftoff... | reverse complement strand
TTGTCGTTCGCGGTGGCCTCGCTGTCGGCGCCGGTGCGTTCGCCAGCGTTGGCCCCGAGACTGATCGTGCCATTGTTGGCGTCAGCATTGGCCAGCACCGAATTCGTGCCCGGATTCAAATCCACATCGGTCGTGCCATAGGTCGTCGCGACGGCGCCGGTATCCGTGCCGGATGTTCCAGGCAGGCTGGAAAAAGTCACCAGCGCCTTATTCTCGATCTCCGCCCCCGAAACCGCGCCGGTCTTGACCTGGACGTTCACCGTGATGGTGAAGGACGAGCCCGCGTTCAGGCGGTTAAACGTCAGGTCCAGCGAATCGGTGACCGCGGAAGACGCGTCGGAGAGCAGCGTGGTGCCGGCGGGCAAAGTGCCGGTCGTATAGCTGATGAACTCCAGTTCCGCCGTCGGGTTGGTCGCGGCCACGATCTGGTCCACCAGATCCCGCACCCGCACATCGAACGCCGGCGCCGCATTGTTCCCCGAGGCGGTATTGGAAACCGTGATCGTGTAGCTGAAGCTATCGCCCGCATCCACGGGGCCGGTCGTCGAGGCGGCCTTGGCGACGGTCACGATCGGCTCGGCCACGCCCACGTTCACACTCGCCGAGGTCGCACCCACTTGCGTGGCGCCCAGTTGGGTCGTGAAATTGTTGGCCAGAGTGGTGCCGCTCTGGTTGCCGGTGTTGAAGGTATTCAGGACCAGCGCGTTGAACTCGATGACGATATATTCCGCGGTGCCGTTGCTGGTGGCGCCATTGACGATGTTGCCCAGCTTGAAGCGGACATCGGTGCCGCTGTCATAGTCGTCGGTGTTGGTGGCGGCAGCCGTGGAAATCGCGGTGTCGCCCAGGATGAAAGTCGGCTGGACAATGGTGCTGCCCAAATCCAGACCCACGCCCGACAGTGCGCTCGAAGTAATGTTGTTAGCCGCCGAAACAAAGCCCACCAGCGCTGTGCCGTCGTTGATGAAAACCATCCCGATCGGCAGGTTGTCCACGACTTGCAGGTCCGTGGAAGTGCCTTCGGGAATCTGCACCAGCAGGCGGTAACGAACGATTTCGCCGATCGCCACGCGCTCCGTTCCCCCGACGACGGTGGTGAAACTTTCCGAAGTCGCGACGATCGTTTTGGTATTGGCCGGGGCGGTGATGGTCGAAGTCACGACCGCGCTGTTCGCGTAGTTGTTCAGACTGCCCGAAGCGGTCTGGTTGCCGGTGATCGCACCGAGGGCAAAGCCCGATCCGTCGCGCTCCGTGCTGGCGGTATTGTGAAGGGACCGCTGGCCGGGGGTTCCGTTGAGGCTGGACCAGGTGAGGTCCACATCATTGGTCAGAGTGAGCGCAGGCGCGACTGCCTGCGCGAGAGTGCCGGTGATGGTGATGACCAGCGTCTCGCCGCCCGCGATATCGATCTGGCCAGCATTCGCCGTCAGCGTCCAACCGGTCGCATTGGCCCCCGCGAGACTGAAGTTGGCGCCACTCACCCCGCTTACTCCGGTGGCGGAAGTGATAACCGGATTGTCGATGTAGCTGATCGAATTCGAGCCCGGAGTGACGCGCGGCAGGATGTCCTGCAAAGCGAGGTCGAAAGCCGTGGCCCCGCCGGTGGCGTTGGTGATCGTGATGGTGTAAACGATCGAGTCGCCCGCATCGCCCACGGTTCCAGCGCCGTTCACCACCACGCCCTTGCTGGCCGTCAAAGCCGGCTCGACCACAGTCACATTGGCCGCGCTGGCGTTGCTCGTATTGGTGCCCGTCGCGGGCGTGCTCACCCCGTCATTTGTCCAGCCGCTGGTTAATGCCGCGGCATTGTTCAGCGTGGAGCCAGACTGGTTGCCGGGCGCGGAGGGCAGCGTGTTGGTATTCAACACGACGGCCTGATACGTGATCGTGATCGTTTCCGCCGTGGCGTTATTTGTGTTGGTATTGGTGATTGTGCCGAGATTGAAGGTCAGGGAACTGCCTCCGGTGCCGATCGTGGTGTTGGTGGGAGTCGTGGAAATCGTCGGCAGGGAAGCCGTGACTCCTGCCGAGCCGACGACGTTGGTGATGCCAACAAACGCCAAGCCCGCATCCAACGTATCGACGATGATGGCGTTGGCCGTCGTCCCTTCGGGAACAGCCACCGTGATGGTGTAAGTGACGAGTTCGCCGATGACCGCCTGGGTGTTGCTGTTACCGGTGGTGGTGATTTCGGTGCTGACGAATGTCTTCGCCAGATTCGGCAGCGCGATGGTGACATCGGCACTTTCCGTCAACGGCTGCTGCGCGTGGTTCGTCCCGGGGCCGGTCGCTCCGTCTTCGCCGGTGTATTTGGTGAGCGAAGCCGTGTTACGAACAGTGGAGCCCGTCTGCGCGTCGGCATCGACCGTCAGGTCATACAAAATGACGATCGCGTTCGATCCATCGGTCGTCTCCGGGCTGCCGGCGACCGTGGCATTGATGCCGCGATTGAGATGCCCGTCCGTCGCGGTGTCGATCATCGTCACCTGGAAGACCTTGGTCGTATTATCCCAGGTCAGCGTGTAATCGACGCCCAGAGTTTGCAGCGCGCCGGCACCGTTATAGACCCGGAAATTGGTCGCCGCGGCGAAGGCGGTGGCATTGGCGTAGTTGTTCGCATACGAGCCGCGGATCGTGTCCTGCACCGTCACGTCGAACGCATCCGAGCGTCCGGTATTCTGCGCGACGAGGGCGTAGCGGACCAAATCACCCGCATCGGGCAAAGTTCCGATCGTCAGGTTGAGCCCACCGATCGCCGTGGCGTTCGCAGCGCCGGTGAGGGTTCCTGAAAAACCGTTTCCGCTCACGGGATTGAAGGTCAGACCGCCGGTGGTCGGGGCGGCTCCGTTTTGAGTCGAAGCGACCACCCCCTTATTGATGCTAACCTGCGGCTCATTGAGCACGATTTGCACGATGGCGTTCGTATTCGCCTCGTTGACCTGGTTGGGCAGACGCGTGTTGCGCTCGCCCGATTGCACCTGGTTAGTCAGGAAAAGCCCGTCAGCAAAGGCTCTGTTGGCCACGGTGACGGTGAACAGCAGATCGACGACCCGCAAGGTATTGCTCGGATCGACGGTCGTGCCCACGTTGAAACTCAAGGAGTTGGAAGTCGCGTCCGTGGTCAGTTGGATCACATCGGGCGTGCCGGAATCGTAAACGATCGATCCACCGCTGACCGCCGCGACGTCGTTCAAGGTATGCGTCGAACCGTAGGTCACGACCCCCGCCGCAGGAATGACCGCGGTCGGATTCCCGGCGACGATATTGTTCGTGAAAGTGAAGCCGCTCGCGACGCCGTTCGCGTCCGGATCCGTCACGGAAAAGATCGGCGAGGGCAGGAAGTCAGTGAAGCGCAGTCGCTCCACATCGCCCGTCGGAACGGTGTAAAGGACGCGGTAGGTGACGTCATCGCCCGGCCGGAGATTGATGCTGCCCGAGGCCACGCCGCCCGTGCGGAAAGCGGTATTGAACGCCGCCGTGCCGTTGAGGATGCCGTTGACCGCGTAGATTTCCTTCTGCACCACGTCCTGCCGGATCGAGAGAAGATTGCCGGTGTCATCCGCTTCCGTATTGCCGGTGGAGACGAGAACGTTGTTCGCCCCGCTGGCGTCGGTATTGTTCGCATTGGCCGCCGCCGCTGCGAGGTCCAGCACACTTCCCTGGATGGTGGCCGCATTGGTGAGTTCATCGCGCGGATTGAGGGAAGCCTCGTTGGAAGAGACCGGCGAAGCGTTGGGCGCCGCGTCGGTGTATTTGTCGAGGATCAGCGCCTGATAAACGATCTGCCCCGTGGTCCCGCCGGCATTGTAGCCGGTGAGATTGTTAGCTATCACCCCGGTTGGCGTCAGCGGATTGACGCCACCGCCCAGCAGTTGTCCCAGCGAGGCGTAAGCCTTGTCCGCGATCTGCGTCTGGGTCGTCGCCGTAATGCTCGCGGCGCGCGCGGCCAATTCCGCGGCGACATTGAAATTGAGGGTCGTGTTGCCCGTGCCGGTGCCGTTGTTGTAGATCCCGTCCGTATTGATCGATTGCGAGTAGTTGCCCGCGCCGATCGCCGACGCGCCGAGGGAGTAGGTATTGCCGTTGATGCTCAGCGTCGGCGAGAAATTGGTCAGATCGAGGTGCAGCCCGTCGCTCATCACGTCGGTGATCGAGAGATTCTGAAACGCGAAGTAGTCCGAAATCTGGAAGTTGAGCGTGAAGGTCACGATGTCGCCCGGCAAATAGGCGTTACCCGCGACCGCACCAATGTTCACCCCGTTGCGAATGACGCTCGTCACGCCCTTCTGAATGGCGATGGATTGCGCCTCCAGATCGTGCTCGGAAGCAACGTCGGGGGTCGAGCCACCGGGCACCGTCGTTTTGTCCGACACCACCACTGCGGAGTCGCGCCCATCGATCGGCGTCCAGGTTCCGTAGCCCAACGCCTGATTGCTGATGATGTTGTCATCTCCGGTCGAGGCCTCGAGGACCACGGCGTTCCCCTGCCCTGCCGCCGAGTCGGTCCGCGGCACAAAGAAAGAAAAAGTGACCACCGCATCCTCCGCCGAAGCCGTTCCGGAGACCGAAGCCAGGAGCACATCGAGCGTCCCACCGGGCGTTGTCGTGGAGGGCGTGCTCACCGCCGTAAAACCCGCCGCGGAGCCATTGATCGTCACGCTGTCGAGGCTGACGAACTGATGCGCATCGACCCCCACCGCCGCGAGCACATCCACCATGTGTACGTTGCTCAGCGTCTGGCCATTGGCCACGTCGAGCACCAGCCGGTACTGCTGGACGAAATTCGGCCCCGTCGCCGTCTCGCCTTCCGGCCCCTGATAGACTTTCGTCAAAGTCATCACGCTCGGGGTGATCGAAGCATTCGCGTAGCTCGCATCGATGAGCGACGGATCGGTCGCGGAATTGTCCAAAGCGTCGTTGCCATACTGAAACCCGCCACGCGCCGAGATATTCAGCGGCGCATTGGCATCCGCGAGATTGCTCATCTGGAGATTGATCAGGACATCCGCCGGCGGCTGCGACGGCGCGAAACTGCCGTAGGGCAGTTGCAGGACGATCAGTTGATCACCCTCGCCGTAACCCGGAGGCGCATTGACGACCAGCGCCGCACCCGTGGCATCCTTCGCGTAAGGATGGGTGACCTGCCCGCTGGCGTCGAAAGTCAGCACCGTCGCCGTCACCGCCTGGCCCAGATACGTGGCTCCGGTAAAGGTCAGTCCGTCATCCACCGCAGCCCCCGCGCCATCCTCGCCGGTTTTATCAATCACCAGATCGATGTACGGGCCGAAGCCGGTATCCGTCGCTGAAGTATTGTCGAAAGTCGCCGTGACCTGCACGGCGTCGCCGATCTTCGCACTGGTCGGGACACTCAGCGCAACGTCCGGGACGGCGTCGCAAAGGATTCGGTCTTCACAGGATTCAAGAAGGAGTTCGCGACGGGGCATGGGTGGTAGATGTCAAATAGACGGAGCGTGAGAAAGCAGAATCCAGCCCACAGAGAATAAAATGCTCGTCGGACAGTGGAACTAATCTTTAACTCCGTGCCCTTACGTAATTTCACACGCTCGTGGCCCCGACTTTGCTTAGAAAAACTCACCACCAAACTCACCATGCCCACATTTCGTCCCTTTCGATTCCCATTCTTGAGAACCGCTCCATGCCAACTGGCCCTGCTAATTTTGCTCACTGGCACCGCTTTGAGCCAGACCATCGAACCCCTGCCGGTCGCCGATCCGGCGGCGGCCAAGTTCGATGAGGCCGACTACCAGCGACAGGTCGGCGCCATGTCGAACCGTCCCCGCACCTTCGCCGGTTCGCAGCCTCCGGGCAAAGTGCCCGCCGATTTCGCCCCGTGGTGGATTCGCGGCCAGAAAGGGAGCATCGGTGACAAAGGCGGGGCCCGCACGCTCTCGGTGGAAGAGCTTTACCAGCGCGCCCTGCGGCACTCGAAGCAGATCCGCGTCTTCAGCGATCTGCCGCTCATTCGCGAGACCGGCATCCAGGAAGCCAAGGGTGCGTTCGACACCAATACCTTCCTCGAAGGCAAGTATGGCCGCACCAACGATCCCGTCGGCAACACCCTGACCACCGGCGGCGAAGGCCGTTTCAAGCAGGACCAGTGGAGCTTCGAGGCTGGCGCGAAGAAAAAATTCGTCACCGGCACCGAGGTCACGCTCTCGCAGAACATCGGTCGCACGGACAACAACTCGATCTACTTCGTCCCCAATCCGCAATCGACCGCCAACCTCTCGCTTTCCGTCATCCAGCCGATCCTCAAAGGCGCCGGCGTGAATTACAACCGCTCGATCATCCGCATCGCCAAACTCGACTCGCAGGTCGCGATGAGCGAATTCATCCGGCAAAGCGAATCGCATCTCCTCGAAATCACCCGCACCTACTGGGCGCTCTACGCCGCGCGCGTCATGTATTTGCAGAAGGCGAAGCTCGTCGAGGAAACGGGCAAGGTGGCCGATGAACTCCGCGCCCGTCAGCAGGTCGATGCGCGTAACTCCCAACTCTTCCGCGCCCAGAGCGCCCTCGCTTCGCGCCGCAGCGATCTCGTCCGCTCCGAAGCCGCCGTGCGCAATGCGCAGGACCGCCTCCGCGCCCTGACCAGCGATCCCGAACTCCTCGACGCTCCGGACAGCGAACTCATCCCCGCCGACCGCCTGATCCTCTCCTCGTCACCCGTCGATGCCCGCGCCGCCGCTGAAGCCGCCTTGCAGAACCGCCCGGAAATCACCCAGGCCTTTCTCCAGCTCCAGGCCGCCACCCTGCGCGAAAACATGGCGCGCAACGAAATCATGCCCGAACTGAACCTCGTCCTCCAGGGCTCGCTCGGCGGGCTGAGCGGTGGCGACGCCGCGGACGCCTACGGCAAGCAATATAATCAGGGCGGCCCCGGCTACGGCGTCGGCCTCGTCTTCTCCTTCCCGCTGGAAAACAACATCGGCAAGGCCCACCTCGAACGCCGCCGCATCGAAACCCGCCAGCAGATCAACCAGATCAAAACGACCATCGACACCGTGCTGCTCGAGGTGAAAGTCAGCGCCCGCGAAGTCGCCACCGCGTGGCGGGAAACGCAGGCAAAATTCGAAGCCGTCCGCGCGTTCACCGAAGATCTCGACACCCTCCAGGCGCGCCGCCCGATCCAGGATCTGCGCGACGAAGTGCAGGCCTCGAGCTTTCTCGACACCATGCTCGACGCGCAGGACCGCCGCGCCAATGCCGAGGAGGAATTCATCCGCGCCGCCGCCAACTACCAAATCTCGATCGTCAATCTCCAACGGGCCAAGGGCAACCTGCTCGTCTATTCCGATGTGACCGTGCTGCGCGGCAAGGACGAGAAGAATCTGCCGCAGCTCTGGCTCGAAAAGGGCGCCCGCAGCGGCAAGGCCAGCTACGACGCCAAGACCGTTCAATAATTCCCCACGACCATGCTTTTTGCCTTCGACTTCCTCTCGGGATTTCGCCGCAAAAAGGCCGGCGTGGACGACCCCGCCGCGCTGACCCACATCCGCACGCAACTCGCCACCCTCGGCACCGAACCCGACGACCGTCTCCGCGAACGCACCGACGCGCTGCGCCGCCGCTTGCACGAGCCCGGCTTCACCGCCGAAGCCGTCGCGCTCGTCACGGAAAGCGTCCGCCGGACCCACGGCCTCACCGCCCACGAAGTGCAGCTCCGCGCCGGCCTCGCGCTCGCCGAGGGCGCGCTCGTCGAGATGGCGACTGGCGAGGGCAAGACACTCGCCGCGCTTCTGCCCGCCTTTACCTCCGCCCTGCGCGGACGCGGGGCGCACGTCGCCACGGTCAATTCCTACCTCGCCGAACGCGACGCCGAATTCGCCTGGCCCGTCTTCGCCCGCCTCGGCCTGAGCGTCGGCCTCCTGCGCGAACGCGAACAACCCGCCGCCAAGCGCGCCGCTTACTCCTGCGACATCACTTACGGCATCGGCACCGAATTCGGCTTCGACTATCTCCGCGACCAGCTCGCCCTCCGCGCCGCCGGCCGCACCGAGCCGCGCTTCCACGAAATCCTCCTGCGCCGCCTGCCACCGAAACCCGCGCTGCTCCAGCGCGGCCACGCCTTCGCGATCATCGACGAAGCCGACAGCGTGCTCCTCGACGAAGCCCGCAGCCCGCTCATCATCGCCACCGGCGAGCGCCGCCCGAGCGCCACGCCCGAGGTTTACCGCCTCGCCGACGACATCGCCGCCGACTTGAAACTGCGCGAGCATTTCACCCGCGATCCGCACAGCCAGCGGCTCGCGCTGACCCCCGCCGGCGAGCGCCTCGCTTTCGCCCGGCTGACCGATGCCGCCCTGCTCCAGCTTCGGCGCGTCTGGCCGCAGTACCTTCAACACGCGCTCCACGTCCGCCACCAACTCCGGCGCGACGTCCACTACATCGTCGCCGAGCAGCGCGTCATGATCGTCGATGAATTCACCGGCCGAATGTGCCCCGACCGCACCTGGCGCGAGGGCTTGCACCAGGCCGCCGAAGCCCGCACCGGAGTGCCCATCACCGAGGAAAATTCCTCCGAGGCCACCATCTCGCGGCCCGCTTATTTCCAGCTCTACGAGCGCATCTGCGGCCTCAGCGGCACCGCCGCCGAAGCCTCGTCCGAACTGCGCGCCAGCTACGACCTGCGCACCGTCATCATCCCGCCGCACCGCCCCTGCCTGCGCCTCCTCCTGCCCGACCGCGTCTTCGCCACGCGCGCGGCAAAACACGCCGCCATCGCCCGCGAAATCACCACCCGGCACGCCACCGGCCAGCCTCTCCTCATCGGCACCCGCACCATCGAGAACAGCGAGGCGCTCATCGAAGCGCTCGCGCCACTGGGCCTTCCGCTCCGCATCCTCAATGCGAAGCAGGACGCGGAAGAAGCCGCCATCATCGAACAAGCCGGCCAGCCCGGCGCCATCACCATCGCCACCAACATGGCCGGGCGCGGCGCCCACATCCCCGTGCCCGAAGCCAGCCAGCGCGTCGGCGGGCTGCACGTCCTCGGTCTTGAACGCCACGAGAGCGCCCGCATCGATCGCCAGCTCATCGGCCGCGCCGCCCGTCAGGGCCAGCCCGGTAGCGCGCAATTTTTCCTCAGTCTCGAAGACGACCTTCTCACCCGGCACGCGTCCGCCATCGCCGCGCGACTCGCCCCGCTGGCCCGCGAGGGTGAACTGCCCGCCAAATACGCCGCCTATTTCATTCAGGCCCAGCGCAAAGTGGAAACCCTCGACCACGCGCAGCGCCGTGCCCTCGCCGCGCATCACCGGTGGCTCGACGAACTCAAGCAAGCGCTGTGAGGCAAAATTCAAAATCCGTAATAAATCCGAATGAATGGAATTCAGAAAAAGGGAGGAGCATCCGCGCATAACTGGGTGCCTCGGTTTCCCTCCTTTCATTCATTTCTCCGCCTTTGTTTCGGTCTTCGTGCTTCGGATTTCGGATTTTCCGCGCGCCTGGCCGCCTGCCTCTTTCTGCTATCCGCCGCGCGCGCCGACGAGCCGACCATCCTCGGCTACGCCGAACCTTACAAAACGATCACCCTTTCGGCCGCCGAGCAGGGCGTGATCGCTGAGATGCTCGTCGAGGAAGGCGCCCAGGTGAAAAAAGCGCAAGTCCTCGCGCGGCTCGACACTGCCACCTTGCAAGCCGAACTCGAAATCGCCAAAGCCGAAGCCAAGCTCCAAGCCACGCGGCTCAAACGCCTCGAAGAACTCTCCAGCGCCAATCGCTCTACTCCCGAGGAACTGGAACGCGCCCGCACCGACCTCACGATCAAGGACGCGCAGATGCGGAGAATCGAAGCGCAGATCGAAACGCGCACCCTGCGCTCCCCCGTCGATGGCATCGTCACCGAGATCAAGCGTGACCCGAGCGAAGCCGTCTCCGCGGCCAATCCGCACGTCCTCACCGTCGTCCAGGTGGACAAACTGATCGTCAATCTCTTCCTCCCACCAGCCCGCGCCGCGACCTTCCAGGCCGGCGCGACGGTCAATCTTCAACTGCTCGACGAGAAAACCACGACCCCCGCAAAAGTCGAATTCGTCAGCCCGATCACCGACTCCGCGAGCGGCACCGTGCGGGTGAAATTCGTCATCGAGAACGCCACCGGCGCACACCGCTCCGGCGGACGTTGCACCCTCGCGGATTAGCGCGCCTGGAAAGCCGTCGCGGCAATGTGCCCGAGCCACACTGCCAGCAGGCAGAGCCCCACGGACAAGACGATATTCGCGCCCGCCCGCACCCATTCGCCGGCGGACAGCAGATGGAGAGTGGCGAGGCTGAACGCGGAAAAGGTCGTAAAGCCGCCCAGCACCCCGACCATCACCACCTGCCGAGCGAGCCCCTCCGGATCGAGCAACCCCGCGCAAAGCCCGATGGCCAGGGAACCGAGGACATTGACCAGCAGCGTCCCAATCGGAAATGCCTCGCCGTACTTCGCCGCACACCACGCGGCCAAAGTCATCCGCAACCCGGTACCGACCGCTCCTCCGAGCATCACGGCGAGATACGTTTTCAACATCGGCATGCGGTGACGAATAAAGGATCGGGTTTCCGACGCAAGCCCTTCAGCGAAAATGGAAATCGTCTCACCTCGCCGCCTTGATCGAAACCGCGCTGCCCGCGCAGCAGGTCGTAGCCGAGCAGCGGGATGAAGGTCATCGAGACGATGCGCGAGGCGATGAGCGACAGCGTGACAACGACCGGCAGCGCGTAGATGAAGAATTTTTTGTCGCCCGGCAGCAGGACCAGCGGGAGGAAGGCGAAGATGTTGATCAGCGTGGCGAAGAGGATCGCGCGGCGCAGCTTCCACGGGCCGAGCCAGGCGGCGATGCTGCGCGGGCGGCCATTCGCGAGTTCGCGGTTGATGCCGTCGGCGGCGACGACCGGATCATCGACGAGCATCCCGAGCGCGATGATCAGCGCGGCGATGGAAATCTGGTGCAGCGGGATGCCGGTGAGCTGCATGCCGCCGACGGTCATCGCCACCGTCAGCGGGATTGCGAGGGCGACGATCAGCGCCGCGCGCCATTCCATGAGCAGCAGCGCCACGACGATCACGACCAGCACCGCCTCGCCGAAGCATTGGCTGAAGTGCGCGAGGCGGTGTCTCACGGACTTCGGCTGATCCGAAATCGTCAGGACTTCCACCCCCGGCGAAAGCTGCGGCTGAAGTCGGTTGATCGCTTCTTTGACCGCATCCGCAAAGTTGCTCACGACCTGGCCGGACTTCATCTCGACCGAAAGCATCACCGACCGCTGCCGGGTCAGTTCACCATCCGCATCCGGCCGGCGAAGCACATCCACATTGAACGGAATCGGATCTTCGTAGCCGCGCCGCACTTCGAGGACATCGCTCAACCGGATGGGCTGGCCTTCTTTGGTCGCGCCGACGATCGCGCCGAGCATTTCCTTTTCATCGCGGAATTCGCTCGAAAGCTGAACGGGCGAGTTCTCCGTCGGGGTGCGGAAGGTGCCGCCCGGCATGAGCTGGTTGCGCTGCTTGAGCGCTTCGACGACGCGGAAGAGCGAGAGTCCGTGACGGTTCACGGTCTCGGGTGAAAACAGGAGATGCACGGCTTCCCCGACCACTCCGAGCTGGCGGATGCGGCCGACACTCGCGATTTGCTTCAACTCGTCCTCCAGTTTCTCCGCCGCCACTTCCAAGGTCCGGTAATCCTTTCCGTCCTTGCTGGTCACGGCGAGCAGCAGCGTCACGACATCGCCGAAATCCGTCTGCAACTGCGGCGGGAAGCACCCTTCCGGCAGCGTGATCTCGCTCAGTTTCGCGCGGAGTTTGTCCCACTCCTGTTCCACTTTCGCGGTGCGATCCGGGCGCTGCCCGAGCGTGATAATCGCCACTCCCGCGCGCGATTCGCTGCTCATTTCGTCGATCGTCTCCAACTCGGCGATCTTCTTCTCCAGCCGCCTGGTCACCAACTCCTCGACCTTCAGCGCGGTCGCGCCCGGCAGCACGCAGACCACCCGCGCGATGCGGGCCGGCAGTACCGGATCTTCCTGTTGCGGGAGCAGCCGGTACGACACCACACCCCAGATCAGCACGGCGATCAGCGCCATCCATCCGACTTC
>Ga0105047_10015283_pt1 | contig 12103 bp, 9 predicted proteins | sample MAT04_FD_78384 | JGI IMG/M metagenome (GOLD analysis project Ga0105047, IMG submission 78384) | Freshwater microbial communities from Lake Fryxell liftoff mats and glacier meltwater in Antarctica - MAT-04 (megahit assembly) | ecosystem: Environmental > Aquatic > Freshwater > Ice > Liftoff... | reverse complement strand
TATTTGCTCACCTAATGCTTCTAAGTAATCTATTTCTTTAAATAGCGCTTCTGGGTCTACAACAACCCCATTACCTATTACATTTAATTTGTCTTTATATAATATTCCTGATGGTATTAAATGAAGTTTATATTCTTTTTCTCCCACTACTACAGTATGACCTGCATTGTTTCCGCCTTGAGATCTGACAACCACATCAGCTCCCTCTGCAAGATAATCTGTCATCTTACCTTTACCTTCGTCTCCCCATTGGGCTCCTAAAATAATAAATGCTGACATATAAATTCCTCGCTTTCTTTAATTTCGCAATAAAATATAATAATTTTTAAATTTTAAATTACTGCGGTTGTGAATTTTTATTGTCTGTTAGTTTTACTTACCTTTTGAATTATACACTTTTAATATTAATATAACCAACCATTTAAATTAATTGATTACTGTCTTCTTTATCTGATATATCTCTTGCTACAATTACACCAGTTGTAGATGCTTGCATTAAACCTCTAGTTATTCCTGCTCCATCTCCTATAGTATACAAATTACCAATAGTAGTTTCAAATTTATTATTTGTACTAATCTTACTAGAATAAAACTTTACTTCTACTCCATATAGTAATGTATTTTTACTATATAACCCTGGTGCTATCTTGTCAAATGCCTTTAATGCTTCTACTATAGAAGTTAGGTGCCTTTGTGGCAATACAAAGCTTAAATCTCCCGGAACTGCTGATTTTAAAGTAGGATTAGTGGTTGATTTAGCTAATCTATGATAATTTGTTCTTCTACCTTTTAGTAAATCGCCAAGTCTTTGAACCATTATCCCTCCTCCAGTTAACATATTCCCTAGCTGAGCTATATATTTACCATAATCAATAGGTTGATTAAAAGGCTCTGTAAAGGTAGTAGATACAAGCATTGCAAAATTTGTATTTGTTGTTCTAAGCTTTTGATCTGAGTAACTATGACCATTTACAACTGCAATCTTATTATCATCATAATATTCTGCTGACACTACTCCACCTGGATTCATACAGAAGGTTCTAACCTTACTGTCAAAGGTATCAGAGTAATATACTAATTTTGCTTCATATAAGTCTTTTGTTAGGTGATCCATAACAGAATTAGGTACCTCTACGCGAAGTCCAATATCTACTGCATTATTAGTAACCACAATATTATGTTTTTTAGCTTCATTTGAAACCCATTCAGCTCCACCCCTACCCGGCGCTGCTACAACATACTTTGAATTAACCTTAACTATGCCATCTTTATTCTTTAATAATACTCCAATAGCTTTATTATCTTCTATCAATATTTCTTCCACTTCACTAAGTTCTATAAATTCTGTCTTCGTATTATCCATTAAATGATGGTACATAGATTTTAAAACTTCATATGCAAGTTCTGTGCCTAAATGCCTTACTGGGCATTCGATAAGACGAATATTATGTTTGCTTGCTTCGTATTTAATTTCGTCAACTTTATCACTATTAAGTCCATATACCTTTTCATTTGCTCCAAATTTCATATATATATCATCACAATATTTAATTAATTTTTTTGCTTCATCTTCAGAAAAATATTCAAGAAGTCTTCCACCTACCTCAGGGCTTAGAGAAAGCTTACCATCTGAAAAAGCTCCAGCACCTGACCATCCAAAAGTTATCCCACAAGGACTACATTTAACACATTTTCCATTTTCTCTAGCTGGACATTTTCTTTTCTCTATACTTCTTCCCTTATCAACTATAAGTACGCTAAGTTCAGGTTTTTTATTTGTAATTTCTAGGGCCGTAAATATACCTGAAGGTCCGGCTCCTACAATGACTACATCGTAAAAATTTTTCATTTTACATACCTCCTTAAATCGCTTTGCAGGGAATAACAGTCGTTAATTGCCTCCTTAATAATATCAGAGCAATCTAAACCAGTCAATATAAAGTGCGAATATTAATAATTAATTTTTAATAATAGTTCGTGTTAACTTTCTAGTTGGCATTATTCTTCATAGATAAATATTTTGTTTTTCTTCTATTATATTTAAAACTTCCCATATATAATATTTTTTTTACTTAGTATTTTATTTATTCATTTAATAAAAAAATACACTTACTCACATTGACTAAATAAGTGTATTTTTCCTACTATATAATTCTATTCTTCCCATAAATCCTCTGTTAATTTATCTATTTCTTTTTTTCTTTTGTTAGTTTCATCTATATTGATAGTAATACTTTCTGATATATGTATAACCATACCTTCCTCTATTCCAAGAGGTAATTTATTTTTATTTATATTAACCATTTTTCCATCCTCAAGCTCTACTACCCCGTAATCTCCTTCGAATCTATCTATTATTCCCTTCATATTATCACCTTTATCCAATAAATTATTATCTATTTATTAATAAAACTCTTATAAATACTTATGTTATCTAGTGACCATATTCTTTCTGAAAATTTACCTTGCTCTGTGTCCTTTAAGGCCTTATTCATATCATACATTCTTGCATCCATTATATCTAAATGATGTAACATCTCAGCTTCAGGTATCATAGGTTTTTTAGGGCTTCCATATTCCGCTTCATAATGATGTGCTAGAACCATATGTTGTAATAGCATAGACACTTCCTTATCCGCATTAACCTGAATACTTGCTGTTTCTATCATTTTAATCCCTTGGACTATATGACCTATAAGTTGACCTTCTACTGTATACTCTGATACAATTCCAATCTCACTAGCATTCATTTCAAATATTTTGCCAATATCATGAAGTATTATACCTGCATATAGTAAATCTGTATTTAGATAAGTATAAATTTCACTTAATTTTTCTCCTGCCTTAAGCATGGTGGTGGTGTGATATAAAAGTCCCGATCTTATAGCATGATGGTTAGACTTTGCTGCAGGGTAATGCATCAGCTTTTGTTCATTGTCACTTAAAATATTTGTAACTATATTTTGGATATCCGTATTTTTAATTTTAGATAGATAATTTAGAATATCATCATACATTTTTTCAGGTGAATATGGTGCCACTGCAACATAATCACAAATATTAACTTCATCTCTTTCTTCTGCAAGTCTTATCATTTCAATTTTTAATTGAAGTTTTCCTCTCCATTCATTTACGCTACCTTTAATTTTTACTAGTGTATTTTGTTTGAATTTATTTTCTATTTCTTCATTGGATTCCCAGAGTTTTGCATTAATATCCCCTGTTGCATCCCCTAAATTAAAATCTAAGTATTTATTTGTATTACTATTATTGGTAACCTTGCTATCTACAGATTTTATAACAAAGAAGCTTTCAATCCTGTCACCTTTTTTTATTTCGCTTATCTTCTTATTTTCCATATTTATCTCCTTATATTGTCCCTAATATTATTATATATAATACATTATGCTGATACAAGTGCACAATTTTTCTATATGCACTAAATTCACGCAACTTAAATGTACACTTTGATTATACATCAATATTCTTTTTCCTCCAATGTTAATATTTCCTTGAAAATTTTATTGATTATGCATAAAATAATAAAAAAAGCTTAAGTATCGCTACCTCAGCTTTTTGTCTATTCTATAAAATTGGAGCTGAAAAAGGGGATCGAACCCTCGACCTACGCGTTACGAGTGCGTTACTCTACCAACTGAGCTATTTCAGCATAAACGAAGAGGATTTAAATTCTCTTTAATAATTATACATATTATTAATACTTATTTACATTTTATCATATGTGGCAACATTTTACTATATGTATGAGATTTTTAAACTGATATCTATAAATTATAGATATCAGTTTACAATACAAATCCGTTCCAAGCTATAAAGACATGTCTTTAACGCAATTAAGCTTTTTCTTATAATCATTCTCAACAGAATCCATATCCCTCTGTTGCTGTTCTCTCTTTAATCTTTTAGCAGTATTTGTATCATTAGCTTGTGATATAGAATCTGTTACAGAGCTTTTAAAAAGCGTTCCAACTATATTACCTATATATTCTTTAACTTCAGGATTATCTAAAATGTTTGCAATATCTACTGTATCCAATTGCTTAACTTTATTCCCGTAGTCCCTATAAAATCTTAGAGCCTGTTTTATAAGCTTAGAATTATTTATACCCTTCTTCTCCATATTGCTTACATAGGTAATTAAGTCTTTGTCTGTATCCTCTCCTAAGTTTGATGATACAGTTTTCCGGAGGGCCCCCATAATTATTGTCCCGCTTCTGTAGTTGCAGCAACTTCTTTATTTCCATCTAAGTATTCAAGAACTAACAGCTCTTTATATCTTTCAGCAAATAATATAGCATTAGCACATTGAGGATCTTTACTATCTATTAGTTTTGGCTCAGTTTTCTTGAACTCATTTTTCAAATATTCCAGTAATAACTCCGCAGGCCCACCTATTATTCTAATATCTTTACAAGTATTTGGTTTAAAAGAACTATTAATTGAACTAATCGCTTTCTCTACATAAGGCCTTAACACCATGTCTTTAATTTCTTGTAAAACATTTGTCTCTCCAAAGGGTAGTTCATTATCTTCTAAGTATTCAATAGCATCTGATATGTCATAATTACCGTCAGAGCCTTCTGCCGAGTTGAATTTAGTAAGCAATGCTTCAATTGTTGGCTCAAAACCATGTTGAGCAAAGCTACTAGCCTTAGTCATTCCAAGCACCTTGTTACCAAATTCATCTTTTTCATATTTCCATTGTGATACATCTAAAGTACCACCACCAAAGTCAAGTAACAACATAGGATAACTAAACATTTCCATAGTTTCAGCACTTAATGTGCCCCCTTGTTTAAATACTTGTACATCTAAGATTTCTATATCATATGTTATATTATTTATTGTTATAGATTGTGTTTCCATCTTTTTGATTTCATTTTTAAGTTGGATACTGTGGTCTATATAGAATTCCGCAGGAAGTCCTACAGCAAGTCTTACCTTTATCTTTGTTTCACCTTTAAAACTTAGTGCAATGGCATTAAGTAGGTTCAACTTATAATGTTCTGACATATATTTGTTAGACTCCATATTAAGCTTACCTTCTTTGTTACCTACAGTATAGAACTTACCATTCCAAGTTACGTTACTTATTCCAGTAGCTCTTGAACCATGCTTACTTACAGACGATACTCTACTAGCAAATATTACATTTGTACTTGTTTTTGTAAAAGTATTTCCTATGTCTACAGTTAATACGGAGGTTAACACTTTATTTAGTGCAGGGTATTTTTTTGATATATCAGTTAAATTCATTTTTCTTTCCTCCTATTTATTCCTTTTTATGGTTTATACATATATATTCTGTATTTTAATGTAAACTCCTTCTTTTATAATAAAATATTTATAAATATTTGTATACTTATATATAAATATTTGTATACAAAATTGCAAACATAGATATTTATGTCTATAAATATAAATATAAATATCTACTAATATATATTTATATATCTACAAATGTCTATATATATCTATCAAAAAAAACAGTAAAATAGTATTGCTTATATTTATATAAGTACATAATAAGTTTATTATTCCTCTAAATAAAGACTATTTTTCTAAAATTTAAAATCCTTTCTATACATTCATCACTTTTATTTAGCGCAGGGGATACCTGTGCTACCTCAAACACTGGATACTATATTAATATTTACCAATATGCCAAAATCCACTCCTTTAGGTGTGGCGATTTAAGTAACCTACTTGTAAATATATATCTTCATTAGTAGATATATATGTAGATATAGATATATATATTTACTAATATAAATATATATATCTACAAATGTAAACATATAATTGTTACACCGAACGCCCTTAACAGCTCGTTTTTTTATATAAATATCTACGTTACTATCCAATGAAAAACAGAAATAGGATAACAAAACTTTATTAGTTTTGTTATCCTATTTATAATCTACTAAAGTAGATTCCTAATCTCTATGAATTACATCAAGTCTTGCAAATTTACTGAATTGACCTATCCATGCAAGTCTTACTGTACCTACAGGACCATTCCTTTGTTTTGCTATTATACATTCTGCTACATTTTTATCTTCAGTTTCCTTATCATAATACTCATCTCTATATAGGAACATAACGATGTCAGCATCCTGCTCAATAGATCCTGACTCTCTAAGGTCAGATAGCATAGGCCTATGGTCTGCTCGTTGTTCTGGTGCACGTGAGAGCTGTGACAGAGCAATGACTGGACACTGCATCTCTTTTGCAAGGGCTTTAATCGATCTTGATATTTCTGATACCTCTTGTTGTCTACTTTCAGGATTACTCCCAGACATAAGTTGAAGATAATCTATAACTATCATATCAATACCATGCTCCATTTTTAGTTTTCTACATTTTGAACGCATATCCATAACAGAAGTTCCTGCTGTATCATCAATGAATATTTTAGCAGCCGCTAATGGACCGGAGGCTTTCGCTATATTTTCCCAATCCTTATCTTCCAAATTACCATGTCTAAGCTTTGACATATCAACATTCGCTTCTGAACAAAGTAATTTATAAGCAAGTTGTTCCTTAGACATTTCCAGTGAAAATATAGCTACGCTTTTTCCTTCCCTTAGCGCTGCATACTCCGCTAAATTCAATGCAAAAGTAGTTTTACCCATAGATGGCCTAGCAGCAATAAGAATCATATCTCCCTTTTGAAATCCAGCGGTTTTATCATCCAGTTCAGGGAAACCACTAGGTATCCCAGTTGTTTCACCTTTATTGTTAAAGATTCTTTCTATTTCTAGAAATCCTCTCTCAAGTACAGTATTCATTGGTTCAAAATCACTTGTATTCTTTCTCTCTGCTATATTAAAGACCTTTTGCTCTGCAAGATCCATTACTGCTTCTACATCATCCTGCTTATTATAACAATTTTCCATAATATCAGTAGAAGCTCTAATAAGTTTTCTTAAAATAGATTTGTCATCTACAATTTTTATATAAGAACTTAAATTAGCAGTAGATGGTATTGAGTTACTTATTTCTGTAATATAAGTAATTCCACCTGATGCTTCTAACTTTTCAGAAGAACGCAAGTGCTCGAGTAGGGTGATCATGTCAATTGGCGTATCCTTTTGATATAAATCAAAAATAGCGTTAAATATAACTTTATGAGAATCTCTATAAAAATCATCACCTTTTAAAATCTCCACAACCCTCGATATGGCGGTTTTATCTATTAGCATTGATCCAATTACTGATTGCTCTGCTTCTAAGTTATATGGTAAACTTCTCAGCGGTGTATCCATTTTTTTCATCTCTCCTAAACTGAAACTCCCATATCTAAATCACTGGTATTCTTAGGTACTAAATAACTTTCTTTAATATCACCAGGGACATTAACATTAATTTTGTACTTATTCAAATACTACTTTCATTAGTTCTTCAATTGTTGATATAGCTTTTGTTTCAATATCCACAAGATCAATAGGTACTTCTTTTTCATTATCACTAGGGATCATGACCATTTTAATTCCTTTTCTTCTTGCACCATAAATTTTTTCAAATATACCGCCTACTGGTTTTATAATACCTCGAAGAGATATCTCTCCTGTTACAGCAATGTCCTGCCTTAAAGGTTTATCTAAAAGCGAACTAATTATACATACAGTTATAGCTGCTCCTGCCGATGGCCCATCTATCTTACCACCACCTACTATATTTACATGTATATCATAATCCTTAATATCTTTATTTGTTGTTTTTCTTATTACTGATGCAGCATTAAAAACTGAGTCTTTAGCCATACTTCCAGCCGTATCATTAAATCTTACTTGACCTTTACCTTTTTCCTTGGCCTCAAATACTGAAGTTTCTATTTCTATAGTTGATCCTATGTACCCCGATACTCCAAGTCCATATATGTGACCAACTTCATATTTAACTCTATTATCTAATTCCTCATAGGGTGTTAATCTACTTATAGATATAACATCTAAAAGATCCTTAATCTCAATAACAATTTTAGATTTTTTAATTGACTCTCTGTTATGCAACACATATCCATAAGCATCCGCTAGAATATTTACAGCTTTTCTTCCTTCAATAGTGTATCTACTAATAGTTTTCGCAACTCCCTCTGCCACTTCAACTTCTAATTTATTTGCAGCATTCACTACTATCGTTTCAATATCTTTAGCAGTTAATGGTTCGAAATAAACTTCAGTACATCTTGATCTGAGTGCAGGGTTTATTTCTGATGGTTCGCGAGTAGTCGCTCCTATTAAAACAAAATCTGCTGGAGCACCTTTATCAAATAAATATTTAATATATTTAGGTGTGTTTTCATCTTCAGGATCATAATATGATGATGAAAACTCAACTCTTTTATCTTCTAACACTTTAAGCAATTTATTTTGAAGTATATTATCAAGTTCTCCTATTTCATCAATAAATAATATTCCTCCATGAGCCTGCGTTACAAGACCTGTTTTAGGTTCAGGAATTCCAGTTTCAGCTAAATCTCTTTTACTTCCCTGATATATTGGGTCATGAACAGATCCGAGTAGTGGGTTTGTTATCTCTCTTGGATCCCATCGTAGTGTCGTCCCATCAACTTCTACAAATTTAGCATCTTTATCATAGATAGTATAACTTAATTTTTTAGCTTCTTCCAGAGCAAGTCTTGCTGCAGTTGTCTTACCCACCCCAGGTGGTCCATAAAGAATAATATGTTGAGGATATGGTGATGCCATCTTAGATAACAGGGATTTTATAGCTCTTTCTTGCCCTACTATTTCACTAAAACTCTCTGGTCTTAACATAGCTTGTATATTTTTAGTAAGCTTTCTGCTATCAAGTGCTTGAAGATCCGCATATTTCTTAAGTGTTTTAGCATTTTCTGGACCCTTTTGTTTCTTAATTATACTAAGTCTTACTTCATCAATATACTTATCTTGCTTTTCCATTAGATTTTTTTCTACTTCAGCTTCTATCTTGTTTTGTACATATCTCTTAGCTATTTCTTCAGTAAGCCAATCATTAGTTTTATCTAACACCTCATGCACATTATTTTGATTAGGTACTACATCTATTCCCTTGCCATTGCTTATAATTTTATTTAGAGCGTATAATCTTTTGTAAATATCTTCGCTTTTTATAAATTTTTGAAGTTTAAATTTTACAGTATTGGCCTTTATACTGCTCTCATCTATTACGTTTCTCATTATTTCATATAAAACATCAATTTGTGTATCTATTGGCAATGAATCTTTTGCGGCCGGTTCTCCTAGTTTATTAACAAGTAATGTCTTCAAGTTCAATACGCTCTAATAAATAACACTATCAAATTATTTACTAAAGCGTTTCCTCCCTTCGTTTATATAATTATTCCTCACAAACAAGAACTTTTATCTTAGTAGATATTTCTGGATATACTTTAACTTCTACTTCATAAGTTCCTAATAATTTAATTGTTTCTGTTACTATTTTCTTTTTATCAATATCTAAATTACATTGTTTATTTAGTGCTGTTGCTATATCTTTATTTGTAATAGCTCCAAATAGTTTTCCATTTTCTCCAGCTTTTCCAACTATTTTTATTACTTTATCTTTAAGTTCATTAGCAATTTTTTGTGCTTCTTCAATTTCAGAAGTTTTCTTTTTTCTTTGGGTATCATTCTTTTTATTTAATATATGCATATTCACATCTGAAGCTTCCTCTGCTAATTGCCTAGGGAATAAAAAATTCCTTGCATACCCATCTGCAGCATTTATCACATCGCCCCGTTTGCCTACACTTTTAATATCTTTTAATAAAATAACTTTCATTATTTTTCACCTTCCTTTAAATATTCGTCTATTGCTTCATTTAATTTCACAACTACTTCTTCAAGCGTTTGTGAAATAAATTTTGTACCAGCCATAGTCATATGTCCGCCCCCACCTAATGTCTCAAGTATTAGCTGTACATTAATTTTTCCAAGAGACCTTCCACTTACAAATATTTCATCTCCTATTTTAACAATAACAAATGATGCCTCAATACCAGTAATATTTAGAAGTTCATCTGCTGCTTGAGCAGCAAGCACTGTATCTTCTACTGTTGGGGGACAAATCGCTATAGCAATTTCATTTTCAATCTTTGCCGATTTTATAATATCAGCTCTATTTAAATATACATTTAAATCATCAGAAAACATTTTTTTAACATCCATAGTATCTGCACCATGACGCCTTAAAAATGCAGCAGCCTCAAAGGTCCTAACTCCTGTTTTAAAGTAAAAATTCTTTGTATCTATACATATTCCCGCCAAAAGACATACTGCTTCTATATGCTTAAGCTTTGGCTTATCTACCATATATTGAATCATCTCAGTAACTAGTTCAGCAGTAGAGGATGCGTATGTTTCCATATAACTGAGCACTGCCCCTTGTATGAAATCTTGCGCTTTTCTATGATGATCAATTATAACTACTTTTTCTACATCTTTAGCTACATCTAAATTAAGCACATAACTTTCATTGTGAACATCTACTATTATAAGCAGATTATTAGAATTTCTAACACTTCTAAATTTTTCACTTGTTATAAAAGTATTTTTATAATCATCATCTTCAAGCAATATATCCATCATACTTTTTATACCAGTACTTATCCCTTCAAGAATAATATAGCATTCTTTATCTTGACTTTTAATAGTACTATATAGACCAATGGCCGCTCCTAAACAATCAGCATCAGGGTTTTTATGTCCCATAATAAAAATTGCATCGCTCTCATTTACTAAATCCATTAATGCATGAGCAATTACTCTTGCACGGACTTTAGTTCTTTTCTCAACTTCTTTTGTTTTTCCTCCAAAGAAAGATAATTTTTCACCCTTTTTCACTACTACCTGATCGCCACCTCTACCTAAGGCAAGTTCCTTAGCAGACGCCGCAAATTCATAGTTCTTAATTGGTGTATCTTCCCCTCTACCTACCCCTACACTTAAAGTAACTGCAAGTTTGTTACCATTACTTATTTCGCGAACACTATCTAGTATATCAAACTTCTTTTCTATTTCTTTTTCAATATACTTGTCTTGAACTATAATAACATATTTATTCGATGTGTATTTTTTCACAACAGCATTTACGCTCTGTCCATAGCTGTTTATTGTTCGCTCAATGTCTGCTACAAGCATCGGTGACTTATCTTCTTCTGTAGTTTTAATAACATCATCAAGATTGTCAACCTCTACTAGCATAACACTTTCTCTATCACCATCAATACCTTTTATTAAATTAGTTTTTTCTGTTGTATCATAAAAATATAAAAGCATAATCTTATCTTTAACATTTTTGTTTTCATTTGTATCTACAATATTAGTATAAATCTCATACGAATTATCTTTTATTTTAATATTTGGAAATATATTTTTCTTACCCTCTAAAACTTGCTTTAAATTAAGTTCCTTAATTACATCTCTAATATTCTTATTTAAAAGATCTTCACCTTCTAGCATTGTAATTACACTCTGATTGTACCATAAAATGTTTCCCGTATACCCTATTATTATTAGAGGAAAAGGAAGCTTTACTAAGGTACTTGTAGTTGCTATATCAAGTTTAGATGAAAAATTTTCAATAAACTGTTTCCACTCATTTTTTCTAACCTTTGAGTTGTAAATATTGTAAACTACTAATATAGCGTATATTCCTAGCATTAACATTCCAACTTCAAGGTGTCCATAATAAAATATTATACATATGAATAGGGCCATGGTCACCATATATATTCTATTATTAACATTAAAGTAATTATATTTGTTATCCATAATACGCCCCCAATTATTTTCTTTTAATTCTATATGGGTCAAGCTTTCTAAAATCGAAAGCCATTTCCATGAGTCCTATTGAAAAGTAAATATTACCTAGAGGCGAAAATGTTGTTAACACTAAAATTAGTATTACTATTGGCTTAGATACATTCCTTTTAACTCTTAGAAAATATGTACTTGCCGCCATTCCATTTATAATAAATATACATTGCACAATGAGCTCGGATGCATTTAGCATATAGTTGCCACCAGTTATTTTTTTTGCTGATAGTATTATTCCTATGCATACTGTTCCTATG
>Ga0105047_10015281_pt1 | contig 12104 bp, 12 predicted proteins | sample MAT04_FD_78384 | JGI IMG/M metagenome (GOLD analysis project Ga0105047, IMG submission 78384) | Freshwater microbial communities from Lake Fryxell liftoff mats and glacier meltwater in Antarctica - MAT-04 (megahit assembly) | ecosystem: Environmental > Aquatic > Freshwater > Ice > Liftoff... | reverse complement strand
AATATTGCCGACAGCGTTCTCGACACCATTGGCAACACGCCGCTGGTGCGCTTGAAGCGCATCAGCGAGATCCACGGCATCACCTGCGTGTTGGCGATGAAGATGGAGACCACCAACCCGGGCGGCTCGGCAAAGGATCGGCCCGCGCTGGAAATGATCCTCGCCGCTGAGCGCTCGGGCGAGCTGCAGCCGGGCGGCACCATCGTGGAGCCCACCAGCGGCAACACCGGTGTCGGCCTGGCAATCGTGGCTGCCCAACGCGGCTACAAGTGCGTGTTCGTGATGACCGACAAGGTCGCGCCGGAGAAGGTCAGCCTGCTGCGCGCCTACGGCGCCGAGGTCGTGGTCTGCCCGGTCGCGGTGCCGCCAGAGGACCCCACCAGCTACTACAAGGTCGCCGAACGGCTCACCGCCGAGCGCGGGGCATTTCGCCCCAACCAGTACGCCAACCCCAACAACCCGCTGGCACACGAGAAGACCACCGGGCCCGAGCTGTGGGCGCAAACGGGTGGCCGTATCACGCACTTCGTCGCCGGCGCCGGCACCTGCGGCACCATCACCGGCACGGCCCGCTATCTGAAGGCGCAGAATCCTGCGATCGAGATCGTCGCCGGCGACCCGGATGCATCGGTGTTCAGTGGCGGCTCCGGCCGGCCGTACCTGGTAGAGGGTGTCGGCGAGGACTTCTACCCCGCCGCATGGTCGCCCGACCTGTACGACGAGGTCATCGCGATCACCGACGAGGAGAGCTTCCTCACCGCGCGCGAGGTCAGCCGCGAGGAAGGCATTCTGATCGGTGGTTCCGGCGGCATGGCAGTGGCGACCGCCATCCGCGTCGCAAAGGCTGCGGGGCCGAACGACATCGTGGTCGTCCTCAACCCCGACAGTGGCCGCGGGTATCTGTCGCGAGTGTTCGACGATCAGTGGATGGCCAACTTCGGATTCGTCCGCGACTGCGACGAATGCATTGCAGCAGTACTTGACGCACGAGGTGACACGCCATCGCTGCTCTATGTGAACCCGTCAACAAGCGTGCGCGACACCATCGAGTTGATGCGTACGAATGGCATCAGCCAGTTGCCCGTCTGCAAGAACACTCCCCCGTTTGCCGCTGCGGAGGTGGCAGGCGCGGTCGACGAGCTTGCCCTGATGGAGGCCGTCTTCCGCGATGCAGCGGTGCTGGATTCAGCAGTCGAAGACATCATGGGGCCGAAGCTGCCCACCATCGGCGCCGGCCAGCAGGTGGCGCTGGCCGTGGCGATGTTGGATGTCTCGCCGGCGCTGCTGGTGTTGTCGGGTGGCCGCCCATTGAGCGTGCTCACCCGATCCGATCTTCTGAGCTACTTCGAGGTGTTGAGCAATGGGTGAGCTCGAGCAGCAATCCGCATGGGGCTTCGAGACGGCGGCCATTCACGCGGGCCAGGAGCCCGACCCGGTGACCGGCGCGGTGGTGACACCGATCAGCCTCAGCACCACGTTCCAGCAGGCACAGGTGGGCCAACACCGCGGCTACGAGTACAGCCGCAGCGGCAACCCCACGCGCACTGCGTACGAAACGCAGGTGGCCGCGCTCGAAGGTGCGGCACACGGTCTCGCGTTCGCCAGCGGTCTGGCCGCGGAAGACAACGTCCTGCGCCTGCTAGCCAGCGGCGAGCGTGTGCTGCTGGGCAACGATGCGTATGGCGGCACCTATCGCCTGATCAGCAAGGTGCACACCCAGTTGCCCTGGACCGCGGTCGACCTGCTCGACGTCGACGGGCTGGCGGCGGCTTGGCCGGACGATACGAAGTTGATCTGGCTGGAGACGCCCACCAACCCGATGCTGCGCTGCTTCGACATCGAGGCAATCGCCGCGCTCGCCCACTCGCGTGGCGCGATGGTCGTGGTCGACAACACGTTCGCCACCCCCTTCCTGCAGCAGCCACTGGCGCTGGGCGCCGACGTGGTCGTGCACTCGGCGACGAAATACCTCGGCGGCCACAGCGACGTGGTCGGCGGCTTCCTCGCGCTCGACGACGAGGAGCTCACTCAACGACTGCGATACACGCAGAATGCGGCCGGCGCAGTGCCGGCACCGTTCGACTGCTACATGGCGTTGCGAGGCGTGAAGACGCTCGCGATCCGCATGGAACGCCACTGCTCGAACGCGCGCGCCATTGTCGACCTGCTGATCGGCCATCCGGCGGTCGAGCAGGTGCTGTATCCGCAGCTGCCCGACCACCCGGGTCATGCCGCCGCGGCAAAACAGATGCGCGACTTCGGCGGCATGGTCAGCTTCACGCTGCACGCCGGACAAGAAGCTGCGCTGCGCGTCGCTGCGGCCACCGAGCTGTTCACTCTGGGCGAGAGCCTTGGAGCGGTCGAGAGCCTCATCGAGCATCCGGGGCAGATGACCCACGCTTCGGCCGCAGGCTCGCCACTGGAGGTACCCGACAACCTGTTGCGGCTATCCGTGGGCATCGAAACCGCCGCCGATCTCATTGCCGACCTCGAACAAGCCCTCACCCACGCTGACATATAGTTCCGGGACGAACGTGAATTCAATGGTCGCTACGTAGCGACCGTTGAATTCACGATTCCGCACGATCGCGCGTCAGAACAGTGACGTCTGATTGGTGCGCAGGTCGAACGGGACGACACGCGGCACGCCTGGCCACGGCACGTAGTGATCCATGAACACCCAACTACGACGGTGAATCGCCGATGGGCCGTAGCCCTGCAGCGCTGCCTTGTGCAGCGTGCACGGATAGCCCTTGTTGGTCTCGAAGCTCCACTGTGGGTAGTGCTGCGCGGCCTCGCGCATGATGCGGTCGCGAGTCACCTTCGCCAAAATGCTGGCCGCAGCCACCGACAGGCAAAAGCGATCGGCCTTCACCCGCATCTCCACGTGCGGTACGTATGGAGAGACGAAGTTCCATTTGCCATCCACCACCGCTGCGTCGGGCGGCACACTCAGCAACTCGAGCGCTCGTCGCGTGGCCAGCCGTTGCGCTGCTGCCATGCCCAACTCGTCGCACTCCTCCTGGCTTGCTCCGCCAACGGCCCAGGCATCGCACCAATCCGCGATGCGATCGAAGAGAAACTCGCGATTGTTCTCCGTCAGCATCTTCGAGTCGCGCACGCCATTGACTCGCTTGTCGCGTGGAAGGATCGCCGCACCGACCATCAACGGCCCGGCCCATGCGCCGCGACCGACCTCGTCGATACCGACGATGACATCATGCCCGGCCGCCCACAGCTCATTCTCGATTTGGCGAGTGGGAGCGCGACCGGCCATCAGATCAGGACAATGGCCGCCGGACCAGCAGCAACCTCGCCGACGCGCCACCAACCTTCGCTCAGCGACCCCACCTCAGACGGATGCACTGCCACGAGTAGCCCACCTGATGTTTGTGGGTCCATGCACAGCGCCTCGCCAGCCGCACCGGCCGTGCTGCGTACAAAGTCGGCGACGTACTCACGGTTGCGCGGGTCACCACCGGTGCGCACACCCCGCTCGGCGGCCTCGCGCGCACCCGGGTAGGCCACGATGCCATCGGTCTCGACAATCACTTCCACCCCACTGCGTTCGGCCATCTCCCAGCCGTGGCCGGCGAGGCCGTAACCAGTGACGTCGGTGACCGCGTGCACAGCAGCACCGAGCGCTTGCAACTCTTCAGAGGCCACCCGGTTCAGCTGGCGCATTCCCGCGATCGCAGCAGACTTGTCCGACGCCGAGCCGCCCGCCAGCGCAAGCGCTGTACCCAGCGGTTTGCTGAGCATCAACACATCGCCGGGTTGTGCGCCACCCTTGCGGAACACACGGTCGGGGTGCACGACACCCTGTACCGCCAGCCCGAAGATCGGCTCCGGGTTACGAATGGTGTGGCCACCGGCGATGGTGCCGCCGGCCTCCGCAACTACCGCGGCGGCGGCATCGAAGATGGCGACGATTGCCTCACGCGGGAAGTGCTCGGGGAAGGCAGCGATGTTGACCGCAATCACCACGCGACCGCCCATCGCGAACACATCGCTGCACGCGTTGGCTGCAGCGATGGCACCGAAGTCCGCCGGATGGTCGACCAACGGCGGAAAGAAATCAGTGGTGCTGACCAACGCAACGTCGGGGGCGACCTGGTAGATCGCCGCATCATCGAATGGCGCAAGGCCAACGAGCAGCGACGGGTCGATACCGGAGGGCATGTCACGCACGAGGTCGGTGAGCAGCGACGCCCCCCATTTCGCAGCGCAGCCGCCGCACGACGTCCACTCGGTCAGCTTCAGATCGGAGAAGTCGTGCTCTGTGTTCGACACGCTGCCAGCCTACGGTGTGCCCCATGCACTCCATCGGGCCGCACACCTTCACCGGGACCGACGCCCGGAAAACTGTCGCCCACCTCGACGACGTGTGGGCGCTCTACGCCCAGGGCCGCGACCCTGCAGTTCTCGAACCGCTGTACCCGACGCTCACCGGAGACCTCGACACCGACCTGCAACGGGTGTGGGCAGCATGGACCGCTGCCGGTCCAGCCCTGCGCGCCGCAGGCCAACTGCCCGCACGGGCGGCGGGCACCGTCGCGCAGCTCAACGTGTCCCGCGGCGGCCTGCCCAAGATACCGGTCGAGCGTGTTGACGTCGAGTGGCGTGGCGTCATCGGCGACCGACAGGCGACTCGCGTTCATCATGGCCGGCCGTGGCAGGCGCTCTGCCTGTGGAGCACCGAGGTGATCGACGCACTTCACGCCCAAGGCCACCCGATTGCACCTGGTCTCACCGGCGAGAACATCACGCTCTCGGGCTTGCCGTGGCCCGAGGTTCGCGCAGGCGTGCGCCTACGCATCGGTGAGGTGTTGTGCGAGATCAGCGCCTACGCGTTGCCATGCTTTCAGAACAAGCCGTGGTTCAAGGATGGCGAGTTCGAGGTGATTCACCACGAGCGTGGCGACGCCAGCCGCGTCTACGCGACCGTGTTGGAGCCGGGCTCGATCTCAGTTGGACAGCAGGCAATTCTCGAGCCGTAGCGTCCACGGCGGCGCTGACCGACGGCGGAATGGGAACCCAGCCTTCTTCGGCAATCACGTGGGCAGTCGCCTCGGCGATGCCCTTGCGAACCAAGCCCAGGCCACTGAGGCCAGGCAACGCATCAATGCGGTCTTCCACAATCTCGACCAGCTGCGCGCCATCACTGGCACCAAATAGGTAGGCGACCGCGAACGAGGTTTCGATCTTCGGCACGTCGCCACTACCGACCACGGCCCACTCGTGCTCGAGAAACCACTTGGTGACGCGCTGGGCCTTGCGGTCGTTCTCCAGCATGTCGCGCGCGTAGCTGGCGTAGTACGCCGCATGCCGACCCTCTTGGCGCATGATGCGCCCGAGGATCTCACTGAGTACGGGGTGGTCGGCGATCTGGGCGAGTCGGTTGTAGGCGGCGTTGGCCGTCCACTCGTTGATGGCGCCCCATGTCATGTGAACGGCGGGAAACTTGCGCACGCCGTGACCGAGCGCCCAGAAGATGACCGGGCTCCAGAACAGGTAGCGCTTGTTGAACCGGCGCATCTCGATCAGCCGCGTATCGTGCGCAGGCCAGTCGTGTGCGGCGAGCACGCGCCCGAGGGCCTGACCATGCCAATACTCCTCGTAGTTCCACAGCGTCAGAAAGGCAGTGAACTGCGGGTCCTTCCATGCGGGCATCAGCAACAACTCGCGCGTGTACAGAACCGTCTGGTACTCGATGTCGTGCATGTAGGAAAGGCAGCGCAGCACATCAGGGTGCAGCGGCGCCCGCCGGAAGGCTTCGAAGTCGATGTCGTCGGTCTTGAGCCGACCACCGTGCTCTTGAAACTTCTCGATGGAGATTGCCATGTCAGTCCTTCGTTGCGGAAGGCGGTTCGGATCGTGGCAACGTTACCGCATACTTGAGAAATGACCGCTCCGACGTTTCGCGCGATCGCCTTCAGTGGCAGTCTGCGCACTGGCAGTTCCAACACGGCACTCATCCGTCTCGCTCAGCGGATCGCGCCTACCGAGCTGACCATCGAGATCATCGACTGGGTCGATCAGCTGCCGTGGATGAACCCTGATCTGGAGACAGACCCACCGGAAATCGTTCAGCGGTGGTGGACCACGCTGCGCGGTGCTGATGCACTGATCATTGGTATGCCCGAGTACAACGGCACGCCAACTGCGCTCGCGAAGAACGCCATCGACTGGGCAACCCGCCCACCCTCGGACCGTGCCATCGCCGGCACGGTCGTTGCCTTCCTCAGCGCCGCTGGCCGCTCTGGCGGGCAGAACTCGCAGAACAGTGTCACGCCGGTGCTCGGCTTCATGGGTGCTTCGATCGTCGAGGAGCCGCCGGTGCGACTGTCGATGATCGGCGACCGTCTGGGTGCCGACGGCAACACCGACGACCCGGAGATCATCGACGCGGTTGCCGCCAAACTGTGCGCGATTGTCGACGCGCTCTCGTTGCGCGATACGGCGCCCGAGGCGTAGTCGCGGCACTAGGTGTCGGTGAGGTCGGTCGTCGCGGCGTCCTCGAAACCGAACGACCGATAGTCACGGTCGCACGGGTGGCCGGTGAGCGCCCACACCAGCGGAGCCGTATCTGGCCGCAAGGCAACGATCATGGAAGCGGTGGTGGCCTCCACGTCGTCGACATGCATACATACGCTCCAGCCGGGCTCGGCACACGAGTCGTGCGAGCGCAGGTGGGCCTGCATCGCAGCGACCGTCACCGGCCGCTGGGCCAGCACACGCTGCGACGCATGCCACCGAGGGTCGACCAGCCGGTCGACGGGCTGGCGGGGATGGCGGTGTGATGCATCGAACGCAGGGATCGTCGTTCGGTTGGAGATGGCTCGTGCCTCCTCGACTTCCTCCACCGCCCACTCCGTGCCGCTGGTATCGATCACGAACGCAGTGCCGGCCGACGCAACCAGGAACGAGTTCCAGTACGGGCGCCCACCCGGTGCCAGGGCCGGATCGTGGCCGCTGCCACCTTGGCCGTGACGCTCAAGCAAGGACGTGATGGTGTCGACGGCGTCGGCAGCGCCGGTTGCCCGCTCCAGCGCCAATCGAACAAGATCCATTCCGGTCAGCCCGTTCGGCACACCTCGCGGATCCAGCGTGGTGTACACCGTGGTGTTGCCGATGGCGACGCCCGCTTCGTTGACCCCATGTTCGGCGCCCCAACCCCACACAGGTCGCGACAGCACGCACCCGAGCGTGTCGGTGGTGTGTGCCGCAACCTCGATGTGGGTGGTGCGCAGCGTGCCCACGTCGCGGCGCGGCGCCGACCAATGTACGACCTGACGCTCGGCAGGCGGACGATCACTGTTCTTCGCAAACAACGTGAACGGACCACCGGTCGCCTGCGGCATGGCGACAAGACAGTCGCACATCAGCTGAAGGACTCGCCCTCGCCCGGCACACGCGGGGCTATCGCCGCCGTCTCGACAACGGGCTCGATGTCCTGCGCTGATGCAACCCGTAGCAAACCCTCGGGCCGCGGCCAGAGGGTCTCGCCCTTCACATCAGTTGTCTGCCAGCCCGGCGCGATCGCGGGCGACGACAGCGTCACCCGCTGGCCGCTCTGCTCCCACAGCACAGCTGGGCGCTCGCCATGCCAACGCACTGCGAACGACACCGAACTGAGCGCACCGGTGGGAACGCCGTAGACCTCGAAATTGTTGCCTTCCCAGCCGATGGGCACGCCGTGGGGCAGTAGACGACCGCCCTCATGGTGGACGTCGGAGATCAGCCGCTCGACCCATGTGATGAAGTACGCACACTCACTCGGTGCATCGGCCGGCAACTCGTGCGAGGAACCGAGGCGGGTGCTGAGCGCGCGTAGATCGCGGCGGGCGCGTTTCTCTCCGGCCACCGCCAACACATAGTCGGCCGCGTCCATCGCTGCGGCCAATGCCCAGTTCGGCTCGGCCGACTTCGCCGCCAGCTCCAGCGCGTGCGCCAGATCAGGAATCCACTCAGTCGCCTTCTCGCCCATGCGGATCAGTTGGCCGACGCCAAGCAGAAACCCCACTGGATCGTTGTCGGGGTGCTCGGGGCCAACGAGCGTCAGTTCGCAGCGCTCGGCAACGAGGCGTTCACCGAGCGCGGCGTCGGGAAGCAGCAATCGGCTCGCGCGCTCCACCGTTGCAGTCCACCCACGAGCAACACCAGCCGCTGTCGGCACGCCACTGTTCAGGGTGCCAGCACCGCTGCCGTCGTGGGGCAGGGCAACCGTCAGCGTGGAGTGATGGCCCACCGGGAAGGCCACGCTGCCCGCGGGCAGCGATATGCCTTCGATGGGCGCAGTGGGCGGGCGTGGGGAGTGCAGCGCATCGTGTGTGAACGCGACGGCGATGGGCAGTGGCGACTCGTTCTCCACCTCGATGATGGTGAGCCCGCCGCGGTCGGGAACCGAGTACACCCGCTGGACAGCGTCGCCGTCGGGAATTCGGACGCGGGTCTCGACCACCGCCGTGCCGTCGATTCGGCGCTGTCGTACTGCAGCCTCACGTTGCGGACTGTGCCAGCGATCATCGGCCGCGATGTGCCAGTCGAGGGGCGCGTCCTCACCCCAGGGCTCGATGCCGCCCCATGGTGTGACGGTGGCGCGCCACCGGCCACCGGTGACGCCGGTCGTTATTCCGCGCGTTGCGCCGTTCGTGACGCGGGGCGGGCTGACTGAATCCATGCTCATTCCATCTCGCTCTTGCGGCTGCGCTGCATGAGCGAACCCATTGCCTCGCGCGCCGGTCGGCCCTGATGGCACACGGCCACCACTTGCTCGGCAATCGGCATGTCGACGCCGTATCGAGTCGCAAGGTCGAGCACGCTTGGCGAGCTCTTCACACCCTCGGCGACCATGCTCATTCCCGCCAACACTTCCTCGATCGACTTGCCACGGCCCAGCTCGAGGCCGACCATGTTGTTGCGACTCTGCTTGGACGAGCAGGTTGCGATCAAGTCGCCCATGCCGGCCAACCCAGCGAACGTGCCAGCCTGCCCGCCCATCGCGATGCCCAGCCGCGTCATCTCCGCAAGACCACGAGTGATGATGGTTGCCCGGGTGTTGTCACCGAAACCCATGCCCTCTGCCATGCCCGCCGCGATCGCGATGACGTTCTTGACGACACCACTCACCTCGCAGCCAACGACGTCGCTGTTGGTGTAGATCCGCAGCGCCGGGCGGCTGAAGATTCGTTGCAGCTCGGCTGCGATGTCGGTGTTGTCGATCGCGACAACACTCGCCGCCGGCTGGCCACTCAAGATCTCCTTGGCCAAGTTCGGCCCGGTGAGCACCGCGACGGGGTGGCCTGGCATCTCGTCGCGGATGACCTCACTCATCCGCTTGCGGGAGTTTCGTTCCAGGCCCTTGGTGAGGCTGACCACCGGCACCCAGGGTCGCAACGACCGAGCAGCCTCGGCAGCAACTTCGCGGAACCCGTGTGAGGGCACCGCCATGACCACGACATCGGCACCGGCGACGGCTTCTTTCAGCGAAGCGGTGGCGCGCAGTTCCGTGGGCAGTTCGTACTGCGCTAGGTAGTCGGCATTCACGTGATCGCGCGTGATGGACTCGGCCAGCTCGGGCCGCCGCGCCCACAACACCGTGGGGGTATTCGCGGCGGCGAGCGCCGCTACCGTTGTTCCCCACGAGCCAGCCCCGATGACCGTGACATTGATCGACATGCGAACAGCGTAGGCCGCCGCAGGTCCGGCGACGGCAGTCCCGGCGGCGTCTGCGCCCTCTACGCTGCAAGTTGTGAATGCTGTTGTGCTCGTGCCGGTGAAGGCCTTCGCCGACGCCAAGGCGAGGCTCAGCCCAGTGCTCTCCCCCGCCGAGCGCGAGGCGCTGGCTCGCTGGACGTCAGAGCGCGTGCTGGCCGCAGCTGGCGAGCTCCCCGTGTTCATTGCGTGCGACAGCGAGTCCGTCGCCGACTGGGCCACGGCTCATGCGGCCACCGTGTTGTGGCACCCGGGAGTCGGGCTGAACGCGGCGGTCAACAACAGCGTCGCCGACCTTCGCCGGCAGGGCGCCGACCACGTGGTGGTCGCGCACGGCGACCTGCCGCGGGCCACCGACTTGTCCAGCGTCATCGCCGCCGGCACTCTCACCCTCGTGCCCGACGCCCGCAACGACGGCACCAACGTTGCCGCACTCCCCACTGAGTTCGACTTCGAGTTCGAGTACGGCGCGGGTTCCTTCAACCGACATCTCGCGCGAGCTGTCGCGACCGGGCTTCCCGTGGGCATCCGACGAGATGTCTTCCTGGCGCTCGATATCGACACCCCGTCCGATCTGACGCACCCGCTGGTGCAGGAGGTGCTGCCCGCATGGCTGCCAACGAACCTGGTCAACCTGACCCATCGCCTTCGCTGACCACCTTCAACCTGCCGACGCCGGCGTCGGCCCTTGCCATCGGAGCCCACCCCGACGACGTCGAGTTCGGCTGTGGTGCCACGCTGGCCAAGTGGGCGGCCGCGGGTTGCATCGTGCACCACCTTGTCCTCACCGACGGCTCGAAGGGCACATGGAACCCCGACGCCGATGTTCCAGCACTGATTGCAGCGCGCCAGACCGAACAGCGCGACGCCGCTCGTCGGTTGTCGGGCTCCAACGCCGGCGAGGTCGTGTTCCTCGGCCAGGTCGACGGCGAACTGGCCAACAGTCTTGCGCTCCGCGGTGAGGTGGCTCGTGTCATCCGAACGCTGCAACCACAGGTCATCCTGGCGCACGACCCGTGGAAGCACTATCGGCTGCACCCCGACCACCGCGAGGCAGGGCTGCTTGCGTGTGATGGCATCGTCGCAGCACGCGACCCACACTTCAACAAGGAGCATGGTCTCACGCCTCACCGACCCGAAACGCTGATGCTGTGGGAGGCCGAGTCGCCCGACCACGTCGAGGACGTCGCCGAGTTCGTTGAGCACAAGCTGCACGCCTTGGAAGCGCACGCCAGCCAGTTCGAGAGCACGATGAAGGCGGTCGATCCGCAGCAGCTCACCAACTTCCGCGAACGCATCGCGAGTCGTCTGCAGCTACTCGGCGCGGCTCATGGCGTGAGCAGCGCCGAACTGTTCAAGCTCATCACCGACCTGTAGGCGAGCGGAGCCATCCCGAGCGTTTCAAGCGCGCCCCACGTCACCGAAACCCTCGGAATGCGCTGGACTAGCTAATGAACTGACCGGGCTTGCGGCCGTTGCCGGGCTCGCCGGCGAAGGCCTGCGCGATGCCGATCCACTCGATCGCGTTCGCCCCCTCCACGACGAGGCCTGTATCGTCGCGATGGCGCCGCTGTGTAGCAACCAGACAGAAGTCCAGCGCATCGCCGGTCACTCGATCCGCTGCCGGCTCACCCCACTCCCACAAGGAGCCGTCCGGCGCGGTCAGCGCGACGTAGACGGGTTCAGCGGGCAGCGTGAGGCCATTGATCAGATAACTGAACGGTCGCGCTCGCGCCCCGATGTGCGCCACGTGCTGAAGTCGCGCCGTTGGGACGCGACTGATACTCAAGGCATCTGCAACGTCTTGCCCGTGCGCCCACGTCTCCATCAGCCGGGCGGTGATGAACGATCGCGCTGCCATGGCCGGCCCATACCACGGCACGCGGACTGCCGGATCGATGGTGCGCGCCAGCGACAACAAGTCGGCCCGATCGGCTCGCCACGCAGCGAGCAGTTCGGCGCCGGTCACTTTGCGGCCTGGAGCGACGGACGCGTCGGTGCCACCCGACGCCATCAGCCACTTCATGTCCTCGGCGAATGCCTCCGGATTCCGTAGCGCGAGTGCCGCCCTCTGATCAAAGAACCACAGGTGGCTGACCTGATCGCGGATTGCCCAGCCAGCGGCCGGTGTCGGCAGCGACCACTGAGCTTCGGTGAGCTCGGCCACCACCGCATCAAGAGCGTCGTGTTCGCCAGCAAGGTCGTCGCAGATCGCATCCATCACCACATTGTTCAGCAATCTGAGCCGAAACGGCGAATGGGGGGCGCATGGCCCCCCATTCGTCACCGTGTGGCGCAAGGCCTCACTTCTTCTTGGCAGGTGCTGCCTTCTTGGCAGGTGCTGCCTTCTTGGCAGGTGCTGCCTTCTTCGCGGGTGCTGCCTTCTT
>Ga0105047_10015279_pt1 | contig 12106 bp, 6 predicted proteins | sample MAT04_FD_78384 | JGI IMG/M metagenome (GOLD analysis project Ga0105047, IMG submission 78384) | Freshwater microbial communities from Lake Fryxell liftoff mats and glacier meltwater in Antarctica - MAT-04 (megahit assembly) | ecosystem: Environmental > Aquatic > Freshwater > Ice > Liftoff... | reverse complement strand
TTATATATTTTTTTTAGTATTAAATACCTATTCAATCGCCAGAACGGACTCAATGGATTGGATTGCTTTTTTTAATTCTTCGCTCATCAATACGCCCCACTTACTATCTATATGCAACGTGGCCAGGTGTTTGACTTGATTATGAAAATGGATTTGCAGGGGAGTTTGACCACGATGTTCGATAAAATAATTTTTCAGTCTTAAGATTTGGCTTAATCTCATGCGCCCGGCATCGACCGTAATTAAAATCGGTTTCATCGGTTTATTCTCCTCTTTACTTTTTTTGGGATCTTGTTTTTCCGCAGAAGGATTTGCTTTATGTGCAAATCGAGTGGCCATTTGTTTAGCTTTATCGAAAGCTTTATCGCATGCATCGATCATGCCTTCATTTGCTTGTGTCAGGTCATCTAGCCAACGACAGCTTATTTTAACATCTTCTGCAGTTGTTTTATCAATTTGCAAGACTGCATAAATTAATTGATTATCTTTTAAAAGCGCGCTTCTTTGCTCGTATAGATCAGACCAAATCGGCAGTTCATAGCTTACTAACCCATCGCTTACAAGCAAAATTGCAAATTTTCTTTGTGTTTTATTGGAAACGCGGATTTGAACAGATTCGACAATAAAAGCCGAGCGAAAAACAGCATCATGATCCAATCCGTCGATTCTTCTTAACGGTACGCAAGATAATCGTTGCAAAATGTTCTTATAATCATCCATAGGATGTCCCGTTAGAAAAAAACCAAGTAACTCTTTTTCTTTGCGCAAAGTATCTTGCTTGGATCTATTTTGTTTAACTAAGGGAGGATTTTTGAAGTTTTCTTCGTTAGTTTCTCCTAACAAAGAGAAAAAAGATAAGATACCTAGTGATTCTTCTTTTTGTTCCTTCAATACTGCTTCGTGAGTAGGATCAATAGACAAAACCAACGCATCGCGACTCCATCGGGTAAAATCGAAGCATCCTCCTTCGACTAAATTTTCTACGACCTTTTTGCCGACTTTTTTGGCGTCCATTCTTTTGAAAAATTCATATAAACTTTGAAAGGAACCTTTACGTTTTCTCTCTTGCACAATGGATTGAACGATTCCTGCGCCTACCCCTTTGATCCCTGTCATGGCAAAACGGATGCCGCTTGGAGTGGCTTGAAACGTCTCCCCGGCTTCGTTGATGTCAGGGGGAAGGATCGTAATCCCCATGCTTTGACAATCGCGAATGAATTTGGCGACTTTAGTTAAATCATCCCGATCACAAGTCATCAAAGCCGCCATCCACTCTTTTGGATAATTGGCTTTTAGAAATGCCGTTACATAAGAAAGATATCCATAGGCGGCGGCATGTGATTTATTAAACCCATAGGAAGCAAATTTTTCCATTTTATCAAAAATCAACATGGAGGTTTGTTCGTCAATCCGGTTTTCCAGTGCTCCTAACCTGAATTTTTCACGTTGCTGAGCCATCTGCTCCATATCTTTCTTACCCATCGCGCGGCGCAAGACATCCCCCTCGCCTAGAGAGAAGTTGGCAAGTTTGCTGGCAATTTGCATCACTTGTTCCTGATAAACCATGATCCCATACGTCTCTTCCAAGATCTCTTTCATCCACGGATGATCGTTTTCAATCTCTTCCCGCCCATGTTTTCTATTGATAAAAGAGGGGATCATATCCATGGGTCCCGGTCGATAGAGCGCGCCGACAGCAATAATTTCTTCAAATTTATCTAAGTGCAATTGACGGGCTAAATCTTGCATCCCTCCCGACTCGAGCTGAAAAATGCCGGCTGTTTTGCCTTGATTAATCAGTTCGAAAGTCGGTTGATTGTCTAAAGGAAGATTGATCCAATCGATTTCTATGGCTGTATTCGCTTTAATGGCATCGACGCAAATTTGAATCGCTGTCAAGGTTTTTAAGCCTAAAAAGTCGACCTTAAGCATCCCGACTGCTTCTACCGGTTTCATGGAAAACTGAGTGACGGGCATATCTGAATCTTTAGCGATTGCCACAGGTATCAAATCAGTAAGAGGAGTGCCACTGATGATTATACCGGCGGCGTGGATGCCTGTATTTCGAACCGAACCTTCTAATTTCTTGGCTATGTCAAATAAACGCGTCACTTCTTCATCTGTCTCATACAGCTGACGCAAATCGGGTTCTTTTTCTAACGCTTTTTCCAAAGTGATATTCAAATCTTCCGGAATGAGCTTCGCAATCATATTGACTTTAGAAAGCGGCACACTTAAGACTCTGCCCACATCTTTTAAAGCCATTTTTGCTTTCATGGTACCAAAAGTAATGATCTGAGCGACATTGTCTTTTCCATATTTCTGCAAAGTATAGGCAATGACCTCGCTTCTTTTATCCATGCAAATGTCCACGTCGATATCGGGATAAGAAATACGTTCGGGATTGATGAATCGTTCAAAAAATAAGTGAAAACGCAAGGGCTCGATATCGGTAATTCCGATCAAGTAGAGAACGATGGAACCTGCTCCCGAACCTCTTCCCGGTCCCATCGGAATGTGATTTTTTTTTGCCCAATTAATAAAATCCCATACAATTAAGAGGTAATCGCTCATTTCTTTAGGAACGATGATGCTCATTTCATAATGAAGGCGTTCCCTTACAACTTCCATAGGATCGCGACCGGGAAAAATTTCACACACTTTAGCGAGTCTTTCAGGCGTATAGCGTTTAGGAATACCCTCTTCACAAAGCTGCCATAAGAACTTTTCTACTTCGCGCTGTTGCGCTTCCTTTTCGTAGGGTTTATTTTCAAGCGAAGGGGGCACGAAAATAGGGTAATGTTTCGTTTTAAAGTCGATTTCTACATGGCATTGATCGGCAATTAATCGGGTTTCAAGCAAAGCCTGCGGCTGATCTGCAAAAAGGAGTTCCATTTGCCGGCCGGATTTAAAGTAATACTCGTGTGAAGAATAAACTTGGCGTTTAGGGTTTGGAATTCTGAATTTAGGTGTGCCGAAAGAGTCTTTTTCCCAGATTTCGCAGGGTTCACCCGATTGAATATTCATTAAAATTTCATGCGGACGCCAATCTTCACGTTCCAAATAATGGATATCATTGGTAGCCACAAGTCGAACGGCATGTGATCGGCTCAACAGAATCAGCTCTTCATTTAATTTTTGTTGCCGATTGATGTAATCTTGATACTGTTGAATAAGCCATGATTCGTTGGCTAAACCATCTTCTTGGGTATCTTCAGATGACATTTGGTGTCTTTGCAAATCTAAATAATAGTCATGCTTAAAGATACTTTTATAGTAATTAATATGCTCTACAACTTTATCGGCAGTTCCATATAAAATTTCGTGAGCCAAGAGAGTTCCTAAGCTTCCCGTAATACAAATTAAGCCTTCTCCATAAGTTTTCAACAATTTGTCATCGATACGCGGGTGGTAATAAAATCCTTCAAGGTAGCCGATCGAGGTGAGTTTACAGAGATTTTTGTAACCTTGCCCATCTTTGGCTAAAAGAGTGATGTTGTAAGCGGCACGCATGCCAGGAAGTTTAATTTTTTCAGAATGCGCGGTCGGGGCTACATAAAATTCGCACCCGATAATCGGTTTTATGTCGTTATTTTTACATTCTTTATAAAATTCGACAGTTCCAAATAAATTGCCATGGTCGGTTAATGCAATCGCTTTCATTTGATTCTGCTTAGCTTTTGCTACTAAATCAGACAGCGAGGGAGTAGCATCTAAAATCGAATACTGAGAATGGGCGCGAAGGTGAATAAATTCAGACATAAGAGAATCTCTATTTTCAAGTTTGGCACTGCAGTATAATACATGCCTATGAAATTCTCCAACGTCTAATTTTTCTTTAGCTCAGAAGAAGATGGGGCGGTCTTAGAAGTTGAAGAAGTTAATTTAGAACTCGTTTTATCTTTTTGAATCGAATTTGCAGACACAGACCAAAGAGGAAGCAAAATCAATGTCGTGATCAGACAACATACAAGCAAGGCTAAGTAAAAACCTTCCCATCCGAAGTTTTCAGTAATAGAACCCAAAGGATATCCTGCACAGGCAGCTCCGATATAAGCGAATAAGCCGACAAATCCCACTGATGTCGCTGCCGCTCTTTTATGAGACAGTTCTGCTGCAACTAATCCGATCATCATTTGTGGGCCAAAAATCATGAATCCGACCAAAAACATGCTGATGGAGTCGATCCACGGGTAATTCGGTGGTGTAAACCAAAAGATCGTGATTGTGATAAACATTCCTACAGCGAAAATGACGTTGATCGGTCCACGCTTAGCGTTCATTAATCGATCCGATGACCATCCCGCAGCTAAAGTTCCAAAAAATCCACCCACTTCAAAAAGTGAGACGCATCCATTTGCTCCGATGCTGCTATACCCTTTAGATTCTACTAAATAGAGTGCCGTCCAATCGTTGATCCCTGTTCGTACTGTATATAAAAAAAAGTAGGCGAATGCTAATAACCAAATATAAGGATTTTTGATTACAAATTGAACTAATAATTGCCGAATTGATAATTTTTCCGTCGCACCTTCAGATTCTAACTTATCTACATAATCATTTCTATACCTATCAATGGGCGGCAAGCCTAGAGATTGAGGAGTGTCTCTTAATCGATTAATTAAAAAAAGACCGCCTAAAATACAAATGACTCCCGGTAAAAACATCGCGTAACGCCATCCGAATTGTTGTAAAGCAAATCCTGTGAGCCAAGGAATAAGGAATCCTCCTACATTATGCGAGACGCTGCAAGTAGACCACCATGAGCCCCTTTCCGAGTGAGAGTACCATTGCGTTAAAAAACGTACGCACGGAGGCCACCCGAAACCTTGAAACCACCCATTCAATCCCCAAAATAAAGCAAATAAAAAAAGAGAAGAAGAAAATCCAAAGAAAATATTGCATAAACCTGTTAAGATTAATCCGCTTGCCATCATATAGCGCGGGTTCACTTTATCTTCCATCATTCCGCTTGCGAATTTGCTAATTCCATAAGTAATCGATAGAATGCTTCCCAATATTCCCAGTTCAGACTTGGTAAAGCCTAAGTCAGAGATTAAGCCGGGCATGGCAAATGTAAAGCTTTTTCTAGTAAAATAATAAAGCGCATAGCCGATAAACATGGAGTAAAGAATCCTAATACGCCAATATTTATATTCTTTATCTACCAGCTCTTCATCTTTTATTTCCGGCAAGTGAGGTGCGGGTTGTAAAAATGAAAATAACGTATTCAAAACTTGTCCTAAAATTTCTTATAAATATTATTATTAATAATAATTGTTTAGCTCGACTTTGCAAAATTTTGACATTCCCTTCGCGAGATAGGCAAACTTCACCTTAATGAATTGAGTAGGAAGAGGGTTTTTTTACCCCTCCCTACTCAATTCATTTAGCTGAAGGAAGCTTCTCTCCGAAGGGGATCTCAAAATTTTACAAAGTCGAGTTTAGCTCTTATTCGATAAACTATGCTGCACCCAACTTTATTTTTACATGCGACAGAGAACATGTAGTAGAAATGAAAATCTCAGATTCTGTCAAGAATTTTCTACTCAAATTTTCCTGCGGAAAGTAGCATTTCTGCTGAGTGTCGAGAATCAACATACTATTTTTGGTTTTTTTGTAAAATTAAAAAAAATTTAGTTCTAGCAATTCGATCAATTTGTTAATAAAAAATAAATAATGTTCACTTGATTATTCAATTTTATTAAAAATAAATATAAAAATAATAGGTAGTAATAAGCTTACTGTCAATTGCTCCACCTTTGGTATTTTTTTTTAGAAGAGGATTGCTTGAAAATTCTTCATTGACGCTTATTTTGTTATTTGTTAAAAAAGCATGCAATCTCGACTTTGTAAATTTTTGAGTGTAGCTCCCGTTAGAGCCTTCCTTTGGCGAATTAGTTTTCGACCGAGTTTCGTTCTGTCTGGAATATGCAACCGAAAATTGACAAAGTCGAGTGGAATATAAACGCCAAATGCTTTGATTTCTTTTCATGATTCGCCTTACAATAAATGCCTATACAGAGCCTAAGATTCATCTATTTAACAAATCAACTATTTTGATCGGTTCGGATACCTCTCAAGTTGATTTAATTTTGAATGGAACATCTATAAAAAATGTTCATTTAAAAATAGTTGAGCAAAATGGAGTATTTTTTGCTCTTAATTTGATTAATGATCCCTTTACTTCCATTAATGAACTTCCTTTTGGAAAAAAGCAGTTAAAAAGTGGAGATAAACTTCAGATTTATCAAGATGAAATTCAATTTGAAAACTTAAATGAGGAACAACTTCATCAAGAAAAAGTTAAAAAAAACCTTGAAATTCCATTAGATAATTCTAATTCGGAAAAACAGTTTTTACAAATTCATTTTCCTTTTGAAGAAGAAGTTGAGCTTTTAGAAGAGGAGGAGCTAAAGGGTGAAAAATTTGATTCGCTTTTAAATGAATTCCATCCTATCGAAGATTTATCGGATGAAAATTTTTCCAATACAACTCATTTGAAAGCCTCTGAAAATTCAACCGATCGCGAGTTCAAAACCAGCTTAAAAGATGATAATTTACTCCACTTAGAAGATGATGGCTTACAGGAAAAAGCAAATTCGGTTAATGAGAATGAGCTGCAAAGAAAACCTAAGAAAAAAATTATTTTTATTTTTTGCATTTCAATCTTCTTGGTTGCCACTGTTATCGGATCATTGATTTTTTTTAACATAACCCAGAAAAGTGAAGGTCAAGAGGTTAAAGCGACTCAAGGTGTCGCAGACATTGGGATGGCGCTTACGCATGCTCAGCTGTATCATATTAAGCCCCATAACCTAAATTGGTTAGATGTGGATTTTTTAAAGAGCAGCCTGCAATCCATTATTCCCAATGCTCATTCTTATGCATTAAATTTAGATGGCCAAGGAAAATTTAATTGTTGTCCTTATAACTTAAGAATTTATACGAATAGAGATCTATCCAGGTTTTTATTAATTGCTCAACCCGTATCCGGTTTTTTAAACGGCTTTATTTCCAAGTCGATTATCGTGCTTGATTCAGAATTGATGGAGCTGCGTACTTTCAAGGACGTCAGAAACATCAATCGTCTATTAGCCAATGCTGAACCTTTGGAAGGGGTGAACGGAAAGGAAATTAGCAGTTTAGTTAGAAACGGTCAATTGATTAGGCTTTCTATGTTGGCATATGAATCAAAGAATTTTGATTTTTCTCCGCCAAAAAATGTAGCTTGGATTAAGCCCGGAGCAGAAAATTATGTTTACAATGCGCCGCGTTATTATCGTCTGGCTCAAAACCTCTTGCAAAAAGCGATGAATCTTTCCACATCGAAAGGAACCGGCCAAGAAGTGGCGATGCTCAAGCAAGATGTTTCGAATTTTTCAAAATTGATTGATTTAATCCTTTACTCCGACAATGAAAAATCGGCTTCTTTGTCCAAACGTAGCATTATGTTATTTGCGCCTTCGGATAAGCTGTTATTCGGTTATTTACAATTTAGTCATGGACAGTTTGTTGAAGCGCATTTGCTTAAAGAAGAGAATGAGATGAGCGAATCAGCTTTTACAGAAGTTCCTCCCATTTCAGAACCTGTTGTCATGGCGGACGACCTCTTAATTCCTGCGATATCGACGCATAATGATAATCAAGAACCGGATTTCAACCACCCCATCTATATTCAGTTGGAAGCCTTGGTTATGACAAGAGAAAATGAATTGCGACCTTTATCGGCGGCAATCTATTATTTACTGAGTCAAGAACTTGATGCCCCTAAAGCTTATTTTCAAACTGAATTTCAAAATCTTTATCATACTTATTTGATCACAAGTGGTCGACATAAGCAAATCATCAAAGAAACGATCATGAAGCTTTATCATCAATATGAAGAGATGCCAGTCATTCGATTTATAAATTTTATTAATTCTGTCCATTTAAACCACTTGATTATGCAAAAAGATGAGACTTTAAGTTTCGTAGATGAAAATTGCATTCAAAATTTACAAAATATCTTTAAGCATATTCAGAAATGTCAATCCCTTTTAGAACTCGATAATTTGGTTCATATTGCCTTAACTTGGCTGAATTTTGATTATTTAAAGGATCCCGAAGAGCTAATCAAGTATCAAAATTTGTTAAGAAATCACATTTTGGATCAATTAAAAGCTTTCTTAATAGCAAATATTAAGTTGGTTCAAATTAAGGCTGAAGATAAAGGGGTTTTAAATCATATTTTAGATCACGAAAGGTTGATAAATTTCGATGAAAAAGAGTTTTTTCTGATCGAGTTTGAAGAATTAATTCAAAAAGAGAAAAAAAGTGCACATCTGCTGCTTTCCGTTGAAAGCGAGAATTTGGACAATACGAAAGCTCTCACGGCAGAGAAATCTTAAGAGCCTCTTTTGATTTGAAATGATTATTTAATTTAGGAGTTTTTGCTAATGAAATTTAATATTCCCCCTGGCGTTTTCGACTTGACTCCAATCAATGAAAAAGAAAAATGGAAAAGTAGTTATTTATGGGCACATATTGAAAAAGTGATTCGCGAAACGACCGCTACCTATAGCTACCATGAAATTCGCACCCCTTTATTTGAAAGAACAGAGTTATTTCAAAGAAGCGTAGGAGAGCAGTCTGATATTGTTTCTAAGGAGATGTATACTTTTCTCGATAAAGGAGGAAGATCGATGTCGTTGCGGCCGGAAGGAACAGCGCCTGTTATGCGAGCCTTCATTGAAAATCGCTTAGACTCTCTATCTTCATGCCATAAGTTATTTTATATCGCTCCTATGTTTCGCTATGAACGTTCACAAGCCGGTCGTTATCGTCAGCATCATCAGTTTGGGGTGGAAGCGATAGGAAATGGATCGGCTGAACAAGATGCAGAAGTGATCGATCTCTTATTCACCTTTTATAACCGATTGGGTTTGCAAAATTTGCGTTTATGCATTAACTCGTTAGGAAATTCGGAAACACGCTCTACTTACAAAGAGGCCTTAAAATCTTATTTAAAGCCTTATTTTGAAACTCTGTCTGAAGAGAGTAAAACGCGTTTTGAAACCAATCCCTTACGTATATTGGATTCTAAAGATCCAAAAGATCAAGAGATCGTTCAAAATGCCCCCGTCATTCTAGATTTTTTGGTTGCCGAAGATCGATGGCACTTTAATGAAGTGCAACGCTTATTAACTTTATTGAAAATTCCTTATGAAATCAATTCTTCACTAGTTCGTGGCTTAGATTATTACAATAAGACAGTATTTGAAGTGGTGTCAGGCGAATTAGGTGCTCAAAATAGTATAGGTGGAGGAGGGCGCTATGACGGTTTGATTTCTGAATTAAGCGGGCCTGATTTACCTTCCTTCGGTTTTGGAACAGGAATCGAACGTGTCATTCAAACGATGATCAATCAACAAGTCAATCTTCCCCAGCCGGGCTTTCCGATGATTTACTTTATTCCCTTGGGAGAGGAAGCAAAAACAATCTGTTTTGAATTTTTGCACGCGCTTCGCCTAAGAGGAATTCCTTCACAAATGGACTTTGTCGGTAAAAAAATAGGTAAATCTATGCAACAGGCCGATCAATTGCAAGCCGGTTATGCCGTCGTGGTAGGCGAAAATGAAATTGAAAAACAAGTTTTTCAAATTAAAAAAATGAAAACGAGCGAAGTAAATTTTATTGAATTTGAGCAGTTTGTGTCAAAAATTGAACAGATGTATTTGGGGAGGAAGGTAGCACATTGAACATTAAATAGTTATTTGAATAAATTTTGTTGAATTTAATAACGGGGTTATCCTAGAGTATGATTTTGTTTTTCAAATTGGAGGTCACTTATGTTTAAAAAATCGCGTATAGCCAAAATTATTTGTTTAAGTATTTTGTTTGTTAACAGCTCGCTAGTAGCATATGATAAATCGGAAAATGTTGGAGTTGGTGCAACAAGTACTATGCAAAAACTTGAAGTACCTGCTGCAAAAGATAAAAATGTACAAATCGATATGGTAAAACTATCAAGAGCATTTGGTAATTTTATTGGACGAAATTTACAATCACCGGGATTGAAATTTGATTTAGATAGCTTGATTGAAGGGATAAGAGATGGGGCTGCAGGTAAACCTTCTCCTTTAACAGAAAAAGAATATGAAGAAATGATGGCTGCAGTTCAAGAAAAAGCCTTTAAAGAAATATCGGACACGAATTTAAAATCGGCAAATGAGTATCTTAATAAGAATAGTAAAGAAACCGGAGTGAATGAAATCGTTCCCGGTCAGCTTCAGTATTCTATATTAAAAGAAGGAACCGGTAATGAAGTCGGAGCACATGCTTCTCCTAAAATTCATTATTCCGGTCAATACCAAAACGGTACAGTCTTTGGAACATCGGAAGAAATGGGTGGTCCCATTACTATTCCCCTTGATCAGACGATTCCGGGATTTAGTAAAGGGATTGTAGGAATGAAAGAGGGTGAAAAAAGACGATTGTTTGTTCATCCGGATTTAGGTTACGGAACAACAGGCCAATTGCCCCCGAATGAACTACTTATTTTTGATATTGAAGTGGTTAAAGCAGATACTGCAGATGAAAAAGCTAAAAATGACCCGGCATGCAATCTGAGTGAATCCGATAGCGACGGCGATGGCGATGATGATGACTTTTATTTTGATGAAGAAGACTTTGAAGATATTTCTCCAAAGTCCAAATAATCGGTTTAATCAAATTTTTAGGAGTGCTCATTTGAGCACTCCTATTTCAGTTTTAAAAGGAAGAACATCTGAATTCAGCCATTTAATTTTAAAAACAAGCTCTCAAACTTTCTATGAAAATTATTTTATTTCAACCTCAAATTCCTCCTAACACAGGTAATATTGTTAGAACATGTGCCGTTACCGGCTCCGATCTTATTTTAGTCCGTCCCTTGGGTTTTAGTGTGAGTGATCGCTGGCTTAAAAGAGCAGGCCTAGATTATTGGGAAGGAGTTAATGTTGAGCTTATTGATGATTTAGAAGCTTATTTAGACCAGCAATCCTCTCGTTTTTATTTTTTTTCGAGTAAAGCCGAATTTTCCTACCATGAAGTTAAGTATGAATGTGATGACATCTTAATTTTTGGATCGGAGACAGCAGGTTTACCAGAAAAATTCCGAATAAAGTGGCCGGAACAGTTTGTAAAAGTCCCGATGATTCAAGGTGTGCGTTGTCTTAACTTAGCAACAACAGTTGGAATTGCTGTTTATGAGGCTTGTAGACAGCAAAACTTTGATTTTTGAAAAACTTCATCGTCCTGCTGAAATAACTTTTTTATTTTTTTCTGTAATAAAAAGCACGTTGAGTTATAATATAGATAATCGAATAACTCATGGGGGTGTTACGGTTTCGACTAGGAAGTGAAAGATTAATTGCATGCGGAGGATATCGGTTGGCCTCCTAAAAAAACCGGTGAAAAACATAAATGTCAAAACAACAGACATATCTTTCGGAGAGCACAACGTTTCTGAAGGATTGAGATTAGCAGCTTAAGACCTAATAGTTTTAAGGTGCGCGGTAACCTGAAATTGGACCAAGGATTTTGGAATTTACCGTAATTAACTTGGTGCGAGTTTAGATTTCCGTCGCTTCTAGGGGTCTTTACTTAAGGAAAATGAAGCAAGTCAACTTCAATGTCGCGTTTTGCATAGAGGTCGATGATAATTCAAAACGCTAAGCATGTAGTGGTTAATTCGTAGTTTGCCAAGGACGAGAGTTCAATTCTCTCCACCTCCAATTGGTTGGACAGTCCTTATTCCAATCATAGTAGAAAAATGCTCACGGACTTCCGCGAGCATTCTTTTACCTTCTAATTTTAAGTTCTGAAACACCAAATTCAGCAATTGCCGCTTTTCTTCCACTTCAGAACTTTCTAAGATTTCTCTGGCCCGCGCCCCTAAATTCAGGACCGTATTCGCTGTGACATAAAAGTTTTTATCAGCCTTCTCATGGTTTTTCATCTGCTCAGCAATCTCGATCTGACGTTTTTTGCATTCACGGACTTTTTCAAGGTAAAGCTTCTCATTGATTAAACCATCAAGTTTATCATCATAAATTTGGCTCAATCTCTTTTGGATCTTGTCTCG
>Ga0105047_10015278_pt1 | contig 12106 bp, 15 predicted proteins | sample MAT04_FD_78384 | JGI IMG/M metagenome (GOLD analysis project Ga0105047, IMG submission 78384) | Freshwater microbial communities from Lake Fryxell liftoff mats and glacier meltwater in Antarctica - MAT-04 (megahit assembly) | ecosystem: Environmental > Aquatic > Freshwater > Ice > Liftoff... | reverse complement strand
GAGTTTGCTGACCCGTTGTACCGCAGCACGGGGGTGAAACGTCTGCACGTCGGCCCACCTGGCAACGGTACGAATATCCAGGCCAAGAGCACGCGCGGTCTGTGCCACGCTCAGGTGCTGGCGACCCAGATGGTCCTTGATTTGGCAGAAGGTTTCATAGTCGCGCACGGCAGCCCGCAGCAGGCGCGCACGCGCGAATTCCTCGAGCAGGTAGTTTGAAGCAGCAAACCTGAAGTAGTTTTGTCGCGCGAAAAGCCCAAATCATTGCCTGATTAGCCACGAAGTTCAGCCGGCTCATCCTGTGAGCCTGCCGCGTTGGAATATAGGCGCAACGATCTTGAAGAAAATGCGCAATGGGACAACAAGATTCAGTTTTAAAAGGGACGTAACTGCCAACGCGTCATCCGCCGGTATATTGGCCGCCGTTGACCTCGATGACCTGCCCGGTGACAAAGCCGGAGAGACTGGGGGACGCCAGAAACAAGGCGGCGCCGGCGCAGTCCTGCGCAGCACCAGCACGGCCCAGCGGAATCTGCGTGACCCAGCCGGCCACCAGCGCCGGGGAGGAAATGCCGTGGTGCAGGGGGGTGTCCATGTAGCCAGGCGAAATAGCGTTGACCCGGATGCCGTCCGGCGCCAGTTCACGCGCCAGATTCTTGGTCAACGCAACAGCGAAAGCCTTGGACGCGGCATACAGTGCCGCGCCGACCGAGCCGCCCAGCCGTGCGCTGAGCGAGGTGATGTTGATGATGGTGCTGCCCGCACCGGCGCGCCGCAAGTGCGGGATGGCGGCACGGCAGGCCGCGAAGACGCTGCGGGCATTGAGGTTGAAGACGGCATCGAAATGCGCGTCCGTCATGTCGGCCACAGGCATGAGGGCCACGGGGCCGCCGGCGTTGTTGACAAGGATGTCCAGGCCGCCCAGTGCCTCGGCGGCGCCTTGTACCAAGGTGTCCGCCTGCGCTGCCTCCATCAGGTCGGCACCCAGCGCAACCGCCCTGCCATGGCGCGCATGGATGGCATCCACCACCGTTTGTGCACCGGCGCGCTCGCGGTGGTAGTGCACGGCTACCGCAGCGCCGCTGGCAGCAAAGGCCAATGCCATCGCGCTGCCGATGCCGGAGCTCGCACCGGTCACCAGCACGCGCCTCCCGCCCAGACCGGGAATGGCTACGGGCTGCGCAGCGAATTCAGCAGCACTGGGCGGCACAACGCGCCTCCCAGAATGCCTGGCCGGCCCGCCATTTCGGTATGCCGGGGCGTTCCGCACGGCCCGGCAGGTCGGCCGGGGTCGGCACCACCATGTCCCACCAGCCATGTGCGCACATCGAGCGGAAGGCCATCTGCTCGGAGATGCTGGTGCCCGCCCTGGCCAGCGCGGCGTCCAGCGCCTCGCAGGTCGCGCGCACGCGCGCATCGACCGCGTCGCTGGGGTCGTGCGCATAGTCGTAGAAGGCCGCTGTGAAGCGCTCCATCTCGACCGCGACATGCTGCCACTCGCTGCGCGGCAGGTACCAGGCTTCCATCCACTCGGCCACCACGGATTCGACCGCCTCCGCCTTGGGCTTGTGCATGAATTTTTTGGCCGTGGTGCGCATGTGGCGCATGAGTTCGGCGCGTGCATGGATTTGGCGGGCACGTGTCGCCGCGTCGCGCATGGCGGCGATGGCAGATACGGCTTCGCCTTGCAGCTGGTCTACGAAATGGGGCATAGGAATCTCCTGCTCATGGAAGGGTGGCGAACTCGGCGATCATTCGGTCGAACAGGGTGGTGGCATCGACCGTGTTGGGAACAAGGGCGTTGGCCGGCTTGTTGAGGCGGCCGTTCCAGTCGATGGTGGAGCGTCCGCGCACCGGTCCGTCCGATATGTCGATGTCGACGAAGCAATCGCGCCCCGTGAAAAGCTCGGGCCACAGCAAAAAAGCGATCACGCAGGCGTCGTGCATGGGGTGCCCCGCGGTGCCCAGTCCGCCAGGCCGCAGCCGCGTCAGCATGCCGTGGACGGCCCGGCCGGTGGCCGTGCCCATGGTCTCGAATTCGGCCACTTGCGCGTGTGTCGCAATCGCCTGGTGCGTCAAGTGCAGGCCCAGCATCACCAGTGGAATGTCCGAGGTGCATACGATGGCTGCCGCATGGGGATCGACGTAGAAATTGAACTCGGCCGCCGGCGTGATGTTGCCCAGGTTCATCGCGCCGCCCATCAGCACGATGCGTTTGACGCGGCTGGCGATGTCGGGCCGCAACCGCAGCGCCAATGCGATGTTGGTCAGGGGCCCAAGCGGGCAGAGTGTTACGGAGTGCTCGTCCGACGCCAGCAGGTGGGAGATCAGGTAATCGACCGCGTGTTGTGCGGCCACGCGGCCCTTCGGTGGCGGCAGGCCGGACCCGGCCAGCCCATCGATGCCGCAGACGAATTCGGCCGTTTCCAGGGAGAAGACCAGCGGCGCCGGCGCCCCGCTGTAAACCGCCATGTCGCCGCGCCTTGCAAGTTCGCAGATCCGCAATACGTTGGCGCTGGTCTGGGCCACCGGGACATTGCCGGCCACTGCGGTGATGCCTTGCAACTGCAGCCGGTTGCCGGTCGCTAGGGCGAGCAGGATTGCAACGGCGTCGTCCTGCCCCGGGTCGGTGTCGATGATGATTTTTTCAGGCATCGTGTCACGCTTCATGAAAGGGGTGTAACGTCCAGGGCAGGGCGTTTACGCAGGGCCTGGGGCTTGAGCATGGCGGCCAGCAAGGTACGCGTGTAGGGGTGTTCGGGCTGCGCGAAGATGCGCTGCACTGGCCCGTGTTCGACAAAGCGCCCCTGCTGCATAACGGCAACTTCGTCGGCGATGTGGCGCACCACGGCCAGGTTGTGGCTGATGAACAGGTAGGCTACGCCGTACTGCTCGCGGATGTCCTGCATCAGGTTGAGCACCTGGGCCTGCACCGACACATCCAGCGCTGACACCGGCTCATCCGCCACAATCAAGGCCGGGCGGGTGATAACGGCGCGGGCGATGGCGATGCGCTGGCGCTGCCCGCCCGAGAACTCGTGCGGAAACCTTGCCGCGTCGCTAGCCTTCAGGCCCACCGACACCAGCGCCTGCGCAACCTGCTCCTTGCGCTCGGCGCGGCTGGGCCGCGGGGTGAGCGCGTCGAGCGGATCCCCGATGGAGGCCCCGACGTTGAGCCGCGGATCAAGCGATTCGTACGGGTCCTGGAACACCATGCTCAGGTGGCGCCGCGCGGACCGCAGGCGCGTGGCGTCCATGGCAAACAAATCGTCTCCGTTCAGGCGCACACTTCCGCTGGTAGGCGTCTCCAGCGCTAGCACCGTGCGCCCCAGGGTGCTCTTGCCGCTGCCGCTTTCGCCGACGACCGCGAAGCTGCGGCCGGGATGGATGTCGAAACTCACATCGGCAACGGCACGCAGGATCGGCCGGGGCCCTATCAGCTTGGCGCGCCGCAGACGGTATTCGCACACCAGGTTGCGGACTTCGAGCAACGCGGCAGCCATCAGCCGAACTCCCCGATGCGGATGCAACGTGCGAAATGGCCTTGCCCGACGTCGCGCAAATGAGGCGGCGCCGTACGGCATGCATCGACGGCAAACTCGCAGCGGTTGGCAAACTTGCAACCCGGTGGCAATGCGTTGGGCGATGGGACCACACCCGGGATGGCATAGAGCCGATGGCCGGCTTCGGTCTGCGCGTCCGGCAAGGCGCCGAACAGGCCGCGTGTGTAGGGGTGTGTCGGCGCGTCGAACAGGGCCGCCGTGGGGCTCTGCTCGACCGCTTCACCGGCGTACATCACCACCACGTCATCGCAGAGACGACCGATCACACCCAGATCGTGGCTGATCAGCACAAGGCCCATGCCAAGCTCTGCCACCAGCCGGTCGAGCAGATCGAGGATTTGGGCCTGCACCGTCACGTCCAATGCCGTGGTGGGTTCGTCGGCGATCAGCAGCGCCGGTTGGCACGATAGCGCGATCGCGATCACCACGCGCTGGCGCTGGCCACCGGAGAACTGGTGCGGGTGGTCGTTGAGCCGTCCGCGCGCATTCGGAATACCCACAAGGTCCAGCAGGCGCGCCGCTTCTGCCCAGGCCTGGGCGCCGGTCATCCTGCCGTGGATGCGCAGGCTCTCCGCCACCTGGTGGCCCACCGTGTGGGCCGGGTTGAGGGCCGTCATCGGCTCCTGGAAAACCATGCCGACGCGGTTGCCGCGAACGGCACACATGGCGGTCTCGTCCAGCGCCAGCAGGTCTTCGCCCTGCAGCAGAATGCGCCCCGACACAGCCGCGCTGTCTGGCAGAAGGCGCATGATGGACAACGCCGTCATGGACTTGCCGCAACCCGACTCACCCACGATGCCCAGCGTGCCGCCCTGTGCCACCTGGAAGCTCAGGTCACGCACCACGGGTGCTGGCCCGCTGTCGGTGGCCAGCGCCACCGACAGGTTGTCGACCTGAAGTGCAGGCTGGGTCCTGCTGCTCATCGGGCACGCCTCAGGCGCGGGTCGAGCAGGTCGCGAAGGCCGTCGCCCAGCATGTTGAATCCGAGCACGGCAATGGCGATCGCAAGCCCCGGGAAGACCGCCAGGGTCGGGGCACGCGCCATGTGTGTCTGCGCGTCGGCCAGCATCTTGCCCCAGCTAATGGCCGGCGGCTGGAGACCGATGCCCAGGTACGACAGACCGGCCTCGACGATCACCGCCAGGGCGATCTGAGTGCTGACCTGCACGATCAGAAGCCCAGCAATGTTGGGCAGGATGTGGCGCAGCGTGATGCGCAGCAGGCTCTTGCCATTGAGCCGCGCTGCTGCAACGAAACTCTTGCTCCAGACCTCGATGGCCGCACCGCGCGCCAGGCGGCCGAATACCGGAATCGTGAAAATCGCGATGGCAAAGATGGTGGTCGTCGCACCCACGCCAACCAGCGCTGAAATGATGATGGCCAGCAGCACGGCCGGAAACGCGTAGGCGAAGTCGCACAAGCGCATGAAGGCTTCTTCTGCCCACCCACGCAGCGCGGCTGCAGCCAGGCCCAGCGCGGTACCCGCACAGGCGCCCACCAGTACGGCGGCGACGGCGACAAACAGCGCGTTCTGCGAGCCGACCATGGCCTGCGACAACACGTCCCGGCCGAACTGATCGGTGCCGAGCCAATGCAGCGCCGAAGGGCCCTGAAGGCGTACCGACATGGCCATGCGCGTCGGCGAATACGGCGTCCAGAAAAGTGACACCACCGCCAGGGCGACAACCAGCCCGACCAGCAATGTGCCAATCACAAGGCTGGGGTTGCGTCTGGCGATTCGAAGCAGGCGTGCCACGGTCAACGCTGCCTCAGCCGTGGATTGAGGATGGCGTAGGAGATGTCGACCAGAAAATTCATCACCATGATGAGGCCGGCGATCAGCATCACGACATTCCTGATCACCACTAGGTCACGTTGCGTGATGGCCTGGAATATGAGCCGGCCCAGTCCCGGCAGATAGAAAACGTTCTCCACAATGATGGAGCCGGCCAGCAGGAAAGTGAACTGCGTGCCCATGACGGTGACGACCGGAATCATGGCATTGCGCAGCACATGCTTCCAGAGCGTGGCGTTGCGGGTCAGCCCCTTGGCGCGGGCGGTGCGCGCGAAGTCCGCATCCAGCACTTCCAGCACGGCGGAGCGGGTGACGCGCGCAATGATGGCCGCTTGCGGCAGCGCCAATGACAGGGCTGGCAACAGCAAAGCCTTCAACGCTTCGAAGAAGCCCGCCGACCAGCCCGGAAAACCACCGGCCGCGAACCATCCCAGATTAATGGAGAACACCAACGTCAGCAGCACCGCGAACCAGAAGTTGGGAATGGCCAGACCGATCTGGCTCAGCAGGGTGACAAAAACATCCAGCGCCTTGCCCCGGTACCGCGCCGCCAGTGCTCCGAGCGGAAGCGCAATGGCGACCGTTATCACGATGGCGAACAGGCCCAGCGGGAGCGTGACGCGCAGCGGGTCTGCAATCAGCTCGGACACCGGAACCCGGTAGCGGTAGGACATGCCCAGATCGCCGGTGAAGAAGCCACCGATCCATTGAAGGAAACGCAACCACAACGGACGGTCCAGGCCCAGTTGCACACGCAGGGCGGCCAGTGTGTCTTCGCGCACCTCGGTGCCGAGCATGTCGAGCGCAGGATCGCCGGGAATGACCTCCAGCAGGAAGAAGGCGACCGCCGCAGTGGCGAACAGGGTGGCGACGAGACCGAAGAGGCGGCTAATTACAAAGCGGACCATTCCTTAGCCAGGCTTGCGGTTCGACAGACCGGCGCAGACAGGTGGACGCACAGGAAGCGCTCAGGGCTTCCAGGAGGCCTTGGTCAGGTCGTTGGCCTGCACCGGCGAGTCTTTCCATAGGCCCTGCAGCTTGGACGACCAGACACCCGTCTTTGGCAGTTGAAACAGGTAGCAGGCCGGTACATCTTCGGCCAACATCCGTTGCATAGCCTTAAGGACCTCGGAACGGCGCGTTGGCGAAGCGGTTTCGCTGAGGTCTTTCGCCAGCGCGCGGAACTCGGGTCTACCATAGCCCATATACCAGTCGTCCCGCGCATACACGTCGATGTCGCGAGGCTCAGTTTGGCCGATCACAGTCATGTCGAAATTAGCTTCGCGAAACACCTGGCTCAGCCATTGCGGACCTTGGTAGACCTCGAGGTCGGCCTTAATGCCGACTTCGGCCAGCAGCGCCTGGATGATTTCACCGGATCGGCGCGTATACGGAAACGGCGGCAGAATCAGCTTGGTGGTGAAACCCGAGGCCAGTCCGGCCTCCGCGAGCAATGCCTTGGCCTTGTTCACGTTGTAAGGGAGGATGCCGGTCAGGTCGAGATAGTCCGGGTCGCCGGGCGGAAAGTGGCTGCCGATGGGTGTGCCGTAGCCAGCCACTGCACCGTCGTTGATGGCTTTACGATCCATAGCCATGCAAACAGCGCGGCGCACGCGGATGTCGGAGAACGGTTTGCGCCGGTTGTTCATGGGCAGAATTACTTCACCCTGGGTTTGGCCCACGACCACCTGAAAACGCGGGTCGGCTTTGAACTCGTTTAGCAACTCGGGGGCGCCCATGACTGGGAATGCATCCACGTCTCCGGTCTTAAGCGCGGCCACTTGGGCCTGAGCATCGGGAATGATGCGGAACGTTACTTTGCTGAAGTTCGCCCTCTTTCCCCAGTACTTCTCGTAGCGCGAGAGCTCGATGCGGTCACCCCTGGCCCAGCGGTCGAACTTGAACGGGCCGGTGCCGACGGGCACCTGCTTGGCATTGTCGGCGGTGGCAGGTGCAACCATGATAGCGTCGGCAGAACCCATGTTGTAGAGGAACGAGCTGGCCGGTTGCTTGAGCGTGACGACCAGCCTGTCGACGGCCGGCGTGTCGATGGTGTCGATCGGTTCGAACAGGCGTTTGCCGGCATTGACAGAATTCGGACCACGCGCGCGGTCGAGGCTGAATTTGGCGGTGGCCGACGTAAACGGCGTCCCGTCATGGAAAGTCACACCTTTGCGCAGGGTGAAAGTGTAGGTTTTGCCATTGGGCGACATGTCTACTTTCTCGGCCAGCGCGGGATACTCCTTGCCATCGGAGCCGATCAGCATAAGCCCCTCGAACACGTTGGCATACACGACTTCACGGATGGAGCCTGCGACATGGCTCGACGGGTCCAGATGGGGTGGCTCAACCGAAACGCCCAGCGTGATCGTGTCCTTAGTTTGCGCGAGCGCCGGCATTGCCGCAGACACCGCCATTGCCAACAGCGCGAGCAACGCCGCATTGAGCATCTTTGAACCAGCCATTTACATTCTCCTTTGTGTGCACCAGCGGCATTCGCCATAAGTTTAAGCATGAACTAATCGAGCGTCAACGACTTCGGGCCCGCATGGCGCAACGTGCGGCTTTACACTGCGTTTTTCGGACAATGGCCACTAATTCGGATAACACGCAGGGCGCTGCCGCCTCCCGCAACCGTGGCCAGGCAACCAGCGGGGCACCGCGCTGCGACCCGATCCTAACCAATCGGGCCCAATATAAGCGTAGCGCTTGCGCGGAGCCGAAAGGCGCCCCTGCCGATGCGGCGACCATGCTCAGCGCGGGCGGGCCCACAAGCGTCGCCACCGTTGGCCCGGACATCCAGACCGCCGCGGCTGTCAGCGACTTCTTTGGTTACCGGGAAGAAGCATGCCCCGGTCGGCGCACCACCCACAGCGCCAGGCCCATCAATGCCACGCCGCCCATCTGGCCGAGGCTGAGTGCACGGCCATACACCGCCCAGTCCACCAGGATCGCAGCCGCCGGATAAACGAACTGCAGCATGGCGATGCGCGCAGCCGCCAGGCGGGCCCTGCCGGCATACAGCACCACATAGGCCAGCCCGGTATGGATGGCGCCCAGCCCGGCCAGCCAGGCCCAGGATGCCGCCGTGTCGGGCCAGCCATGCACCAGCGGCCACCAGGCCAGCGCCAGCACACCGACAGCACATTGCCACCAGGCCAGCGCATACGGCGTGATCGACCGTGCCGACTAGGCGATCAGCGTTGCGCCCGCGTAACGCAGGGAGCCGCCCAGGCACATGGTCACGCCCCACAGGTAGGACGCTGGCCAGCCGGTTCCGGCACGGGCTTGCTCCAGCAAGCCGGTGGCCAGGGCCAGTCCGGCCAGCGCCACCAGCGCAGTCATCCACTGTGCCCGGCTCACCGACTCGCGCAGCCACCAGGCGCCAAACGCCATCACCCATAGCGGTTGCACGTGAAATACCACGGTCGCCACACCGATCGAGGTGCGCGTGATAGCCGCAAAAAACAGCGTCCAGTTCAGGATTATCAACACACCGGCCACCAAGGCCGCCAGCCACGCGTAACCACGCAACCGTAGTTCATGCAGGCGACCCGTGAGCGTGCCCCAGGCCAGCAAGGCTACGCCACCGAAGGCACAACGGAACAGCACGTTGGTCAAAGGGTCCTGGGCCGCCTCTTCGACAAAAACCCCCAGGTTGCCCAGCAGTATGCCGCCCGCCACCATCAGCCAGGCGCCATGGCGTTCGCGCGCCAAAGCGGTGCGTGTGGCCGCAAGTGCGGGGCGGGCAAGGGAGGCGCTGGCAGGTGTCATGCCACGAGTATTCGGTTAGCACTATGTCCTGTAAAGCGCATAGTTCAAAATACAGTTATTCGATAAACGGATATAACCTCCCGTGGCCACCACCTCCGACCTGCAACTTGACTGGCTGCGCTGCTTCGCGGCGGTGGTGGATGCGGGCTCGCTGTCGGCCGCAGCGCCGCTGGTCCACCGCTCGCAGTCTGGTCACCGGTGAGGACGTGATGCCGCTGCTGCCTGCACTGCGCGAAGCGGGCGACATTAGCGAAATGCAAAGCGACGCAGCGCTGCCTGAAAGGGTGCTGACGGCCAATGCCTACCTGGGCGCCTTGCTATCCTCGCGGCCAGACCAACACCATGCCGCTGCACGTGGAGATCCTGTACAACGAATACCAGTCGGTCGTGGCCTTCGCCGTGGCGTCCCTGCTGGCGCTGCTGGCACTGGTGACGCTGGTGATCAAGTCGATGGTCGAGTGGCGGCACGAGCGCAAGATGAAGGCGCTTGCCGAATTGCCACCTGAGCGGCCCCAGGCCGCCAGCCTGCTGGTAACCGGCCCGGCCACACGCTAATGATGGCCCCAAGGAAGAGAGCATGAGCATAGAAATACGCAACGTCAGCAAGCAATTTGGCGACTTCCACGCGCTGCGCGATGTGGGCCTGGACATCCAGTCCGGCAAACTGGTGGCGCTGCTGGGTCCGTCGGGCTGCGGTAAGACCACCTTGCTGCGTATCATCGCGGGGCTGGTAACCGCAGACGCAGGCAGCATCCTGTTCAGCGGCGAGGACGCCACCGACGTGCACGTGCGCGAGCGCCAGGTAGGTTTCGTGTTCCAGCACTACTCGCTGTTTCGCCACATGACCGTATTTGAGAACGTGGCCTTCGGTCTGCGCGTCAAGCCGCGCGGCGTACGCCCGAGCGAATCGCAGATCAGGCAGAGGGGGCATGAGTTGCTCGGACTGGTCCGAGCTTAACTGGCTGGCCGACCGCTACCCTTCGCAGCTGTCGGGAGGCCAGCGCCAACGTATCGCACTGGCGCGCGCTGGCGGTGGAGCCCAAGGTGCTGCTGCTGGACGAACCGTTCGGCGCGCTCGACGCCAAGGTGCGCAAGGAGCTGCGGCGCTGGCTGCGCCGCCTTCACGACGATCTGCACGTGACCAGCATCTTTGTCACCCACGACCAGGAGGAGGCGCTGGAGGTGGCGGACCGCGTGGAGCTGATGAACGCCGGCAAGGTCGAGCAGATCGGCTCGCCGCAGGACGTGTGGGACCATCCGGCCAGCCCCTTCGTGTATGGCTTCCTGGGCGACGTGAACTGTTCCACGGTCGCGCGCACGAATGCGAGGTGCAGATCGGTTCCGCCCACGAAGGCATACACATAACCTCGCCCGAACACCATGCGGCGCAAGACGCCGAAGCCCTCGCTTACGTGCGCCCGCACGACCTGGAGGTGCAGCGCTACACGCCGGGCGCCGCCGGCATCACGGCCAAACTCGCACGCGCCATCGTGATCGGCCCGATCGCGCGGCTGGAGCTCACGCGCGTGGAGGCCACCGGGCCGGGCGACAACAACATCATTGAAGCCTAGCTGGGCGCCCAGGAGTTCCGCGCACTGGGCCTGGTGGAAGGCGAGACGGTGCTGCTGACGCCGCGCAAGGCGCGCGTGTTCGTGGACGATCCGTCGGCCTTATACGGCCTCTGGTTCAGGCGCGGCGGTCGCTGTTGGGTGTTACGGTGAAGCGCTGGAAGTAACTCGCCGCAAACCGGCCGAGGTGGTTAAAACCGCATGCGATGGCGACGTCGCGCACGCTGGCAGACGAGTGGCGCAACAGTCGGCGCGCATGGTGCAGCCGGAACTCCTCGATGAACTGGTGTGCCGTCATGCCGCGTTGTTGGCGGGTCAAAAGTTGCAGTGTCCGAAGCGACAGGCCCAGATGCCTTGCCAGGGCATGAACATCAGGCACTTCGCCTGCCGCAATCGTATCCCTGAGCCAGGTTTCAGCCTCCAGCAGGCGTCTGCCGGGGCGAACCTGAGCCCTCCAGTTGACGCTGCTGGCTGTTTCAGGGTCGCTGCCCACCACCGCCTGGGCGATCATGGTGGCAGCGTTGTGCCATTGGCGCTCCAGCAACGCGCTTGGCAGCCTGCGACAGCTATCCACGTCCAACCGAATCAGAGTGTCCAGCAAACCAGGCAAGACGCCCAGCTGCGGGCCGATCGGCACACCGAGCAGGCGGCGTGACGAGACGGTATCGAAACAAAGGCCTGCGCTGTCCGCCGCCTCCTTGAGCAGGTCTTCGTGCAGGCGAAAAATCGCCTGGCGAGCCCCGGTTTCCCATCTGCCGTAACCGCTGCTCTGCGAAGAGATCAAGGACGCGAACCCCGGCCGGGAATCGAACCGCAGGCCGTCGGACTGCACCACCACGCGGCCGCGCAGCGGCAAGCTGAACATCCAGAAGCCGCGTTCCGGCTCGCCTTCCACATCCACCGCGGTGCCGTAAGAGAGCCGTGTCATGGACATGCGCGCGGTACCGATGTGTTCCATGTCGGCCCGAAAACAACCCACCGGGCCATGCACACGCAGGCGGTGCCTCCGCAGCACGTTGCCCATGCGCAGACGGGCCTCGTCGTCATCGACCGAGGAGTGGCTCCAAGTGTTCAACATCGTGCCAGTTTAGGCAGTGGATGCCGGATGTCAACCTTTAGCCCTTTCCAATGAGGTATGAGCCTGAAGGGGCGAATTGAGGTGACAGCATTGCCAGGTCGATCATTCCAAGGATGGTGATCAACATGAACGAATCGCTGCTCCGCACGATCGCGCAACTGCAGGAATTTCCGGCGGCAACCCCGCAGGTGCAGTTCTCAGCCCATGGTGGCGATGGCGATAGCCAGCGCCACCAGCACATCAGCGCCGTGTTGGCGCGCTTTGACTACCCCCGATGCTCCAAGCCCGAGCGCGGCGTGCTACGGGCCTACCTGGTGCGTGCCAGCGG
>Ga0105047_10015276_pt1 | contig 12106 bp, 8 predicted proteins | sample MAT04_FD_78384 | JGI IMG/M metagenome (GOLD analysis project Ga0105047, IMG submission 78384) | Freshwater microbial communities from Lake Fryxell liftoff mats and glacier meltwater in Antarctica - MAT-04 (megahit assembly) | ecosystem: Environmental > Aquatic > Freshwater > Ice > Liftoff... | reverse complement strand
TTGTTTGCGTAGTCGCGGTTGATCTCGGTCGCAACCTTCGCTGTTGCCGCGTCGACCTGCGGCTTGGAAAACAGCAAATCGGAATTCGTCAGAATGGCTTGCGCTTCGTCGAGAGTCATATCAAGTATTTAAAGAGGTGGTAGGGGCTCGCATTCGGCATTACTTCGGGCGTTTTAGATTCTGTAGATGTTTGCTGAACGCCTCGCCAACCTCGTGGTGTTTCATGCCGAGCGCGACGCTCGCTTGCAGATAGCCGAGTTTCGAGCCGCAATCGTAGCGCGTGCCGTCGAATTCATAGGCGAATACTTTTTCTTTTTTCAGCAGCGCCGCAATGCCGTCTGTCAATTGAATTTCCTTGCCGACGCCGCGCTGAATTTTTTCGAGGTGCGCGAAAATTGTCGGCGACAAGATATAGCGACCCACCACGCTGAGCGTCGATGGCGCATCCTCAGGCTTGGGCTTTTCCACGATCGCCGACATGCGCGACATCCGTTCACCGTTTTTCCGACTGATGGGTTTCGAGGCAACGATGCCGTAGGAAGAGACTTCACTCAGCGGCACCGGCACGCAGCCCACCACGGACGCGGCATGCTCCTGATAGCGTTGCACCATCTGTTTCATGACCGGCACCCTGGCGTCGATCAGATCGTCGGCGAGGATGACCGCAAACGGCTCGTCGCCGATCAGATGTTTTGCGCATAGCACTGCATGACCAAGACCGAGCGCCTCGGGCTGGCGTACATAAACATACTGCAGGTTTGGCGGCAACATATTGCGCACCTGTTCAAGCAGCTTGTGCTTGCCCTTCAATTGCAACTCCGCCTCCAACTCGTAAGCCTTGTCGAAATGATCCTCGATGGTCCGCTTGCCGCGTCCGGTCACAAAGATCATCTCCGTGATACCTGCCGCCGCCGCTTCCTCGACCGCATATTGGATGAGCGGCTTGTCGACAACCGGCAGCATTTCCTTCGGGCTTGCTTTGGTGGCCGGTAAGAATCGCGTGCCGAGTCCGGCGACAGGAAACACCGCTTTGGTAATTTTTTGGGTTTTCATCGAGAGTTTTCCGGGCGGTCGAGCATCTGTAAAAACTGCGCTTCGTCGAGCACAGCAACACCAAGTTCCTGCGCTTTATCCAGTTTACTACCCGCCTCAAGACCGGCGATGACAAAGTCAGTCTTGTTTGACACGCTGCCCGACACTTTGGCACCGACCAGCTCCAGCTTGTCCTTGGCATCATCGCGCGACATCGCGGCAAGGGCACCCGTGAGAACCACCGTCTTGCCCGCGAACGGGCTGTTGGACGCCGCCGCCGCGCTGCCGCCAGTTTCAAGCCACTGGATACCACAGGCACGCAATTGTTCAACCACCTCGCGGTTGTGCGGCTCATCAAAAAACTGACGGATCGATTGTGCGACGACCGGGCCGACGTCGTTGACGGTTAATAATTGCTCGATGGATGCGTCCATGAGACGATCAACGCTGCCGAAATACTTCGCCAGATCCTTGGCGGTCGCTTCACCAACATGGCGAATGCCAAGCGCAAACAAGAATCTGGCGAGCGTCGGGGTTCTGGATCTAGCGATGCCATCAAGTAGGTTCTGTGCTGACTTTTCTGCCATGCGCGGCAGATTTGCCAGCGCCACGAGACCAAGCCGATACAGGTCGGCAGGCGTGTGCACCAAATTGTGCTCGACGAGTTGATCAACCAGCTTATCCCCGAGACCCTCGATGTCCATGGCGCGGCGCTGTGCAAAGTGCAGCAACGCCTGTTTGCGCTGCGCCGGACAGTAGAGCCCGCCGCTACAGCGTGCAACCGCCTCCCCTTCGAGCCTGATGATGGCCGAATTGCACACCGGGCAGCGCGTCGGCATGACAAACCCGACCGCATCAACGGGGCGATATGCGATTACCACCGACGCGACTTCCGGGATGACATCGCCCGCACGCCTGACAACAACCGTGTCACCAATCTTGAGGTCCTTGCGCCGCAGCTCGTCTTCGTTGTGTAGGGTTGCATTCGACACCGTGGTGCCACCGACAAACACCGGTTTCAATCGTGCAACGGGGGTGATCGCACCGGTGCGCCCTACCTGCACATCGATGCCTAACAATAAAGTGGTCGCCTCCTCGGCGGGAAACTTGTGCGCGATGGCAAAACGTGGTGCGCGCGAGACGAATCCAAGCTGTTGCTGAAGCGCTAGATCGTTGACTTTGTAAACCACGCCATCGATATCGAACGGCAACGCCGCTCGCGCATCACCAATACGGCGATAGTAGTCAAGCAGGCCGGAAACGCCGCTGACAACGGCGCGCGCATCCGATACCGGAAAACGCAAATCGCCCAGCATATCCATCACCCGACTGTGCGTGGCGGGGAGTAATATCCCCCCAGTCGCACCGATTCCATAGGCAAAAAACGACAGCGGCCGCTCGGCCGTAAGCCGCGCGTCCAATTGCCGCAGCGAGCCGGCCGCCGCGTTGCGCGGATTAACGAAAATCTTCTCGCCCTTCGCCGCTTGGCGCAGGTTCAGCGCATCAAAGTCGTGACGCTGCATCAGTACCTCACCGCGCACCTCGATCAGACCGGCGTCGGTATTAATCTTGAGCGGAATCGAGCGTACCGTTCGCAGGTTTTGCGTCACGTCCTCGCCCACCGCGCCATCGCCGCGTGTGGCACCGCGCACAAATAAACCATCTACGTACGTGAGTGAGATCGCCAGGCCGTCGAACTTCGGCTCGCACGCGTAATCAATCTCGGCATTTTTGAGCACGTCGGCCAATACCGAACGACAGCGTTTGTCGAAGCCGACGATGTCCGCTTCGACAAACGCATTGCCGAGCGACAGCATTGGCAGGCGGTGCGTCACTTCGGCGAACGAATCGAGAGGCTTCGCGCCGACGCGCTGCGTCGGGGAGTCCGGCACGATGAGTTCCGGGTGCAGCGCTTCAAGCGCGATCAACTGGTTGTACAGATCGTCATACAGGGCGTCAGAAATCGACGGCTGATCGAGCACATGATAACGATGCAGATGTTCATTGAGTTCGTCACGCAGTGCGGCGACCTGTTCGACGGCATTCTGCTGGATGGCCATACGGGTAAGCCCTGACCGATGACTAGGCGTATAGACGCAGCGCGACCGACGAACCTGGTACGACACCGCGTTGCTGCATCTCACCCGTTATTCCGTGAATGGTTTCAGCGATCACCTTGCGGCCGTTTGCGGTCAGCGTCTTCTTGTTGTCGTCGACGACCTCACCATACAGGACATCCGCAAACTGGAGCGCAAGGTTGAAGGCGCGTTCAAATATCTGGCCTGGATGTGGTGTGCGCGGTACATCGAGGGCGAACGTGAGTTGCGTGAAGTAGGGTTGCTCGCCGCGCAAGGTTGGTGCCTCGGCTGCATTGCCGTTACGCAATGTGAAGAGGATGCGCCCGTAGTCATCCTTCAGGGCGAATTCTCCGGCCGGCAACGCCACCAGCCCTTGCGCTTCGGCCAGACCTCGAACCTTGGTGGCCGCGAAGGTGCCCCCACTCTTGCCAATAATATTGACCGCGATCTCGATGTCAGTTTCCGCGCAGAACTGATCGACCATCTGTGCGCGGCGCTGTGCTTCAATGATGTCTTCGCGTTGGGATACGGCACCGATGCTCGCCGCAAACGCGGACATCGCATCGTCAAACTGCGCCAACACGGACACCTCGATGGCGCCGCCGCGATCGGCTAGCTGTAGCCCGGCACGAATCTCACGGTACTTCTCGTCTAATGTTGGATCAATCGGCTGCCAAAGCCCGCCCACCAGTCCCTCCCACAGTACGTTGCCTGCAACCGCACTAGATTGGCCGATCATGGGCGCGTACGCATCCGCCTCGACTGGCGAATCGGCAAGCATCATGGCCACCGTGTCTACCTCGGTATTGATGGCCGGCACCAGATCGTTGGCCGCTCCTCGAACCAGATTGCGGGGCTCCTTGGTCGATTCTGCCCCAACATGTGGTGAATCAACACCGATCGGCCGGGTCAGGTCATCGAGCGCGGCCTGTTCAGTGTCATCAAGTTTGCCGAACGATGGTTCGCGACGTTCCGTCAACGCCGCCGTTGGCGTTTCGTCAGCCGTAAACAAGGCGTCGTTTCGCGCCGCTGAGAACATTTGCTCGGCGCGCTTCTTGTATTTGGCTTCTTGCCAACGGTTGTAGACGATCACGCCGACGATGATGACAGCGATGATGCCGATGAGAACAAGCTGGAAATCGGAGATCATGTCGTGGTTAAAGTCTAGTATTGGCGGGGGTTTTCAGGCAAAAATGTCTGGAGTGGCGCTTATTTATTGGACTTTCGCGACTGGCGCTTGTTCGTCACGCTGCCACTGCCTGCGCCGGGCTCGCGGCAAATTTCTTGGCGACCTCGATATCGACTTCCACAATACGCGAACAGCCCGGCTCGTTCATTGTGACACCAACCAGTTGTTCGCCCATTTCCATGGTCACCTTGTTGTGGGTGATAAACAGGAATTGCGTGGATGCTGACATCTTCTTGACCAGTTCGCAGAAACGATCAGTGTTCGAATCGTCGAGCGGAGCGTCGACTTCATCAAGCAAACAGAATGGTGCCGGATTGAGCCGGAACAGGGAAAACACCAATGAAAGCGCGGTCAGCGCTTTCTCGCCACCTGACAACAACTGAATGGAGGAGTTTTTCTTGCCGGGAGGCTGCGCAAACACCTGCAGACCCGCGTCAAGAATTTCTTCCCCGGTCAGGCGCAGATAGGCAGTGCCACCACCAAACAGCGACGGGAACAGTTCCTGAAAGTTCTTGTTGACGGCGTCGAAAGTGACCTGCAACAGATCACGCGTTTCGCGGTCAATTCGCTTGATCGCCGCTTCGAGTGTTTCGATGGCTTCTTTCAAGTCCTTCGACTGTGCGTCGAGGAACTCCTTGCGCACGGTTGCCTGTTCCAGCTCTTGCAGCGCGGCGAGGTTGACGGCGCCGAGCGCGGCAATCTCTTGGTTGAGGCGGTTGATCTCGGCCTGATAGGCGGTCGAACGCGTTTTCTTTTCAACCAGGTCGGCAAGCTCCTCTAGCACCCCGCCGTTCTCAAGCAGCTGCCGCGTAAAGTTCTCTTCGTTGATGCGAGCCTCTTGCTCTTTCATGCGCAATTCGGTCATCTTGTCGCGCAGCGGCTGCAGACTTTGCTCGAGGGCGTGCCGTTGATCTTCGAGCTCTTTGAGTTTGCCGCCTGCCGCATCCATCGCCCCGCGCGCAACCGTCAATGCTTTCTCGTTTTCCAGCCGCGTTTCAAGCGCCTGTTGCAATCGCTCACGGATGTTGCCTTCCTGCAAGCCGTCCAATTCCGCCGTCAGAGCCGTGCGGCTTGAGGTGGCCACTTCCCAGCGCTTGGCCAGCTGCGCAACCATTTCGGTCAGCGCCTTGATCTTGTCGTGGCACGAGCGCTCAAAATAATTCGCTTCCTGTGCGCCACGTTCGGCCGCGTTGACGTGTTCACGCGCATCGGCGAGCGCACGTTCGGCTTCGCGCTGCTTGTCTTCGAGCAACATGAGCCGATCAGTGATTTCAGCGATGCGGTTGCCGCCCTCTTCCAACGCGGCCTGCGCAGCGGCCATCTCGCCGCGCTCCTGTTCAATTTCGGCATCGATGATCGCGGTTTCTTCGCCAATGGCGCCACGGCGGCCTTCGGCCTGTGCCATCGCCTGCGTCAGTTTCAGCGCCTCCATTTGCAGGCTGTGTTCGAGATTCTTGGTTTCCTGCTGCTCGAAACGCAAGCGTCTCAGCGCCTCCTGCGTATCCTGCAGGGTCAGCTCTATTTGCTTCAACGACGCTTCCACGCTTTGTCGCGCTTCGATCTTGGCGGGAAGATCGGCCGTGAGCGTCTCGATTTCACGCTGGCGCTGCATGACACCGTGCAGCTCCGACTGCGGGCCGTGGAAAGTTACACCGTGCTGCGAATAAAGATGTCCGTTGGCGGTCACCAAGACAGCGCCGAATGGCAGACTCGCCATCCTCGTACGCGCCTCAGCTTCGTCCTCCAGCACAAACACGTTTGCCAAGCATTCCCGTACGAATGGCAGCACGCCCGCATTGTCGGAGGTGACGAAGTTCGCCAGCGGCGTGAAGCCTGGAGCGGCGGCAACGCTGGCGTTGCCGTTTTCGAGGTACAACGATACAGATCCGGGTGGGGCATCAACCGCGATGCGGTCGATGACGCCGGCGTCGCCCACTTTCATGGCGTTGAGTCTTAGACCCAACGCCGACTCGAGCGCGTCCTCCCAACCTTGCTTGATTTTGATGGCTTGCCACAAGCGCGGCGCACTGTCGAGTTGGTACTTGGCAAGCCACATGGCAAGGCGGTTGTTGTTATCCATCCGCGCTTGTTGGTTTTGCAGCGCCAGCAGGGCGGCTTCAATACGCGCCAGTTCACGCGTCGCGTTGCCGATCTGCTCAACGGCGTCCCGACGCTTGCCCTCGAACTGATGCACACGTTGCTCGGCGTCATTCAGCTTTTCGTCAACCATGGCGAGCGCTTCTTGCGCTTTTGCACGCTCGCCTTCCACGCGCTCGATTTCGCCGGACTCAGGCACCACCAGTGCCATGTTCTCCGTGACTAAGCGCGTCTTGCGCTGCTCGAGCTGCGACAGAATTTTCAGCGCGTTATTCTCGCGTGACTCATTCAGCGCTTGATCACTCTCGGCAGCCCGCACTTCGTTGTCAGCAACCTTCACCGCCGCAAGCGCTTCGCGCACTTTTTCCTCAAACTGCGGAACCTCCTCACGCAACGCCTCGGCGCGCTCGCGCGCTTCCGCGACCTTGTCGATACCGCTGGCGAGTTCGTGATGCCAGCGATCAAGCTCCGTGGTTGTCGCGTCGCGGTTTGCCTCGATCTCGAGCACCTGCTGGGCCAGCGCGTCGACTTGCGCGCCGAGGCGGCGGCGATTATCCGCAAGATAGTTAATTTCCTGTTCGAGTTGCACCACGGCGCTATTGGCTTCAAACATCGCCGCCTGTGCGCTCGTTAATTGATCGGTCTCGGCGTAGTGATCCTGACGCAACTTGTCCAGCGCTGTCTCCACCTCGCGCAGCCGGGTAGTCTCGCCCTCAAAGCCGGTTTCTGTCTTGACGATCTCATTGGCGTAGCGCTCTTTTGCGGCTCGCGCTTCGCGCTGCTTGGTGAACGCCCAAAGATTCTCGTTGAGCTTCAGTTCCGTGTTGTGCTCGTGATACTTTGCCGCGGCTGCGGCCTGCTCCGTGAGCTTTTCGACGTTCTTGGTGAGCTCACCCAAAATATCATCAACCCGGTTGAGGTTCTCTTTCGAGTCCTCCAGACGCGCCTGCGTTTCCTTGCGGCGCTCGCGATACTTCGAGACGCCGGCGACTTCCTCGAGAAAAATCCGCAGCTCTTCCGGCTTGGACGTGATCACCCGCGAAATCATTCCTTGCTCGATGATGGCGTAGGCGCGCGGGCCCAGACCGGTGCCCAAGAAAACGTCGGTGATGTCACGCCGACGCACGTGCTGGCCGTTGATGTAGTAGTCCGAATTTCCGTCGCGCGAGAGTACGCGCTTGACCGACAATTCCGCGTATTGGCCCCACTGGCCGCCGATGCGACCTAACGAGTTGTCGAAAACCAACTCAACACTTGCGCGTGCGGATGGTTTTCTGTGGCTGGAGCCGTTGAAGATAACGTCTTCCATCTTCTCGCCACGCAGATTCTTGGCGCTAGATTCACCGAGCACCCAGCGCACCGCGTCGATCACATTGGACTTGCCGCAGCCGTTTGGTCCTACAACGCCGACCAGTTGGCCGGGAACCGCAATCGTGGTGGGATCAACAAAACTCTTGAAACCGGCTAATTTGATCTGTGTAAGACGCACAACCCATCCTCTGCAAATGGCCAGACGCTTGCATGATCAGATCGGGGAAATCGATCATGCGCGCCTCTTTTATATAGCAAACCCGCCGACGCGATTTACGTGGGCGGGTTGGCATCCCGTACAATCTCACGATTCTATCGTATCGCCTCAGGCAATCCCACTTTCACGCCCTCTCCTACGCGCCATGTCACGTCAATCAAAACGCCCTACCGCTTCAACTCCTACATCAACATCGAGGGCTAAGTCATTGGTTCCAAAAGACGCGATCGCCAAGCTGACCAAATTAGGCGATCGGCCGACAGCAGTTGCCAGCAAGCAGCTCGAAGTCTTCCCCAACCCGGCTCGCAAGCGTGACTTCGTGATTCACATGCATATCCCCGAGTTCACTTGCCTGTGTCCGAAGACCGGGCAGCCCGATTTCGCCACGCTCTATCTCGACTACATCCCGGACAAACGCTGCGTCGAACTCAAGAGCCTGAAGCTCTACATCTGGTCGTTCCGCGATGAAGGAAAGTTCCACGAAGCGGTTACCAATGAAATTTTGGACGACATCGTCGCCGCGACGTCACCCCGCTTTGCGCGTTTAACCGCCAAATTTTGGGTGCGCGGCGGCGTTTTCACGACGGTGGTCGCGGAACATCGTGCCCGCGGCTGGAAACCCGCCCCGGTGGTTAATTTGCAAACATTTGCGGATGCGTCGAGCGTTACCGCGCGCGGATAGGTTGTCGTCGTGCGTCCTGCCCGACGATTCACGGCGCGGGTGCGCCACACGGTGGCCGGTTACGCCTAACGCCTCGCCAGTTAACAATTTTTCACCGCCGGGCAAGATAAACAGGATTACAATTGTTAGCGTTCCACTAATATTTCGATTCTCCGAACACGCCTCTTGACATGCCGACCGTACTTGAAGAACTGACCCAGCTGGATGTTAGGCTTGCGACTGCCAGCTCCGCAACGTCCACCGACTCCCTGCTCGCGGTGAGCCGCCGATTGCGCGACTCGCAGGACGCACAGGAGATTAATCGCTGTGGTATTGCCGCACTGACCCTCTGCCAGAGTCTCTACCACCAAGGTAGATCGATCGATGCCCTTCCACTCGCGCTCGCTTTGCATGAACGAACCAGAGACCCGCAGTTTGGCGAGATTTGCCTGCGCGCGTCACTGACCTGCGGGTTGCTAATGGGCGATACCGGCGACTTTGCCTCCGCCTTGGACTACCAATCTGCCGCACTGGTACATGCAACCAACACGGGCAACATGTTAGGTGCCAGCCGCGCCTGGAACAACATCGGCGTTGCCTTCGCAGGGTCCGGCCATGAAACGCAAGCGGTGGCGGCTTATTCGCGCGCCGTTGAATGCGTCGAAGACGTCAGCGGGCCCGTCGTCAGCCGCTTTTCAGCCTACATGAATCTCGCCAGCCGTCATACGACGCTCGACAACGCCGAATGCCTACGTTTCGCGAAATTAGCGTTCTCAGAAATTGATGCTGGTCTGCTGAACGTTGACGACTATTCGCTGGCGCTGCTCCGCCGAACGGTGGTGCGGCTCTATGTTCAAGTGGGGCGGTTGGCCGACGCCGAACGACATCTGCAAGCGTTGAGCGAGTTCGCCAAACGCAGCGCCTCGGTGCGGGCGACGATAGCCGCTGAAACGGCGGTGGCAGCGGTAGAACTGGTGAGGGGACAAGCCGATATTGCGCTCACCCGGCTTGAACACGCGCTGACCAGTTCACGAACCACTTTGCCGGTATTGCGTGACACGTTGGCCTGCCTTGTGCGCGCCGAAGCGCAGGTGGGGACTCCAGCACGAGCGTTGATACGGTTGCGCGAACTCTCTGAAATTCTGCACCAGCGAAATATTTCGAATGCGAAAGATCACCGCGCGATTGCCGATTGGCGACCGGTAAATGACTCACACTTGCCGGGCTTTGACGGCTTTATCGGCACCTACCTGCGCCCCCAGCTCAATGTCCCGTCGGCACCGGACGATTGGGCAGTACTCGCCAAACTTGCAATAGGGACGTCGCTACAAATGGACGGTAATGGCGCGCATGGTTTGCGGGTCGGTGCCCTGAGCGAAATGCTGGCGAACGCGATTGGATTTTCACCGATCGAAGCGCTCGAAATCGGCTGTGCCGCACAGCTGCACGATATCGGCATCGCCTGCGGCCACGACAGCCTGTTGCCGGTGCACGCGTCATCGATGGCGGTCGGCGATATCGCTACGCGCGACCATTGTGAAACTGGCTGGACGCTTCTCGCTGACGATATCCATCCACGCCTGTTGATGGCGCGCGAAATCGCTCGCTACCACCACGCCGCGTGGAATGGTGCCGGCTACCCGGCTGGTGTCGCCAACGTCGGCATTCCGATCCACGCACGCATTTGCGCAGTCGCGGATGCGTTTGACTCGCTGCTTTGCGAGCACGATACCGGCACGTACTCCTTGCAAGATGCACTAGGCGATCTCGTGGGGATGTCGGGCACCCGCTTGCAACCCAGACTCACCCGATGCTTTGTTGAGACGCTCCGTAATGAAGGGCGCAATGAAGGTATCGACCTTGACTCAAAGCACGGCCTGGCAACCCTTCATCAACTCGTCGAATCACTATCCAATAGTAGGAGCTTCATATGACCGCGAACACCGCCCCGACCAAGCCGCTTCTCTCTGATACAGACAAAAAGCTTCTCGAACTGCTGATCAAGGGCGCGTCAGGCCGACTGATCGCCGAACGGTTGGGCTACAAGGAAGGCACCACGCGCGTGTACCTGCATTCGTTGTACAAACGAATCGGCGTCAACAACAAGACCAGTGCGGTGACGTGGTACCTAGACATGATGGCCGCGAACGATCCCGTTGCGGTGCGCGAGGCGGCCGCAAATTCATACCGAGTCAACTCCTTCGGTGAGATGGCGCTCAAGCATGGCCTTCTCGAGAGCCTTGGCATCATGGGCGTTTTTCTTGGTCCGTACGGCCGGATGTGGGAGGTTGGGCACAAATTGAAGGGCGAGAAACCATCAATTGGCAAAGTTGCCGACGAGCAGCTGCGCGGCGTGGCACGCGAGCTTTGGCAGTCTCTCTTAAGCGGCAATTTTGTCGCCGGCAAACGCCAATTTGACGCCGGCATCCTGCCTAAACTGTTTGTTGCGGCCCCCTCCGATGCGGTGGTGTTGACGGCGACTCTGATACTCGGCGGATTTTCTACCAGCGCCAAGCGGGCGCTTGCAGCGCTGCCCGCACGCAGAGCCGGTAGCCTTGGCGTGACGGTGGATGAGCTGCGCGCCTTAAACGCCGCATCTGACGCAGTTGAAAAATCGAGCGACAGCGCCATCAACGCCCTGCACGGCCTTGCAGAGTCGAGTCGTTCGAAGCCGGTGTTCAGGCATCTCTTGCTGGTAACGTTGTTTCATCTCTACCGACAACGCGGCGATATCGTGCGCAGCACCGCAACCGCCAATGCACTCTGGGTCGAGGCCGAGTCGGTCCGCCAGCAGTTGGAGGCATCCGGTGATCGGACGCTGCCATCAAAAGTATCACTGCCGGAACCACCGGTTGTGGCAACAGCCAAGCTTAGCGCTTACTTGGAAAAGCTAACTGCCTGATATCGCAGTCTGGACAGCCGCTGGTTGCGACCGTCCAAATTTTGCCGGACTCAAGCCCTTTCAGCTCGGTAGGCTAGAAACAACCCCGGTCTTCGCCACCGCCAATCTGGCGCAACTGCGCCTCCAGCAACGCGACCACCTGCTCGCGCTGCTGCTGCTCTTCGCCCGCAATCTCTGCTGACGTGTTGACGACATTGTCTGAAACGTTGAGTGTGCGTCGGTTCTTCATGGTGATTCCTCTCAGTAAGTAGAAAATTTGTTCGCCCTATTTGGGCGTCACCATTGTTGTTCATGTTAATAATAAATGCAATAATATTAACTTGTATATATTTGTGAGCTTACGCTCACTCTCAGGCTTTGTGTTATCGGCGGCTACCACCCTGATTTAGGACCGGCAAGGATCGTTGAGCTGGCGCAACCAGAATCGCAGGCAAACCAGCCAACAACGTGCCATTTAGGGGGCTGGCGCAGGAGAGAAAAAAAGCCCGCGCGAGGCGGGCTGGGTGCAGTTCTGATGTCGCGTGGGGCTGCTAGTGGTGTAGCTGCGTCCCTCACGCGCTAGGCGAAACCTAGCAAGTTGTTGTAATTCGTCATGCTAAATCCGGGTGAACTCATTGCG
>Ga0105047_10015275_pt1 | contig 12106 bp, 9 predicted proteins | sample MAT04_FD_78384 | JGI IMG/M metagenome (GOLD analysis project Ga0105047, IMG submission 78384) | Freshwater microbial communities from Lake Fryxell liftoff mats and glacier meltwater in Antarctica - MAT-04 (megahit assembly) | ecosystem: Environmental > Aquatic > Freshwater > Ice > Liftoff... | reverse complement strand
CGCGTGCGGTGGCCACGCAGTGCCAGCCACCGACAATTCAATCCCGGACGGCCGACTCTGCGCCCGGCTGGGCGCCCGCGTCAAGCGATGGAAAGCAGTTGTGCCACCGTGGCCACGGCAATCACTTCCGGCTCTTTTCCGCTGATGCCCGGGATGCCGATCGGGCAGGTCAGGCGCTGCAGCGTAGCGGCCGGAAAGCCGCGTTCGCGCAGCCGGTGTTCGAAGCGTGCGCGCTTGGTCTTGCTGCCGATGAGGCCGAAGTAGGCGAAGTCGGCGCGCTGCAGGATGGCGTGGCTGATGGCCATGTCCAGGTCGTGGCTGTGGGTGAGCACGAGGTAGCACGCGCCGGGCGGTGCGGTGGCGACTTCGGCCTGCACCGGCTCGACGCAGACACGTTCGATGTGCGGCGGCAGCGGCCCGGATGGGAATTCGTCCTCGCGTTCATCGATCCACTGCACGCGGCACGGGATGCCCGCCAGCAGACGCACGATGGCCCGGCCGACATGGCCGGCGCCATAGAGTTGCAGCGTGAAGCGCGAAGGTGCTGGCGCCCATGTTGCAGGCTCTGCCGCGGCCAGCGGCGTGAAGCGCAGGTCGAGTGCACCGCCGCAACATTGGCCCAGGCTGGGGCCGAGTGCGATGTGCTGGACGTGGCCGGCGCTTCCTCGCCCGAGCCCGAGCCCGAGCCCGAGCAGCACACGCGCGTCGGCAATCGCCTTCAGTTCCAGGTGCCCGCCGCCAATGGTGCCGATGACTTCATCGGCCGCCACCAGCATGCGCGTGCCGGCTTCACGCGGCACCGAACCCCGGTGCGCCAGCACCTCCACCACCACCGCGGGCCGAGCTTGGCCCTGCCACCGCAGCGCGGTGGCGCTCAGGTCGGCGCTCAAGTCCGCACGCAAGTGGGCACTCAAGCGGCGGGCTGCACGGCACCCTGCACCGCCGTGATGGCGCGCAGGATGGCCTCTGGCGTGGCCGGCGCCTGCAATGGCGGATCGACGCGGTGGCCGCCTGCGGCGGATATGGCGTCACGGATGGCGAAGAAAACGCTGAACGGCAGCAGCAGCGGCGGTTCGCCCACGGCCTTGCTGCGGTGGATGCTGTCGTGGTGGTTGGGGCTGTCGAAGAGCTGTGTGTTGAAGACCGCAGGGCAGTCGTTGGCGGTGGGGATCTTGTAGGTGCTGGGCGCGTGCGTGGTCAAGAGGCCGGCGCGCGACGAGCCATCGGCCGGGTGCCACACCAGTTCTTCGGTGGTCAGCCAGCCCATGCCCTGGATGAACGCACCTTCGACCTGGCCGATATCGACAGCCGGGTTCAGCGAGCGGCCGGCGTCGTGCAGCAGATCGGCACGCAGCAGCTTCCATTCACCGGTCAGCGTGTCAACGACAACCTCGCTCACGGCCGCACCATAAGCGAAGTAGTGGAAGGGGCGGCCCTGCATCGTCGCCCGGTCCCAGTGCAGGCCGGGCGTGGCGTAGAAGCCGTCGCTCCACAGTTGCACCCGCGCGATGTAGGCGGCGTTCACCACCTCGGCAAAAGGCAGCGTGCGGCCGGCCACCACCACCCGGCCGTCAGCGAAGCCCACATCGGCAGGCGCGCCGCCCCAGGTGCTGGCCGCAAAGGCGGCGATGCGGTCGCGCACGCGGCGGGCGGCGTCCTGCGCGGCCTTGCCGTTCAGGTCGCTGCCGGTGCTGGCGGCGGTGGCCGACGTGTTGGCCACCTTCTGTGTGTCGGTGGCGGTGCAGCGCACGGCCTTCAGGGGCAGCCCAAGTTCATGCGCGACCACTTGCGCGACCTTGGTGTTCAGGCCCTGGCCCATCTCGGTGCCGCCGTGGTTCACGAGCACGCTGCCGTCGGTGTAGATGTGCACCAGGGCGCCAGCCTGGTTCAGGTGCGTGACGTTGAAGCTGATGCCGAACTTGAGTGGCGTCAACGCCAGGCCCTTTTTCAGCACCGTGCTCTTGGCGTTGAAGGCAGCAACCTGCGCGCGCCGCGCGGGGTAGTCGGCGTCGCGTTCCAGTTGCGCCACCAGCTCATGGATGATGTTGTCGTCCACCACCTGGCCGTAAGGCGTGACGTTGTGGTCACTGCGGCCGTAGAAGTTGGCGCGCCGCACGGCCAGCGGGTCCAGCTGCAGCGCACGGGCCACCGAATCGATCAGGCTTTCGATCGCGATGGCGCCCTGCGGCCCGCCAAAGCCGCGGAAGGCGGTGTTGCTTTGCGTGTTGGTCTTGCCCGAATAGCCGTGCATGGCCACGTGCGGCAGCCAGTAGGCGTTGTCGAAGTGGCACAGCGCCCGCGTCATCACCGGGCCCGACAGGTCGGCCGAGTGCCCAGCGCGCGACACCATCGTGATGTCGGCGCCCAGGATGCGGCCGGCATCGTCGTAACCGACTTCGGCTTCGTAGCGGAAGCAGTGGCGGCGGCCGGTGATGAGGAAGTCGTCGTCGCGGTCCACACGCAGTTTCACCGGCTTGTGCAGGCGCAGCGCTGCCACCGCAGCCACACACGCAAAGAGCGCACTCTGCGATTCCTTGCCGCCAAAGCCGCCGCCCATGCGCCGGCATTCGAGATGCACGGCGTGCGCCGGCCGGTGCAGCGCGTGCGCCACCAGGTGCTGCATCTCGCTCGGATGCTGGGTGGAGCAATAGACCTTCATGCCACGGTCTTCGGTGGGCGCGGCGTAGCTGATCTGGCCTTCAAGGTAGAACTGCTCCTGGCCGCCGACATCGAAAGTGGTTTTCAGGCGGTGCGGCGCGGCGCCGATGGCGGCGCGTGCATCCCCGCGCGACAGGTGCATCGGCGGCACCACGTACTGCTGCGCAGCGTGCGCGGCTCCGGGCGTGAGGACGGGCTGCAGCGCCCGGGCCTTGACGGCGGTCTTGGCCATCGCGGCGGCCCGGCGCGCGGCGTCACGCGTGGTGGCGACGACGGCAAACACCGGCTGGCCCATGTAGCGCAACGTATCGCCGACACCGCCGGCCAGGATCGGGTCGTCTTTCACCAGCGACCCACATTCGTTGTCGCCGGGAATGTCGGCGGCGGTGAACACATCGACCACGCCAGGCTGCGCGCGGATCAGGTCGAGGTCGATCGCTTCGATGACACCGTGCGCCAGCGGCGACAGGCCCAAAGCGGCGTGCAGCGTGCCGGCCAGTTCGGGCAGATCGTCGGTGTAGGGCGCGCTGCCGGCAACGTGCAGGTGAGCGGACTCGTGCGGGTGGCTGCGGCCGACTTCGGCACATGGCGAAGGTGCGGACAGTTCAGCCGGCAGGTCAGCGGGTTTGTTCATGCCACCTCCTGGCGTGCAAAGACGCTGACGGCGCTTTCTGGCAACGGCGCATCGGCGCGCGTCTCCAGCCAGAAGCGCCGCAACAGGTTCTGCGCCACCTGCAGCCGGTACGCGGCGCTGGCGCGCATGTCGGACAGCGGCTTGAAGTCCAGCGCCAGCGCGGCTTGTGCGGCCTGCAGTGTGGACTCAAGCCAGGGCTGGCCTTGCAGCGCGGCTTCGGCCCCGGCGGCGCGGCGCACGGTGGCGGCCATGCCGCCGAAGGCAAGCCGTGTGGCGGTGATGCGGCCGTCTTCCACTTCCAGCGTCAGCGCGGCGCAGACGGCCGAGATATCGCTGTCGAAGCGTTTGCTGATCTTGTACGCGCGCACCTGCTGCGCGGCGTGGCGGCGCGGCACCTCCAGCGAATGCACGAACTCGCCAGGCTGGAGCTGGTTCTTCATGTAGTCGGTGTAGAAATCTTCGAGCGCCATGCGCCGCAGCCGCGCGCCGCGCTGCAACACGATCAATGCCCCCAGCGCGATCAGCACCGGCGCTGAATCGCCAATCGGTGAACCGTTGGCGACGTTGCCGCCCATCGTGCCCGCATGGCGGATCGGCAGCGACGCAAAGCGCAGCCAGACGTCGCGCAGCGGCGGCCATTCAGCCACCAGGGCTTGCCATGCGTCTTCCAGACTGGCGGCGGCGCCCACGTGGATGTGCTGTTCGCCCACCACCACGCGCTTCAGCTCGGCCACTTCGTTGATGGAGATCAGTTCGCCCAGATCGCGCATCTGCTTCGTCACCCACAGACCCATGTCGGTGCTGCCGGCCAGCACCCGCGCCTGCGGCCGGGCTTCGCGCAGAGCCGCAAATTCAGCCAGCGTGCGCGGGGCGTGGAAGGCGCCGGGGGTGTGCAGCGGCGCGTCCCGCGCCAGCGTGTGCAGGGCCTGCAACACGGGCTCTGGCGCAAAGGGCGGCGCAGGCAGCGTCAGCATCCGCTGCCCCGCGTCCAGGATCGGGCGGTAGCCCGTGCAGCGGCACAGGTTGCCCGACAGGTCGTCGGCCAGTTGCTGCCGCGTCGGCACCGTGCCAGCGGCCTGGTGGCGCTGGTAGCAGGCCCACAGGCTCATCACGAAACCGGGGGTGCAGAAGCCGCACTGCGAGCCGTGGCAGTCCACCAGGCTCTGCTGCACGGGGTGCAGCGTGCCTTCTGCTGTGCCGTCCAGATCGGCCAGGTCTTCCACCGTGAAGAGCGCCTTGCCGTCCAGCGTGGGCAGAAACTGGATGCAGGCGTTGACCGGCTGCAACTGCAAACCGCCGGCAGCGTCCAGCGACCCCACCACCACCGTGCAGGCGCCGCAGTCGCCTTCGGCGCAGCCTTCCTTGGTGCCGCTGCAATGGGCGTCTTCGCGCAGCCATTGCAGCACGGTGCGGGTGGCGCTGCCGTGCAAGGCGGCATCGACTTCGACGACCGCAGCACGGTGAAAGAAACGCACGGGGCGGGTATTCATGGGGCGGCCAACCTCAATCTTGAGTCACCCGCGACCGTAGCGCCAAGCGCGGATCACGGAATAGTTGATTCTGCATAGACTCTATGCGAGACTTTGTATGGTGAAGCGGCCCGAATTCGACACCATCGACCTCCACCTCATCCGGGTTCTGCACACCGTGATCGCTGAACGCAGTGTCTCGCGCGCCGCCCTCAAGCTGGCCAGCACCCAGCCTGCGGTCAGCGCCCAGTTGAAGCGCCTGCGGGCCTTGACGGGAGACCCCTTGCTGGTGCGGGCCGGCCAGCAGATGCAGCCCACCGCCACGGCCTTGCAATTGCTGGACCCGGCTGCGCGTGTGCTGCAGGACGCAGAACGCCTCTTCAGCCGCCACGGCCGCGTGCTGCGCAGCGCACCTTTTGAAGCGGCGTCCGCTGAAGCGCTGTTTCGCGTCGCCGCCAGCGACTACCTCGACCCTTTCTTCCTGCCTGGCCTCGTGGCCCACATCAAGCGCACGGCGCCCGGCGTGCGGCTGGAACTGATGCCGCTGACACAGGACTACGACTACCGCCGCCACCTGGGTGCCGGTGATGTCGATCTGGTCATCGGCAACTGGCTCAAGCCCCCCGAAGAACTTCATCTGGGCCGCCTGCTTAGCGACGAAGTGGTGTGCCTGGTGGCCGAAGACCACCCGGCCCTGCGCAGGAACTGGACGGTGCAGAAGTACCTGGACAACGAACACGTGGCCCCCATGCCCATGAGCCCCGGCGCCCTGGGCGTCATCGACGAACACCTGCTAAGCCACGGTGCCCAGCGCCGCATCGTGGTGCGTGCATCGCACTTCAGCTTGATCCCATTGATGGTGGCACAAAGCCTGCTGGTGCTGACCACCGGGCGGCTCTTCTGCAGCCGCTATGTGGGCACCTTGCCGGTGAAGATCGTGCGCTGCCCGGTGGCCTTCCCGGCGCTGAGCTACTACCAGTTGTGGCATGAACTGACGCACACCGCACCCAGCATGCGCTGGTTCCGTGAACAGGTGCGAGACGTGGCCCGGCAGCTGGGCAGCGCGGTGCTGCCGCGAAAGCTGTCCGCATGAAATTCGCAGCATAAAGTGGCCGCGTGAAAATCGCCATCTGTGCCGACCTGCTGGACTTCACCGACACGCCGTCGTGGGGCAGCCCCACGCTGCACGGCGTGCGCTACCGGCCCGATCACTGGCTGCTGGTGGGCGACGACGGCCGCATCGCTGGCGTGCAGACCGAAGACCCGGGCCCCGACTGGCAGCGCCACGACCACCGCGGCCGGCTGCTGCTGCCGGGCTTCATCGACAGCCACGTGCACGCGCCGCAGCTGGACGTCATCGGCAGCTGGGGTGCGACGCTGCTGGACTGGCTGCAGGACTACACCTTTCCGGCCGAGATGCGCCATGCCGACCCCGCCGTGTCGCAAGCAGGCGCGGCGCAGTTCCTGGACGCGCTGCTGTCGCACGGCACGACGGCGGCCGTGGTCTTCCCCACCGTGCACACCTCTTCTGCCGACGCAGTCTTCGAAGCCGCCAGCGCGCGCGGCATGCGCGTCATTGCCGGCAAGGTGCTGATGGACCGCCATGCACCACTGGCGCTGTGCGACGACATCAACGACCTCGTCGGCACCGAGCGCGGCTGCGAAGAACTCATCCGTCGCTGGCACGGCCAGGGCCGCAACGCCTATGCGGTGACGGTGCGTTTTGCCATCACCAGTTCACCCGCGCAGCTGGCCATGGCGGGCGAACTCTGCCGCCGCGACCCAAGCCTCTACATGCAGACCCACGTCGCTGAAAACACCGACGAAGTGCGTTGGGTGCGCGACCTCTTCCCCGAAGCGCGCAGCTACCTCGACGTCTATCACCGCGCCGGTTTGCTGCATGAACGCGCCGTCCTGGCGCATGGCATCTGGCTCGATGCCCATGACCGCGCACTGCTGCGCGAAACCGGTGCACACATCGCACACAGCCCCAGCAGCAACCTCTTTCTGGGCAGCGGGCTCTTCGACTGGCAGGCCGCCATCGACAGCGGCCACGGCGTCAGCATGGCCACCGACGTGGGCGGTGGCACGTCGCTCGGCCTCTTGCGCACCTTGGCCGAGGCCTACAAGGTGCAGGCGCTGCGTGGCCAGCACCTGAACGCCTGGGTGGCCCTGCACGCCGCCACCCGCGGCGCGGCGCAGGCGCTGCAGCTGTCGCACGAGATCGGTTCGCTGGACGCGGGTCTGCTGGCCGACGTGGTGGTGTGGGACTGGGCCGTGGGCACCGTGGCCCAGCAGCGCGACGCCGTGGCGCGCGGCGCCGTGCCGGGGCTGCAGCCGCAGCCCTTGCACGCGCGGGTCTTCGCCTGGATGACGCTCGGCGACGACCGCAACGTGGCCGCCACCTACGTGGCCGGTGCGCTGCGGCACGCACGTGCGGCCGGCGCACAGCCCCACGCAAAGGGAGGGACCGGTTCTTGCTAAATGGGCCACTGGTCCGTTTTCAAATACCGAGGAGAACTCCCATGAACAAGACTTCAGTTGCCTGTCTCCGTCCCGCCGCCCTCACCCTGGCGGCCCTGCTGGCCTGTGGCGCGGCCCAGTCCCAGTCGTCCGTGCAGCTCTACGGCCTGATCGACGCGTCCATCGGCCAGTTTCAGAACGCCGGTGGTCTCAAGACCAAGCGCCTGGACAGCGGCAACATGAGCACCAGCTTCATCGGCTTCAAGGGCAGTGAAGACCTGGGCGGCGGCCTGCGCGCCGGCTTCACGCTGGAAAGCTTCTTCCTGGTGGACAGCGGCGGGGCCAGCCGCGTGCCGGGTGTGGACGCATTCTGGGCGCGCAACTCCAATGTCTATCTGTCGGGTGGATTCGGCCTGCTGCGCCTGGGTCGCATGGGCCCGCCGCTCTTTGTGTCGACGCTGCTCTTCAACGCCTTTGGCGATTCCTTCGGCTATTCGCCGGCCATCCGCCAGTACTACAACGCCCCCTACGGCACGCCGCTGGTGGGCGATTCGGGCTGGAACAACGCCGTCGGCTACACCACCCCCAAGCTGGGCGGTCTGAGCGCCACGCTGATGGTGGCGGCGGGCGAAGGCTCGGCCACTGCCAGGGGCCCCAACATTGGCGCCAACGTGCTGTACTTCGGTGGCCCGATTGCCCTGACGGCAGCCTGGCAGAAGGTGGAAGCGCAGGGCACGCTGGGCCGCGGGATTGCAGCCTTCCCGGGCTTCAGCAGCCAGTCGGCCTACCAGGTGGGCGGCTCCTACAACCTGGGGGTGGCCAAGCTGTTTGCGCAGGTCGGCAAGATCAGCACCGACGCGACAGTGGACGTGGACACCACCAACATCCACTTGAGCGCCAACGTGCCACTGGGCAACGGTGCCCTGCTGGCCACCTACGGCACCAGCAAGATCAAGACGGCGGGTGTCGCGGCCGAGCCCAAGAGCACGATGCTGACGGTGGGCTACCAGTACAGCCTGTCCAAGCGCAACGATCTGTATGCGGTTTACATGAGTGACAAGTACACGGCCCGCACCAACGGCAACACGCTGGCGGCCGGTGTGCGCCACACCTTCTGAGGCGGCCCGCAGCGCGCGGCGCTGCTGATCCGTCAAGCGAGACACCATGAGCAGACTCGAATTGACCGGCATCAGCAAGCAGTACCCCGCCGTGCGCGCCAACGACCTGGTGTCACTGCGCGTCGAGCCCGGCCAGATCCACGCCGTGCTGGGCGAAAACGGCGCCGGCAAAAGCACGATGATGAAAATCATCTACGGCGCCGTGCAGCCCGACGAAGGCCAGATCCGCTGGAATGGCGAGGCCGTGAAGATCACGAGCCCGGCGCATGCGCGCAAGCTCGGCATCAGCATGGTCTATCAGCACTTCAGCCTCTTTGACACGCTCACCGCGGCTGAAAACGTCTGGCTGGGCCTGGACAAGTCGATGACGCTGCCCGAAGTGGCCAAGCGCATCGTCGAAGTCGCCAGCAGCTACGGCCTGGACGTTGACGCGCAGCGCCCCGTGCACACGCTCAGCGTCGGTGAACGCCAGCGTGTCGAAATCGTGCGCGCGCTGCTGACGAAACCGCAACTGCTGATCCTGGACGAGCCGACATCGGTGCTGACGCCGCAGGCCGTGGACAAGCTCTTCGTCACGCTTCGGCAGCTGAGCGATGGCGGCTGCAGCATCCTGTACATCAGCCACAAGCTCGACGAGATTCGCGCGCTGTGCCACCACTGCACCGTGCTGCGCGGCGGCAAGGTCACGGGTGAGGTCGATCCGGCGAAAGAAAGCAACGCCAGCCTGTCGCGCTTGATGATCGGCGCCGAACCGCCGCCGCTGCGCCATGAAAGCCGCACGCCCGGCGCCACGGTGCTGGCGGTGCAGCAACTGTCGCTGGCCAAGCAGGAACCCTTTGGCATGGACCTGCACGGCATCAACCTGGAAGTGCGCGCTGGCGAGATCGTCGGCATGGCGGGTGTGTCGGGCAACGGCCAGCAAGAACTGATGGCCGCGCTGTCGGGCGAAGACCCGCGGGCCGCCCCGGCTTGCATTCGCATGGACGGCAAGGACATGGCCCAGGCCAGCCCTGTTGCGCGGCGCGCCATGGGCCTGCACTTCGTGCCCGAAGAACGGCTGGGCCGCGGCGCGGTGCCCACGCTGAGCCTGGCGCAGAACACCCTGCTGACGCGCACCGAAACGGTCGGGCGTCTGGGATGGATCCGCACCGGCCATGTGCAGCGCCTGGCGGAAGGCCTGATCGCACGCTTCAACGTCAAGGCCGGCGGCGCGGACGCAGCGGCCAAGAGCCTGAGCGGCGGCAATCTGCAGAAATTCATCGTCGGCCGCGAGATCGCGGCCAAGCCCAAACTGCTGATCGTCAGCCAGCCCACCTGGGGCGTCGATGTGGGCGCGGCGGCGCAGATTCGCGGCGAGTTGCTGAAGCTGCGCGACGGGGGTTGTGCGCTGCTGGTGGTGAGCGAAGAGCTGGACGAACTGTTCGAGGTGTCCGACCGGCTCGTCGTCATCGCCAAAGGACGCGTGTCGCCCAGCGTGCCGACCGCAGAAGCCACCGTGGCGCAGATTGGAGAATGGATGTCGGGGTTGTGGCCAGAGACCACAGAAGCCACACAAGAAGCCACCGCCGGGGTTGCAACAAAGGTCGCCTCATGATCAAGCTCGAAGCCCGGCCGCAACCGTCCCGGTGGATGTCACTGGCCTCGCCGCTGATGGCGCTGGCCATCACCGTGCTGATCGGTGTTTTTCTGTTCGTGATTCTGGGCAAGGACCCGTGGCGCGGGTTGCAGGTGTTTTTCATCGAACCGGTGAAGAACCTGTACCAGATCAGTGAGCTGTCGGTGAAGGCCACGCCGCTGATCCTGATCGCGCTCGGCCTGGCGGTCTGCTACCGATCCAATGTGTGGAACATCGGCGCCGAAGGGCAATTTGTCGCCGGTGCCTTGTGTGCCGGCTGGGTCGCGATGCAGGCGGGGCCGGACACCGCCTGGCTGGGCCGCGGCATCGTGTTCTTCGTGCTCATCGGTGGCGTGCTCGGTGGCATGGTCTGGGCGGCCATCGTGGCGCTGCTGCGCGACCGCTTCAACGCCAACGAAATCCTCGTCAGCCTGATGCTCGTGTACGTGGCGGAATTGCTGCTGAGCTACCTGGTGTACGGCCCCTGGAAAGACCCCAAGGGCTACAACTTTCCGCAGACCATCACCTTCCTGGCCGACACCCGCATCCCCAGACTCGTGCCCACCCTGCGCGCCCACATCGGCGTGCTGATTGCAGCGGTGGCGGTGGCCGGCTTCTGGCTCTTCCTGTTTCGCAGCTACCGCGGTTTTGCGCTGCAGGTCGGTGGCCTGGCGCCGGCCGCCGCGCGCTACGCAGGCTTCTCGTCGCGCCAGGCGCTGTGGACGGCGCTGCTCATCAGCGGCGGCATGGCGGGGCTGGCCGGTGGGCTTGAAGCCGCCGGGCCGCTGGGGCAGTTGTCGCCCTATGTGCCGGCGGGCTACGGCTTCGCGGCCATCATCGTCGCTTACGTGGGGCGGCTGCACCCGGTGGGCATCATCTTTTCGGGCTTCCTGATGAGCCTCTTCTACATCGGCGGTGAACTGGCGCAGTCGCGGCTGGGCCTGCCCAAGTCGCTGACGGGCGTGTTCCAGGGCCTGCTGCTGTTCACGCTGCTGGCCTGCGACACGCTCATCCACTACCGCGTGCGCTGGCAGCGCGCGGCGGCACCTTCAAACGTCACGAAGGCGGCCTGACATGGACAGCTTCGCACTCCTGCTGGCCGCCACGCTCAACGCCGGCACGGTGCTTGCCATTGCCGGCATCGGCCTCTTGATCAATGAACGCGCCGGCATCCTCAACCTCGGCGCTGAAGGCCTGATGCTGGTGGCGGCCATCGCCGGCTTCGCGACCGCCGTGCACACCGGCAACGACTGGCTGGCCTTCTGCGCCGGTGCGGTGGCCGGTGCGCTGATGGCGGCAGCCTTTGGGGTGCTCGTGATCTGGCTCAACACGAACCAGGTGGCCAGCGGGCTGGCACTGAGCCTCTTCGGCGCCGGCTTTTCGGCCTTTGTCGGCGTCGGCTACGTGCAGGGCAAGCTGGGCGACAGGCCGCAGTTCAGCGTGCCGTTTCTCGCCGACATCCCCTTCATCGGGCCGGCCTTCTTCCGCCAGCACCCGATGGTCTATCTCGCGATCGCGCTGGTGGTGGGCGTGTCCTGGTTCCTGTACCGCAGCCGCCCGGGCCTGGTGCTGCGCGCGGTGGGCGAATCGCCCGAATCGGCGCATGCGCTGGGCTACCCGGTGCGCCGCATCCGCATGGCCGCGGTGATGGCGGGTGGCGCGCTATGCGGCGTGGCCGGCGCGTACCTGTCGGTCGTCTATACGCCGCTGTGGGTGGAAGGCATGGTGGCCGGCAAGGGCTGGATCGCACTCGCACTGACGACATTCGCCACCTGGCGCCCTGCGCGCGTGCTGCTGGGCGCGTACCTTTTTGGCGGCGTGACAATGCTGCAGTTTCACCTGCAGGGCGAAGGCGTGGAAATCCCCAGCCAGTTCCTGAGCATGCTGCCGTACCTGGCCACCATCGTCGTGCTGGTGCTGATCTTGCGCAACGGCGCGTGGATCAAGGCCAACATGCCGGCGTCCTTGGGCAAACCGTTTTTCCCGGGTTCGTGACGGGGCCTTGTGCCCTGGGTCGCGTGCCATCATTCCACGTGAGTTGGCTCACACAACAGGAGAGAGATTCCATGACCTTTGCATCCAGGCGTTCACTGCTCAAGGCCGCCAGCTGGACCACGATGGCGGCGGCCGCCGTGCTCGTGGGCTGCGG
>Ga0105047_10015274_pt1 | contig 12107 bp, 7 predicted proteins | sample MAT04_FD_78384 | JGI IMG/M metagenome (GOLD analysis project Ga0105047, IMG submission 78384) | Freshwater microbial communities from Lake Fryxell liftoff mats and glacier meltwater in Antarctica - MAT-04 (megahit assembly) | ecosystem: Environmental > Aquatic > Freshwater > Ice > Liftoff... | reverse complement strand
CTCCCGTGGCCGGCCATCGCGCAAGATCCCAAGCCGTCACCTTCGCCCGCTCCGGCCTCGGGCCTCGGCGGGCTGGGGCAAGTGGCGGAGCAACAGGCGAGCCCGGATCAGCAGCGCTTCGACGCCGCGCTCCGGCTGTTTCGCGAGGAGCAGTACGCGCCGGCCGCGGTGGCGTTCTTCGAGCTCTCGAGCGATCCGGCGGCCGCCACGCAGAAGGATGCGGCCGAGTACAACCTCGGCAAGTCGCTCTACCGTTTGAAGCTGCACCACTCGGCGCTGCAGGCGTTCGAGAAGATCCTCGCCCGCGGCCCGGCCGGTAAGTATTACCGCTCCGCGCAGGAGTGGAGCCTCTTCATCGCCCGCAAGATCGCGGGCAACGATCGGGTGCTCGAGACCGTCGCCAAGTTCGGCGATGGAAAGTTCCCCGAGGAGCACAAGAACGAGTTCCGCTTCGAGCTCGCCCGCTACCACTACACCCGCGCGATCGCGATCGAGTCGGGCGCCGAGATCGGCAACCTCGGCGAGGCCCGCTCGGAAGAGACGGCCACCGGCGGCCTCTCGGTGAAGGGCGACGTGTTCTCCGACGAGGAGGGCGGCGGCGCCGACGATCCCAAGGACGAGGACGTCACCAAGAAGAAAGGCGGCGGCCTCTCGGTCGGCGGCGACATCTTCGGCGGTGACGACAGCGAGCCCGCGCCGGGCGACGCGCCCAAGTCCGAGAAGAAGAAGAAGTCGAAGAAGCACAAGAAGAAGGGCAAAAATAAGCACGGTGACGTCGAGGAAGAAGAGGTCGAGGCGCCTCCTCCTCCGCCCCCGCCCGTAGAGAAGGCCCCCGAGAAGCCCAAGGTCGATCCGGCGGCTGCAGCGGCCGCCGCAGCCGCAGCGAAGAAGAAGGAGCCGACCTCGCCCGACGGGTTCACCGTCAAGGAGCACCTCGAGTCGGCCGCCAAGTATCTCCAGCAGGTCGACGCTTCTTCGGACATGTCCGCAAAGGCGAAGTTCCTCGAAGGCGTGCTGATGTATCGCGACAAGCGCGACAACGACGCGCTCGATGCGTTCAAGAGCGTGGTCCGCATGACCAAGCCGGGCTCGCCGCAGGAAGATCGCTACCTCCGTCAGCTCGCGTTCTTCCAGCTCGCCCGCGCCCACTTCGGCGCGAAGCAGCCTTCGTTCTCGATCCACTACTACAGCAAGATCCGCCGCCTCACGTACGAGTGGCTCGAGGCCATGTACGAGGGGAGCTGGGCCGAGTTCCGCCTCGGCAACTATGAAAAGGCGCTCGGTAACTTGCTCACGCTGCACTCACCGTTCTTCCGCGATCAGTACTTCCCGGAGTCCCTGATCCTGAAGGCGGTCGTCTATTACGAGAACTGCCGCTACCCCGAGGCGAAGGACATCCTCACGGATTTCCAGAAGCGCTACGAGCCGGTCTACGAGGAGCTGAAGAGCCTCACCGCGCGCTCGCAGCAAGCCGACAAGTACTACGAGATCCTGGCCAACTTGCGCGGTGGAGAGACCGCTCCGGACGGGCAGGGCAAGGCGGAGATCCTGTCGCAGATCCTCGGCATCGCGCTCTCGGACACCGAGCTGCAGCGGCTCGACGAGGCCGCCCGCGAGGTGGACGCCGAGCTCAAGTCGTTCGACGGGGCTGGCCCGGTCTTCGCGCAGTCGCGGCTGCGCAGCTCACTCGACGAGCAGCTCCAGGTGGTGCGCGCCGAATATCAGAAAGAGGCGGGGCGCGCGGTGAAGCGCACGCTGGAGACCGAGCGTGAGTCGATCAAGACGCTCATCCAGCAAGCCATCCGCATCGACATCGAGACGGCCCGCGCCGAGCAGGAGCGCATCGAATCGACGCTCCGCGACGTGCAGTCGTCGCCCAAGGACGTCGAGCGCGAGTTTGTCGAGTGGGCGGACGACGAGAAGCTGGTATGGCCGTTCGTCGACGAATACTGGCGGGACGAGCTCGGGACCTACGAGGTCGCGCTGGGACACTCGTGCCGCTGAGGGAGCCTTCTGTGAATTTTCTCAAGTATAGCTTGCTGGCTCTGGTGCTCGCACCCGCGCTCGCTTTCGCGCAGGGCGAGGACGATCCGCCGCCGACCAAGGGCGGCAAGAAGGCCGAGTCCCAGGCGCTGACCCAGTCCGGCCCCGCGCTGAAGTACGATCAGTTCCGCCGCGGCGTGGAGTTCAAGGTCGCCGAGAAGCGTGAGTCGCAGATCGAAGGCCTGAAGAAGCTGCTCGAGACCGGCCCGCCCGACAAGGACATCCCGGACATCAAGTTCCGCCTCGCCGAGCTCTATTTCGAGAAGTCTCGCTTCTATTTCTTCCGCGCCAACGAGGCCGACGAGAAGTCGAACGCCGCGAAGGACCCGGGCGAGAAGGACTCGCTCAAGGCCGAGGTGAAGAACAACCAGAAGGAAGTCGCGACCTACGACAAGCGCGCCGTGGAGATCTACAAGGAGATCCGTGAGCGGTATCCGAAGTACGAGCGCATGCCCGAGGTGCTCTTCGCGCTCGGTCAGAGCTACTGGACGTCGAACCGGTTCAAGGAAGCGATCGCGGTCTACACGGACCTGATCCGCAACCACAAGGACAGCCCGCTGGTGGCCGACGCGTGGCTCGCGTTCGGTGAGTATTACTTCAACGAAAAAGAGCTCAACAAGGCCCTCAAGGCCTACGAGCTCGCGGCCGCCGACAAGCGCGCCCGCGTCTACGGCTTCGCTTTGTACAAGCAGGCCTGGTGTTACTACAACCTCGCAGAGTGGAAGAAGGCGCTCGAGAAGTTCCGCGCCACCGTCTTCTATTCGCAGATGGCCGACACGCTGTCGGGCGAAAATAGAATCTCGCTCGGCCGCGAGGCGCAGAAGGACTTCGTCAAGACGTACGCGTACGTCGGCGAGCCCGCCCGCGCGAAGTTCGTGCTCGCGGATCTCGTGAACCAGGACGACTGCAAGACGCCGGAGTGCCTCAAGCTGATCGAGCAGCTCTCCGGTCTCTGGTACGACGCCGGTAAGTTCGAGGAGGCCGCGTACCTCTATCGCGATCTCATCCGCGCCAGCCCCGAGTCGTCGCGCAACGCCTATTTCCAGGGCCGCGTCGTCGACCTCGTGTCACGCAGCGCGGACAAGAAGGCCACCACCCAGGAGACCCGCCGGCTGGTCGAGATCTATCAGTCGATCAAGGGCCGGGAGGCCACTGCGACCGGTGAAGCGGGCGCCAAGCTGAAGAGCGACATCGTCGATGCCGAGACGCTCGCCGAGGCCACCGTGCGCCGGCTGGGCCAGGAGTGGAACCGCGAGGCGAAGAAGACGCGCCAGAAGCCGACCTACGACTTCGCAAAGGAGATGTACTCCGACTATCTGCGCCTCTTCCCGAAGTCCCAGTTCGCGTACGAGATGCGCTTCCAGCTCGCCGACCTCTATTACAAGGTCGAGAACTTCGACGAGGCGGCCAAGGCCTACGAGGCCACCGTGCTGGCGGATCCGAAGGGCAAGTATCTGATCGACGCCGCGAACGACAACGTCCTCGCGCTCGAAGAGCACCTGAAGGATCTCAACATCCCGAAGCCGAAGCCCAAGGACGACAAGTCGGTCGAGATCCACGCCGAGCGCCTGCGCCTGATCGCCGCGGGTGATCGCTATCTCCAGTTCGTGCCCGAGGAGAAGCAAGAGAAGGCCATCGCGATCATGTTCAAGTCCGGCAAGATCTATTACGACCACAACCAGTTCGACGAGGCGATCAAGCGCTTCGAGGCGATCGTGGCGAAGAAGCCGGAGGCCGAAGAGGCGGAGTTCGCGACGAACCTGATCCTCGACGTCTACAACCTCAAGCAGGACTGGAACAAGCTCTACGAGCTCGCCGGCCGCTACCTGAAGATCGAGCCGCTGATCAAGGATCGGCCGAAGCTCGAACAGGCGCTCGCCAAGGCCAGTGAGTATGCGAAGTTCCGGCTGGTCCAGATCCTCGAGGAGAAGCTGAAGAAGGACGGCGGCAGCCTCCTCCCGGTCGCGCGCGCCTACGAGGAGTTCCAGGCCGAGTTCCCGAAGAGCGAGAACGCCGACAAGGCGCTCTACAACGCCTCGGTCGCCTACGACTCGGTCGGCGAGCGCGAGCGCGCGCAGACCCTGCGGCAGAAGCTCATGGAGGGCTACAAGGACTCCGATCTGCGCGCCGACGTGCAGTTCTACATCGCGAAGTCCTACGAGGAGCGGGCCGAGTTCTCGAAGGCCTCGGAGCTGTTCGAGGCGTTTTACGACGCCTATCCCAACGACGCCCGCGCGCGCGACGCGCTCTACAACGCCGGCGTGTTCAACGCGGGCATCGGCAAGGTGAAGGACGCCAACGCGCTCCGCACCAAGTATCTCGGTAAGTACGGCAAGACGAAGGGCGGCGAGGCGGAGTCCGCTTCGATCAGCTTCGTCATGGCCCGCGACCTCGAGCGCGCCGAGCGCTGGAGCGAGGCGGCCACCGCCTACGCCGACTTCTCGAAGAAGTTCCCCAGCGACGAGCAGGTCTACGAGGCGCTCTGGCGCGAGGCCACCATCCGCCGGCGCATGCGCCAGGTCCCGCAGGCCGAGAAGGTGGAGAACGTCCTCTTCAACACCGTCGCCGACCGCACCAAGAAGGCCGACAAGGTCCCCGAGATCGCGAAGGACTATGCCTCGCGCATCGCGTTCAACCGCCTGGAAAAGGACTATCAGAAGTATCTGTCGCTGCGGATCCAGCGGCCGGTCCTGCCGAACCCGACGGCGTTCAAGAAGACGCTCGACGAGAAGGTCAAAGGACGCGAGCAGATCATCAAGTCCTATACATCGGTCGTCACGACCTACCAGCAGGCCTGGTCCACGATCGGCGCGCTCTATCGCATCGCGCAGGCGTGGGATCACTTCGTGACCACGGTCCTGGCGGTGCCTTGCCCGGGCAAGCTCAACGAGGAGCAGTGCGGCTTCTTCAAGCAGGAGCTGCAGGCGCAGATGGAGCCGGCGCGCGACTCGGCGGTGAACGCCTATCGTGGGTGCGTCGACAAATCGAACCAGCTCAACGTCTTCACCGAGTTCTCGACCGAGTGCGTGAAGGCGCTCGAGAAAGTATCGCCCGAGAGCTACCCGCCGATGGTCGAGCGCACGCTGCAGTACGCGCCCTCGGAGAAGAAGCTCGACGTGCGCTCGAACCCGCTCATCTTGCGGCACGACTCGGCGGGCACGGTGAAGGCCGAGCCCGAAGCGACCGCGCGCCGGGGAGGTAAGTAGCCATGCGATTCATCGCGGCAACGTTCGCGCTGACGCTTGCCATGCCCATGATGGGCCTGGCCTGCAAGTCCACCACCGCCACCTCCGACGGAAAGACCGACACCGAGCCGGGCGGGAAGCCCAAATACGACACCTCGGTCGTGGCCGACAGCGCGCCGCTCGACGAGGCGACGCAGGCGTTCGTCGAGCAGACGAAGGAGATCGAGGCCTCGACCAAGGGCGGCGCGACGGACTGGGAAGACGTCGCCTCGCGCATGAAGCGGCTGACCCAGAAGTATCCGAAGCTCGGGCTCGCCTGGTACAACCTGGGTGTCGCGCACGAGAACCTCGGGAAGCTCGAGGACGCCGAGAACGAGTACCGGCAGGCGATGGGCGTCGCGCCCGAGCTGCGCCACCCCTACGAAAACCTGGCCGCGATGATGGCCCGCCGCGGAGACGCGCGCGGGGCCGAGTCGCTGCTCAAGGAGATCGCCGGCAAGGACTCCGGCGCGGCCGGCGCGCGCGTGGCGCTGGCCTCTGCGACCCTGGCCCGCGGTGACGCCGACGAGGCGGTGCGCCTGGTGCAGGAGGCGCTGTCCCGCGATCCGAAGAACGTGGAGGCCTACTGCGTGCTCGCCGCGGCGGCGCTCGAGGCGAAGGATCACCAGCGGGTGCGCCTGGTGGTGTCGCAGGGCCGGAAGCTGGCCCCGAACACCGCGTGCTTCTACTTCACGATGGCCCAGCTCCTCTACGGCGAGAAGCAGACCGCCGAGGCGCTCGCGTCCTACGAGAAGGCCGTGGAGCTCGATCCACGCTTGCTGGAGGCGCGCTTTCGCATCGCCGAGATCTCGATGGGGTTCAAGGATTTCAAGAAGGCGATCGTCAACTACGACGCGGTCACCAAGATCGACGCGAAGAACGTCGCGGCGTACCTCAACATGGGCGTGGCTTTCAAGGGCATGGCCCGCTTCCCCGACGCCGAGCAGGCCTACCTGAAGGCGATCGAGGTCGGGGGCGGAACGGTCCCCGAGGCGCACTTCAACCTGGGCGTCCTCTACCTGCGCAACCTCAGCCGCAACGAGGACGCCAAGGCGCAGCTCAAGAAGTACCTCGCGAGCGGAAACACCGCGGGCGACGATCCGGCGTTCGCGATGATCGAAGAGATCGACGGCATGAAGGCGATGGAGGAGGAGGCCAAACGGCAGGAGGAGGAGGCGAAACGCCAAGAAGAGATCGAGAAAAAGGCCAAGATCGAAGAGGACAAGCGCAAGGCCCAGGAAGCCAAAGACGAGGAAGAGCTCAAGAAGCGCATGGAAGAGAGCGAGCGCCGCGCCAAGGCCTCCGGCGAGCCAGGCTGAGACAGAGGCCAGGGCACTTCCTCGAAACATCCTGTCCATCCTGCTCTCCTGTTAAATCTTCTCCTGATCTGTCTCCGGATCCTTTTGGGCATTCGCGCGATGGGGTGGAGAGTTCTCTCCACCGCGTGAGAAGAGTCTCCAGTCGCACTCATTCCCTTACGATGTACGACAATGGCAGGAAGCGCGCGTTTATCGATCGTTGTGGTACTGTTCGCCTCGTGACTACGGCTCGATTTTTTCGCGGAGCACTGCTCCTCGTCATGCTCGCGGCGCCCGGCGCTGTGCTCGCGCAAGAAGCGGGCGGAGCGGGCGGAGGCGATGACGGCGCGGGCGTCATCTATCAGAAGAAGACGATCGTGAACTTCGACGAAGACACCATCGACGGCGATCTCACGCGCCCCGACGCTGCGTACGTCGAGAGCCGCAAGCGCGTTCGCCACAGCAACCTCATCCGGATTCGGGAGGACTTCCGCGAGAAGATCCTCGAGTCCGTCTCGACCTTGTAGGACCCAGGAGCATCACGATGGCTATTCCTCTCAAAGTTGCCGTCTACAAAGGCTCGGACTTCATCGGCGAGCAGCGCTTCGATCGCGACATCATCAAGATCGGCCGCCTCGCATCCGCACATCTCAAGCTCGAGGACCCGAAGGTCTCGCGCATCCACGCGGTGATCGAGGTCTCGAGCGACGGACAGGAGCTGTCGATCATCGACATGGGCTCGTCCGAAGGCACGTTCGTCAACGGCGAGCGCATCTCGAAGGAGAAGCTGCGCGACGGTGACGAGATCAAGGTCGGCGAGTGCCGCCTCGTGCTCTCGCTCGACGCGAGCCCGATCCCGGCCGGCGCGCCCGGCGGGATGTCGGTGCCGCCCGAGGCTGCCGCCGCCGCTGCGTCGTTCGCGCCGGGACAGGCCGTGCCGGCGCTCCACTGGACCCAGCTCGCGCCGGAGAACTCGCCGACCGGCGTGTTCTCGCCGGTGAACCCGCTCGCCGCGCAGATGGGCGCGCCGCCGTCGTGGTCGCAGACCCCGATGGCGCACGATCCGAGCGTCTTCAACCCGTCGCAGCTGACCGCGGCGAACGCGCCGACCGCGGCGCCGAACCCGTACTCGCCGATGTCGTCGTCGGGCACGCAGTCGCTCCCTCCGCAGATGCAGCCGATGATGCCGTCGGCGCCGCAGATGCAGATGGGCCCGTCGCCGGGCTATGGGGTCGATCCGAACGCCCAGCCGACGCCGGGCTATCCGCAGCCGCAGTACGCGCAGCCGCCGTACTATCCGCAGCCGACCCCCGGCTATCCGCAGCAGCCGCAGTATCCGGATCCGCAGCAGTCGCCGATGCACCACGGGCAGACCGACGTCGCGTACCCGCCGACCAACGGCTGGTACGCCGGTCAACAGCAGCCCGCGGGCGCGTGGGGCACCGTGCCCAACAACCTCGCGAGCGAAGGCGTGCCCGAGGACGAGCGCGCCCTCGAGCTCAAGCTGGTGTGGGGCGACTCGGTGCTCAAGGCGCTCACGGCGACCACCGAGCCGATCGTCACGATGGGCGATCAGGAGAACATCATCGGCTGGGGCCCGTTCAAGAGCCTCGAGACCTGCGATCTCGACGTCCCGTCGCGCGGCCTCCCCGCGCAGCGCTACCCGATCGCGGTCTCGCGTTCGAAGACCGGCGCGTCGTATGCGATCACGCTGCACTCGTCGTTCTCGGGCCACGTCGAGAAGCTCGATGGGACGATCATCTCGCTGCAGGAGATCGTCGCGGGCGGGCGCACCGAGCGCGGTGAGCTGCCCGACACCTGGCTTTACTCGCTGAACGCGGAAGAGACGCTCTACGTGAAGCACGGCCTGCTCACGGTGCAGGCGCGCTACGTGCGGAAGAACAAGCTCCCGCCCGTCGCGTTCATGGACACGGTGAACTACGCTTGGTTGAACACGTTCATCCTGGTGGCGTTCTTTCACGCGCTGGTGATCGCGTCGCTGCTCGCGACGCCGCTCAACAGCGAGTCGCTCGAGGATCAGCTCTTCAAGAACCCGAACCGCTTTGCTCAGTTCCGGCTCACGCCGGAGCAGAAGAAGAAGCAGGAGAGCTTCCTCGCGAAGCTCAAGTCCGGCGACGTGGCGGCGAAGGCCGCGCGCGACCAGGGCAAGGCGGGCAAGAAGGACGAGAAGATCAAGACGAACGGCCGCCTCGCGGTGAAGGCGATCGACCCGACCGACAAGGAGATCGCGAAGAGCACGCTCGCCAAGCTGTTCGAGAACGGCAACCGCAGCGCCAGCCAGGTGTTCGGCACCGGCGGCCTCGGCGGTGAGCTCAAGGGCGCCCTCGGCGGCGTGACTGGCGCGCAGATCGGCGACGCTTCGGGCCTCGGCGGCCTCGGCGCTCGCGGCGCGGGCCCCGGCGGCGGCGGCCTCTCGATGAACTCGGTCGGCGTCGGCGCGCTCGGCACCAGCGGCCGCGGCGGCGGCGGTGACGGCAGCTACGGCACGGGCGTCGGCAACCTCGGCAAGAAGGCCGATCGCGACATCAACATCACGACCGGCAACCCGGTGATCATGGGCTCGCTCGACAAGGAGCTCATCCGCAAGGTCATCGAGGCGCACAAGGCCCAGATTCGCTACTGCTACGAGAAGGAGCTGGTCCGCACACCGGGCCTCTTCGGCAAGATCGACATGGAGTGGACCATCGGCGGCGACGGCCTCGTGAAGGACTCGAAGGCGAAGACGTCCACGATGCAGAACCCGGAAGTGGAGCGCTGCATCGCCTCGAAGATCCGCACTTGGGAGTTCCCGAAGCCCAAGGGCGGCGGCATCGTCATCGTGCGGTATCCGTTCGTCTTCAAGACCTCCGGGTGATCAAGGCGCCGGCTGAGTCGGTGGTCTCACGACCGCCTCGACCGCCGGATCGACTCTCCGCAACCAGAACGTCCCCATCTGCGGTCGCAGCAGCCGCACCGTCCCCATGTCGCGGGCCTGCGTGTGGTGTGCCTTCGTGATGCGCAGCGCGACGTCGAGGCACGGCCGGCCTGCCGATCCGCACTCGACGTGCGTGTCGAACTCATCGGTGGGCTGGTTGGGATCGGAGGTGCCGACCATGCGCGTGATCCAGAAGTGGTTGAGGATCTGGTAGGCGTTCTTCACCTTCCACCGGGCCTTGGCCGCGCCCGCCATCGCGAAGCGCGCGGCGAGCTGGTGCTCGGGGTGGCCGGTGAAGCCGCGATCGGCGTCGAACGTGAGCAGCACCGTCGGCCGGAACTTCTCGATCGCCCGCACGACGACGTCGGTGGGGTCGCCCTGCGCGATCCACTTCGCCGCGATGTCCTGGCGTACCGGGAAACGGGCCCAGGGCAGCGGCGCGTTCCAGTAGGCGTGGTGCTCGAGCGTCGCGTGATAGCGGCGGGCGACCTCGCGCAGCTCCTCGCCGCGGACCTCGGCCAGCGAGGGGAAGCAGCTCGGCCAGCGCAGGCACTCGCCGCCGTCTCCGTGGGTCATCACCAGCATCGCGCAGGGGCGCTTCAGGCCGCGGCAGGCCCGCGCCAGGATCGGCCCGGCGAGCGCCTCGTCGTCGGGGTGCGCGCCGATCCAAAGGATGCGCGCGTCGGGGTCCTCGAGGGCCTGGTCGATCGTCGGCGGATCGCTCGGCCCGCGCGCCGGCATCCCGGCGCATGCGCTCGCCATGAAAAGCAGCGCGACGAAGGGTTGCCGAGGGAGCGCCGACGTGACAGTCCGGGACCTCCGATGTCGGTCCGCGAGCTCATCGCCTTGGGCACGTCGAGCCAGGTTCCCACCCGCTACCGCAACCACAACGGGTACCTTTTGCGCTGGGACGCCGAGGGGCTCCTGTTCGATCCGGGCGAGGGCACGCAGCGGCAGATGATCTACTCCGAGGTCACGGCCTCGGCGATCACGCGCATCCTGATCACGCACTTCCACGGCGATCACTGCCTCGGCCTCGCCGGCATGTCGCAGCGCATCTCGCTCGATCGCGTCCCGCATCCCGTTCACGTCTATTTCCCGGCCTCGGGGCGGGTCTACTACGACCGCCTGCGGCGCGCCTCCATCTATCACGAGGCGGCGGAGATGGTGGCCCATCCGCTCGAGACGGAGGGCGTGATCCACAGCGACGAGCGCATCCAGCTCGAGACCAAGCGCCTCGATCACGGGGTCGAGACCTTCGGCTACCGCCTGGTGGAGCACGACGGCGTCACGATGCTCCCGGAGAAGCTCGAGGCGGCCGGGATCCGCGGGCGGAACATCGGCGAGATCCAGAAGAAGGGCGAGACGACCATCGACGGCGTCGTGCACCGAGCCGCCGACTACAGCGTGCCGAAGCTCGGCCAGAGCGTGGCGTTCGTGATGGACACGCGCATCTGCGACGGCGCCTACGAGCTCGCGAAGAACGTCGACATGCTGATCTGCGAGTCCACGTACCTCAACAGCGAGGCCAAGGAAGCGCGCGAGAACGGCCACATGACCGCCGCCCAGGCCGCGACGATCGCGCGCGATTCCGGGGCGAAGTTCCTCGTGCTGACCCACTTCTCGCAGCGCTACACGTCGACCCAGCCGTTCGTCGAAGAGGCCCGCGAGATCTTCCCGAACGTCGTCGCGGCCAAAGACACCAAGCGCTACGCCATCGCGAAGCGCGAAGGTCAGTAAAGGCGCATCAGGCGCGCTCTGCGCCGTTCGTTACGTCGACGGCGCAAGATCGCCACGAGCTGCGCCTGGGCGTTGGTGTCGCCGTCGGGCGCGGCGTCGTAGTCGCGGCGGCGGACCGGATCCACCAGGACCTCGTAGGCGGCGCGAATCGACATGAAGCGATCCTCGGCCATCGGATCGCCCCCCGCGACGTCGGGGTGGAACTGCTTCGCCAGGGCCCGGAAGGCCGCGCGGATCTCGGCCAGCGTCGCGGTTCGCGACACGCCGAGCACGACATAGGCCGAGGCAGCCATCGTCCGACGATACTCCATCTGACCCGATTCGGGCGACCGGTCCTCCTCGGGAGTGAATCACGTTTGGGTTGCGTTTCACGCAAAGACCCGTTCTGCTAGCGGCCCTCCGTGCGTACCCCGAGATCGACTTCGAGCGCCGTCTTGTTCCTCGCCGCCGCTCTCACGGTCACGTCTTCCTGCGGGCCCAAGCGCGTGACCGTCGACGGTCAGGACATGAGCTACGAGCAGGGCGCAGAGTACCTGTACCGGCTGGGACATCAGGCCCAAGACGCCGGGGATCTCACCAACGCCAAGAAGCGTTATCGCGACCTGGTCAACGACTTCGACACCTCGAACGAAGCCCCCGATGCGCGGGCCGAGCTGGCGAACATCGCGCTGGCCGAGGGTGGGTGCGCCGCGGCGCTCGAGGAGCTGGAGCGGATCGTCGAGCGCTATCCCAGCCACCCCCGCGCCGCGGGCGCGAAGAAGCACCTGGACCGCTGTAACGCCGAGGTCGAGGCGCGCAAGAGCTCCGATCTCGGGAAGGCGGAGGCGAAGTTCGCCGAGGCCGGCACGCCCGCCGAGAAGATGGAGG
>Ga0105047_10015269_pt1 | contig 12109 bp, 11 predicted proteins | sample MAT04_FD_78384 | JGI IMG/M metagenome (GOLD analysis project Ga0105047, IMG submission 78384) | Freshwater microbial communities from Lake Fryxell liftoff mats and glacier meltwater in Antarctica - MAT-04 (megahit assembly) | ecosystem: Environmental > Aquatic > Freshwater > Ice > Liftoff... | reverse complement strand
GCGTTCTACGCAGCCATTCGCTGGCCGCACTTCCGCACTTCCTCCTAAAATAGGGCGCTTAATCGGCTGCCGAGCGGCATAGCTGCGCTTTCGTAGATGATGGAGATCGCGCCCGCGCGCCGCACTGTGCGCCTGCACCTTCGCCTGCGCATGCCAAATGACAGCGCCAATCTGGACAGCGCGAATATGGACATCGAGCATCAATCCGGGCACCCTGTCCAATCTGAGATCAATCCCTAATTTCTATGGCCGCCCGAGATAAGGTTTGGACTAAAATTGCTGATATTCCCTGGTTGACCGCTGGTGGCATCGACCTTGGGCGCGTACCGATTGATTCGATTCTGTTACAAGCCATGTCGCCAGATGTAGACAAGTTTCGTTCGGCCTGCTCTATGTTGAAAGCACTCGGCCACGCCGGACGTTCGGAGGCAGGCGTATTCTTGCTTGGACTGATTCCGCGGCACGCTGATGATTGCCATCGCTTGACCTTGGTCGCCGAGGCGCTGGATGCATTTCCGACCGAGGCTAGCGTGACGGTCCTTGTTTCTGAATTTCGGCGGGTAAAAGGATCCAGTGCGACGCGTGGATATCTGCGGCGCATTCTGGCGACCTTGTTCGGCTTTCCGACGCCCTTGGTTCAAGCGCAACTGGAGTCACTGGCCTCGGATCCGAACATTGGAGTGCGCTTTCGCCGGCACATACGATCAATCATCGAAGACTAGTCCAGATCTTCGATACCACGCTCCTCGGCGTGCGGGTTCAGCCATACGTCGACATGGGACACCGACTTTCCCGGCGGAGCTCCTACAGCGTGCTGGCCTTAGTCCCCGCATATTCCGGCCGCGAGCAAGACGCTTCTAGTCAGAAACCGCCTGTCCATTTTTCTCGCCGAGAGGCGCAGGGACTTTGGCGCCGAGTGCCGATCCGGCGAGGGCGATTGCGATATTTACCGTTACCAGGAGCAAACCGAGGACCGTTTCCAGTGCCGTAGGCGGTAGCCAGTCGTAGAGCCAACGCTTTAGGTAGCAAAAGATCAGGCCGACGATCACTGAGATGAGAACGAGGCTAGCGCGGGTGTCGACGAGGTGTGACCAGGTATGTCTGAGCTCAGTCCCGCGGCGTGCCTGAAGAAGTGTGAGCGCTAGGCGCGCGAGCACTAGGGATGCGAGAACGATGAGGTCGGTCTGGTCAAGCGGGCCGGGCTCGCTCAAGTCGATCACGACTATGGCCGACAGCCCGCAGCCGGCCAAATGACTTCCTGCGCTCCGCAGTTGCTTGAGCCGTCCGTCCACTGGAAAAAATAACGCCGCCGTGATCGAGAGCAGTGCCGTTTCGAAAATCCAGACCAGCATCAGCCACGGCAGAGTCAGCCAGCCCAAAGCCATGCATGCCACCATTGCGGCGCCGAGCGTGAGCTCTTCGATCACGGTCGTACGGTCTACTTTCGAGATTTGCAGCGCCTCAGTCATGACTCACTCCTATCGCCCGCGCGGATGCTGATGCGCATCGCTTTACTCAGTGCAGCTTAGAACGGCATTCACGCACATCCGAACAACATCAGCTACGTATGGTCACCTCATGTCGCCCCAAAAAATGCCACTGCCTGTGCCCGAACACTCTTGAACTGTGTGGAACGTTTCTACGCGATTTCGCACCTCGATAATAGAGCTATCGCGTCCATTGACCGATCATTAGCCGTATAAGTGGACACTCATTCCCAATAGAGACCATCTTCGGCATGCGCAATACGCACCCAGAATGCCTAGACGTCGATCCATTCACGCGGATCAGAATCCCGAACCTTCGGCGCCCTCGGCGCATCCTCCTTAATTTGCCATTTGACTGCCGCGTTGCTTGAACCCAAGCACCCACATTGCGGCCGGACCACGCATCACGTGGTCCACATTTTTCCAATTGAACTTATGACTCGGCCAACCTAAAGGCCGAGAACTTTCATTGATGACCGCGGTGCTTATCGCTCATGTTCGCGACTGCCGCCAACCGAGTAGGGCGGCCAGTGCGCCGGCGGCCAATAGGCCGATTCCGAAGCGCGGGACCAGCATAAGGAAGAGCACGCCCACCAGTGCGCAGCCGAGGCCAACGGCGTGGTGATCCATCCGCGGCGCTGGCTCCGGGCGCTTGAGCGACAATCGGATCAGATGATCGAGACTGAATTTGCCGGCGCCGTTGAACACCAATGGAATCAACATTACCGCGAATAGCAGTGGTAACTTGAAGTTGCCGTGACCCCGGTCGGAGACGGCGTAGCCCTTCAGTAAGTCGGCCCACATCGTCCACATGTCAGGCCAGTGCACGGCTGCGGTGGCGACGAAGGTCAGGAATAATAAGGAAAAGGCGAAAAAACGCGTCGCTAGCCCGAGCCATAGCGCGATCGCGCCGATCAACTCAAACCAGGTAGCCATGGTCCAGCTAAAACTCGCCGGGACCCAATTGAACGGAAGCGGAAAATCCCCCTGGATACTGGCGAACCAGTTGTCGCCGCGCAGCTTCTCAAGACCAGCCTCGAAGAATTCCCAGCCCATCACTAGGCGCATGACCAGCCTGGGCAAATATTCGCCGACGCCGCGCAGCCGTTCAACAATACCGTCATAGAAAAAAAATGCTTGCGATCACTACAGCGCCTCCCGATTTTTGTTCGGAACTGGACCGGTCAGCGCGGCCTTCCATTTCGCCGAGGATCAAAATGCGCGGGCTAAACATCGATTGACAAGACGCCGTAGCAATTAATCCGCCATGCCGAAAAATGCAGCACGTACTGCAGCGCGAGCCTGCAGTCGTTCCAAGTGGCACGCAGCTCGCGGCGCAAGCCGCCGCTTCCCACAACCCACAAACGCACTCTCTATTCCGTCCAACTGAGGTTTCTCGGGTGATCGAACCTGCGAGGTGTCTGCTGCGCGAGCTGTTGGCCAGCGAGGCCGAAGCCGCATTTCCGCTGCTGTCGCAGATCCCCGCGATTAAGGCGCTGCAGTTTGTTGACTACTACGGGAGCCTCGCGCGGACTAGACAAGCGCAGCTCCTCGAGGCGGGGCTGATTTTTCACTGCCTGCGTCTGCCGGCACAACCGGGTGTCCAGCAACGGCGTGGTAACGGCGATTGCCACGGCGGCCGACCGATGGCTCGAAGAAACTCGTCATCGCGTGGGCTGCGGCCGTTGATTGGACCCCGCTACACTTCGCGGCCTGATCTTTGCGGGAACAAGGGCGCATGCGCTTGTCGACATTGCTGACGATGCCGGTCCTGGGCTGGTGGCTTGCGGTCGCGCCAGCACCTGCCGCGAGCCTCGCTGATACCTACCTCGACGCCTATTTCGCGCAGTTCCCCACGCGGGCGACCGCGGCCGGCGAATATCGCCACGACGATCGCCTGGACGAGCTTTCTGCATCGCGACGCCAGGGTTGGATCGGCGTGCAGCGCGACTACCGGACGCGCATCGTGGCGGCGCTGGCCGCGGGTCCAGCTGCGCCTGAGCGCATCGACCTCGAGCTGTTGTTGCGGGAGATCGACAACGCGCTGTTCGAATGGACCGTACTCAAGCGCCCGCATCGGGATCCCTTGTTCTGGGTCGAGCCACTGAGCCAGGCCAACCTTTACCTCGCTTTGCGCGAGGACCGTCCGCTTGCCGTGCGCATGGAGCTGGTTGCGGAGCGCAGCGACGAGATCCCACGGCTGGTCAAGCAGGCGCTGGAAGCGTTGGCGACGGCGCGCCCGGAGCAGGTGGTGCCGCAGGCAGCGGCCGAGGCGCAGGCGCGGCTGCGCGCATTGGCCGGTTTCTACCGCAACGGGCTGCCGCAGGCGCAGGGGATCGAGGGACGCCTCAAGCGGCGTCTGGTAAGGACCGGCGAGCGGGCGGCGCGCGCGCTCGAGAAGCTCAGCGAGCGCAGCGCCGAACTGGCCGCGACCGGCACTGCCGATTTCCGCCTTGGCGACCACTATGCGATCCGTTTTCGGCTCGGCACGGCGATCGACACGCCGCTGCCCGAAATCCTCGAACGCGCCCACCGCGAGATAGCCGAGAAACGCGAAGAAGCAGCCGCCTACGGGCGTGGCGTGTGGTCGCAGTTCTATCCCAAAGAGTCCTTGCCGCATGACGATCGACTGATTTTGCGGCGCCTGTTCCGCGCGATCGAATCGCAGCGTCCGGCCAATACCGCCGAGCTTGTGGCGCAATACACCGCGGACGCGCAAGCTGCGTTCGCGTTTGCTCAGAGCCGCGATCTGGTCACCGTCCCGGAACCGCGCACGCTCATGATCGCAACGCTGCCGGCCTGGCTGGGTGGCCAGAGTGTGGGTGGCGTGTTCGCGCCCGGACCGTTTGCGCCTCAGGCGCAGACGCTGTTCCTGCTGCCGAATATTGCCGACAGTGCTCCCGCGGCTGACAAGTCGCGCTTCTTCAGCGCGTTCAACACCGCCTTTAACCGCATGATCGTGCCGCACGAACTGGTGCCCGGGCACTACTTGCAATTGAAGACTGCGGCACACCAGCTCCATTGGGTGCGCAGCGTTTTCGGCGACGGCGTGTACACCGAAGGCTGGGGCAGTTTCAGCGAACGCCTGATGCTCGACCACGGCTGGGGTGGCGTGCCTGAGCGGCTCGCGCACTACAAGAAACAGCTCGAAAACATCACGCGCCTGATCGCCGATATCTCGGTGCACACCGAGGGCTGGAGCGAGGCACAGCTGACTGCCTTCGCGACCGAAGAGGCGCTGATGGACGAGCAGTTCGCCGCCAACCTGTGGAAGCGCACGTGGTTCTCATCGCCGCAGTTGACCACCTATCACCTCGGCTATCGCGACCTCCATGCGCTGTGGTCCGCCTGGCTCAGCCGCAACCGCTCCCGTGCGCCGACGCGCGATTTCGTCGACGCGGCCTTGAGCCTCGGCGCCGTCCCGATCCGCGAGTACCGCGCAGGACCGTTTCTTGAACTGCGGTAAAACCCGGCATGCGAGCACGTGAAAGTGAACATCACCGCGAGCACGCCGCCGGCATTCGATTCCCGCACGATGAGGCGCTGACCGCGGTCGGTGTTTTGGAACCAGCTGCCGCTGATCCCGCGTGCTCCTGTCCCTGGAGGCCACGACGACCAGCGCCAAGCTCGCGCAGGTGGAGATGCTCAGAAAGCCGCACAGCCAAGCGAGCGGTCGAAGGCGCCGCCAGAGCAAAGACGCGGTAGACATGAGTCAAGCCAATCCGAGGAGGCTCGAGGTCCGCCGCCTGGGCTACGGCGGTGCCGCAGCTACAGGCGAGCGGAACACGTACGGGCAGGTACGGACTCGTGATGCTCCCGATTGCATCACTAGCTAGCGAGCTTGAACTTCCGGCAGCGAGTCGCAACGTGCGTCGTAGTTGCACTCGGTGAGCTGCACGGCGTCGCCGGAGTTGACGTTGACGCCGAAGAACTGGCCGATGCCGCGCGCGTAGTATTTGCGTTCGTTCCCGCCCGGAGACATCGGCGAAAACTCGTGGATCACGACGCAGTTGCCCTGGCACAGCAATCTGGCGAGATCCGCGGGCACGTAGCGGTCGAGATCGGCATTGAGGCCGTAGGTGTAGGTCGCCGTGAGCACCTCGCCGACATCTTCGGCATTACCGATCGAGAATTCCTGGCGATAGATATCGCCGCTCATCGGGTGAGAGAGGAACTGGATGCCGGCCTTGTCGCCCTCGCGGTCGTGCTTGAATGAGCCATCGATACTGACCAGCTCCGGGGTTGCCGGGTCGTCACCGTCGGTCAGCTCGTAATCCTTGACCTGCTCGCCGCAGTACCAGACGCTGCCATCGAGCGCCTGGGCGTACCAGTCGTCGGTGTCTTCAACCAGTACGCCGTCCTCGAAGACCCGATCGCGCACGGTGATGCAGGTGATGTCGTCGACATTGCGGGTCTGTTCGAGCACCTCGATCTCGATGGTCTCGTCGCCCTCGAACTTCTGGATATTGCCGATCTGCAACGGAAACCAGGGGTTGCGCGTGATCAGCGGATCGAACTCGGATTCGAATAGTTCTTCCTCGAATTCCGGGTCGTACCGGGTTTCACCGAGGCGGCCGCAGAGCTCGATCCGGGCAGCGTGTTGCGCCGAGCAAACGGTCGACTCCGTGCGCTGCGCCGAGGTCGCATCGGCGAAGCATTCGTTTCGGTCCAGAGCATCGGACTCGTTTGTGCAGATCGCGTTTTCTTTGTAGAAATCATCGGTAACTTCACTGCTGCAGGCGCGCAGCGTGATGTCGGCGGTGGCGGTGCACGGGCGCCCATTGCCGATGTAGGCGCCGGTCAGCCCCGGGATGTCCTGGGCGACGGCGCTGCCGCTGCCGAGCAAGCTAAGCACGATGACTCGGGCCAGTGCGTTGGTTCTGCCGAAGGCCTTGCAGGCAGCGGTCGAAATCGTGGCTTGGGGGATGTTCATGGCGATCTCCGGATGTGGGGGAACGGCTTGATGCCGTCGAGCATCAGTCTTCGCTTCGGGAATTACCTGGGACTTGCGTGAACATTGCCGAATGGAAATGCTTTCGCCTGACCGCAGCGGATTACCATCGCGGCATGCACGTTCTGTTGATCGAAGATGACTTACGCGCCGCTGAGTACCTGGTGCAGGGGCTCCCGAGTGCGGTCATGTCGTTGACCATGCGCGTGACGGCGACGATGGTTTGCATCTGGCGCTGACGGGCAAATATGAGGTCATCGTTGCCGATCGCATGCTGCCGCGCCGCGACGGGCTCTCGATCGTGCGCATCCTGCGTGCGGACAACAATCACACGCCGGTGCTGGTGCTCTCGGCACTCGGCGAGGTCAACGACCGCGTTGCCGGTCTGCAGGCTGGCGGCGACGACTATCTGGTCAAACCCTTCGCCTTCAGCGAGTTGCTGGCGCGGCTCGGGGCACTCACGCGGCGCCAGCAACCAGCGCCAATGGACCAACGCCTGCAGGTCGCCGACCTGACCCTGGATCTACGCGACCAATCGGTCAAGCGCGCCGGAAAACCAATCCGCCTGCAACCGCGCGAGTTTCGACTGCTGGCCTTTCTGATGCGTCACTCGGGGCAATTGGTGACTCGCACCATGTTGCTCGAACACGTTTGGGAATTTCATTTCGATCCGCAGACCAATGTGGTCGACGTGCAGATCAGCCGCCTGCGCAGCAAGATCGACCGCGACCACGAGCTGCCCTTGCTGCACACAGTTCGGGGTTCCGGATACAAGCTCAGTGAATGCCCTTGAGCCCCCGCCACCGCGACTCTGGCGGACCACCGCGATCCGGCTCGCAGTGGGATATGTGCTGGCTTATGCGCTTGCCCTGGTAGTGGCCCTGGCGGCAGTTTCCTGGACCACCGCGATTTACAGCGATGCACGCGCACGCTCGCAATTGCAGCAGGAACTGAAGCTGCTGACTCATGGCTCGAAGCGGACCGATACGCAAGCAATCAAGGACGCGATGCTGCTCCGCATGCACGGCGCCAGCCGGAAAAAACGGCTGTATCTGCTGGTCTCCGCGGATGGCAACAAGCTCGTCGGCAACCTGCTCGCCTGGCCGACCGAGGAGGACATCCCAGTCGACGGACAGGTGCGCACCGTCGAGATCGAGCTCGAAGTATTGCCACCGAAGTGGTTCGAAGATGATTCCTTCATCCCAGTGATCGCGACCGAGTTGCCCGACGGCGGACGGCTTCTGCTCGGCCTCGGCGTGGCCCAGGCCAAGCTGCTGCAGGACATCACTGAATACCTGAGCGAAGGTTTGCTGCTGGCGGTACTGCTCTCGCTCGCGATGGGCCTGACCTTGGGCCGCGCGATCCTGCAGCGGATCAACACCATCAGCAGCGCCGCGGCGAGGATCATGGCCGGCGATTTGTCGCGGCGCGTGCCGGTGAGTCCGCGCAATGACGAGTTCGATGCGCTCGCCGGGCGCCTGAACGCGATGCTCGGGCGCATCCAGCAACTGATCAAGGGCATGCGCGAAGTCACTGACAACATTGCCCACGATTTGCGCAGCCCGCTGACTCGATTGCGCAGCCAACTCGAGATCACGCTGCTCGAGCCGCGCACCGAAGAGCAGTATCGGCGCGCGATCGCGCTCGGCATCGAGGAATCCGAGTCGCTGATCCGGACTTTCAACTCACTTTTGGAAATCGCCCAGGCCCATGCCGGCCAGTTCAGCGGCAACGTGCAGGCACTCGACTTGTGTGCCCTGGCGCATGATCTGGTCGAGTTCTATGGCGCGGTCGCCGAGGAAGCCGGGTTGGCGCTCGCGATCGAAGATTGCAGTTGCGTCAATATCGAGGGGAGCCGCGACCTGATCGCCCAGGCGATCGGAAATCTGCTCGAAAACGCGATCAAATACACGCCGGCCGGAGGCGCCGTCACGGTGCAAGTCATCCAGGCCGACAACGCCGTCGAGTTGCGCGTGAACGATAACGGTCCGGGAATCGCCGAAGCAGAACGCGCACGCGTGCTCGAACGCTTCGTACGCCTGGAATCGGCCCGGCATACGCCGGGAAATGGCCTCGGCCTGAGCCTGGTACAGGCCGTCGCCCGCTTGCACCAGGCAGAACTGACCCTGCGCGACGGCCATCCTGGACTGCACGTCAGCCTGCGCTTCCCGCGCATGCGCTCGGCCAAAGCAATGAGTTAGCGCAGCGCGCCTCTTCGCCACAGTCGCAATGTTGGCGAAGAGGTCGGGCAAGTGCGGATCAAAAAAGGCGGCGGAGGAGGAGGAGGGTCGTGACGGTTGCGACAACTGTTTTAGGCCACACGCCGGTTTCCACAGGCGTGGCACCGCTCAACACACCCGCCGAGTTTGGCGGTACGGCAGCGCTCGATGGCACGCATGACGCGACGCTGCCCGCGGCTCAGCGCGCCCGCGTGGTGTTGACGCTAATCCGGCGCGACCTAGCGGAAGATGTCCGCCGCTCCGAGCCGGTGGTGTGCAGCGTCGTTCGTCAGAAGTCTGCCGGACCCGGTGGCAATGGCGATCGCACCAGAGTGGCCAGCCCGTCCAGAAAGCTGGTGGTGGCTGGGTCACGATCGGGCGATCCGCTGGTACTTCAGCCGGGAGCCGGACCATGAGCGCGGTCGAGAGCTTGATCGACAAGGTTGGCGAGATGAGCCAGCGCTGGCTGCGGCACATCGCGCTGGCTCGGCGGTTGGCTCGGATCCTGGGAATCGCCGGGCCGACGAGCGACGCAGCATGGCGGCGAACTACGCGGAAATGGTTCAAGGTGTGTGGGACACCACACTACTAGTCCGCCTCAAAGCCATCGGCAAACAACGCGTCGGGCTCGCGGATCAGACCTGGCCAGTACCCGCCCGTGAGCGTGAAATCGCCACCGGCCGAAGGCTGCTGCGCGTCGGCATCTGCCTGCCCGATGCTGCCCTCGACGCTCCACCCCGCAGCGCTCGCGTAGCCGCCACCACCGTCAACGGTGGACCACTCGATCACTGGCATGGCGCCGGACTTGGAGGCTTCGATCTGGCTGTCTTGCGGTGCTCCCGCAGTGACGAGAAGAAGCGCGATCAGGAAGGTAGGAGGAGTCAAGGGCTTGCTCGCAGTCATTTGGATTGAGCAGGAAACGACGGCAGGCCAGTCAACGCACGGGTGCGCTTTGTCGGCAATGCGCGTTTCTACCGGGAACCTCCTAACGCTTCGGATGCGCAAATGAAAAACTTGATGTGGATGGCGCTCGCGCTCGGTGTTGCACTCCATTGCGGCCACGCACCGGGCGCGCCAGTCGGTAGTGCCTTTACCTACCAGGCTGAGGTCAAACAAAACGGTGTACTGCTGGTGGGCACGCCAGATCTGGAATTTCGGCTGTATGACTCGCTCACCCAGGGCGTGCTGATCGGCACGCCGGTGCTTGCACTGGCCTACCCGGTGGCCGACGGTCGTCTGACCGTCGATCTCGACTTCGGCGCGGCCGCGTTCAACACCCAGGCCCGCTGGCTGGAGATCCGGGTCGACGGCGTCGTGCTGAACCCGCGCCAGCGCCTCAGCGCCGCGCCAGTGGCAACGCGCGCGCTCAGCGTGGCCGACGGCAGTGTCGACAGTCCGTCGATCGTGAACGGCTCGATCAATCAGCTTGATATCGACCCGAGCTCGGTGCAAACCCGTATCGGTGCTAGCTGTGCGGCTGGCAGCAGCATTCGCGCCATTGCGGAAAATGGCACGGTCAGTTGCGAAGGCGACGATGTCGGCGGCATTGGTGACATCACCGGTGTCACCGCCGGCGCGGGCCTGAGCGGTGGGGGTGACAACGGAGCAGTGACGCTCGGCGTCGGGCCGGGCGCGATCACCGCCAGCATGCTCGGTAGCGAAGCCGTAGGCGCCGCTGCCATCGCGGTCAATGCGGTCAGCTCCGGCCACATCGCCAATGGCAGCATCGCCGCCGCCGACATCAACACGGCTCAGGTCCAGGTGCGCGTCGCTAACAGTTGCGCGGTCGGTTCGAGCATTCGCCAGATCAACGCCGACGGCTCGGTGGTCTGCGCCGCCGGTATCCCCGCCAGCATCGCTTCGCCGCGTCCAGCGTTCAGTCGTGCCAACATCGATCTACCTGGGCAGGTGCGCGACATCTCGATGGTGCTCGGCGTCGACGGCTTGGGTCTGATGAGCTGGTACGACACGGTCGGTCAGGACCTGCACCTCTCCCACTGCAACGACATCGCCTGCAACGCCGTTACCGACACCCTGATCGACAGTGCCGGCGATGTTGGCGAGTTCTCTTCGATCAGCATCGGCGCCCAAGGTCTGGGCGTCGTCAGCTATTACGACCGCAGCAACGGCGACCTCAAATTCGCGGCGTGCGCGGATGTCATCTGCAGCAGCGCGCAATTGATCACCGTCGATAGCGGCAGCGCCGCCGGCGAGAATGTAGGCCGGGCTACCTCGCTGGTGATTTCGAGCGACGGCCGGCCCGCCATCAGCTATTACGACGTCACCCGCGGCGATCTCAAACTGGCGCTGTGCGGTCCAAACCCGCCGTATTGCAATACGCGCACACTGGTCACGGTGGACGGCAGCGGCGGCGGCGACGTCGGCCGCGCGAACGCACTGGTGTTGCAGCCCGAAGGCGCGGTGCTCAAGTTCTACATGGCCTACTACGACGCCACGCTGGGTGACCTCAAACTCGCGCGCTGCTTCGAAAACAATTGCGGCGCGGCTGCGATCAGCATCGTCGATGCCGCCAACGATGCCGGCAGCGTGCTGGCATTGAGCGTCAGCTCGGACGGTCTGCCGCTGATTGCCTACTCGACGCTCGCTGGCGGCAACACCGAGGTGCGCACCGCCCACTGCTCCAATCTGCTCTGTTCGACGCAGAACAAATTCGTGCTGTTCGCGGGCGCGTTTACGCTCACCGACGTGGCTATCCTAATTGCCGGCGACTCCCTGCCCATCGTGGCGCCGATGACCACCGCGGGCCTTAACTTCTCTCATTGCACCGCGCCCGACTGCAGCAGCTACAGCGGCGTCGGCCTCGGCACCGGCAATCTCGTGCTCGCCGAACCCTCACCCTTTGCCATGATCAATGGCGCTGACGGCTACCCACTCATCGCCACCCGCCGCGCCGCCGGCAACGGTAACCTCAACATCCTGCATTGCTCCGATCATCTGTGCATTCCGTATCGGCGCCGCTGACGCCCGATCCGGGCTTGGCGGGGAAGCGAGTGAGCCTTGTGAGACGCAACGGCCTCTGCACCGTAGGCCTGCCGATGCTCGCCGCGGCCGTCGACGCGACACCGCCGTTCCAGGTTGGCGACGCCGTCGAGCGGGGTACTGCGGTGCCACCGTCATCCCGTTTCAGTAGCTAGCGAAGCCAGGGACTAGCGAAGCCAGGGACGGACATCGAAGCCAGAGGGACGAAGCCAGGGACCGAAGCCAGGGACCGAAGCCAGGGACAGCCATTTTCTGCCAGGAAGCGAAGCCAGGGACAGCCATTTTCTGCCAGTTAGGTCAGCGACAGCCGAAGCCCGAAGCCAGCAGCGCGAAGCCAGGGACAGCCATTTTCTGCCAAGTACGTCAGCCGTATAGACGTGTAGATGGCCGAGATTTCGTCTTGCAGCGGATCAAGTTGACGCGCGGCCAACGCGCCCAGGCGCCAGCGGCGC
>Ga0105047_10015268_pt1 | contig 12110 bp, 15 predicted proteins | sample MAT04_FD_78384 | JGI IMG/M metagenome (GOLD analysis project Ga0105047, IMG submission 78384) | Freshwater microbial communities from Lake Fryxell liftoff mats and glacier meltwater in Antarctica - MAT-04 (megahit assembly) | ecosystem: Environmental > Aquatic > Freshwater > Ice > Liftoff... | reverse complement strand
TGTGCGGGAGAAGGGACTTGAACCCTCACGCCTTTCGGCACAGGTACCTAAAACCTGCGTGTATACCAATTTCACCACTCCCGCGAGCGGCTCAAGTGTACCGGCGACGCTAGCGTGCGGCGTGCTTCGCGGCATCCGGCACGGGGTCGCTCTCGATGTCGGCCGAGAGCAGCCTGCGGGCCACGAGCCGGTGCTCGACGACGATGAGCGCGGTCACGAGCGCCGCGCCGGCGAGGAACAGCGCGCCGACCAGCGCCACGTCGCCCGACGGCGCGAGCAGCTCGTTCGAGCGTCCCTGCCACGGCCACAGTGCGCGGAGCGAGCCCAGCATGAGGCCCGTCATGATCACCAGCGTCACCCGGTGGCGGTTCGCGAGCAGCCACTGGAGCCCGGACACGAACACGCCGAGCCCGAGCAGGGCGCCGACGATGAACGCCCCGAGGTAGCCGAGGTTGCGGTCGTTGACGGCCGCGAGGGTCGGCGCGTACATGCCGACGGTCAGGAGCAGGAACGAACCGGACACGCCGGGTAGCACGAGGGCGCAGACCGCGAATGCCCCGGCGATCGCGACGAGGAACAGGGGTGGGTCGGCCTCGCCCGCCGGGGGCAGCCCGGTGAGGGCGAACGTGACCGCGGCCGCGGCGAGCGCCAGCAGGATCTCGCGCGTGCGCCAGCGTGCACCGACCATGCGGATCGGCACCACGAGGGAGGCGGCGATGAGCCCGGCGAAGACGGCGCGGGTGCCGACCGGATGCTCCTCGAGGAGCGGCGCGAGGAGCTTCGCCCCGATGAGGATGGCCGCGAGCATCCCGGTCCCGATGGGCAGCACGACGCCCCAGCGTACGGAGCGGAAGTGAGCGGAGGCGCGGGCGCGCCCACGTCCGCGGAGCCCGTCGGCCACGAGCAGCGCGACGCCGCGGGCCAGGTGGCCGGCGCCGTCGATGAGGTGGCCGTAGACGCCGACGATGAGCGCGATCGTGCCGCCGCTCACGCCGGGCACGATCTCGGCCGCACCGATCAGGGCGCCGCGGGCGACGTCGGCGATCGTGCGCACGGTCGCGCGGCCGCGGCCGCGGCTGCTGCGCCGTCCGCCGGTCGCCTCGGGCGTGGGTGCAGACATCGTCAGGCCTTTCGATGGGTGTGGGATTGCCACACGGGACCTGCGTCGGTCGCTGGCTGGGCCTGTCCGCGACTGTGCGGTCGACGGGGCCCGTCGTCCAGTGTCTCACGGACCGCCGGGGAGGCACCAGGACGCGCGGGCGCCCCGCGTGGGCGTCCTGTGGATAACCCGGCTCGCGGATCCGCCGACGCGTTCATGATGGCGGAATGTCCTCCGCGCTGAACCTCATCACCGACCAGGTGCGCGAGCGGGTGCGGCTCGACGGCGTCGATCTCGGCAGCGACAGGGAGCTCGCCGGGCGGTACGTGCGCGACGCCGTGCAGCGCTACAGCGAGCGGGCGCTCGGCGGATCGCTGCCGATGCTCGCCGACGAGGCGCTCGCCGCGAGGCAGATCGTCGCGACGATCACGGGCTTCGGGGTGCTGCAGCCCCATTTCGACGATCCGGACATCGAGGAGATTTGGATCAACGGGCCGGAGCGGGTGTTCGTCGCACGCGGGGGAGTGCCGGAGCTCACCGACATCCGGCTCACTTCCACCGAGGTGCGCGATCTCGTGGAGCGGATGCTGCAGTCCTCCGGCCGGCGCGTCGACCTCAGCTCCCCCTTCGTCGATGCGTCGCTGCCCGACGGGTCCCGCCTGCACGTCGTGATCCCCGACGTCACGCAGCGGCACTGGGCCGTCAACATCCGCAAGTTCTCCAAGCGCATCCGCGACCTCAATAGGCTCGTGGAGCTCGGCTCGCTCACGAGGCAATCATCGGAATTCCTGCGGATGTGCGTTCTGGCGGGCCAGAACATCCTTGTCTCTGGCGCGACGCAGAGCGGCAAGACGACGCTCCTCAACGCGCTGCTCTCGGTCGCACGGCCGGCGGAGCGCATCGTGACGGTGGAAGAGACGTTTGAGCTCGACCTCGCCGCCCGGGACTCGGTGGCCATGCAGTGCCGACAGCCGAGCCTCGAGGGAACCGGCGAGATCACCCTGCGGCGACTGATCAAGGAGGCGCTGCGGATGCGCCCCGACAGGCTGGTGGTCGGCGAGGTGCGCGAGGCCGAAGCGCTCGACCTGCTCATCGCCCTCAACTCCGGTCTCCCGGGAATGTGCTCGATCCACGCGAATGGGGCGCGCGACGCCCTGTCGAAACTCGCCACGCTGCCGCTGCTCGCCGGGCGCAACATCGACGCCTCGTTTGTCGTGCCCACTGTCGCGGGCGTAATCGACATCGTTGTGCACTGCGAGCTCGAGCGGTCGGGGCGTCGACGCATCACGGAGATCGTCGCGCCGAGCGGAATCGTGACCGCGGGCGTCATCGAGGCGAGCACGATCTTCCGCCTCGATCGCCGGGTGCTCGAGGCGACGGGAAGCTATCCGACGAAGGTGTCGGGCTTCGTCGCGGCGGGGTTCGACCTGTCGGCCGTCCTCTCCGGGTCGTTCCGGTGACGTTGCTGCTCGGATGCGCCCTCGGCCTCGGCCTACTGCTCACGGCGTCGCCGTTCCTTTGGCCCGTCGTCGCCGTCCGCGCGCCACGTGCGGTGCCGGCGCCGGTCCTGCGCCTGCGGGACAGGCTCGAGCAGGCGGGACTGCACCGGGTGACGATCCCGACCCTCGCGGCCGTCTCCGCGGTGCTCTCGGTCGCGTCGGCGGCGCTCGTCTTCGCGGTGGTGCCGGTGGCCGCCCTCGCGCTCACGGCGGGCCTCGTTGCGCTCTCGCTGCCGCTCGTCGTGATCGGGTCGCGGGCCAGGGCACAGCGCACCGCGAACCGGGCCATTTGGCCCGACCTCGTCGACCACCTCGTGTCGGCAGTGCGGTCGGGGCTCGCGCTTCCCGACAGCGTCGTCACCCTCGCCCACACCGGGCCGCCGAGCGTGCGTGAGGCATTCGCCGGCTTCGAACACGAATACCGTGCCACCGGCAACTTCGGCCTCAGTATCGACGGACTGAAGGACAGGCTCGCCGACCCCGTGGCCGACCGGGTGCTCGAGACACTGCGCATGTCGCGGGAGGTCGGCGGGTCGGAGCTGACCACCGTGCTCCGCAATCTCGCGGCCTACCTGCGGCAGGAGACCGCGCTTCGCTCCGAAGTCGAGGCGAGGCAGGGCTGGGTCCTGAATGCCGCGCGGCTCGGCGTCTCGGCACCCTGGGTCATCCTGCTGCTGCTGTCCACCCGGCCAGAGGCCGCGGCGGCCTACAACACCGCGGCGGGCGCCACACTGATCGTCGGCGGCCTCGGCGTCACTGTCGTCGCCTACCGGATCATGGTGGGCCTCGGGCGGATGCCGGAGGAGCAGCGATGGTTCCGCTGACCCCGCACCTGGCCTGGGCGCTGCTGTGCGGCGTCGGGTTCGGCTTCGGCCTGTGGTCGCTCGTGAGCCTCATGCCGAAATTCAACAGTCCGCGACTGCTCTACCGGGTGGCGCCCTATTTGGTCGACATTTCGCCGGGGGCACGCGAGCTACTCTCCCGCCGCACCGTGAATCCGCTGCCCATCGTCGGCACGGTGTTCGCCCCCGTCGTGGACTGGCTGCGCTCGGTCCTCGGCGACGCGCTCGACGGTTCCGCGACGATCCGGCTTCGACTGCGCCAATCGGGGTCGTCGACGACTTCTGAGCAGTTCCGTTCCGAGCAGCTCGCCTGGGCGCTCGCCGGCGCGGCGCTCGGAACCGTCACCGCGGTGGCGCTCGGCCGCGCGCAGGGCGTCTCGACCGGGCTGCAGGTGGGAATCATTGTGGGCGCGTCGGTCGCCGGCGTCTTCCTGCGCGACTGGCTGCTGCAGCGCGAGGCGAATGCCCGGCTGGCCCGCATGACGAGCGAGCTGCCGACCGTGCTCGAGTTCCTGACCCTGAGCCTGTCGGCCGGGGAGGGGATCCTCGACGCGATCCGCCGGGTGTCGCGGATCAGCCGCGGAGAGCTGGCCGCCGAACTCCAGGCGACGGTCGCCGCGGTGAATACGGGCCTGGCATTCGCGGAATCGCTGCGGGCGCTCGCCGACGGGATCCGGCTGACCGCGCTGTCGCGCGCGGTCGAGCAGATCGTGGGCGCCCTCGAGCGGGGCACGCCCCTGGCCGAGGTTCTGCGCGCCCAGGCGCAGGATGCCCGCGACGACGCCAAGCGGGACCTGCTCGAGACGGCGGGCAGGAAGGAGGTCGCGATGCTCGTCCCCCTCGTTTTCCTTATCCTGCCGGTCACCATCGTCTTCGCGATCTACCCGGGGATCTATGTTCTCCAGCTCGGATTCTGACAACAACGGAAGGAACGACCATGATGAGTCACCAGCAGCAGCTACCGGTATCCGCCGCGCAGCGCGAGGCCGCCCTGCGCGACGAGAGGGGCGATGTGCCCGGGTGGGTGCTCATTACCCTGATGACGGCCGGGCTGGTCATTGCCATCTGGGCAATCGCCGCCCCCGCGCTCAGCGGGGTGTTCGAGCAGGCCATCGAACGCGTCTCCGGATACTGACCCCATGCCGCCGGGCACCGCACTGTCTCTGATGCGCGATGAGCGTGGCTCGGCCGCGGCCGAGTTCGTGCTCGTCGCCTCTCTCCTCACGGTGCTCACCCTGTCGGTGCTGCAGTTCGGCTTCGCCATGCACGTTCGCAACACCGTCATCGACGCGGCGGCGGAGGGGGCGCGGGTAGCGGGGCTCGCCGACAACGGGCTCGCCGATGGGGCCGCGCGCACCACCGAACTCATCACGGTCGCCATCGGCGACGAGTACGCACGAAGCGTGACGGCGGCGTACGGCGAATTCCTCGGATACCCGGCCGCGAGTGTGACCGTGCGAACGCCGCTGCCGCTGCTCGGGCTGCTCGGGCCGCAGGGTGCGCTGGAGGTGACCGGCCATGGGGCACTCGAATCGTTCGACTGAGAGCACGGTGCGCGAACGCGCGGCGAGCGACGACGGCTCGGCGGCGCTCGAGTTCATCACGACCGGCATGATCCTGTTGGTGCCGGTCGTCTACCTGATGCTCGCCCTCGGGGCGCTCCAGGGCGGCGCCCTCGCCGTCGAGGGCGCGGCGCGCCAGGCTGCGCGGGTCTTCGTGGAGGCCGAGGACGAGCCCTCGGCCGAGGCCGCCGCGCGACGCGCGGTCGAGGTGGCGCTCGCCGACTACAGCATCGAGGCATCGGGATCCGTGATCAGGGTGAGGTGCGAGCCGGATCCGCGCGCCTGCCTCGAGCGGGGCGCCTTCGTCACCGTGACGGTGCGGGCGGCCGTGGCGCTGCCGCTCGTGCCGTCGGTGCTGGACGTCTCGGCGCCGCTCAGCATTCCGCTCGAGGCCTCGGCGACGCAGCGCGTCTCGCGCTTCACTGCGGATGCGCCGCCGTGACAGCCGGAACGGGGACGCCTCGGACGCCGTGTGACCCGGAGAGCGGGTCGACCCTGCTCCTCACGATCTTCTACGGCTTTCTCTGCCTTTCGGTGGTGCTGCTCGTCGTGTCGGCCACCTCGCTCTATCTCGAGCGCTCGCGGCTGTTCACCCTCGCTGACGGTGCCGCGCTCGCCGGGGCGGAGTCATTCGCGCTGGAGAGCGTAACCGAGGAGGCGTCGGGGCTGCGTCCGACCCTCGAGTCGGCGGAGGTGGCCGCGGCCGTCGACGACTACCTCGACGCCGTGCCCTCGTCCGGCCTCGAGTCGCTCACGGTCGAGCAGGCGGAGACGCTCGACGGGCGCAGCGCCACGGTCACGCTGTCGGCGTGGTGGCATCCGCCCGTGCTGAGCGTGCTCGTGCCGGCGAGGCTGCGGATCGACGTCACGTCGGTGGGGAGGTCGGTGCTCGGATGAGGTGCAGGCGTGCAAGCTATGCCGACAGCGCCGACCTGTTCGAGGCCACCCAGACCGGGGCGGTGAGCGTCAACGTGACGACCGACACCTTCTCGGAGATCCGGGCGCCATTCAATATCGTCGCCGACAGCCGCAAGGGAGACCCCGACAAGGTCGTCGTGGTCGGAGCGCACCTCGACTCCGTTCTCGTGGGACCCGGGATCAATGACAATGGCAGCGGCACGGCAACGATCCTCGAGACGGCGATCCAGATGTCGAAGCTCGGCATCCAGCCGCGACAGAAGCTGCGGTTCGCCTTCTGGGGCGCCGAGGAGGCTGGCCTGCTCGGGTCGGAGTACTACGTGGCGAACGCGAGCGACGAAGACCTGAGCAAGATCTACGCCAACCTCAACTTCGACATGCTCGGATCGCCGAACTACGTGCGATTCGTCTACGACGGCGACGGATCGGCCGATCCCGATGGACTGTCGGGCCCTCCCGGGTCGGCGCAGATCGAGGGGATCTTCACCGACTACACGGTTCGAAGGAACTTGCGACGGAGCCGACCGCATTCGACGGGCGATCCGACTACGGACCGTTCATCGCCGTCGGCATCCCCGCCGGCGGACTCTTCAGTGGGGCCGAGGGGCTCAAGACCGAAGCGGAGGCGGCGACCTACGGTGGCACCGCCGGCGTTGCCTACGACTCGTGCTACCACGAGGCCTGCGACGACATCACGAACCTCAGCACGAAGGCACTCGCCGAACTGGGCGATGCCGCCGCGCACTCGATCATGACGCTCGCCCGCAGCAAGAGCGGATTCTTCGAGGACGGCAGCCGAATGGCCGCGCGCCAGGCGGTTACCGCCGATGACTTCGAGTTCAAGGGGAGCCACCGCATCCGCTAGTTCGACCAGCTCGGCGAGAAGGTCCGGCCGGCGCAACCCCGGTCGGGCCTTCGCTGTGTCACCGCGGAGGTCGGTCCGCGATTGAACCCACGAACAGCGTCGCCGTGCCGAGGCCGACCATGATCACGCCGCCGCCCGCCCCGAGACGGCTGATTCGCCGGGGCGAGCGTGCGAACCAGTCCCTGGCGGTGCCCGCGACGAGGGCCCAGCCGCTGTCGCAGACGAGCGCGACGGCGATGAACACGCTCGCCAGGGCGACCATCTGGCCCGGCACCGATCCCGCCGCCGTGTCGACGAACTGGGGGAGCACCGCGATGAGAAACACGATCGTCTTGGGGTTGGTGACGCCGACGACGAATCCTTCGCCGAGGAGGCGCGACTTGCTGCGGATGACGATGCGCGGCTCGCCTTCGGTGGCCACGTCGTTGCGGTGACGGATCGCCTGCACGCCGAGGTAGACGATGTACGCGCCACCGATAATCTTGAGTGCGGCGAACAATACGGCCGACTGCTGCACGATCACGCCGACGCCGAGTGCGACCGCGAGGCCGGCGACAAGCGCTCCGAGGGCGTTGCCGACGACGCTCAGCAGGGCGCCCACGCGTCCCAGAGAGAGCGCCCGACCGATCACAAACAGCACACTCGGGCCGGGGAGCAGAATGAACGGCACCGAGACGAGGGCAAACGCCAGCAGGGCGTCGGGGAAAGCCATGGCTCAGCGTATCGACCACTGGTCGACCACACGCGTGAACCGCGGACTCGATGCCTTGCGCTCCAATCGTGCGGGTGGACTCATGGGCGCATCACCCGCGACGGGCGACACGAGGAGGCTGGTTCCCATGAGCACACAGGTCGCACGCGAGGCTCTGAAGGGATTCCCGGAGGCGTTCGACGACCATGACCTCGACGCCATCATGGGGTTCTTCGCCGACGACTGCGTCTTCTACCTGCCGAGGGGCGCGAAGCCGCGCGGCGACAGGTTCGCGGGCAGAGAGAAGATCGTCGCGTGACGATGGGTCGGCAGGTGCGTGCCGACGCGATGGTGGCGCTCACCGCGCCAGCCTGCCGCCCGGCCTGCTGCCCGGTCAGCGACGGAACCGGGGAACGTACCGGGGCACGTACCGCAGCAGGATTCCGGCCCCGGCGAGCCCGAGCACCCCCATGATGCTGCTCGCGAGGGCGAGGGAAGACACCGCCGTGACGCCCGCCACGAGCAGCGGGGCGCTCGCGCCGCCAAGGTCGCCCGTGAACCGCCAGGCACCGAGGAATGGCGCCGGGTCGCGCGGGTCGGCGAGGTCGGCCCCCAGCGTCATGAGGATCCCGCTGCCGACGCCGTTCGCAAGCGACAGGAACATCGCGACGGAGACGAACCAGACGAGCTCGCCGGGAAGCCCATCGCTGAAGGCGAGCGCGAGGTGTCCGAGCCCGAGCCCGACCATCGACGGCACCGCCGCCCAGAGGCGCCCGAAGCGGTCCATTACGTGGCCGCTCACGTAGAACAGGGCGAAGTCGATGCCGCCGGCGATCCCGATGATGATCGCGGTGCTGGAGTCGCCGATGCCGATGCTCACGGCCCAGAGGGGCAGGATCACCGCGCGGCTCGCCCGCAGAGCCCCGATCAGGGCCGCGCCGGTGCCGAGCCTTGCGAGCACGGCACGGCTCGTCCAGATCGTGCGGAACAGGCCGTGCGCCTCCTCGGCCACGAGGGCCTCGCCCGGGGTCGGATGCGTGCGGACGGTGCGCCCAGAGCCGAACGTCGCCGACGGGTCCCTCAGCAGAAGCAGCACGACCGCGGCGCCGACGCATCCGACGACGTGCACGAGGAACACCGCCGAGGTCGACCCGGTGAGCTGGATCACGCCGGCCGCGATGAACGGCCCGATGAAGAACCCGAGCCGGAACGTGCCGCCGAGCGAGGAGAGGGCACGGGCCCGGTAGGCGTGCGGAACGAAGCTGGTCATGAACGCGTGCCGGGCGAGGGCGAACACAGCGGTCGCGATGCCGACGACGAGGATCCCACTGCCGAGCACAAGGGGGTTCGGGGCGAGGGTCGCGATGGCGAGCCCCGCGATGGCGAATCCCGATGCCCCGATCATCGCGGTGCGTTCCCCGATGCGCGAGACGAGCCATCCGCTCGGCATGTCGCCGATGAGCTCGCCGACCATGATCATTGCGGCGATGAACCCCGCGATTGCGAGCGTCGCGCCGAGGTCGTCGGCGACGATCGGGATGATCGGGATGATCGCGCCCTCGCCGATCGAGAAGAGGAGGGTCGGGAGGAACGCCGGGAGGGCGATGGACCGCCAGCGAAAAGGGGGAGTGGCGTTGACCATGACTCGCCCGATGCTACCGCGCGGCCGCGGCGGGGGAGACGGGGGACGTGCGGCGCAGACGCGAGGGGGAGCCGGGCGGCGCAGACGCGAGGGGGAGCCGGGTGGCGCAGACGGGCGGTGCAGACGGGCGGTGCAGCCAGGAGGTGCAGCCGGGCGGGGGAGCCGGGCGGGATCCAGCGGCCGCGCGCGGCGCAGCGGGTAGGCTGGCGGCCTATGAGTGAGCTCGATATCTCCGACCACATTGCCGCCCTGCGATCGACCTTCGCCGACATCCGCTCCGTCGTCGACGTCGAACGGCTCGAAAACGAAATCACCGAGCTTAGCGAGCAAGCTGGCGAGCCCGACCTGTGGGACGACCCCGCTGCCGCGCAGAAGATCACGAGCGCGCTGAGCCACAGCCAGTCCGACCTCGCGAGAATCAACAGCATCGAGTCCCGCCTCGACGACCTCGAGGTTCTCGTGCAGATGGCGAACGAGGCCGACGACGCCGATTCGGTCGTCGAAGCGCAGCAGGAGCTCGCCGCAATCCAGAAGGTGCTCGGCGATCTCGAGGTGCAGACCCTGCTCAACGGCGAATGGGACGCCAGGGCAGCCGTCATCACGATCCGCGCCGGCGCTGGCGGCGTCGATGCCGCCGACTTCGCCGAGATGCTGCAGCGCATGTACCTGCGCTGGGCCGAGCAGCACAACTACCCGGTCACCGTGCTCGACACGAGCTACGCCGAGGAGGCCGGCATCAAGTCGACGACGATCGAGGTGGATGCGCCCTACGCGTTCGGCACCCTCAGCGTCGAGGCCGGAACGCACCGGCTCGTGCGCATGAGCCCGTTCAACTCGGCGGGCAAACGGCAGACGAGCTTCGCGGCTGTCGAGGTCGTGCCGCTGATCGAGCAGATGGAATCGATTGAGATTCCCGAGGGCGACATGCGAGTGGATGTCTTCCGCTCGAGCGGTCCGGGCGGGCAGTCGGTCAACACGACCGACTCAGCGGTGCGTATCACCCACCTCCCGTCGGGCATCGTCGTGAGCTGTCAGAACGAGAAGAGCCAGATCCAGAACCGCGCAGCCGCACTGCGGGTGCTGCAGTCGCGCCTGCTGGTGCTGCAGCGCGAGGAGGAGGCCGCCCAGAAGAAGGAGCTCGCCGGCAACATCACCGCGAGCTGGGGCGACCAGATGCGCTCGTACGTGCTCGCGCCCTACCAGATGGTCAAGGACCTGCGCACGAACTACGAGGTCAACAACCCCTCGAATGTGTTCGATGGCGACCTCGACGGATTCATCTCCGCCGGCATCCGCTGGCGCAAACGCGACACCGAGTAAGCGACCCGCCGCGACCGAGGACTCCCCGTCAGGCCGACTCGGCCTTGCCGCGCTTCACCGCCTCGAATGCCGCAAGGGCCGCCTGCCGTGTCTCCCCGAGGTCGACGATCGGGGCGGGGTAGTCGGCAGTATCGAGCTCGGGGATGAATTCCCTGGCGTACCGCCGCTCCGGGTCGAACTTGTCGAGCTGCAACTGGGGATTGAACACCCGGAAGTACGGTGCGGCGTCGGCACCCGATCCGGCGACCCACTGCCAGCTCGCGGCGTTGCTCGCCGGGTCGGCGTCAACGAGAGTGTCCCAGAACCACTGCTCGCCGACGCGCCAGTCGATCATCAGGTTCTTGATCAGGAATGACGCGGCCACCATGCGCACGCGATTGTGCATGTAGCCGGTCTTCCAGAGCTGGCGCATGCCGGCGTCCACGAGGGGGAACCCCGTCTCGCCGCGCTGCCACGCGGTGAGGGCGGCCGGGTCGGGTTCGGGCCACGGGAAGCCGTCGAACTCGGGTCGGAAGTTCTTCGTCGCGAGCTCGGGGTTGTGGAAGAGCAGGTTGTAGCTGAACTCGCGCCAGCCCAGCTCGGCCAGGAACTTCGAGGCGTCCTTCCCCAGCGCCGACGGCGCCGCGCTGCGCGCTGCGTCGACCGCGTGCCACACCGTGAATGGGCTGACCTCGCCGAACCGCAGGTGGGGTGACAGATTGCTGGTCGCGAGCACGGCCGGTTCGTCGCGGTGCGCCGTGTAGCCGTCCAGGGCGTGCTCGACGAAGTGCTCCAGGCGCTCGACCGCGCCCAGCTCGCCCGGCGTCCAGGCGTCGCGCAGCCCGCCGGCCCAGTCGGGCGTCTCGGGCTGCAGGCACCACGCGTTGAGTTCGTCGGAGTCGATCGCCAGGTCGGCGCCGTCGATCGCGTCGGGGGAGTCGAGGGGATGCCGCGGCTCGCCGTGGGTGGTGCAGGCCCGCCAGAACGGGGTGAACACCGAGTACGGGCCGCCCTGGCCGGTCGTCACCGTCCAGGGTTCGAACAGGAGAGATCCCTGAAAGCTGATGGCGTCGAGTCCGGCCTCCCGCGCGGCAAGCTTGACGCCGGTGTCGACATCGCGCTCGGCGGCGCCGTAGCGACGATTCCAGAAGACCGCCGCGGCGCCGGCTTCGGCGCTGAGTGCCGGGATCACGTCGGCGGCGGGCCCGCGGCGCAGTACGAGCCGGCCGCCCAGCGCCCCGATCGACGTGGAGAGCGCGGCGAGGCTCTCGTGCAGCCACCATTTCGTCGCACCGCCCAGCGGCCGCACGCCGGGGCTCACCTCGTCGAGCACGTACACGCCGATGACGGGGGCGCCGCGGTCGATTGCGGCGTGCAACGCGGGGTGGTCGGCGAGCCGGAGGTCGTCGCGGAACCAGACGATCGTGGGGCCGTCTGGGGAGCCGGGGGGCGTGATCGCACTCATTTCTCCACCCTAGGGGGCGAGAATGAGAGAGCCTCTCTCGGGCATCCGGCGCGTTAACATGCGCAAGCGCGTAGGCTCGGCAGACATGATTTTGTTTGACCAAGTATCCAAGCTCTATTCGGGGAACGCGCGACCGGCCCTGAACTCCGTCAGCCTCGAGATTCTCAAGGGGGAATTCGTCTTTCTCGTCGGTGCATCCGGCTCGGGAAAGTCCAGTTTCCTGCGGCT
>Ga0105047_10015267_pt1 | contig 12110 bp, 10 predicted proteins | sample MAT04_FD_78384 | JGI IMG/M metagenome (GOLD analysis project Ga0105047, IMG submission 78384) | Freshwater microbial communities from Lake Fryxell liftoff mats and glacier meltwater in Antarctica - MAT-04 (megahit assembly) | ecosystem: Environmental > Aquatic > Freshwater > Ice > Liftoff... | reverse complement strand
TCGGGCTTGTGGATCGTCAACTCGCTCTACTCTATCGGTTATATGCGGGGCAATAACGAGGCGAACCAGACGCGCTTTTACGTTTGCTTCGCATTGGCGCTTGCGGCCACCATGGGCATCGCCTTTGCCGGCAACTTGTTCACGCTGTTCGTGTTCTACGAGTTGCTGACGCTCGTCACGTACCCGCTGGTCACGCACCATGGCACCGACAAGGCGCGGGCCGGTGGCCGCGTGTATCTCGCGCTGTTGATGGGCACCTCGATCGTCTTCCTGCTGCCGGCGCTGGTGTTCATCTGGTTCCTCACCGGCACCACCGCATTCACGCCGGGCGGGATTTTGGCCGGCAAACTCGGACACGCCAGCCTGGCCGGGCTGCTGGCGCTGTGCGTTTTCGGCATCGGCAAGGCCGCGCTGATGCCCTTTCATCGGTGGCTGCCGGCGGCGATGGTGGCGCCCACGCCGGTGTCGGCCTTGCTGCACGCTGTGGCGGTGGTCAAGGCCGGCGTGTTCAGCGTGGTGAAGGTCATCGTCTACATATTCGGGGTCGACAATCTCGCTACGTCAGGCATGACCGGCGCCGCAGACTGGCTGGTGGTGGTGGCCGGCTTCACCATCGTTACGGCCTCGGTGGTGGCGCTGGGCGCCGACAACCTCAAGCGGCGCCTGGCCTATTCCACGATCAGCCAGCTTTCCTACGTGGTGATGGCGGCGGCGCTGCTGGCACCGCTGTCCCTGATCGGCGCGGTGTTGCATATCGCCGCGCATGCGGTGGGCAAGATTACGCTGTTCTTCGCCGCCGGCGCGATCTACACCGCGGCCCACAAGACCGAGGTCAGCCAGCTCGACGGCATCGGCCGGCGCATGCCCTGGACCATGGGGGCTTTCGCCATCGCGGCGCTGTCGATGATCGGCCTGCCGCCGACGGTCGGATTCGTCTCCAAGTGGTACATGCTGTCGGGTGCGATGGCGGCCCAGCACTGGCTGGCAGTGACCGTGATTGCCGTCAGCACGCTGCTCAACGCCGGTTACTTCCTGCCCATCGTCTACCGCGCATTTTTCGTGGCGCCGTCATCCGATGCGCATGACCATCCCCACGGCGAGGCGCCTTTGCCAATGGTGCTCGCGCTCGCAGCCACTGCCGCGGCAACGGTGTTGCTGTTTTTCGTGCCAGATGTGCCGTTAGCGCTGGCGCGCCAGTTGCTTATACCTTGAGGACGCCGACTATGGACGACAAGCCCCATTGGCTCGACCAGCCGCGTAACGTCAAGCGGCTGTGGCATGGTTTCCTGGTTGTGCTGGCGCTGACTGTGGCTGCAGAAGCGCTGGTGCCTCTGCATCCCCACTTCGAAATTGAATCAGTGTTCGGCTTCAGCGCCTGGTTCGGCTTCCTGGGCTGTGCGGCGATGATCGTCGTTGCCAAGACCTTGGCCCTGGTGCTCAAGCGCCCCGACAGTTACTACGGCAAACGCGATGACTGACATCGTGCTCCACCCTGGCCTGGTGCTCATCTGCGGTGCGCTGGTGGTGCCGTGGCTGCGCGGCACACTGCGTGCCGTTTCCATCGTGGCGCTGCCTCTGGCCGTGCTGGCATTGGTGTGGCAGGTGCCCGATGGCCCGGCCTGGCAGACACGTTTTCTGGACTACACCGTCACGCCGCTGCAGGGCGACAAGTTGTCGCGCCTGTTCGCCACGATCTTCGCCCTGATGGCCGCTGGCGGAGGCCTGTTCGCGCTCGGGCAGAAGAGCCGCGTCGAGGTGCCCGCGGCTTTTGTCTACGCCGGGTCGGCCATCGGCGTGGCGCTGGCCGGCGACCTGATCACGGTGTTCGCGTTCTGGGAACTGATGGCGGTCGGTTCGACGCTGGTTTTGTGGAGCAACGGCAGTGAGGACTCGTACCGCGCCGCGCGACGCTACCTGATGATCCACTTATTGGGTGGCGTGTTGCTGTTTGCCGGCGTGACCGGCCATATCGTGCAGACCGGCGATGTCGCTTTCACGCGCATGGCGCTCGACTCGCCGGCGCACTGGCTGATCCTGATCGGCTTTCTCGTTAACGCCGGCGCGCCGCCACTGTCGGCCTGGCTGCCCGATGCCTATCCGGAGGCGTCGTGGAGCGGTACCGTGTTTCTTTCGGCGTTCACCACCAAGACCGCGGTCTACGTGCTTATTCGCGGCTTTCCGGGCACCGAGTTGCTTCTCTGGGTTGGCCTGTTCATGGTGTTTTACGGCATCGTCTATGCGCTGCTCGAGAACGATATGCGGCGCATCCTGGCGTATTCGATCGTCAACCAGGTCGGCTTCATGATCGCCGGCATCGGAATCGGCACAGAAATGGCGCTCAATGGCGCCGCGGCGCACGCCTTCACCCACATCATTTACAAGGCCTTGTTGTTGATGTCCGCCGGCTCGGTGCTGATGATGACCGGGCGGCGCAAGTGCTCCGAACTCGGTGGGCTCTTTCACACGATGCCACTGACCACCATTTGCGGAACGATCGGTGCGCTGGCGATCTCGTCTTTCCCGTTGACCTCGGGTTTTGTCTCGAAGTCGATGGTTTCTCAGGCGGCGGCGGACGGGCATCTGCAGACGGTCTGGCTGCTGCTCACCGCCGCGTCGGCCGGGGTGTTCCTGCACGCCGGCATCAAGTTCCCATGGTTCGTGTTTTTTCAGAAGGACTCAGGCCTGCGCCCCGCCGAGCCGCCCGCAAGCATGCGCTGGGCGATGGTGGCGTTTGCCTTCCTGTGCATCGCGCTCGGCGTGTGGGCCGACCCCCTGTACGCGCTGTTGCCCTATGCGGTCAAGTACCAGCCCTACACCTGGGCACACGTCCTGACGCAGTTGCAGTTGTTGCTGTTTTCGGGCCTGGCATTTTTCGTCATGTTGCCCTACCTCAAACGCACGCTGACCATCACGCTCGACGCGGACTGGCTTTGGCGCAAGTTGGCCCCGTCGCTTATCGCCGGGGCTCAGCGGCCGTTGGACAGCGTCAAGGCCTGGTTGGGAGCCAGCTTGCACCGCTTTGGCTCGGATCTGATCGCCATGGCAGTTCGCCGCTATGGCGAGGATTCGCGCTTGGCCCGGACCTGGCCGACCCGCACCATGGCCATGTGGGTATTGGTACTGTTGCTGGGTTACCTGGTGCTGTATTACGTATGAGCGCCGCGCCGGGCCGCCCCAAGCAAGCTCTCACCGCAGCACGTAGTGTGAAGGTACTCCAGTGAGGCCTGCACGGCCGCCCCAAGCAAGCTCTCACCGCAGCACGTAATGCGAAGGTACTCCAGTAAGCGCAAGCGGCAACCGGCGGACTCTCAATGATCATGGTTCGCCGCCGCCGGGCTGCCATGGGCCATCAGTTTGTCCGTCAGGGCGATCGCCAGCGCCGACAGCAAAAAGACGACGTGGATGATCGTCTGCCACATCAGCACCTTGACATCGTAGTTGGCCGCATTGATGAAGGTCTTGAGCAGGTGGATCGACGAGATGCCGATGATGGCAGTGGCAAGCTTCACCTTGAGTACAGAAGCGTTGACATGGCTGAGCCACTCGGGCTGGTCGGGGTGCTCTTCGAGGTTCATGCGGCTGACGAAGGTCTCGTAACCGCCCACGATCACCATGATCAAGAGGTTGGAGATCATCACCACGTCGATCAGCGCCAGCACCACCAGCATGATGATGGTCTCGTTCAGCGCGCTGGCCTGGTAGTCGGCCCGGTAACCGATGCTCGTTATCAGCGCCTGGAGCGCCGCCTGGTTGCCGAAGGCGGCCTCCAGCAGGTGCAGGAGTTCAACCCAGAAATGGAACACGTATACCGCCTGAGCGGCAATCAAACCCAGATACAGTGGCAGCTGTAGCCAGCGGCTGGAAAAGATGAAAGCCGACACGGGCCCCAGCTTCTGTGTCGGGCGTGGTTTTGATTCGTTCATGGATGCGGGCCAGGTTACGGTACAGCAATAATTGTAGGGGGCGCATTGACCGCATCCGGATGTGCGCTGGCTGGCTTCGGTGCGTCAGTGCCTTGTAAGTGGCCGAACCGACAGTTCGGGCTGTGTGAAACCTGTCCAACCAAGTTGAGGAGACATAACGATGAGCGCAATTGAATCCGTCCTGGTCGAAAACCGAGTCTTTCCGCCCAGCGAGGCCACCGTCAAGGCTGCCCGCATTTCCGGTATGGCGGCCTATGAGGCCCTGTGCGCGGAGGCCGACAAGGACTTCGAGGGTTTCTGGGCCCGGCTGGCGCGCGACAACGTGGTGTGGAGCAAGCCCTTCACCCGCACGCTGGATGAATCCAATGCGCCGTTCTACAAGTGGTTCGATGACGGTGAACTGAATGCCAGCGAGAACTGCCTCGACAAACACATGGGCACGCCGGTCGAAAACAAGACCGCGGTGATCTTCGAGTCCGACGACGGCAATGTCACCCGCACCAGCTACCGCGAACTGCTTACCAAGGTGAGCCAGTTTGCCAATGCCCTGAAGGCCGACGGCATTCGCAAGGGCGACCGGGTCCTGATCTACATGCCCATGACCCTGGAAGGCGTGATTGCCATGCAGGCCTGCGCGCGTATCGGTGCCACGCACAGCGTGGTGTTCGGCGGGTTTTCCGCCAAGGCACTGCAGGAGCGCATCATCGACGCCGGCGCCGTGGCGGTCATCACTGCCAACTACCAAATGCGTGGCGGGCGCGAGTTGCCGCTCAAGGCCATCGTGGACGAGGGCCTGGCGATGGGCGGGTGCGAGTCGATCAAGACCGTGTTCGTCTACCAGCGTACCCCCACCGCCTGCAACATGGTGGCAGGGCGCGACAAGACATTCGCCGAAGCGCTGGTGGGCCTGAGCACCGAGTGCGCACCCGTGGCGGTGGGTGCGGAGCATCCCCTGTTCGTGTTGTACACATCGGGTTCCACCGGCAAGCCCAAGGGCGTGCAGCACTCCACCGGCGGTTACCTGCTGTGGGCCAAACTCACGATGGACTGGACTTTCGACCTGCAGCCATCCGACGTATTCTGGTGCACTGCCGACATCGGCTGGATCACCGGCCACACCTACGTGGCCTATGGCCCGCTGGCAGCCGGCGCCACGCAGATCATCTTCGAAGGCATCCCGACCTACCCGAACGCCGGGCGCTTCTGGCAGATGATCGAACGCCACCAGTGCACGATCTTCTATACCGCGCCCACCGCGATCCGCTCATTGATCAAGGCTGCCGAAGGCGACGCCAAGGTCCACCCCGACCGCTACAACCTCAAGAGCCTGCGTATCCTCGGTTCGGTTGGGGAGCCGATCAACCCCGAGGCCTGGATGTGGTACTACAAGAACGTCGGTGGGGAACGTTGCCCCATCGTCGACACCTTCTGGCAGACCGAAACCGGCGGCCACATGATGACGCCGCTGCCAGGGGCCACGCCTCTGGTGCCCGGAAGTTGCACCCTGCCGCTGCCCGGCATCATGGCCGCGATCGTGGATGAAGTCGGCAACGACATCCCGAACGGCACCGGTGGCATCCTGGTGGTCAAGCGCCCGTGGCCGTCGATGATCCGCACCATCTGGAACGACCCCGAGCGTTTCAAGAAGTCGTATTTCCCCGAGGAAATGGGAGGCAAGCTGTACCTGGCCGGCGACGGTGCGGTGCGCAGCGCCGACCGCGGCTATTTCCGGATCACCGGTCGCATCGACGACGTGCTCAACGTGTCCGGGCACCGCCTGGGCACGATGGAAATCGAGTCGGCGCTGGTGTCGCACTCCGCACTGGTGGCCGAAGCCGCGGTCGTGGGCCGTCCGGACGACCTGACCGGCGAGGCGGTGTGTGCATTCGTGGTGCTCAAGGGTGCCCGCCCGTCGGGCGACGCGGCCAAGGCCATGGCCAAGGAATTGCGGGACTGGGTAGCCAAGGAGATCGGCCCCATCGCCAAGCCGAAAGACATCCGGTTTGCCGAGAATCTGCCCAAGACCCGGTCGGGCAAGATCATGCGCCGCCTGTTGCGCTCGATCGCCAAGGGCGAAGCGGTGACGCAGGATACCTCCACGCTGGAAAACCCGGCCATCCTGGACCAATTGGGCCAAGCCTGGTAGGAGCCCGGGGCGGTGCGGCCTGGGCTTCGTGCCCGCCGGGACGAAAAAAGACCCGCCATGGCGGGTCTTTTGCGGGGTGAGGCAAGGCCCTTACTTGAAGCTCAGGACCCATGCCGCCAGTTTCTTGGCTTCCGCTTCGTTGACCTGTGTGTTGGCTGGCATCGGAACAACGCCGAAGACGCCGGCACCGCCCTTGAGGATCTTCACTGCCAGCTTGTCGACGGCGTCCTTCTGTCCTGCGTACTTGACCGCGACTTCCTTGTAGCCTGGCCCGACGACCTTCTTGTCCACGGCGTGGCAGGTCATGCAGTTCTTGGCGGTCGCCAGGGCTTGGTCCGCGAAAGCGGGCGCACCCGCGACCACGGTCGCTGCAACAACCAGTTTCGCAACAAAAGCAAATTTCATCATGGTCCTCTTGGTTCGGTTACAGTGTTTCAACGCGATTGTAGAGAGGGCGGTTGACCGCCATTGTGTGCATATGTGTCCGAACTCGAGGGAATGGCGATGTATTTTTTGGGACTTGGACTGATTCTTCTGGCCATGAAGTATCTGGAGTTGGGGCCTGTGGCCGCCTGGGACTGGTGGGTTGTCCTCTCGCCGTTTGCCCTCGCCATGGCCTGGTGGGCATGGGCCGATTCCACGGGTTATACCAAGCGCAAGGCCATGGAACGCGAAAACGCCCGACGCGACGCGCGCATCGAGCGCAACAAGACCGCGATCGGCACCAACTTCAAGAAGCGGCGCTGACCCGGCAGATCAATAGTTGTCCAGCACGGCGCCCATGCTGGCCGAGGACGCGTTGAACGCGAACTTGGCCTGCACACCACGCCGGTAGCGCGGTTGCGGCGCGGTCCACGCGGCACGGCGCCGGGCGATTTCCTCGTCGCTGACGTTGAGCTGCAGCAGCAGCTGGTGCGAGTCGATCGTGATCGAGTCGCCTTCGTGGATGAACGCAATCGTGCCGCCGGCTGCCGCCTCCGGTGCGACATGGCCGACCACCATGCCCCAGGTGCCACCCGAGAAGCGGCCATCGGTGATCAGACCCACCGACTCGCCCAGACCTTGCCCGACCAGCGCGCCGGTGGGCGCGAGCATTTCCGGCATGCCAGGCCCGCCCTTGGGGCCGAGGTAGCGCAGGACCATCACGTCTCCGGCGACGATCTTGCCCGCGAGAATCGCCGCCAGCGCCGACTGCTCGTCGTCGAACACGCGTGCCGGTCCGGTCATGACCGGGTTCTTCAGGCCGGTAATCTTCGCCACGCAGCCTTCCGGCGACAGGTTGCCCTTGAGGATCGCCAGGTGGCCCTGCGCGTACATCGGATTCGACAACGGGCGGATCACGTCCTGGTCGGCACGTGGCACGTCGGGGATGTCCTTCAGCACCTCGGCAATCGTCTGCCCGGTGATCGTGATGCAGTCGCCGTGCAGCAGGCCAGCGGCCAGCAGGGTCTTCATCACCTGCGGTATTCCACCGGCCCGGTGCAGGTCGACGGCCAGGTACTTGCCGCTGGGTTTGAGGTCGCACAACACCGGGGTACGCACACGGACACGCTCGAAATCGTCGATGGTCCAATCGACCCCGGCGGCATGCGCGATCGCCAGGAAATGCAGCACGGCGTTGGTCGAGCCTCCGGTCGCCATGACCACGGCGATGGCGTTCTCGATCGACTTGCGGGTCACGATGTCACGCGGCTTCAGGTCGCGCGCGATCGCCCCCACCAGTACCTTGGCCGATTCCTTGGCCGAATTCACCTTCTCGTCGTGCGGGTTGGCCATGGTCGACGAATAGGCCAGCGACATGCCCAGCGCCTCGAAGGCTGAGGACATGGTATTGGCGGTGTACATGCCACCGCAGGACCCGGTGCCGGGGATGGCGCGCCGCTCGATCTCGAGCAGGTCTTCGTCGCTCATCTTGCCGGCGGCATTCTGTCCGACGGCTTCGAAAACGCTCACGATGTTGAGGTCCTGCCCCTTGTAGTGGCCTGGCAGGATCGTCCCGCCATAGACATAGATGGCCGGCACATTGGCGCGCAGGATCCCCATCAGACCGCCCGGCATGTTTTTGTCGCAGCCGCCGACCACGAGCACGCCATCCATCCACTGGCCCTGGACGCAGGTTTCGATGCAATCGGAGATCACTTCGCGGCTGACGAGCGAGTACTTCATGCCTTCGGTGCCCATGGCCATGCCGTCGGAGATCGTGGGTGTACCGAAGATCTGTGCATTGCCTCCGGCCTCTTCAATCCCGGCCACCGCCGCATCGGCGAGCCTTTGCAGGCCACTGTTGCACGGCGTGATGGTGCTGTGCCCATTGGCCACTCCGACCATGGGTTTGCGGAAGTCACCGGCTTCGTAGCCCATCGCGTAGTACATCGAGCGGTTCGGAGCGCGCGACTTGCCCTCGGTGATGTTCTTGCTGCGCGGGTTCATGATGATGGGTTTGGTTTCCATGGGGGTCTCGGTGGTTGAAATCGTGCTTGAAGAGTGCGAAAGGCCGGAACTTGGGAGGCAGGAGCATGGCAGCCTTGTCCAGGCGGCTGTCGCACCAGCTGGGATTATATTTTTCAAACCGCTGCCGATCCCCGGGGTCGCGCCATACTTTGCAGCCAGCGCTGCCAAGATCGAGCGTCGCGCCTGCCAGCATGTGAGTATTTCACACTGCCACAGTTGGATCGACATGGAACGGAGCGGGGCCGGCACGCGCTCCGGTAAAGGCACAATCGCCCCATGCTGATTCACCCTAACATCGATCCGGTCGCGCTTCAAATCGGGCCGCTTGCCGTGCACTGGTATGGCCTGACCTACCTGGCGGCATTCGGCCTGTTCCTGTGGCTGGGGTCGCTGCGGCTCAGGCACCCGCCGTTCGCGACGCTCGCCGGGCCACGGGCGTGGAGCCGAAAGGATGTCGAGGACATCCTGTTCCTGGGCGTCGTCGGTGTGGTTGTCGGCGGGCGTCTGGGCTACTGCCTGTTTTACAAGCCCGCGTATTTTCTGGCGCATCCTCTCGAGGTTTTCGCGGTGTGGCAGGGCGGCATGAGTTTTCATGGCGGCATGCTGGGCGTGGTGGCGTCGATGGTGTGGTTCGCCCATTCCCGCCAGCGGCCGTTCTGGCAGGTTGCGGATTTCGTGGCGCCTTGTGTACCGACCGGTCTGGCGGCCGGGCGGGTGGGCAATTTCATCAACGGCGAGTTGCCCGGGCGGCTGAGCGACCCCGGGCTGCCCTGGGGCATGGTGTTTCGAGGCGCCGGCGATCTGCCGCGCCACCCGTCGCAGGTGTACCAGTTCCTGCTCGAAGGCCTGCTCCTGTTCGTGCTGCTGTGGCTGTATGCGCGCAGGCAACGGGCACCCGGCCAGGTGGCCGCCGCGTTTCTCGGCGGTTACGGGGTGTTCCGTTTCGCGGCCGAGTTCTTCCGCGAGCCGGATGCCCATCTGGGCCTGCTCGCGCTGGGCATGAGCATGGGGCAATGGCTGTGTGTCCCCATGGTGGTGGCCGGAGCCGCCCTGTGGTGGTGGTTTGGTCGAGCCGGTACGGTTGCTCCCGAGCCCTTGCGCAGCGAAGCGGCGCAGCCTGGCAAGAACCCGGGGAAATCGAACCCGAAACGCCCATGACATCATCGCCCTGGATCACCCAAAAAGTCACCCGACTGCTGCCAGAGGGGAACGCCGTGCGCAGTACCCGGGAGCGCCTGGATGCCACGCTGGGGCGCCCGGGCGAGGCCCTCTCGCCACGCGCCATGCGCCGCGTACTGGCGCAATTGCGGGCCATCGTCGACCCGCAGCTCAGCGAGGCCGAGGGCGGCTTGCGTGCGCGGGACATGGCGCTCTGGTACGCCACCGCATCGCCGGCCGAAAGGCGCGACCTGTGGCTGCTCATGAGCGAGCAGTTCGTTGCCGACCCGCAGGTCGCCCGGGCCGCGCAGGCCGAACTGGCCGCCGCCATGGGCACGGCCGATCAGGCTGCCGCCGAGGTGCGCTTTCGGCGCGCCACGGTGTCGCCGCGGCGGCGCCTGCTGCAGCGCTTCAGTGCCTACGACAAGGGCATTCGTTTCCTCGTGGACATGCGCGCCGAGTTGTTGCCCTGCCTCAAGTCCGACAAGCGCCTGCAGGCCCTGGATGTCGAGATGGAGTACATGTTCTCCACCTGGTTCGACGTCGGTTTTCTGGAGTTGCGCGGCATCAGCTGGGACTCGCCCGCCTCGCTGATAGAAAAGCTGATCAAGTACGAAGCAGTGCACGACATCAAAAGCTGGTCGGACGTCAAGAACCGCCTCGACTCGGACCGCCGGTGTTATGGCTTCTTCCATCCGCGCCTGCCCGACGAGCCGCTGATATTCGTCGAAGTCGCCCTCATGGACCACATCGCCGACAGCATCGGGCCGCTGCTCGACGAGTCGGCCGACCTGGTCAACCTGGCCAAGGCCACCACCGCCATCTTCTATTCGATCAGCAACACGCAGATCGGTTTGCGGGGCGTCAGTTTTGGCGACTCGCTGATCAAGCGGGTGGTGGAGACCCTCAAACAGGAGTCTCCGCGCCTGAAGACCTTCGCGACGCTGTCGCCAATCCCCGGATTCCGCCACTGGCTGGGCAGAAACCTCGAAGGCCTGCTGGAGCGCCTGGACGCGAAGGCCCGCGCCAGCCTGGCCCGCGCGCTGCGTTCGGGTGCCGCCCCGGCCGACCAGATGCTGGCATCGGCGCACAACGTGTCCCAGATCCCCGTCGGTTCGCCGGTGCGCAAAGCACTGGAGCAGTTTGCCGCCCACTACCTGGGGCAGGGCCTGCAGGATGGGCGGCCGATCGATGCCGTGGCGCGCTTTCACCTGGGCAACGGAGCGCGGGTCGAGCGCATCCATTGGGCTGCGGACGGATCGGCCAAGGGGCACAAGCAGTCGTTCGGCCTGATGGTCAACTACCTGTACGACCTCAAGAAGCTCGACAAACACCGGGCCCAGCTGGCATCAGGGACGGTGCCTGTGTCGCCGGCCATCGATGTACTGAAGTTTTGACCGGATTTCAATATTTTCACCACAGACAAGGAGACACCATGAATTCATCGATCGGACGGCGCCAGGCCCTGCAACTCGGCGCGGCATGGGCAGCCGGTGCTGCCACGGGCGCCTTTGCACAATCGTCCTGGCCGAACAAACCGGTCACCCTGGTCGTGCCCTTCCCGGCGGGGGGCGGAACAGACGCCTTCGCGCGGCCACTGGCGGCACAGTTCGCCCGGCTGACCGGCAAGCAACTGGTGATCGACAACCGGGGTGGGGCGGGCGGCACCCTGGGCGCCGGCATTGCCGCCAAGGCAGCGGCGGACGGTTACACCTTGTTCATGGGCGCGGTGCATCATGCCATCGCGCCGGCCATGTACCCCAAGCTGGACTACGACATCGAAAAGGATTTCGTGCCGCTGGCGCTGCTGGCCAACGTGCCGCAGGTGCTGGTGGTCAACCCGCGCAAGTTGCCGATGCCCGACTTCAAATCGTTTCTGGAGCATGTGCGCAAGAATCCGGGCAAGCTCAACTACGGATCGGCCGGCGGGGGCACCTCGCACCATCTGGCCGGCGAGCTGTTCAAGCAGCAGAGCGGCACCTTCATCACCCATATTCCCTACCGTGGTGCCGGGCCGGCCCTGCAGGGCCTGATCGCGGGTGATGTCGAGATGATGTTCGACGGCCTCGGCTCGTCTGCGGCCCATATCAAGGGTGGACGGATCAAGGCCTTGATGATGGCCGGCAAGCAGCGCAATCCGGCGTTTCCGGACGTGCCGTGCGCCGCCGAGCTGGGCCTGCCCGACTACACCGTCACCACCTGGTATGGCCTGTGGACGCCCAAGGGCACACCGCCGGACGTCCAGGCCCGGATCGTCGAGGAAGTCCGCAAGGCCGGGCTCGCGGAGGAAGCGCGGGCCGTGTGGGCGTCCCAGGGCGCTGAATTCGGTGCCTTGACCCCGGCGCAGTTCGGCAGTTTCGTGAGCGCCGAAGTCAAGCGCTGGGAGGGTGTGGTGAAAACCTCAGGGGCCAAGCTGGATTGACACGATGCCG
>Ga0105047_10015266_pt1 | contig 12111 bp, 11 predicted proteins | sample MAT04_FD_78384 | JGI IMG/M metagenome (GOLD analysis project Ga0105047, IMG submission 78384) | Freshwater microbial communities from Lake Fryxell liftoff mats and glacier meltwater in Antarctica - MAT-04 (megahit assembly) | ecosystem: Environmental > Aquatic > Freshwater > Ice > Liftoff... | reverse complement strand
GTCTTCGGAACCTGTGAGCAAACGGGCGCGTCTGTCTTGAATAAGGATGTTGGAGCCATAGCTGGCGGCACTCGTCACGGGGCCAGGAACCGCACCGACTGAGCGACCGAGTTCCACTGCTTCGTTGGCGACACGCAGCGATCCTGACCGCGCCCCCGCCTCAACGATCACCGTCGTCGAGGAAAGCGCGGCCATAATCCGGCCACGATCGAGAAAGCGCTGCCGTGTTGGCGCTACGCCAGGAGCGACTTCAGAAACGAGGAGACCTTGTTGCTCAATACGCGCAAACAGATCCGCGTGTCCAGCAGGGTATGCGCGATCGACCCCACCCGCGAGGACTGCAATCGTTCTTCCACCGCTCGCCAACGCCGACCTGTGCGCGACTGCTTCGATGCCGAACGCGCCGCCAGCGACAACGACACGGCCACTGAGCGCGAGGTCGCTGGCGAGTTCAATCGCCATGTGGTCCCCATACGCGGTGGAGGCGCGTGCACCGGTCAACGTGATGCGATCGGCGAGAGGCCTGGCCAGCAGTGCAGTCTCGCCACGCGTCCAAAGTGCATATGGTGTGCGTTGTCCGAGATCGTTGAGGGCGACCGGCCAGTCATTCTCACCCGGAATCAGGACCCGGAGGCCTCGTCGCTCGAAGGTCGCCATCTGTGTGGCCAAGGCATCGGCGTTGCTCACAGTGCGTAAGCGTTCGCGCCATACTGCCACTGCGATTTGGTCGAGGCCGGGCACCGCGCCGTCAGCATCAGCGAGGCGGAGCAGTTCTACGGCACCGACTAGGCCAAGGAGACGACCGGTCGACGGATCATTCGGTGCAGCCACGAGCGAGAGAACGGTACGCGCGCTCCGCTCGTCGTGTCCGAGGGAAGAGAGGGAAGTCATCGTGGGGCTCCTTCACAGCCAGTCATCACCGTGCAGGTGCGCAGCACCGCCCTTTCCTATGTCGTTGGTTCGGCGTACCCTTGAAACCAGGCGACACACTCAATGTTCGCCATCGCCCGCGCGATGGCATGACGGCCACAGGGCAGTCCTCCAAGGTTCAACGTTGCCGAACCATGAGAGGACCGTCGTCATGCTTCGAATCATCTGGGTCATCAGCATCCACCTTCGTGACTTCATGCCCAGGTACATGCCCACCAACATCCTGCTCGACGCGATTCGCACCCGCCGCGGGCTCAAGTGGGGCCTGCCCGCCATGCTCCTCGCCATCCCGTATCTCTTCGCCGCGAGCATCTGCACAGCTCTGATCGACGGGGGAGCGTCTGCGCCTCAGTGAGACAGGCACGTCACCCGCTGATGGGATCGCGCTTGCGGGCATCCTCGGGCTGGCAGGGTTCGCGGCACTCGTAGCGCGTCGGAAGCGCGTGACGCCGCACTAGCCCCACCCTGGGCTCGGTTAATCGTGTGCGACGGCCGTGCTGGACTCAGAACGCGCGAACCTGATGACGTCTCCTGTCCCCGGATTCGGGGCGCGGCGGCAGGCATCTTCGAAAACTCGGGAGAGCAATCCACTGTCGGGGTAGCATGACGGCCTGAACGCCCTACAATGTTCACATGGACGATTTCGCAGTCACAGACATGAATCAACCCAGTCGGCGGCGGTGCTCATGACGGTATTGGCATCCGCGCCGTGGTCGCGGACAGGTGACCGCACCCGTATTACGGGGGTCACAAGCTTCCTGACAGCACCCGCGGGTGCTCCTCTTCTGATTGTCCGGGTGGAGACGAATCAGCCGGGCCTCGTCGGTTACGGCTGCGCGAGCAGCCCCCAGCGCCCCCTCGCCATCAAGCAGGTTCTCGACGAGTATCTGGCGCCAATGATCATCGGGCGCGACGTCCTCGACATTGACGACCTGTCACACCTGCTTTCCCTCAGCCCGTACTGGCGTGGCGGAGCGATCGAGAACAACGCACTGGCGGGCATCGATATCGCGCTGTGGGACCTCAAGGGAAAGATCGCCGGGCTCCCGGTTTTCCAGCTGCTGGGGGGCCGGGCGCGCACGACGGTCAGCGTCTACGGGCACGCCGACGGAGCCGACAACAGCGAAGTCGTCGATTCTGTGCAGCAGTTCATCGAAGAGGGCTACGAATACGTTCGGTGCCAGGTAGCGATCAAGGGCGCCGACACGTACGGAACTCACGCCCCCTCCGACGCGGGGTCGATAGCCGAGCTTGCGCGCTCGCGAGACGCTTTCTGGATGTCGAGCCCCTACCTCCGTGCCATCCCGAGCCTGTTTGAGGCGGTGCGAGACGCGGTCGGCTGGGATGTCGAATTGCTCCATGACGTGCACGAGAGGGTCACCGTCTCGGAGGCAATCCGACTTGCGGAGGCTCTCGACCCGTTCCGTCTGTACTTCCTTGAGGATGCCATCGCTCCCGAGGATCTGGACTGGTACCGCGAACTCCGCGCCCACTCCACCACGCCCCAGGCGGTCGGTGAGGTGTTCTCTGACATGCGCACGTTCATCCCGCTGATCACGAACAGGCTGATCGATTTCGCGCGCATCCGCATGGGGGCAATCGGGGGACTCACGCCGACGGTGAAGCTCGCCGTACTGTGCGAACTCATGGGGGTCCGCACAGCGATCCACGGGCCCGGCGACATCTCGCCGATCGGGCACGCGGCCGCCCTCGCCGTAGACGTCTCCTCGCGCGCTTTCGGCATCCAGGAGTCGACAAAATATTCGGATGCCGTTCGTGACGTTTTCCCGGGCGCACCCGTCATCAAGAATGGTGCGTACGAAATCTCGGAGGCAGTCGGTCTGGGCGTCGGCTTCGACGAACACGAGGCGCGCAAGTACGAGATCGCGGCGCCCCTGACGTACGACTCGTGGGCGCTTCTGCGCCACCGCGACGGATCCGTCGCCCGACCATAGCGACGGAGCTACCATGCGATTACTCGTAACCGGCGGAGCCGGACTCATCGGGCGCGCGGCCGTCGCGCACCTGCTGGAGAGCGGGCACGACGTCGTGTCGATTCTGCGGAGCCCGTCACAGCTGTCGCCGGAGAACGCCCCGGGACTCCGGGAGGTCGTCGGGGATGCCGGAGACGTTGAGCTTCTGGAGACGCTGATGGGCGGAGTCGACTCCGTCCTGCACCTGGCGGCGGTGCCGCACCCGGGCGGCCGCACTGCCCGCGAGCTCCTGATTGCGAACTCCCTGATGACCATCGCGGTGCTGGAAGCGGCCGGGTCCGCTGGGGTCCGCTCCGCGGTTGTCGCGTCGAGCATCTCCATTCTCGGGATGGCGTGGTCGGCGGAGCTCATGAGCCCGCTCGAAGTGCCCATCACCGAGGAGCACTCCCTTCGACCGACCGAGGGGTATTCACTCAGCAAGGAAACCGACGAAGCAATCGCTCGGATGGCCTCGCGTCGGTGGAATATGTCGATAGCGTCGCTGAGGTTTCCGTTTACGCAAACCATGGAGATCATCGAGGCGACCAAGCTCGCGGCCGAGACGAAGCCCGATCAGGCCGCTCAGTCGGCGAAAGAACTGTGGGCGTACCTAGACCTGCGTGACGCGGCCAGGGCGTGCGAGCTGGCGCTGCGCGCGGTAAACGCCGCGCCCGTGCGGGGATGGACGGCGATGAACATCGTTGCGCCGGACCTGCTTCTCGATCCGCCGCTGAGCCAGCTGTTGGGGGAGTGGCACCCCGAGTTTTCCAACGACGTACCTGTCCACCAGGAGCGCGAGCCGTATTCAACACGGCGCGCGACCGAGGAGATAGGTTTTACGGCAAGGCACTTCGTGCACCACCCCGCGACCGCGCCGGACTCTTCCGTGGGGACCACTGAAAGGGACGGATCTCATGGCTGATGATGCAACAGGCTCGGTGAAATCCGCGGACCGCGCACTGAGCATCCTCGAACACCTGGCGGCCACTGCCGAGCCGCAGTCGCTGGCCGACATCGCGAAGTCCCTCAGCATCCCGAAGAGCAGCCTTCACGGACTCCTACGCACCATGCAGACTCGGGGTTGGGTTCAACCTGATGAGAGCGGGATGCGCTATTGGATCGGCCCGCACGCGCTCACCGTCGGGGCGTCGTATCTCGCACGGGACGGCTTCGTCGCTGCGACTGCGAAGATGCTCGACACGATGTCGCTCGAACTGGGAGAGACCGTCCACCTCGGATCGCTCGACGGCCCCGACATCGTCTATCTGGCGAAGCGTGACGCCCGCCACTCCCTGAGGCTCGTCTCCGGCGTTGGCGTGAGGCTTCCCGCCTACGCGACGGCACTCGGGAAGGTGCTCCTCGCCGAACTCGCGCCGGAGGCCGTCGGCAGTCACCTGCTTCTGCCACTCAAGAAGCTGACTCCGCACACGATAGTGGACACCGAGGCCTTCGCGGCCGACCTGCAGGCAACGCGATCCCGCGGCTACGCGATCGACGAGCAGGAAAGCACCGAGGGCGTGCGGTGCTTCGCGGCGGCTCTCGGCACGACCGGGCCACGCACCCATGCGATCAGCTGCTCGGTGCCGCTCGCGCGTCTGGATGCCGAGTTCCAGAAGCACGTCGTGTCGACGCTCCTGAGTGCGGTGGCGTCGTACGAGGACCGGGATGCCGCGCTCGTCGCGGTGTAATCGTTCACACTGCTGAATCAATAATCAGCGGGTTGACTCCGACGCCTCGGGCTGTATAGCATTCATGAGGGAATAGTACCGTTCCCCTACATGAACGAGGTTGCAATGAAGCGATCACTTAAAGCCGTGGCAGCCATCACCGTGCTTGCCACCATCTCCGCACTCGCGGCGTGCAGCACCGGTGGAGGCGCCTCTTCCGAGGAAACCCTCACCGTCTGGACATTCAAGCAGTCAGAGGTCGAAGCCCTCGAAGCTGTTGGCGAGGCGTGGGGCGCCGAAAACGACATGAAGGTGAAGGTCAGCGTCTACACCCCGGACGATGCCTACGCCACGAAGATTCAGAGCGCTGCGAAAGCCGGCACTCTTCCCGACGTGCTCTCGGTCCACAGCCAGGGCGAGGACTGGAAGCTCGCGCAAGCGGGAATCATCAAGGACCTCAGTGAGAACTTCGATGAAGACTGGCAGACCCAGTTCCTGCCGGGCATCGTCGAGGCCGCAGCCCTCACGCAGACCCAGATCGACAACTCGGGCGACGATCCCACCACGACGCTCAAGGATCTCAAGGCCGGCAACTTCTACTCGATTCCCTTCCTCGCCGGCACCCCGGGCGTCGTTTTCGCTCGCAAGTCCCTGCTCGAAGCGGCGGGCGTTGACTCGTCCACGCCTCCGAAGACCTGGGAAGAGTGGGTTGAGTCGATGACCGCCACGGTCGAGAAGGACGCCGCAACGGGCGGACTCGTGACCGGGCTTTCCGTGCCCGAGACCGGCCTCTTCTGGCTGTACCGCCCGATGGCATACGCCTACCTCGGCAAGGACGCGTTCTACGGGCGCGACTCGGTCGACCAGACCCCCGCGTGGGACTCGGCCGAGAGCGTTGAGACGCTGAAGCTGTACGACCAGCTCTCACCGCTGTGGGCGCCAGGTGTGCTCTCGCTCGGCATCGACCAGGCAGACCAGGCGTTCGCTGACGGTTCAGCAGCGTGGGATGTCGGTGGAACCTTCACCCTGTCGTCGCTGACGACCTTCGGTGTCGACGCCAGTGACATTTCGGTCTTCCCGGTTCCGCCGTCGGCAGAGGGCGAGATCAAGTCGATCGCCTACCCGGCCAGCCCGCTGATCAGCGGCGCTGTCACCAACACGAGCAAGCACCAGGACGAGGCGATCAGCTTCCTGAAGTACCTGACCAGCGTCGAAGGTGCCGCGCTCTTCGCATCGACCGCGCTCGACCTGCCCGCCACGGCGATCCCAGAGTCGGAGCTTTCCGACCCGCTGCTCAAGCAGCTGGTCTCCGTTATCGCGACGACGACGGGTGACGAGTCCTTCGCACCGAACGACTTCTCGGCGCAGCCCGCTGGAACGGTTCTTCATGACGCTTCGGTGCTCCTGACGAACCTGCCAGCGAAGACGGATGACCCGGATGGCCTCGGAACCGCAATGACCGAGCTCTACACGGCTGCTTGGGCCGCGATCAAGTAATGTCCGGTTCCCGCGCACTCGTTACCAGCGCTGGAACACCGGCACCCAGGCGGCGGGCTTCGTCCCGCCGCCTGGGTGGCCGCTTCACCGGCCTTCTCTTCGTCGCACCGGCCGCCGCTCTCTTCGCCGTCTTCGGGGTTTACACCATCGTCTACGGCTTCTCGTTGAGCTTCGCTCGGTGGAATGGCTTCTCGCCGAACTGGACCTGGACCGGCATCCAGAACTATCTGGATCTGCTCGGCGCCAATCCTCCGCTCGCCACCTCGGTGCGCGTCGCCAGCCAGAACACGCTCGTGGTCATGGTTGTGCTGCCCATCGCGGTGTCGGCAATCGGCCTCGTCCTCGCCGTTCTGCTGAACTCGATTCGTCGTTTCCGGGCGCTACTGAGAACCGTGTACTTCCTGCCCTATGTCACCACCGGGATCGCCGTTTTCTACGCCTGGCGTTTCGTCTACGAGCCCAACGGGTCTCTCAACGCGATCCTGTCGGGCCTTGGGCTGACCTCCCTCGTTCAGAGGGACGGCTTTCTCGGCAACCCGTTCACGTCGCTCGCGGCGGTTCTGTTCGTCCTCATTTGGGCGAACGTGCCGATTGCCATGCTGCTTTATCTGACAGGACTGCAGACAATTCCTGAATCGGTGGTCGAGGCGGCTCGCGTTGACGGCGCATCCACCTTTCGCACTCTGCGGTCGGTGATTCTGCCCCTGCTCAATCCGATAACGGCGCTCGTGATCATCATCCAGCTGAGAGAAGCGCTGCAGAACTTTCAGGTCTTCCTGCTGATGACAAACGGCGGACCCGTCGACAGCACGCAGGTGCTGAGCCTGCGCACCTACCAATTGGCCTTCGATCAGGCGAGCGACCTGGGCTACGCGAGCGCGCTCGGATGGATGCTCGCGGCTGTCGCGATCGTCCTCGCCGTCATCAACCTCAGAATCCTCAGGAGCAGGCAGTGACCACGATAAAGACCAGACGGGCGAGGCCCCGGAAGCGCTTCGCCAGTCGAGTCGCCGCCGTTCTGGCCATTGCCGCCTTCGCGCTGTACGCGGTGCTCTCGGTTTACCCGTTTCTCACGATGGTGTCGGGCTCTCTCAAGACGAACACCGAGGTGCTCACCAACCCGTGGCCGATTCCCATCAATCCCACGTTCGACACTCTTGTTGACACGTGGAATGCGCTCGACTTTCCGACCCTCCTGGTCAACAGCCTGATCATTGCGGGCCTGTCGTGCCTGCTGATCCTCATCATTTTTCCGCTCGCGGGGTATGCATTCGCGGTGCTCGACTTCCCGTTCAAGCGCGTGCTGTTCGCGATCTTCGTCGGGGCCCTGTTCGTGCCCGGCGTGACGGTGCTGTTGCCCATCGTCATCCTGGACCAGCAGCTCGGACTTCTCGGAACCCCCTGGGCGGTCGTGCTGCCGATAGTCAACGGCGCGGCGCCGATCGCGATCATCCTGCTGCGTGCCTACTTTTCGAGCATCCCCTACGAACTGCATGAGGCCGCGGTCCTCGACGGATGCTCGCCGTTCGGTATCTACTGGCGGGTCTATTTCCCGCTATCCCGCTCGGCGCTCATTACCGTAACCGTGCTGAACTTCGTCGCGGCCTGGATCGAGTATGTGCTTCCCGCCCTCACCAACGACGACCCGTCGCGGTATCCACTGCCGGTCGGATTGCAGGCCCTGCTCTCCTCGAACGTTGTGCAGTGGAACCAGGTGATGGCGGCATCCCTGCTCATTGTCGTGCCGATCATCGTGCTCTTTGTGGTGCTGCAGCGGTACTTCATCAACGGGCTTCAGGGATCAGTCAAGGGATGAGAGAGGTCAGCCAGATGGCGTCGAATGGATCAGCGGATGAGGTCGTCCTGTCCAATGGGAGCATCACCGCGTGCCTCGATCCGGGTCGTGGCGCCGACATCCTCGAGCTCACCCACGCGGCCAGCGGCATCGACGTTTTCTTCTCGACCCCGTGGCGCGAGCGCGCCGATTCGATACGCGCGGGCGCCGTGGCACCCGTGGGCACCGACTCGACCTCCATCTGGATGGAGCAGTACCGGGGTGGCTGGCAAATCATCTGCCCGAACCCGGGTGCCCCTCGGGTCATCGGTGGCGCCGAGGTCGGATTCCACGGCGAGACGTCTACGGCACCGTGGCGGGTTACCTCGCGCTCGTCCGCTAACGTCGCGCTCGAGTCGGAGCTGTTCACCATACCCCTCCGAGTGAGGCGCAGCGTTGCGCTCGACGGCGCCAGGATTACGGTCTCTGACGAGCTGCAGAATCTGAGCAACCAGCGGCTGGAGTTCGACTACTGCAGCCACCCTGCCTTTGGCGGGCCGATCCTGGAGGGGGACGTGCGGCTGACGACCGGCGCCGGCAGATTCCACCCCGACCCGGAAACCTTCGGTGCCGCGGGCCCTTCGGGGACACCGTGGCCGACTGGTGACTTCGGCGACCGGGACCCGGTTGACCTGAGCGTTCTCGGTCGGGATGCCACGAACCCGCTGGTGTTCGGATGGTTGAGCGACTTCGCTGATCGATGGGTGCAACTCTCGAACCACGATCTGGGCATCGCGGCGCGGGTCACGTGGGACGCCGCGGAGCTCCCCTTCACGTGGCTGTGGGAAGAACTCAACTCGACCCCGACCTTCCCCTGGTTCGGACGTGCCCGCACCATCGCGATCGAGCCGTCGAGCACACCGACGAGCGGGCCGCAACGCACGCCGGGGATCGTTCTCGACGCCCAACAGGCGATCTCGCTCTCCACCTCCATCGAAATCCTCGACGAAAGCGGAACGCGATGAGTGAGCACGCGGGGCGCGTCGCGCTCGTCACCGGCGGGTCCAGCGGCATTGGTAGGGGCGTCGCGCTCGAGCTTGCGGAGCAAGGGGCGTCCGTTGTCGTTCACGGCCTCGTCCACGATCAGGCCGAATCTGTGGCCGACGAGATTCGGCGGTTCGGGCGCAGGGCTGTCGCAACGGCCGGCCCCATCGGGCTGGCGCAGACCTCTGAACGGGCGGTTCAACTGGCCCTCGATGAGTTTGGCGGTCTCGACACCCTCGTGACGTCCGCGGGCATCCAGTGGTACGGCGACGTCGTGGAGACGAGCGCGGAAGGATGGGCGGAGGTCTTCGACACCAACGTGACAGGCGTTTTTCTCGCCGCCCACTATGCCCTTCCGTTCATCCGGATGAGCGCCGCCGGAAGCGTGGTCATCGTCTCCTCCGTGCAGGCAACGGCGAGCCAGGCCGGTGTGCCGGCTTACGCGGCGAGCAAGGGAGCACTTCTCGCCCTCGCCCGTGCAATGGCAGTGGACGAGGGACCGCACGGGGTGCGAGTGAACAGCGTCAGTCCGGGCTCCGTTGACACGCCAATGCTGCGGGCGGCCGCAGCCCGTTTCACCGAGGATCCCGACGCCATCGAGAAACTTGTGCGTAACTGGGGCACCGCCCACCCGCTCGGGCGAGTGGCCACGCCGGCAGAGGTTGGCGCGGTCGTCTCATTCCTTGCCAGTCCGAGGGCGAGCTTCGTCAGTGGCGACGACGTCCGCGTCGACGGCGGGTTGTTGTCACGGTTGGCCGCGGCCCTTCCCGAGCCGGATGCGGGTTCACGATGATGACCCTGACCGAACTGCTTTCGCCGCGGCCGAGTGCGCTCTGGCGCCTCGTGAAACAGTGCGGGGTCGACTCCGTCGTCACGCTGCTCGACGGGGGAGAGCAAGACCAGCGGATGTTCCAGTCCGTTGGAGCTGGCGACCCGCTCCGACCGGTCTCCCGCGGGGATTCCGCGCCCTGGAGCGAAGCATCGATTCACAGGTATCTGGAGCTGTACGCGGAGCACGAGCTCACTGTGGTCGCGGTCGAAGACACACCTCCGCTCGACCTGGTTCGCCTGGGCCTGCCCGGTCGCGACGAGCAGCTCGATCACCTCGCCGCCCAGATCGAGGCCATGGGACGACTCGGAGTGAGCACCCTCTGTTACAACTGGATGGCGCTCTCCAGCTGGGCACGAACGAGCACGACGGTGCGCTCCCGCGGCCGCGCCCTCGTCACCGGTTTCCGGCGGGCCGAGGAGTCGTCGTTGCCGGCGATCGATGGGGCAGCGGATGCGCGCGCGGAGTATATGTGGAGTGCGTTCGCCTATTTCCTCGCGGAGATCGTCCCGGTGGCGGAAAGTGCGGGCGTGCGGCTCGCGCTGCATCCTGACGACCCACCGCTGCCCGTGGTTCGTGGCGTGCCCAGGATAATGAGTTCTGTTGACTCCTTCCGCCGCGTGCTCGACCTCTCTCCCAGCCCGGCGAACGCCATCACCCTGTGCCAAGGCAACTTCGCACTGATGACCGACGACCTGCCCTCCCTGATCTCCGAATTCGGAGCGCGCGGCGCCATCGCCTTCGTTCATTTGCGGGATGTCGCGGGGACCGCCGACGACTTTGTGGAAACGTTCCACGACGACGGCCCCACCGATCTAGCCGCGTGCCTGAGCGCGTACGAGTCTGCCGGATTCGATGGCCCCGTTCGCCCAGACCATGTTCCAACGATGTACGGCGAAGATAACGCCCAGCCCGGCTACGGAACGCTCGGCCGGCTCTTCGCGCTCGGTTATATCCGCGGCCTGCAGCATGCCATTTCCGGGAAGCCGTTGCTCCCCACCACCACGACCCAGTACAGCGAAGTGCCACGAGGAAGAGACGACTGAATGTACCTAATGCGAATAGGCGAGCGCGGCCACGAACGGCCGGTCGCTCGCCTCAACGACTCGGAGTACCTTGACCTGGCGGAGTTGGGGGACGTTGACGAGTCCTTCTTCGCGGATGGGATGGCGCGCGCCGCAGCACTTATGCAGGAGAAGATCGGGCGCCGCGACATCCGCCGCTTCGACGCGGAGCGCATCGGGGCGCCGATAACGCGACCGCACCAGATCATCTGCGTCGGGCTTAATTTCTCTGACCATGCGGCGGAGTCCGGAGCGTCCGTTCCGTCTGAGCCGATTATTTTCTCGAAGTCTCCCAACACCCTGATCGGTCCGAACGACGATGTGAGCATACCGAAGAACTCGAGCAAGACCGATTGGGAGGTCGAGCTCGGAATCGTGATCGGCAAGCGCACCCGCTACCTCTCGTCAGAGGCTGAGGCCGAGGCGCACATCGCGGGGTATGTCATCTCGAACGATGTGAGCGAGAGGGAATTCCAGCTGGAGCGCGAAGGCCAGTGGATGAAGGGCAAGTCGGCTGAGACGTTCAACCCCTGCGGCCCCTGGCTGGTCACCGCTGACGAGATTACGGATCCGCTCGCGCTGGGCATGTGGCTCGACGTTAACGGCGATCGTCGCCAGACCGGGTCGACCGGAACGATGGTGTTCTCGCCGCACTACATCGTTCACTACCTGAGTCAGTTCATGGTGCTCGAACCGGGCGATCTCATCAACACAGGCACGCCGCCCGGAGTCGGCCTCGGGATGACGCCGCCGACTTACCTGCGACCGGGCGACGTCATGACGCTCGGCATCGACGGGCTCGGAACGCAGAAGCAACACGTGGTGAGCTTCGACAGGGAAGATGGGGTGAAGAAGTGACTGGCTTCGAAGGTATTGTCGCAATCGTCACGGGCGGATCGAGCGGGATCGGTGCTGCCACGGCAGTCATGCTCCACGAGGCCGGCGCACGAGTGGCCGTTTTGGATCGCATGGTGGGCGCCGATCCGAGGCTTAGCTACAAGGTCTGCGACTTGGTCGACCGGGACTCCGTCGACCGCGCGGTCGCCGAGGTGGCAGAGGAGCTCGGCGGAATCGACGTGCTCATCAACAATGCCGGCATCGGTGCGGTCGGAGACATCGCGGCCAACTCCGACGACGAGTGGCGGAACGTGTTCGACGTCAACGTGTTGGGGATCGCGCGCGTTACTCGCGCTGCGCTCCCCTTTCTGAAGCGATCGTCCCGCGCGGCGATCGTCAATACGTCGTCGGTCGTCGCGAAAATCGGGGTACCCCAGCGCGCCCTCTACTCGGCGACGAAGGGTGCGGTCCTCTCGCTCACCCTCGCGATGGCGGC
>Ga0105047_10015264_pt1 | contig 12111 bp, 13 predicted proteins | sample MAT04_FD_78384 | JGI IMG/M metagenome (GOLD analysis project Ga0105047, IMG submission 78384) | Freshwater microbial communities from Lake Fryxell liftoff mats and glacier meltwater in Antarctica - MAT-04 (megahit assembly) | ecosystem: Environmental > Aquatic > Freshwater > Ice > Liftoff... | reverse complement strand
GCCCGAAGGGTTCGACGTCGTGACCTCCTCGCTATTTCTACATCACCTCGACGAGGCTCAGGCGATCGCCGTCCTTGGCCACATGCGAGACGCGGCGACCTTGAGTGTGCTAGTGAACGATCTGTCCCGATCAAAACCCGGGTATTTGCTCGCCTGGCTGGGCTGTCGAGTGCTGTCGCGGTCGTGGGTCGTTCACACCGATGGGCCGCTTTCGGTGCGTGCGGCATTCACACCCGCGGAAGCCATTGCACTCGCGAAGCGGGCCGGGCTCGATCCGGTGACCGTGACGAATCACTGGCCTTTCCGGTTCCTGTTGCGGTGGGACCGACCATGATGACTCAATCCTGGGATGTCGTCGTCGTCGGCGCGGGTCCGGCAGGATCGCTCGCCGCGCGCGAACTGGCCCGGCTCGGGCGTTCGGTGTTGCTGGTGGATCGCGCGACATTCCCACGCGGGAAAGTCTGCGGTTGTTGCCTGAACGGTTCGGCTCTCGAAACACTGGCAGCCGTCGGACTGGGCGATTTGCCCAAACGACTTGGGGCGGTGCCCTTGAACGGAGTCACCCTGGCAGCGGGTGGTCGCCGAGCTTCCGTTCGCTTGCCGAGCGGAGTCGCACTCTCGCGGGAAGCCTTCGATGCCGCGTTGATTGACGAAGCGAAAATCGCCGGTGCGATCTTTCAACCCGGGACCACAGTGCGACGGACTTCGGGCATCGAACTCGAACTGACCTCGGCATCGGAAACCCTCCTCATTCAACCGGGGGTCGTGATCGCTGCGGATGGATTGAACGGGCAACTCACGGCGATGTCCGGCGAGCGGTCCACGGTGGCCCCGCACTCCCGCATCGGAGCGGGCGTTGTCATCGATCATGCTCCCAAGGACTACTCCGCCGGGCGGATTTTCATGGCCGTGGGACGCGGTGGATACGTGGGCCTCGTTCACCTCGAAGACGGCCGACTGGATGTGGCCGCGGCGTTCGACCCGGAGTTCGTTCGCACGTCCGGCGGGCTCGGCTCCGCGGCTTCGACCGTGCTCGCAGAAGCCGGTTTCCCGGCGATTGCGAACCTGGCCGAATCGCCCTGGCGGGGCACGCCACCGTTAACGCGGCAAGCGCGCCAGGTTGCTGGGGAACGCTGGTTCGCCATTGGCGACGCGGCGGGTTACGTCGAACCGTTCACCGGGGAAGGCATGGCCTGGGCCGTAGCCTCGGCGGTTGCGGTCGCCCCGCTGGCATCCCAAGCCTGGAGCCCCGCCGTGATTGGCGAATGGGAAGCGACGCATCGCCGGCTTGTGAAATCTCGGCAAACGGTCTGTCGAATTGTTGCGAAAGTGTTGCGCTCTCCCCGGCTTTCGCGGTTCGCCGTTCGGGTCCTTGCGGTCGCACCCGGACTGTCGCGGCCGGTCGTCGCGGGGCTCAATCGTTCACGCATCGGGGGACGTCTCGTATGAGTTTCCACCTGTTCGGACTTGGCACCGCACTCCCCGCAGCACGGGTCACGCAGGACGAAGGTCTTGCGGTGGCTCGCGCGCTGGGTGGCGCAGAGTTACTCGATGCCCCGTGGTTGCCGAGCGTGTACGCCCACTGCGGTGTATTGACGCGGCATCAAGTCGTCGGTCGGCCACTCATCGACGATCTGCTCAATGGCACGCAACTCTCCGGCTCGGTCTTCCTCCCCGACGGAACCGAAGGGCCGACCACCGCGGAGCGGATGGCTCTCTACGCCGAGACCGCGCCGCCCCTCGCGGTCAACGCCTCTGCAATCGCCCTCCAAGAATCGGGGTTCGCGCCAGACTCCATCACACACCTCGTCAGTGTGTCGTGTACCGGATTCGTTTCCCCCGGCGTCGATCTGGCGGTGATTCGTGCTCTCGGGCTTCGCCCCACCATTGAACGCACGCACGTCGGCTTCATGGGGTGCCACGGCGCGCTGAACGGCTTACGAGTGGCCAACGCCTACTGCAAGGCGGACCCGAAGGCGCGGGTGCTCCTCTGTGCCGTCGAACTCTGCAGCATTCACTACCACTACGGCTGGCAGCCCGATAAAGTCGTGGCGAACGCCCTGTTTGCCGATGGGGCCGCGGCCCTCGTCGGTTCGGCCAAGCCGATTCCATCGGGCTGGCACGTCGCGGCCACGGGGTCGTGCTTGATCCCCGATTCGGCCAAGATGATGGGCTGGACGATTGGCAATTTCGGATTCGAAATGACACTCTCGCGAAAGATTCCCGACTTGATCGCCGCGAACCTTCGCCCCTGGCTGACCGAGTGGCTGGGGCAACAGGGTTTAAGCATGGAAACCGTCGGCTCGTGGGCAGTTCACCCCGGCGGGCCAAAAATTCTCACCGCGGTTGAAGAAGGGCTGGACCTCCCGCGCGATGCGTTGGCCACGAGCCGGGCCGTGTATGCCGAGTGTGGGAATATGTCGTCGCCGACGGTGTTGTTCATTTTGGATCGGATGCGTATGGCGAACGCCTCACGGCCGTGCGTGATGCTGGGGTTCGGGCCTGGGTTGGTAGCGGAAGCGGTGTTGTGGCGTTAACGCGAACCACGCACTTGAATCTCTTGCTCTTTCGTCAATGGTGCCCCGCCGAGCGCCTCGGCTTCGAGTTTCAGCCGGACACCGGTTTGCCCTTCCTTGACCCCGCGAACGGTGATCGTGTACGTTTCATCCGCACCGGGTTTGACGGTGATGGGCGCAAAGACGAGTTCATTCGCCGCGGTCTGCGCTTGCGGTGTCGTTTCCACACTGATGAGTTCCGGCGGCAATTCCACGCGCAATCGGACTCCCGTCGCCGGTTCACTGCCGCGGTTGCGGATTCGCACGGTGAGCAGCGCCTGCGAGCCCGTTTGAATCTGCACGCGATCGACCTTCACGTCGCCCCACTGCAACACGGCGGTGCCCTGGAACACCGTCACGCACTCGGCCGTTTGTTCGAGCCCCTTGCCCGCCTCGGCCGCGGCGCGAATCGTTCTTCGGCCCGTCGTTTCCGCACTGAGTTTGAACCGCACTTCGTACGCTTCTCCCGGCTTGAGCGGGCCGCCGTCTTTATCCGGGATTGTCCAAACGAGCGAATCGCGGAAGCGCTGACCGTTCGCGGTCATGCGAGTCACTTTGCAATCCTTCGGAATCGCCGCCGTGACGCGGATGCTGGCGAGCGGCAGAGTCCCCGTGTTCTTCACCGTGATGGTGTAGGAGGCGGATTCGCCGCCCCCGATGGTCGGCGACCCTTGCAGGTCCACGGTCATGGCCGCGGTGTGCACCTTGGTCGTGCTCTCGGCCCGTTCGCCCTCGGGGGTGTCCTTGCTGCGCACCATTGTCGAAGCGAGTAGTTCCCCGGCTTGCTTGCCCGTCAGTCGGTACTCAATCACGCGCCGTTGCCCGGGCGCCAGGGTGCCGAGTTTCCAAAGCCGCTGCTGCGGGTTCGCGGTCTTTTCCGATTCTGGATCCGCAGAAAACTCGAACCCCTTGGTTACGTCTTCGACCAGTTCGACATCGTTGATGGGCACCCGGCCCGTGTTCACCACTTCGACGCGCACCGGGATCGGATCGCCCGTGGTGGCCTGCTTGGGCGTTTGCATCGTGACTTGCAATTTCGGTTTGTCGATCCTCGTCACCACGGCCTGGCCATGTTCGAAACTGACGAACGCTTGATTGCGAATCTCTTTGATGTCCCCCGTCGGCCGGAACACGAGTTCGATCTCGCGTTTCTCGCCGTGCGGCAAGGAGCCGATATTCCAGATCAATTCTTTGGGAACCTGTTGCCCGGGAAGCAGGTCCGCCTTGTCCGGTTTCGGATCGGCTTTCACAACCTGGGCGATGCCCGCAGGAATCGGATTCCGCAGAACGACGCGGTAGGCATCTGCCATCGACGTGTTTGAGACGATCAACTTGTACGTAATGTCTTTGCCCGGGGCCATGTGTGAAGGCACTCGCACCTGCACCCGCACCACCGGCGATGGCGGATCGGCCACCAAAGCCGCTTGCGGCTTCGTGCCCACGTCCCCCGGCTGCACGAATTGGGCGGGTATCACGGCCGGGTCTTCGCGCGGCGGTTCTGGCTCCTGACCGATGACCGAGGTCATCGCGAGGATCAACCACCAGCAGCTGCAAAGCAAACAACGAACGCCCATGGCCGGACCCTTCCCGTGTGACAGGCGGTGGGGAATACCCTTCCGGGCAAGCCAGGTAAAGTGCATTCTTCCGGGGGTTATCGCAGGTTCGCGGAATTCTTGTTCGGTCCTCGTCCCCGTCGGCACTTATTTAAGGTCCGGTTGTGACGGGGACATCCGCCCACGGTTCCGCTGCGAACAGTTGCACCAACGATGCTATCGTTGTAAGCTGACGCATATTACGTCGCCCGCACGCGAACGTGAACGAACGACGTCCGGTCGGGTGGGGTTACTTTTGTAACCGCTCCGTTCCGGTATCGAAATTATCGGCCATCCGGTCTATAGCAGTCAGTCCCCCCCAGGCGAATCGCCCGGGGTTCGGCGAAAAAGAGAGGGCCTCATGGCGCTGGCACTGAATATCGGTAAGTGCAGCCTGCTTGGAAACTACCGCGAAAACAACGAAGACTCGATCGAGGTCAAGCAGTTCCCCGACCTGATCGTGAGCATCGTCGCGGACGGGATGGGCGGCCAGGCGGCCGGAGAAATCGCCAGCAAGCGAGCCATCGAAATTATTCCGCGCGAGCTCCGCAAAAACCTGACGGCCAATCTGCACACCGAAGCCGTGAAGGCCGTGATTCGCCGGGCCATCGTTCAAGCCAATGAAGAAATCATGGCGATGGGCGCGCTCGACAAAGACATGAAGAACATGGGCACCACGGTCGTCATGACCGTGTGGCGCAAGGGCCAGGAAATGTTCGTCGCCGGCGTCGGGGACAGCCGGGTTTATCTGTTACGCACGGGAAAGATCTCGCAGCTCACGGTCGATCACTCCTTGGCCCAGGCCCTGGTGGAAGCCAAAACCATCTCTGCCGCGGAGGCGAAAGAACACCGCTTCAAGAACGTCCTCTGGAAATACCTCGGCAGCAAAGAAGTCGGCGAAGGCCCGGATGTCTCCGTGATTCAGGTTGCCCCGGGCGACCGATTCTTGCTCTGCAGCGACGGCCTCACCGGCGTCGTCCAAGATGACCCCCTTGGAGAGTTCATCGAGAAACAGACCGATATGCAAACCTGCGCCGAAGCCCTCGGTCAGCTCGCGCTCGATTCCGGTTCCCGCGACAATGTTTCGAGCATCATGATCGAAGTGATCGACAGCCACTAGCCATCAGCCGCTTGCGGCTTCGCGAAGCAAGTGGCAGCCTTCCGCGAAGCCGCAAGCGGCCATGCGAATCGTTCCCGTCATCGACGTAAAAAACGGCGTTGTCGTCCGTGCCATCGGTGGCCGACGCAACGAGTATCGACCGCTCATCACACCATTAACCACCGACATTTCCCCCCTCGCGGTCGCCAGGGCGATGTCCCGAGCTGTCGGTTCAAACACCATCTACTTCGCCGATCTCGACTCGATTACTTCGGAACGAGACAACCTCGAACACCTGTTGACCCTCAGCGAGGCTGGCTTCGAAGTCTGGGCCGATACCGGCATCTTCACCATGAGTCAACTCCGCCATTTTCAACCGGGTGACGCGGTCATTCCCGTCATCGGCTCGGAAACGCTTCGCCACTTAACGACGCTCCAGCATGCGGTCGACGAGTTCGGACCCCGGGGCGTCATGGTCTCCGTGGACCTTCAAAATGGTGGGCTACTCGGGCGGTGGGATTCCTGGGGGTTTCAACGATGTCCCGATGCAATCGAGTTTGTGTACGCCGCGTATCACCGCGGGGTCCGGCGTTTCATCGTGCTCGATCTGATTTCAGTTGGCGAAGGTCGTGGAGTGCCGACACGAGAACTCTGTCGGGAATTGAAAGTCCGTTACCCGGATATTGAACTCGTCACCGGCGGCGGAATCAGAAATCGAGACGACGCGGAAAACCTGAGCCGCGATGGCGTCGATGCGGTGCTGGTTTCAACAGCCATTCACGAGATGTAGGGCACCTGACACAATTAAACCTACCAACGTATCCAGCGGGTGCCATGCCCACGGCTTTGCGTGGGCATGTGTCCGCCGCCATGCCCACGCAAAGCCGTGGGCATGGCACCCAACGTTAATTGGTAAATAATAATCCACCCAATGCCTAGGACAAACCTCCCGGCCTGTCATTCATCAAGACAGGCCGGGAGGCCTGGGGCCTACTCGACCCCTTTCAACGCATCTTCATACACCCCGATGATGGCCATGAGGATGCGAGCGATCACAAGTATAATCATCAGTCCGATCATGAGGTAGACTGCCCCCCCGGCGAGCATGGTCAAAATTTTCAACTTCCGCGACGCTTCTTCGCGGTAGAACTTCGACTGCTTGTGCATCACCTCGGCAAGTTGGCCACTCGTTTCACCAACCTGGACGGAATCGAGAAACTCGGCCGTGAACAGGTTCGGCCCACAGTCGGTGAGGATCTCCGTAATTTCTTCGCCGCCGCGGGCACGTTTCGAAGCGTCCTCGGCGTGCTTTGCGTAACTGCTGTTGGCCGTCGCCCGGAAACTGTAAAGCAGGGCTTTATCGGCCCGCAAGCCCGCTTCGGCGGTCATTTGCAACGCCAGCGAAAAGCGTTGCAGCGCAAACGCCCGGAAACAGCCCGCGAGCCCGGGAATCGAAAGCGAGATCGCTTCGAACTTGCCGCGAATGCCATCGTGGTCGCGGATATACATGAACCCACCGACGACGAAGATGGTAAAGACAGTCATCACAAGGAGGAAAATCCCCGCGCACTTCGGCCCGAGCAGACCAAGGCCGGTCGGGTCGAGAAGACTGCCAATGAGCCCGAGGACTGCGATCAGAATCGCGATGATCACGATCGCCATGAAATACGACATGGCCGGCCAGATGAGCGCTCGCAGGAAATCCTTGCGCGATTGCTGAACGGTTTCGAAATAGCGTTCGAGTTCCTCGAACGTCTCGGTCAATCGCCCCGTCTGTTCGCCGACGGCGATGAGTTCCACGAACAAAAGCGGAAACCGCGAGCGAAATGGCCGGATCGCTTCTTCGAGCGATGCCCCTTGTGCGAGGCGGTCCGCGATGGTGTTGGCCAGCGGTCGCACGGAGGTCGGACCGGATTTGCCCTGTTGGCGGAAGCACTTCACCGGCGAGATGCCGACGTCGATTCCATGCTTGAGCGCCCGGCACCATTGAACGAGGGCGGGGATGGGAACCCGCGACGAAAAAATCATGCTCAACCCCGGTTCGCGATCAAAGGTAGGTCCGGCGAGCCGAGCCGGACCCGCTTTACACCCCAGGGACTATCGCGGACGTCAGCGGCTCGTGCAGCCAGTGCCGCTCGGCTCGCGGCACCTACTCTGAAACCCTTACCCTAGATTATGTTAATGGAATCGATCCCAAAATACGATGCGCGATATCTCGCCGGAATTGCGACGTTCAACACCGGCAACTATTTCGAAGCCCACGAAATCTGGGAAGATCTCTGGAAGAATTGCCCCGCGGAGGAACGGCTCTTCATTCAGTCCTTGATCCAGGCCGCGGTTGCTCTCTACCATTGGAGCAGGAAGAATCCGACGGGTGCAATGAAGCAATTGACCCGCGGCCGGGATAAAATGCAACGCTATCGGCCAGTCCACGCCGGCTTGAACGTCGACGAGTTCTGGAACGCCGTGGAATTGTGTTTGAGCAATGGTGCCGCGAAACCAAGCATCGAGTTGTTGAATTAACTTTAAATAGCCCGCCGTTTACGGCGGGTGCTCTGCTGAAACCCCCGCCGTAAACGGCGGGCTCTATCACGGGTTCCATCATGCTCGACGACCAGGCGGCACTGACGGGGTTCGACGGAACGCTCCGTCTCTTCCCGCTGCCGAATCTGGTGCTGCTCCCACACGTTTTGCAAGGTTTGCACATCTTCGAACCCCGCTACCGCCAAATGATCGAGGATGCTCTGGCCAGCGACAGTCTGTTGACACTGGTCCTGCTCAAACCAGGCTGGGATGAGAACTACGACGACCGCCCCGAGATCGAATCCGCGGCGTGCCTTTGCCGGATTCTTCAACACGAACTCCTCCCCGATGGCCGGTACAACCTCCGCGTTCGCGGCCTCTCGCGGGTGCAAATCATCGAAGAGTTGCCGATCGACAAACTGTATCGCCTTGCCCGCGGGGAACTGGTGCCCGACGTGATCCCTGCGGAGCTCAGCCGTTTGAAGGAATTGCGTCGTCGCGTGGCCGAGGCGGTGTTGCCGCGGTTTGAATCGAACGGCCCGGCCCACCAGCACTTGCACGAGTTGTTCCTTGGCGAAACTCCGCTGGGGAACCTGGTCGACATGCTGGCTTATGCCTTGCCGATCCCGCTGGAATTGAAACAACAACTACTGGCCGACCCGCACGTGGATACCCGGGCCGAGGCTTTGGCTCGGGCGCTCCACGTCATCAAGCCCCCGGCCAACCGGCAGTTTCCGCCGGACTTCAGTTCCAACTGATTCTCTCCTTGTCACCTGGAGCCAGCGATGGAAAAGCGAACCGCCGCCGTCACGTTCAAGGGGGGCCCGGTCACCCTGGTCGGCCCCGAAGTCAAAGTCGGATCGAAAGCCCCGGACTTCAAAGCGCTCTCCGGCTTGAACTTCGTCGCTCTCGCCGACACCCCGGCGAAGGCGCGGATCTTCAGCGTCGTGCCCTCGCTGGATACACCGGTTTGCAGCACGCAAACGAAGAAATTCGACGAAGCCCTCACTGCTTTCGGCGACACGGTCGCCTCGTACACGGTCAGCCTCGACCTGCCATTCGCCCAAAAGCGGTTCTGCAGCGCCGAAGGCGTCAAGACCATGACAACGCTTTCGGACGTCCACAATCACTCCTTCGGCACCAGCTACGGCGTGTTGATCGAAGGCTTGCCGTTGCCGCTGTTGGCCCGCTCGGTGTTCGTCGTGGACAAATCGGGAACGGTGACTTACGTGGAGTACGTCAAGGAAGTGACCTCGGAACCGGACTACGCGGCCGCGACGGCGGCGCTGAAAGCGGTGGCGTAAGAAAGCGAAAGACTTCCGAAGTCCGGTTTCGACTTCGGAAGTCCAAAGCGCCTATGACTGACCGGACTTCCGAAGTCGAAACCGGACTTCGGAAGTCGGGCCAATTGGTGATTTGGCTACGATTTTTGATCTGGTCGCTTGAGAATCCGTTCCTCAAAAAGGGCGAATTCAATGTTCGCCTCATCTAATATGGCATCTCTATATTTTGCAGGCAGCTTGTCTTTAACTAATTCGTACCACTTCTCAAATGCATCTTTAACAAATTCGAAGTCACTCCTTCCAAATTTTACACTGAATGCTTTCGGAAATTGTTCTCCGATCAATCGCAAGCAAGTCAAAGCTGCAATCATCGATTGTTCAAGGTATGATTTTGTTGTTACTGTAGCGATTTCATCCGTCATTCTTTCTTGATCGTTGATACATAGATACTAATACCATTGAATGCAAAATCATTGCCATCTGCTTTAGGCCCCCAATATGCCACGTTGTCCTCTCTTTCAATGATAAAGAATCCTGGATATAATATATTACATGGTTTCCGGAGTTCGGCATCGACTTCTGAAGAGTATCAGCCGGCGTTCGAAAGAACTTCCGAAGTCGAAACCGGACTTCGGAAGTCGGTTCGTGTTATAATCCCGATGAAGGAGACTACTATGAGTCAGCAGACCACATTTGCAGACGCGCTGGATGCGGCGGAGCAACTGGACCCGGACGCCCAAATGGAGTTGATTGCCGTGTTAAATCGCCGGCTGACAGAGCGCGGTCGCGAACGGATCACCGCCACGGTCGAGCAAGCACGGCGTGAGTTCGCGGCCGGGCAGTCGAAACCAATGACAGCTGCCGAAATCGTGCGTGAGGCACTCTCGTGAGAAGGGTGCTGCTCCAGTCACCGGCCTTTGGGCGTGACTTGTAGAAATGGCTGAAGGCGCATTCTGAAATGGCGGATTCGATTGCCGAGACTTTGGAACAATTGTCCGCTGACGCCAGCCATGCTTCACTGCGTACGCACAAACTTCGCGGCCCATTGTCGGGATGCTGGGCCTGCAGTGCCGAGCACGATCTGCGGATTGTGTTCGAATTTGTGCACCACGAAGGATCTGAAGCAATTCATATCCTGGCGCTTGGCACTCACGACCAAGTTTACTGAGTAGTAGGGTGGGTCAAGCCGGCTTTGTGGCGCTGACCCACGAGAGCCGCAATCGCTGGTTGCCGATCCGGTGGGTTGGCGCCGCAAAGCCGGCTTGACCCACCCTACGAAGCGGCTGGCACCAGCTTCTGCTCCCGGCAAGTTCGTTCGTAAGTTTCTTGAAGTTCGACTGGCAGGCAAATCCCGCCGCGGAGCCAGAGCGGCATCGCGGGTAGTTTCTGGCCGATGGCGAGCGGTTCGTGCCACACATCGAGGCTCGGGGCGTCATCCCGTTCGACGACGCGGTAAGCCGAGGTCCAGAGCAGCGAGCCCGAGCCGACGATAGGAACTCCGAGCCGGCTTAGCAAATCGGTGTGCAAGTCGGCCATGCGTTCGGTTACCACATCGACAATCACGAGGCCGATTCCCGCCTGAATGTACGAGGCACACTTCGAAACCAGGGCGTCTCGATGGGCGGCCCGGTCCTTATTTGCCGGGCTGACTAACTCCACCGCCCCGGCGAGTTCCGGCCCGCCCGAACGGCTGAAGATGCCGATTTCGACGACCGTTTCGGAGAGTTCGATCGGCGAGTGGAAGTTCGGTTCCGGCGGCGTCCACCCCGGATTGAACGTGCTCGCGTGCTGGTCCTTGAACGCCGCGACGTCAATTTCGATGCCGTATTGAACGTTGGCTTCCGCGAAGAACCCCGCCGGTAGTAGCGCGTTCAGTTGCGACGAGATGTACGTGGCCCACGAATTGTGGAACGAGTGCCAGTGCCGCCACTCGCTCAACGGGGGTCGGAAGTGGTCTTGCAACACCATTGCATTCCTCGGATTGGGCTTCAGTATCATAACACGAGATGCTTTTGAGAGCACTATCACCACTGCTGGTCGGACTTCCGAAGCCGGCGCCCGTCTAGCCCTTACAATTCCTCTAACCGCCAAGCCATGAATCACTCCAGCCAACCCATCTTGCCACTTGCTACAGCTTGCCCAAATTGACAGAATCTGGGCAATCCCTGACAGATGCATCAACGGTAGCGATGATGACGCGCGAATCCGAGAAATCCGGATTCGCGGGGCAGGAAAACGAATTGTTCCGGGGCAAAGCCAAATTAGGGTAGAGTTGGTAACTTCCATCGGTCGGTCGGGCTTTCCTCGACCCCGGAGACAAACACCATGACGAGCCTTCTGCGATGGCCCGTGCGGTTGGCCGCACCGGTGATTGCCGTGGCCGGCTTGCTTGCAAGCGCCGGCCCCGCGGCCGCGGGCTGGGACAATGTGTTCCAGGTCAGTTGCAACGATTGCAAGCCGAAGCCGCGAACCAGCTACTATGCCGATTCGTGCCCAGCACCTCAGCCGGAGAAGCGCGTTGAGTATCAACGCAGCTACTACTATGAACCTGTCACTGTGATGAAGCCGGAGCACTACACCGAAGAAGTGCCGGTGAAGGTGAAGAGCTATTACTGGGACCCGGTGACGAGCTACACCTACAAGAGCTATTACGACCCGTGCAGCGGTTGTAGCCAGCAAGTGGCCGTGCCGCGGACGTCGTACGTTCGCAAGGAGCAGTGCAGCACGGTGATGAAGTACGTCGAGCGCGTTCGCATGGTGCCGACGCAAGTGAACCGCAAAGTGGAAGTCTCCCGACCGGTGGTGACTTACTACTACCCGGAACAAAAGCGGTACGTGCCGGATTGTGAACTGCCGGGTGCAGGTGGTTCTGGACCAGGCGTGGACGAAATGCGTTCGCCCTCCGTCGGCCCCGATGATGGCGGTCGCATTGCCCCACAAACGTTGCCGATCACGCCGAACTCTCGCCAGAAGATCAGCCCGGCTCCGGCCCGGCCGACGACGGTGAACGCCCACACGGCCTCACGCGGCTCCGCGGGTGTGCGTGGCGAAGTGGTGCT
>Ga0105047_10015262_pt1 | contig 12113 bp, 8 predicted proteins | sample MAT04_FD_78384 | JGI IMG/M metagenome (GOLD analysis project Ga0105047, IMG submission 78384) | Freshwater microbial communities from Lake Fryxell liftoff mats and glacier meltwater in Antarctica - MAT-04 (megahit assembly) | ecosystem: Environmental > Aquatic > Freshwater > Ice > Liftoff... | reverse complement strand
TCCCTTATCGCCAAATCCCTTATCGCTGGATCAACGTCCGGGCACGATCGATTTCAGTTTCCAGATGTCGGCGTTGTATTCCGTCATCGTGCGGTCGGTGGAGAATTTTCCGCTCGCCGCCGAGTTGATGATGCTCATCCGGACCCAGCGCTCGCGGTCGCGGTAGGCGGTTGCCACTTGTTCCTGCGCGTCGACGAAAGCACGGAAGTCGGCGGCGACCAGCCAGGGGTCTTGCGGGCTGCGGATGGCGTGGATGATCGGCTCGAACAGGCCGGGTTCGAAATGGTTGAAGTGGCCGGATTCAAGCAGGCTGAGCACCCGTTTAAAGTCAGGATCGGCCTCGATCAGCGCATTCGGGTTGTAGTCGCCACGCGTGGCTTCGACTTCGGCGGCAGTGAGGCCAAACAGGAAGAAGTTGTGTTCACCGTCGAGCTTGGTGACTTCCTCGCGGATCTCGATGTTGGCGCCATCCAGGGTGCCGATGGTGGCGGCGCCGTTCATCATGAACTTCATGTTGCCGGTGCCGGAAGCCTCTTTGCCGGCGGTGGAAATCTGTTCCGACAAATCGGTACCGGGGGCGATGATTTCCATCGCGGAAACCCGGTAATTCGGCAAGAAGGCGACTTTCAGCCGGCCGCCGACGGTGGCATCGCCGTTGACCATTTCGGCCACCTTGCAAATCAGCGTGATGATCCGTTTCGCCATGAAGTAGCCCGGCGCGGCCTTGCCGCCGATCAGCACGCAGCGCGGCGTCCAGTCTGCATCCTCGCCATTCTTCAGGCGGGCATAGAGGTGGATCACGTGCAGGATGTTGAGTAGCTGGCGTTTGTATTCGTGGATGCGTTTGACCTGCACATCGAACAACGCTTCGGGATCGAAAGTCACCCCGCAATCATGTCGAACGAGGCGGGCGAGGCGGTTTTTGTTGGCGTATTTGACGGCATGCCAGCGGGCGCGGAACTCGGCATCATTGGCATGTTTGGCGAGGCCTTGCAGTTCGTCGAGCTGCGAAATCCAGCGTTCACTGCCCAGGGTTGCGCTGATCAGCTTCGACAATTCAGGGTTGGCGGCGGCCATCCAGCGGCGCTGGGTGACGCCGTTGGTCTTGTTGTTGAATTTTGCCGGCCAGAGTTCGAAGAAGTCGCGGAACAAACCTTCCTGCAACAAATCGGAATGCAACTGGGCGACGCCGTTGACCGAGTAACTGCCGACAATCGCCAGGTAGGCCATGCGCAATTGCGGATCGGGGCCTTCCTCGATCAACGACATGCGCGCCATATGTTCCTTGTCGCCCGGCCAGCGCTGCGCAACTTCAGTCAGGAAGCGGGCGTTGATTTCGTAGATGATTTCCATCAGGCGCGGCAACAGGTGGCCGAACAAGCGCACCGACCATTTTTCCAGGGCTTCCGGCAGCAGCGTGTGATTGGTGTAGGCCATGGTTTGCCGGGTGATGTCCCAGGCTTCGTCCCACTCCAGGCCATGCTCATCCATCAACAAGCGCATCAACTCGGGCACCGCGCAGGTCGGATGGGTATCGTTCAACTGGAAACAGTTCTTCGCCGCAAACTGGCTGAAATCACGGCCATGGCGGCGCTCCCAGCCTTCCAGTACATCCTGCAGGCTGGCCGAAGCAAGGAAATATTGCTGGCGCAGACGCAACGCCTTGCCGTTTTCGCTGGCGTCGTTGGGATACAGCACCATGGTGATGTTTTCCGCCGCGTTCTTCGACGCCACCGATTCGGTGTAGGAACCGGCATTGAACTCGCCGAGATCGAATTCATCCGTGGCCGAGGCGCTCCACAGGCGCAGCACGTTGACGGTATCGTTCTTGTAACCAGGAATCGGCGTGTCATACGGCACCGCCAGCACATCCTGCGAGTCAACCCAACGCGTATGCTGACGGCCCTTGGCATCGCGGAAATGCTCGATGCGGCCGTAATACTGCACGCGACGGGTATGTTCCGGCCGCTCCACTTCCCATGGGTTGCCATCGCGCAGCCAATGATCCGGCTCCTCGACCTGACGGCAGTTCTCCACATGCTGGCGGAACATGCCGTATTCATAGCGGATACCGTAGCCCATCACCGGCAATTGCAGGCTAGCGCAGCTATCCAGGAAACAGGCGGCGAGGCGACCGAGGCCGCCATTGCCGAGACCGGCGTCGTGTTCTACATCGATCATCTCTTCCAGATCGAGACCCAGGCGGTGCAACGTCGGATCGATGACCTCACCCAGCCCGAGATTGAGCAGCGCGTTATTCAGCGTGCGGCCCATGAGGAATTCCAGCGACAGGTAATACGCGTGTTTGGCGTCCTGTTCCTCGTAGGCGTAACGAGTCCGCTTCCAGCGCTCCATCAATCGATCGCGCAGCGCCAGGGAAAGGGCCTGATAGGGGTAATGCGAGGAGCGGCAGTTCTTGTCGCGGCCGAGAAAATTGCCGAAGTAACGCCGGATATCGAGCGCCAAAGCTTCCGAATCCATGCCCAATCGCGGCACTTCAAATAGCTCGGGAGTAGGCTGGCTGGCGCGCATGGGCTTGAGCGTGCTGTTTTTCTGATTCATGGTGAGTATCCAGTTATTTTTGTGTCAAACGGGGTCTAGCGTAATCGCTGAACGTCGAAATGTGAACCGAAGTCGACACTCGGCATGCAAAGCTTCGGCTCATTGTCGCGTACGAAAGAACTGAATCGGCGTGGTCTTGATCGCTTGCGCGCGTTGATTGATGACGCCGCGTTTAAGCTTGCCTACCACATGCATTTCGCAGGCTTTGCAGTCGAAGCGCAGGGTCAGTTTTTCGCTGCCATTGATCAGGCTGAGCGGCTCGGCGCGCAGCGTGCCATGCACGCCGGTGACGCCAATGGTCTGTTTCGGGCACAAGCTGAGCGAAAAGCGCACGCAATGCTTGGTGATCATCAACGAAACCTCGCCTTCTTCCTCATGGCTTTCATAAGCGGCGGCGATCAGTTTGACGCCGTGGTGGGCGTAGAAATCACGCGCACGGCTGTTGAACACGTTGCCCAGGTAGCTGAGGCTGTCTTCCGGGTAGTTGGCGGGTTTCGGCGTCGCACGCGGCAGGCGTTCAAACGCCTTGCGGCGCGCGGCTTCCAGCTTTTCCACCGCCTCGCGCCTGAGCGCATTGATCGCGGAGGCCGGCACAAACCAGGCTTGCGACAGGTTGAGATTGATGTCGATCGGCTGAAACAGCGTCGCGCCCAGCTTGGTCAGGTTCTCACGCAAGCCGGCTGCAGCGCGATCCGCATCCTTGGCCGGCGCCTTGGCGATCACCGTTTCGGCGCGGGCGCTGTGACCGTCTGCATCGGTCAGTGTCAGCGCCAGGCCGTCCGCGGTTTCGTCCAGATTCAGCCAGATACCGATGCGGCGCTCGCTCGATTTCTTGTCCAGCGTGCGCTGCCAGCTCATGTCGCGATTGCGGTTGATCTCGACGCCGATGCGCAGATCTTTCAATTCGGCGACGGGGTCGTTCGGATGCACACGCCAACGCTGCTTGCCCCCCTTCATTTTGCCCACCGCAACGGCGGTATTGATCGCCATTCCGACCAGCTCTTTCTGCAGGTCGTAGTAACACAGGCCATCACCGTTATGGAGCAAGAAGTTGGCCGCCCCGTCGGTCTCGATCTCCACCCAATCCGGCCCCACGCTCAGCACGAAGCCGATCGACTGTCCGGGGTTCTTCGGGCTGTCGAAGGCGCCAATGTCGAGCTGGCGGCCCTGCACGAAGTAGTCGGTAGAACCACGATTGAAATTCAGGTCCGGGTCTGGCGTGAAAGTGAAAGTACATTCGCCGCTGGAAGCGCTTGCCAACTCGGGACGTTGTTCCAGGATGTCATCCAGCAGCGTGCGGTAATGGGCGGTGATGTTCTTCACGTAGCCCATGTCCTTGTAACGCCCCTCGATCTTGAAGCTGCGGATGCCGGCGTCGATCAGCGCGGAAAGGTTGTCGCTCTGGTTGTTGTCCTTCAGTGAAAGTACATGCTTGTCGTGCGCCACGATGCGGCCCTTGGTGTCGGCCACCTGATACGGCAGGCGGCAGGCCTGGCTGCAATCGCCGCGATTGGCACTGCGGCCGGTATGCGCATGGCTGATGTAGCACTGGCCGCTGTAGGCGACGCACAAAGCGCCGTGGATGAAAAATTCCAGCGTAGCGTCGGTCGCGGCCCGGATCGCCGAGATCTGTTCCAGCGTCAGTTCGCGCGCCAGCACCAGTTGCGACAGGCCGACATCCTGCAGAAAACGCGCCTTTTCCGGCGTGCGGATATCGGTCTGCGTACTGGCATGCAGCTGGATCGGCGGCAAGTCGAGTTCCAGCAAGCCCATGTCCTGAATGATCAGCGCATCGACGCCGGCGTCGTACAACGCCCAGATCAGCTTGCGCGCCGGTTCCAGCTCATCGTCGCGCAGGATGGTGTTGAGGGTGGCGAAAATACGCGCGTTGAAGCGATGCGCATGCTTCGCCAAGCGGGCGATCTCGGTGACCGAGTTGTCCGCGCTGCTGCGCGCGCCGAACGAGGGTCCGCCGATATACACCGCATCGGCGCCGTGATTGACCGCTTGAATGCCGATATCCGCATCGCGCGCCGGCGCCAGGAGTTCAAGTTGATGATTTTGCATGGCGCGGATTATCGCCCGGGATGGCCGCGCTTATTTACCGCCACCCCATTTCAGTCTTTTTTGCCGCAATCCACCGCGCAACACGCCCAGTCATCCATCGGTGCGCAGCAAGAACCCGTCTGCTGAGTCAGCAGGAAATCCAGGAATGCGCGTGCCACCAGGGAAATCTGGCGGCCGGCCGGATACACCGCGTACCAGTGACGCAGGATGGGAAAGCCTTTGACATCGAGCACCGCGAACTGGCCCGGTTGATGCAAAGTGAGGGCATGACAGGACAGCGCGGAAATGCCCAGGTCGGCCAGAATCGCCTGCTTGATCGCCTCGTTGCTGCCCAGTTCCAGGCGCGGGCGGATTTCCAGGCCATGTTCATGAAACAAGCGCTCGATCGCCTTGCGCGTGCCAGAGCCGGCTTCACGCATGACCCAGCGTTCTTGCGCCAGATCCGCCAAAGTCAGATTGTGTTTGGCCGCCAGCGGGTGGTTGGGCGCAGCCAGCACGACGATCGGGTTGTCCATGATCTGCTTGGCGACTACATCGATTTCCTCCGGCGGCGTACCCAGCAGATACAGGTCATCGAGGTTGTCGGCCATGCTGGCCAGTACCTGTTCCTTGTTGGTGACGCGCAAGGACACGTCGATGCCCGGATGCAACTTGCTGAACTCGCCGAGCAGGCGCGGCGCGAAGTAGGACGCGGTGGTGATCGCCATCAGCTTCAGCTTGCCTTTTTCCAGGCCTCGCCGCTGCGCCACCGACATGGTGTAGCGGTCGAGGATGGCGAAAATCTCGCGGCTGGCCTGCGCCAGTTCTCGCCCGTCCTCGGTCAACGACACTTTCTTGCCAATCTGCTCGACCAGCGGCGCGCCGACGATGTCGGTAAGCTTTTTCATCTGCATCGAAACGGTCGGCTGGGTCAGATACAGCTCCTCGGAGGCGCGCGTGAAACTGCTCAGGCGGGCAATGGCTTCGAAGATTTCGAGTTGACGGAAGGTGGTGTGGTGGCGCATGGGGGTAAGCAGTCAGCAGTCAGCGGGGAGCAGTCAGCGGGGAGCAGTCAGCGGGGAGCGGGTTCACTACTTACGGCTCCCCGCTCCCTGCCCCCTAGTCATAGACTATTATCTATCATCAGCATAGAAAATCGTGACTGTTATTTATGCTGTGCCGCCGCCAATATGCGCCTCACTTCGAATCGATATGAACTTGATTCGTTGAACCAACTTACTTCCCCACAAGGAGCGATCAATGGCTGTGAAGACCTACAACGCTGGCGTCAAAGAATACCGCCAGACCTATTGGACCCCGGATTACGCCCCCCTGGATACCGACATCCTGGCTTGTTTCAAGATCACCCCGCAGCCCGGCGTTGATCGTGAAGAAGTCGCTGCTGCCGTGGCCGCTGAATCTTCAACCGGCACCTGGACCACGGTGTGGACCGACCTGCTGACCGACCTGGATTACTACAAGGGCCGCGCCTACCGCATCGAGGATGTGCCCGGCGACGACACCTGTTTCTACGCTTTCGTGGCCTACCCGATTGACCTGTTCGAAGAAGGTTCCGTGGTCAACGTGCTGACCTCGCTGGTCGGCAACGTATTCGGCTTCAAGGCGCTGCGCGCCCTGCGTCTGGAAGACATCCGCTTCCCGATCGCTTACGTTAAAACCTGCGGCGGCCCGCCGGCCGGTATCCAGGTTGAGCGTGACCGTATGAACAAATATGGTCGTCCGATGCTGGGCTGCACGATCAAGCCGAAGCTGGGCCTGTCGGCCAAGAATTATGGCCGCGCTGTTTACGAATGCCTGCGCGGCGGTCTCGACTTCACCAAGGACGACGAGAACGTCAACAGCCAGCCGTTCATGCGTTGGCGTGACCGTTTCGCCTTCGTGCAGGAAGCCACCCTGAAGGCCGAACGCGAGACCGGCGAGCGCAAGGGCCACTACCTGAACGTGACCGCACCGACCCCGGAAGAAATGTACAAGCGGGCCGAGTTCGCCAAGGAAATCGGCGCGCCGATCATCATGCACGACTACCTGACCGGCGGCCTGACGGCCAACACCGGCCTGGCCAACTGGTGTCGCGACAACGGCATGCTGCTGCACATCCACCGCGCCATGCACGCCGTGCTCGACCGCAACCCGCACCACGGTATTCACTTCCGCGTGCTGACCAAGGTGCTGCGCCTGTCCGGTGGCGACCACCTGCACTCCGGCACCGTCGTCGGCAAGCTGGAAGGCGACCGCGATGCAACGCTGGGCTGGATCGACACCATGCGTGACAGCTTCATTCCGGAAGATCGCTCGCGCGGCCTGTTCTTCGATCAGGACTGGGGTTCCATGCCCGGCGTGATCCCGGTTGCGTCTGGTGGCATCCACGTCTGGCACATGCCGGCGCTGGTCTCCATCTTTGGTGACGACTCCGTGCTGCAGTTCGGTGGCGGTACGCTGGGCCACCCGTGGGGCAACGCTGCCGGCGCCGCCGCCAATCGCGTCGCGCTGGAAGCCTGTGTCGAAGCCCGCAACCAGGGTCGCGCCATCGAGAAGGAAGGCAAGGACATCCTGACCGCTGCCGCTTCGCACAGCCCCGAACTGAAGATCGCCATGGAAACCTGGAAAGAGATCAAGTTCGAGTTCGACACCGTCGACAAACTGGACGTCGCGCACAAGTAATTCGTGAAACGTGAAGGGTGAAACGTGAGCGCGGCGCTCGCGCCCGTTTCCCCGCTGCGCAAATCAATATCTGAAAGGAAAACACATGTCTGAAGTGATGGATTACAAAAGCCGTCTGAGCGATCCCGCCAGCCGCAAATTCGAGACCTTCTCTTACCTGCCCGCAATGACCCCCGACAACATCAGGAAGCAGGTCGAGTATCTGATCAAGAAGGGCTGGAACCCGGCCATCGAGCATATCGAGCCCGAGTACCTGATGGACTCGTACTGGTACATGTGGAAGCTGCCGATGTTCGGCGAAACCGATGTCAGTCGCATACTGGCAGAGGCCGAAGCCTGTCACAAGGCCAACCCCAACAACCACATCCGTCTGATTGGCTACGACAACTTCACGCAAAGCCAGGGCGCGTCGATGGTGATCTTCCGCGGCAAGACGGTTTAACCTGCGCGGCGGTCAGCAGTAACCGGCCCCCGCTGCGCATGCCGCGTGGCGGGGGCTTTTTGCTTACGAGCCGGGAGCCGAAAGTGGGGCATGTTTCAAGCGGTATCAAATGCTCCACTCCCGACTCCCTACTCACACTTGATTGAGGTTTCAGCATGAGCAACATCGTCGATCAATATCGCATCCCCCACGAACCCTATTACCGCCCCGTCGCCGACGAGGTCGAGCTTTACGAAGCCGCCTACTCGGTGCGCATGCCGATGATGCTGAAAGGCCCCACCGGCTGCGGCAAGACCCGCTTCGTTGAATACATGGCCTGGAAGCTGGGCAAGCCGCTGATCACCGTGGCCTGCAACGAGGACATGACTGCCTCCGATCTGGTCGGCCGCTTCCTGCTCAGCGCGCAAGGCACTGAATGGCAGGATGGGCCGCTGGCTATTGGTGCTCGCCACGGCGCGATCGTGTATCTCGACGAAATTGTCGAAGCGCGCCAAGACACCACCGTGGTGATCCATCCGCTGACCGACAACCGCCGCATGCTGCCGCTGGAAAAGAAAGGCGAACTGGTCCACGCCCACCCGGATTTCCAGATCGTCATCAGCTACAACCCCGGTTACCAGAGCCTGATGAAGGACTTGAAGCAGTCCACCAAACAGCGTTTCGGCGGCCTCGATTTCACCTATCCCGAACACGCCATCGAAACCGAGATCGTCGCGCATGAATCCGGCGTCGAAGCCGGTATTGCCGGCAAGCTGGTCTCCATCGCCGAGCGTTCCCGCAACCTGAAAGGTCACGGCCTGGATGAAGGCCTGTCCACCCGCATGCTGATCTACGCCGGCAGCCTGATCGCCAAGGGCGTCAACCCGATGGCCGCCTGCCGTGTCGCGCTGGTCCGCCCGATCACCGACGACCCGGACATGCGCGATGCGCTGGACGCGGCGGTTTCCACGTTCTTTTGATTGGGAAGCGGTAAGCGGTAAACAGGAAGCGGGAAAACCGCCGCCGCCGACCGCTTGCTGCTTACTGCTCACCGTTCACGGGTTATTACGCCATGTCCATCCAACTCTCCGACTACGCCGAACTACTGGAAGACCTGTCGCCGCACACCCGGCAGGCGCTGGAGGCCAACTGGCACGATGCCACCAAGGTGTTCTCGCCGCGCGGCCTGGACAACTATCTAAAGGGTGTTTCCGCGATTCGCGGCCTTGGACGCGGTGACTCGCTGGTGGAAACCTGGATCGAGGAAGCGCCCATGGTGGCCAAGGAAGTCGGCGAGGATGTCGTCGCCGACCTGGCCACGGCCGCCTTGACGCTGGCCTCGAAAACTTCCGGCGCGGTCATCGAATTGCTGCTCGCCACCGCCCCCACCGCCGCCAACCGGCTGGGTGACGCCGCGCTGTTCCTGAAGTACCTGCAATTCATCAGCACCCTGATCGCCCAGGCGCCGCGCGGCGTGCGGCCGATGCTGGACAAGCTGGAAATACTCTTCCAGCAATTGACGCTGGGCGGCCTGCGCCGCTGGGCGCTGTGGGGCGCGCACGCGCACCGCACCAACTACGAGGAACAGATCAAATACTTCAGCCTGGATACCAAGGAATCCCTGGCCATGCTGCAGAAGGAGCGCAAGGGCACGCTGCTGGTGGACGTGCAACGGCGCATCAACATGTATCTGCGCGCGCTCTGGGCACGCGACTTCTTCATGCGCCCGACTTCCGGCGACTTCGAAAGCCGCGAAGGCTACCGGCCGTACATCGCCGACTACCTGCTGCATGTGCCGGATGCGTTCGATGACTTCGTTCTCCCCTCTCCCTTGATGGGAGAGGAGCAGGGGGAGAGGGTGAGCGGCCTGGAACTCTACCGCGCCACCGCCGCCCACTGCGCCGCGCACATCGTCGAAACGCAGCAGCCGATCTCCGCCGAGGCGCTCAACCCGATGCAGATGGCGGTGATTTCCGTGATCGAAGACGCCCGGGTCGAAGCGCTCTCGATCCGCCGTTTCCCCGGTCTCAAGGCGATGTGGGCCAAGCTGCACACCGCCACGTCGGCGATGAGCAACAGCGTGGGCGACTACCTCAACCGCCTCGCCCGCGCCCTGCTCGACGAGACCTATCAGGACAACGATGCGTGGATCGCCGAAGCGCGGGTGTTGTTCGCCAACGCCCAGGACCGCCTGAACAGCAACCATACTTCCTGGGAAATCGGCGTTCAGTTGGCGCATAGCCTCACGCAGAAGAGGATCGCCTTCAATCCGCGCACCGATCTGCTCACCGCGCCCTACCGCGACGACAACCGCTATTTCTGGGCATTCGAGGAGTTCGACTTCAACAAGGCCGCCGGCGCCGGTTACGAATCCATCAAGCAGGTGCGCAAGTACGTCAGCGTCATGGAAATGGCCAACGAGATCGACGTCGAAACCGCCGGTGACGATGCCGAGGAAATCTGGGTGCTGGGCACCGAACTGTTCCCTTACGAGAACATCGGCGACGAGAGCAACGGCAAGAGCTTCAACGAACTGGAAGGCAAGGAGCCGATCTCCGACCCGTTCCATTACTCGGAATGGGATTACCAGATCCAGCTCGAACGTCCGGCTTGGGCTACGGTGCTGGAAAAGCGCGCCAAACAAGGCGACGTGCAACTCATCAACGACATCACCGCCGAGTACAAGCGGGAAATCCACCGCATGAAATTCCTGCTCGACGCCATGCAACCGCAAGGCGTGCAGCGCATCCGCAAGCTGGAAGACGGCGACGAAATCGACATCAACGCGGCGATACAAAGCTTCATCGACATCCGCCTGGGCAACCAGCCGGACCCGCGCATCATGATGCGTTCGGTCAGAAAAACCCGCGACTTCTCGATTCTGGTATTGCTGGATCTGTCCGAATCCACCAACGAAATCGTCCAGGGCCAGGAATATTCCGTGCTGGACCTGACCCGGCGCGCCTGTGTGCTGCTGTCCGATGCCATCAGCAAGGTGGGCGACCCGTTCGCCATTCACGGCTTCTGTTCCGACGGCCGCCATGACGTCGAGTACACCCGCTTCAAGGACTTCGACCAGCACTGGGACGACGAACCCAAGGCCAAACTCGCCGGCATGACCGGCCAGCTCTCCACCCGCATGGGCACGGCCATTCGCCACGCCGGCCATCACCTGCAACTGCAGCGCTCCGCCAAGAAGCTGCTCATCGTCATCACCGACGGCGAACCCGCCGACATCGACGTGCGCGATCCGCAATACCTGCGCATGGACACCAAGAAGGCGGTGGAGGAAGTTGCCAAGATCGGCGTCACCACTTATTGCATGAGCCTGGACCCGCGCGCGGATAATTACGTCTCCCGCATCTTCGGCCAGAACAACTACATGGTCGTCGATCATGTACAACGTCTGCCCGAGAAACTGCCGATGCTATATGCCGGCCTCACCCGCTAAGGACCCCATGCAAAACACCTACATCGGCTTCAATCAGGACCATCACGGCATCACCCAACTCGGCCGCATCGTGCTCGATGGCCGGGTGTTCGGCTTCATCCCGGACACAGAGGACTGCACTGGCTGGGACCTGGGCCGCATGCAACTGCTGATGGACAAGATCAGCGTGGAATGGGACAAGTACAACAACCTGCCCAGCCGCCTGCCGCCCGACCTGCAACAACGCCACACCGACATCTACGACCACGCCATGAAGACGGCGCGAGACAAGGGCTGGAACCCGGAGCTGGGGGATGACGAATAGAGTGTCCGAATTTGTGCCACGGGTTGTGGCTTAAATACCAAGTCCGGATAACGTGAAATAACCCGTAGGTTGGGCAAAGCGAAGCGTGGACACCTCCCTCGCATCGGCGTTGACTGCCGTAGCTCAGGGAAAATCCGAGATAATCAAAGCAATTGGGCGTTTAGAAAAATGACAAATGCTGCTGATCGACAACATCAACACGCTGCTGGGAGAAGACCTGAAAGGCACCCTCAAGCCAGGGTCGAAGCTGAAGATCGCCGCCTCCTGCTTCTCGATCTATGCCTATGTAGCGCTGAGAAAGGCGCTGGAGAACATCGAATCACTGGCGTTCATCTTCACCTCGCCGACCTTCGTGCCCAACGAGGTAAGCGACAAGCTAAAGAAGGAACAGCGCGAGTTCCATATCCCGAAGACCGAGCGCGAGCGCAGCCTCACCGGTAGCGAGTTCGAGATTCAGTTGAAGAATCAGCTGACTCAGAAAGCGATTGCCCGCGAGTGCGCCGACTGGATACGTCGCAAGGCTGTCTTCCGCTCCAACCGTGGCCAGGCCCCGATGCAACCGTTTGCCGGGGTCCAGGCCACGCACGGTGACGCTGTTTACATGCCGTTGCAGGGATTTACCGCTGTTGATCTGGGCTACCAGAAAG
>Ga0105047_10015261_pt1 | contig 12113 bp, 10 predicted proteins | sample MAT04_FD_78384 | JGI IMG/M metagenome (GOLD analysis project Ga0105047, IMG submission 78384) | Freshwater microbial communities from Lake Fryxell liftoff mats and glacier meltwater in Antarctica - MAT-04 (megahit assembly) | ecosystem: Environmental > Aquatic > Freshwater > Ice > Liftoff... | reverse complement strand
TGGATCTAAGCGGATGCATCAAGGCCGGCTCCGCGCAGGTCGAAGCCATAAAGCATACCTTGCCCAAATGCAGGGTCTTGAGTTAACCTGATCCGCTCCACCTCTCGCGACGTCAATCGTGAATGCAATGGTAAGGGCCAGACATGACCAATCCCGGAAATCTCAGCTCGCTTCTTCTGTCTGCGGTGCGGCGTTTTGGCGATGCAAACTTTGCCATCGAGAGCGAAAGCGGAACCGCGCTTTCGTTCTCGAGCCTGCTTGCGCAGTCGCTATCGATCGCCTCGGCGCTGACGACGCGTTTCGGATTGCGACCCGGCCAGCACGTCGCGCTGTTGATGCCCAACTGCCTCGAAATTTTGCCGGTCTATTTTGGAATCCTGCGCGCTGGCTGTGTCGCGGTTCCGGTCAACGCGCGCTTGAAAGCCGACGAACTCCACTTCATTCTCAGTGATTGCGAAGCCCAGGCCGTCTTCGTCCATCCCGGAACCTGGAAGCCCGCTCAGGAGGCGCTCAAGTCTCTCAACTGGACGCGGCCGATTATTACAACCGCATTCGATGCGCCCGTGCCGAACACAATTCCATTTTCAGAATTGATCACGCATCCGGCCGCGGAATCTTTTCCCGATGAGCACGCCGCGTCCGGCGATGTGGCCGCGATCATTTATACGTCCGGCACAACCGGCCGTCCGAAGGGCGCTATGCTGACGCACGGCAACGTGCTCTTCAATGTCGCCTCCACAAAGGCCGGACACGGACTGAACGGTAGCGACGTCCATCTGCTTGTCGTCCCGCTCTTCCACGTCACCGGACTGAACACGATCATGCCCACGGCCATGGAGCAGGGCGGAAAGCTGATCGTCTCATCGAGCATCGATCCGGAGGAGATCGTGGACATCGTTGAGAAATATAAGTGCTCCACTTTCTTCGGCGTGCCCACCACTTTTTATCTGCTCGCCAATCTGCGCAATCTGGATCTGAACAAAATGGCCTCGCTGCGCATGATCTGTTATTCCGGCGCGCCGATGTCGCCGCTGACCATTCAGCGCCTGCGCGAAATGTTTCCAGCGCCCCGCGTGGAGCTGCATAATTTTTACGGCCTCACCGAAACGACGTCGGTCTCGACGGTTCTTCCCGACAGCCAGGCGCTCGCTCGCGCCGAATCGATCGGCCTGCCGCCGCCCGGCCTGGAGCTCTGCATCCGCGACGATCACGATCAGCCCATGGCGCCGATGGAAGTCGGAGAGCTCTGCGCGCGCGGGCCCAGCGTCTTCAAGGGATATTTCAAACGCCCCGAAGCCAACGCCGAAGCACTGCGCGGCGGATGGTTCCATACGGGCGACACGGCCTACATCGACGCCGAAGGATTCGTTTTCCTGCGCGGCCGCATAAAAGAAATGTTCATCGTCGCCGGCGAGAATGTCTATCCGATCGAAGTCGAGAACGCGCTCTGCGCTCACCCCGCCGTACAGGAAGCCGCCGTCTTCGGGCGCCCGGATGCGGCGCTCGGCGAGGTGGCGCACGCCGCCGTGGTGCTCCGTCCCGATACAAAACTCAGTGAGCGCGAACTGAAGGCCTTCGCCTTCGAACGCCTCGCAGCCTTCAAGGTTCCGCGCACCATCCGCATCCTTGAAAAACTTCCGCGCAACCCGTCGGGCAAAGTCATGAAGCGCGATCTATAATTTCGACAGACAGGAATATCTGCCCCACCCCAGGAAGGTCTGGCCCACTCCAGGAAGGTCTCCCCACCCTTCACGTATCCATAGACAAATAAAAAACGGAAGCCGAAGCTTCCGTTTTTTATTTGAGAACTTTCAGCCGCATTTTACTGACGCGTCGTTACATCAACGTTGTCGTCTTCACCGATGATCGTATAGGGCGTCTGCAGATCGCGGCGCAGTTTATCAAGATCGCGCTTGAAGGAATCCTTTTCCAGAAAGTCGATGATCGTCGGCGTGACGAAGACAAGCAGATTGCGCGCCGAGCTGCTCTTCGAACGGTGCTTGAAGAGGCGACCCAGGATAGGAATTTCGCCGAACACAGGAACCTTGTTCATCGCCAGCTGTTCCGTCTCACGCCGGAATCCGCCGATGACGCCCGTCTCACCGTTGCGCAGCATCATCTTGGTGACCACGATGCTCTGCGATGTTTGCGGCAAGCGCAGTCCCTGTCCAAAATCTTCGAAGCGATCAAGGTCTTCAGTCTTGGGAATGATCGTCATCAGGATGTTGTTTTCAGGTCCGGTGACATGCGCGATGACAAGGAGCTGGAAGCCCAGTTTCAAGGGCGATCCGGCCGCTTCGCGGAAGCCGCCGACGTTGCCGCCTCCTTCTGTGTTCGAAACCACTTCTTCGGCATACCGCAGAAGCTGTCCGACCTGAATTGTAGCTTCTTCATTATCCAGCGTGATGATCTGCGGCGCCTGAATAACACGCCCGCTGGTCTTATTCTTGACCAATTCAAGCAGCGCTTCGGTGGCACCAAATCCCATGCTGCCCAGCGCAATTGGGGAAGGCGTGGCATCGACGCTCGCTCCGCCGCTGCCGACCGCTCTGCGCAACGTGAAGATGTCTGTTAGGCCACCTGCGATGGGTGCGCCGCGAAAATCGGTAGATGCCCGCTGGCCCTGTGAAACGGCCAGATCGCCGAGCAATGAACGCGACAAACCGTTGGATACGTCGAAGGGAAATGCCGAAGACCACGACGAAACAGGCGAGACCCGGAAGCTGAGTCCGTTCGCCCAATTGATGCCCAGGCGTTCGACGTCTGAGTCGATCAGTTCCACGAGCTTGACAGAGACGTGCACCTGTTTGGGAGGAATGTCGAGCTTGGCGATGATCTTTTCCATGTCGTCAAGTTTGGTCAACGTATCCTGCACGACAATGGTATTGGTTCGTTTTTCGAACGAGATCTTGCCTTGATCGCTCTTCACTTTGGAGAGCACATCGATCATGGACTTTCCGGCGCTTTCAGAATCGGTTGACTGTTCCGTCTGGACAAAGTCGCTTTTCAGCAGCGCTGTGTAGCGCGCGCCTTCGGGCGAGATATACGCCAGCCGGAAGATTCTGATTTCCAACTGCGTCGCGATTCGGCCGGGTGTGGTGATGCGGATCGTATTGTTGGCTTCGTCAACAGCGATGAAATCCAGCGTCTTGACGACGATATTCAGCGCATCTTTCCAAGGCACATTTTCAAGGCGCATCGAGACCGGGCCGGTGACTTCCTGGCCCATCACGATATTGGCATTGGCCTGAATGGCGATGGTGTTGATGACGTCGCGAATGTCGGCGTTGTTGAAGACCATCGACACTTTTTCGGGCGTGTCCAAGAAGATGATGTTCTGCTGAGTCATGCTTTCATCGACGATCATGCCGTACTTCTTGGCAATAAAGTCGAGAATGGCGCGCCAGGTAACATTATCCAGCTTGAAGGTGACGAGCAATCGCTCATCTTTTTGTTTGCGGGCGCGAATGTTCTTTCCGCTGACATTGGAAAGATAATCGAGGACCTGCCTCAGAGGGCGCTCGCTGACTTCGAGTGAAATCAGCGATCCGGCGGCCCGTGCAGTATCCTGCGTCGCAAGTCCTGTGATGGGTTCAACACGGCGTAGCTTTAAGGCTACCGGTGCTTCATCCTCAGGTTCTCCAGCGTTAGCCAGAGAACAGACCGCGATCAGTATTGGAGCAGCGAGCAGTATGGCGAATGCCGATGCCGAATTTCCCGGCCGACTTGCGCCTCTAAACTTATTCCCGTCTACCAAAGGCCCCTCCTGCCCCCCAGCAAATGGACGCCTCGAATTCTTCTCTTCAGCGCCTGTTAGGGCGGTCCTCCGAAGAGTCTTATATTGCGACGTGCGTTGTGCCCCGTTTTGTTGATTGTGCACATTATAGCGTATTCCATTTCCCTGTCACGATTATTTTCCAAGTTCTTGCGTTACGCGGTAACCGCGAAAGAGAAAAATCACCTGATCGGGACGAATGTCGTCTACTACAATGTCTACGCTTTCATTATTGGCGCTCACGATATCGCCCTTGCTAACGGTCTTTCCATTCACGATTGCCTGCGAATGCTTTTCACGGGCCACTACGCCCGTTAAACGCACACCGATCCGTTCGAATTCCGCTTCCGCATCTTCACGCGATTTCAGCCGTTCGCCGGCTCGGCGCAAATCCGTCAGACGCTCGCGTATTTCCAAAAGTTCTCGATACGTACCAATATCGGTCGTTTTCTTAAAAACATCAATACCTTTGTCGCAATTATGAATAGTACTCAGCACATTTCCATCCATAAAGGAGGCTTCGGCGCTCTGGTAAATTGCCTCTGCTTCTTCCTTCATCCGCTTCAATACCGCAGCCGACATGCGGCCAGGAGTAATTGTGCCTTTGCCTAGATCTTTGCCTTCAGCAACAATCGGTGCCGTATTCGGAATATCCGGCATGAGCGCGAAGACGAACGGATCGCGCCGGCCATTGGGATTGAAGATAAAGGGTTTCTCGGCCCCTTTATCCGCGTTCTTATCGTCTTTCTTGAGATCGGCCGCGGCCGGCGCAGGCTCCTTGGGAGCGCCCGTCGCAGCAGGCTCGCCCGCGACGAGAGAGACGCCGACAAGCAGCGTCACACTGACCGCGCTTAATAATCTCAATTTCTCAGTAGCCATTGTTCATCCTCATTAACTCATTAAAAATTACGAATTTAATCTCTACCATTGCGCATTAAGTGAGTGTGCGAATCTTTACGGTTCGACAGCGTTCGCCGGCGGCACGTAGCGGTACGTCACCACGTCAACGGTGATATCATGGCGCGCGTCCTTGCTGTCCATCAGGACCACGCCGCTGTTGCGCGGCCGAATAGAGAGATTCTCAAAGCTCACAAAGCGCGAGAAGTTATTCAGATTCTCTTCCATGTGATTCATAAGCTGGCACCAGCCCATGAATCCACCCTCCCACTTCGATTTCCAGGTCGCGCGCGCAACCTGCACGCCGCCAGGACCGGAGATCACACTGCCCGGCACATAGCCAAAGTTTTTCTGGTCGACGCCCGAGTCCTTCGCGATCTTCGCGATCTGGGTCACCAGGTCAGCGATCTCTTCGTTGCTGGGTAGCTGCTTGAGCTGCTTCTCGTTGGTCTCCGTCAGGCGCTTGAGCTCCGCCGTCTTCTCTTCTTTCTGCGCAACGAAGACCTTCAGTTCATCTCGCTTTTTCAGCAGAACCTTGTGCGCGGCCTCCAGGCGCTGGAATTCGGCGCGGCGTGTATAGAGCAAGTATCCGAGTCCCGCGTTCACTACGACGACCACGGCAATCGTGATGATCATGCGTGTTTTTTCGGACATTTCGTTGGCTGCCATTGCGACGCTCCTTCTCTACTCTATCTTTTCAGCACACCCGAAATTATAAAAAACGCACAGGTGTTTTCGAAACCGTAAACGCACAAAGCTCACGGCATCTGCATCGACTGCGGCAGCTCGAATGAAATGTTGATTGTGAAATCCAGCCCCGATGGCTGAACCGTGACCGCAGCCAGCACCGCCGGGTCCAATCCCGTAGGCGACAGCACGGGCATGCCGTCGATGTAATTCTGGTTGAGCAGCGTGGCTGGATAGAACTTGGCCCCGATTTCGGTGTGAATACCCTTCAGCTTTTCGTCTTTGGGGTTCAGATCCACGCCTTCGATGCGGAAGCGGTAGTCCAGTTTTGTGGTCAGTTCAGCGACGGCCTTGGCGCGGTCTTCGGGGGTTGCGCCGGTCGTATAGCCCAGCAGTTCGATGCGCATGCGCTTGGCGTTGGGGATACTGCCGGGCGGCGGCGTGCCGCTGTCCTGGGTGATGTTCATCTGCTTGAACCAGGAGTTGCATCCTTCCAGTTTCACGTCGTTCACCGCGCTGCAGAGCCGGTCGAGCACGCGCGCAAAACGAATGCGGTTTGTGATCAACGAACTGAGCATCTTCACTTTCTTATCGAGTGAATCAATCTGTGCGAGAATCGCGTCAACACGCACCTTCTCTTCTTCAAGGGTCTTGATTTCAACATTGCGCGCGCCGATCTCCTGCACCATGTTCGGGATTGCAACAAGTTGGAACTGCAGCACGAAGAAGCCCAGCACTAAGACGCAGAGCACTCCGCCGATGATCGAGGCCATTCTCGGGATTGGCGTGCCGGTGACCTCGCGCATGTCTTCGGGAAGCAGATTGATTTCTATCATAGGCTCTGGGCCCCTTCAGTCTTCAGAATCGGTTTCAAAACAAGAATCAATGTCATCGTTTCATTGCCCCCTCGACTTCTGAGGGCAAGCGTTAATTACAGATTGCGCAGCCGGCTCGCCAAGCCCAGCGCGATAGCCATGTCGGAGTTGGCTCCGCCCATGCCGCCGGGATTGAAGCTGGTGATCTCCAGGCCTTCGGTCGGGTCCCACACTTTGACGGGCAGATTGAAAATCTGCGCCAGCATCGTGTCGATTCCAGGGAAGAGCACCGAGCCGCCCGAGATGTAGACTTCCTTCACTTCCTGGTCGTACTGATTTTCGTGATAGTCGAACGAGAGGCGGATTTCGCTGCCGATATCTTCGAGCACCGGAAGCATGGCGTCCTGCATCGATTCCAGCGCGCCGCCTGGATCTTTCTTCATCTTCTCGACGTCTTTGGGATCTTCGCCGAAGCGCTTGGCGATGGCATCGGTCAGGTCGTTTCCACCCATGAAAATTTCGCGTTGAAAGAATGAGCCGTTGCCGCGCATGATGTTGATGTCGGTCTTGCTTGCGCCGATGTCAACCAGCGCGCGCACTTCATTGTCGTTGATGCCCAGGCTCAGGTTGCGCAGCTCAAATGCGTTGCCCAGCGCCAGAAAGTCCACGTCGATAATGACCGGGGTCAGACCCACCGATTGGAGCAGGTTGACGTGTTCTTCGATCAGATTTTTCTTGGCCGCGACCAGCAGCACTTTCATCTGTGCGCCGCTGCCGCTTGCCGAAGGATCCTTGGTGGGTTCATCGGGACCTTCACGAAGGCGCTGAGCATCAAGCTGCACTTCGGTCACGTCGAACGGTATATATTTATCGGCCTCGTACTCCATCGCCTGCTTGAGTTCGGCATCGGGGATGGTCATCATCGGAACCTGCCGATGAATCACAGAACGGCCCGAGACGGAGCTCACCACGCGCTTGCTGCGGATGCCCGCATCTTTCAAAGCCTTGTTGATCGCCTCACCGGCAGCTTCGGGCCCGCCTTCGACCTCGGCCTTGCCCATGCCCGTGATCTTCAGGCTCTGTCCGTCGCGACTCAGCTCGACAACTTTGACGCTGGACGATCCAATATCCAAACCCAGCAAGCTTTTCCTGCGGCCAAATAGTGCCATGGCGGCTCCGTCCTTTAAATGTTGAGTAGCAAGAAGTTACCTGAACGCATCAGGAACGTCAAGCCTTAAACAATCGCCGTATTTTTTTCTCGCCTAACCCGTCGCCGACTCAAGCTTTCACTTTTCTCAGTAAAGCACTGACCTCACCGGAGTTGGGAAACCTACCAGTGCTCTTCTTTGAATAAATCGTTTTGCCGTCAAGCTTGACGTCAAAGATACCCCCGCTTCCTTCAACCAGTTCCAGATTTATTCCCAAATCTTTCTTCAACTCCTCAGCCAGACTGGCCGCCATCGGCTCGTAATTTCACATAGTGCAGTAGGTGACAGAGACTTTCATCGGACTTACTCCTTCTCAGAGTGCAGACTTTATGCAGGTTGGCGACTCCTACACAAAATATAATATTATGCATGCACATTGTAAACTTTCTGCATCCACCGAATCGTATTAAGAATACCGCGTGCCAGCGTCACCGTGGTCGCGTGATCCAAGTCCCGGATCGCCTTCGAACAATCGACCAGTTTCTGCTTTGTCGTCAGGATTTCAGATTCCTTATACGTGACCAAGTCTTTGTCGCTCTTCTTCAGATGCTTCAAAATAATCTGCGAGCACGTTTCAATATCGTGAAAATCCGTGCCGCCGATATTGTAAACTTCGCCGCCCTTAAAGCGCTGGCTGATGTTGGCCAGAGTCCGGCTCATGTCGGCGATATAGGTGCTCGTACGCTTATGCCCCTTGTACACGGTGTACGGAATGTTGTGAAGCGCGCGGTAACAAAATAAACAGATCACCGAACGGTACGGGCTGTAGTATTCGCCCGGTCCGTACGTGTTGAAGAGCCGCACGCGCACGCTTTTTGTCTTGAACTGCTGCGCCGAATTCAGCACCTGCTGCTCGTTGACCCATTTGCTCATGGCGTAATCATTGAGCTGCTTGATCTCGACGGTATCCATCACCTCTTCGCTCATCTTGCCGTCGTAATCGCCGTAAACTTCCGACGACGAAAAGTAAATCGCTTTGAATCCTTCGCGCTCCTGCATGCGCAGAATATTTTTCGTGCCCGTGGCATTGGTGGCCCAGAGGTTCTCGAAATAATCCTCGCCGTTCCAGCGCCCAAACTCCGCGGCCAGATGGTAGACCACATCAAATGTGCGCGGCTTGGGCGTGTAGCCCTGCGGCCATCCCCCGCCCTGCCAGAGCCGCTCCACCTGCCTGAACTGGCTGACATCGCAGCGCGCATAATTGGGCGCGTTATGGTGATGGCGCAGATCCGCGACGAAGACATTATGCCCGCGTCGTTCGAGCTCCGGAACCAGGTGCGACCCCACCGCGCCCAGCCCACCCGTGACAAGAATGTTCAACGCTTTTGAAGCCTTCGTTACTGAAGTCGCGATCGCGGTCCGCTCCGCTGGGGGTCCATGCTTTGGCATTTTCACGTTATCGGCTGAATGACTTCATCCAAGTAGCTCAAAGTAAGTTTCGGAGATGCGCGCTCTACTCGGCCATTCGTAGCTTAAGCGGGCTCTGGCCGAACGACACTGCGAGCGGACAGGAGCCGCCGCACGACCATTCCAAGTCCCTCCAGGGAGTTGGGCTTGAGAATGGTTTCGATGCCGAGCGTATTGGCTTTCTCGATTTCAGACTCCTTCAATTCGCCGGAGGCCAGCACGATCAGGGCCTCGGGTTGAATCTGAATCAGCTTCTTGGCCACATCAATTCCTGACATGCCAGGCATATTTAAATCGGTGATGACGAGATCGAAGTCGCGCGGATTGGCTCGAAAGCAGTTTACCGCATACGCGGCAACAGTGTGCCCCGTGAATCGATACCCAAGGGATTCAAGAAAACGCATAGCCAGATACACAAGCGCCTCGTCATCGTCCAGAAAAAGAATGTGCTCGCCATGGCCGCGAATAGTTTCGTCAAACTCCGGCTTCACCGGCGCCGGTGCCGCATCTTCCGCATTCTCAGGAAAATAGACATGAAACGTCGAGCCCAGCCCGGGCTGACTTTCCACGGTGATGGCACCCTGATGGCTGCGACCGATTCCGTAAGCTATGGCAAGCCCCATTCCGATTCCCGTGCCCGCCGGTTTGGTTGTGAAAAAGGGTTCGAAGATGCGCTCGATCGTCGCGGCATTCATACCTTTGCCGGTATCGCTGACGGTCAGGCGAACGTGCGATCCCGGTTTAAGTATGGGGTGTGAATGGCACATCGCTTCATCAACCTGACAGGCCGCAAGCCGGATTTCAATACGGCCGGGCCCGCCTTCCATCGCGCTCCAGGCATTGGTGACCAGATTACAAAGGAGGTGCTGGAGTTGCTTCGCGTCGGCTCGCACGAGCGGGACTTCGGATGCTTCATGAAAAATAAGTTCAACTCCGACAGGAAGAGTCGACCGAAGCCGCTCAATGGACTCCCCGAGCACACGCTGAAAATCCAGGGGTTTGCGATTCAGCTTCTGAGGTCGGCTCACATTTACAATGCTTTGCATCAACTCTTTGGATCGTTCAACGGCCATGAGAATTTCTTTAATGCTCTCCGCCGCGGGATGCAACTCTCCCAGGTCCAGTTTGGCCAGTTCCGCATAGCCGATTATGGCCGCCAGTTGGTTATTGAATCCATGCGCGAGACCTCCCGCAAGAACACCGATGGCATCCATTTTCTGGGATTGGCGACGCTGGCATTCGATCGTCAGGCGCGCCGCATCGGCTTCTTTGAATTTGGAAATATCGATCTCGATCCCGGCCATGCGAAGCGGTTGGCCGGAGGAATCCCTCTCGACCACCCGGCCGCGATCCAGCACCCAGCGCCACTGACCGGACTGCGAGCGGATGCGGTGCTCGTTTTCAAACAAATCCGAGCCGCCGCGCAAGTGACTTTCGAGCGCAGCTTTGAAGACCGGCAAGTCATCGGGGTGCATTCCGACTTCCTGCGCGCGACCCGTGGGCTCTGTCGCATCCGGCCAAGGAGTTCGCATCGTTGCCCAGAGCTCATTGCCCGAGGCGCGCCCCGTCGGGATGTCCCATTCCCAAGTCGCCACATCCGCACCATGCAGCGCCCGCTCTGCCTGCTGGCATTGGTATCTCGCTGACACTTCATCCAGGCGCGCCATTATGAGTTTCGGATCAGCCGATTTTAAGAGGATGGCATCCGCGCCGAGACCCAGTGCAATGTGCTGATCTGTGGGCTCGGTGCTTGTGTCGGCATAAACCACAAACGGGATCTTATTCAGCTGCACGTCTGCTTTCCAATTTCGCAACGGCGCGTAGCCGTCCAAAATGAGGGTAAGCAAATCCGCGATGATGATGTCCGGCGGGCTCTGACGGGCTCTGGCCAGTGCATCTGTTGCCTGGCGCGTCGCGTCGACGTCGCAATCGTTAGCCTGCAGGAGAGCGCTGAGGACGCGCAGATTCTCCGGATTTCCATCGACGATCAGCAGGCGCTTCATAACGCACACGCCTGTCCGTCGCCGTGAAGCACACGTCCGCGCACGGGCTGGATTACATTAAAACACGATGTAAGGATGGAAATGAAAACCAAAATAGTCTCGAATCCTGGAACCACGCTGCTTCTCATACCTTCCGATTATACACAGGACGAACTGACGTTTAAACACCTGTTTTTGCGGCGCTTTGTAAAACCAGACGCAGGCGCATGTTAAAAAAAAAGGATGGATGGAACACTGAACATCCAGCTATACTCCAGCTCTTCATCTTATTTGAAAGCAGCGGAGTGAGCCATGTATCAGTCCCGAATCTTTCAGTGCCGTCATGTGGCACGGGCAGCTGTTGGGCTGCCCGTGTGGTCGCCGAAGCAATTGCAGCGACACGACACAGTCATAAAACTGCATCGGCGTTGTGCTGTGAATCGGTACGCTGCAATCTATCTGCTGGCACTCGCTTCATTGTTCTCATCGCTCTGCCATGCAGGCGAGGACAAGGTACAAAAAACCGAACCGAAGCCTGCATCCGAGCCTGCGCCCGCACCGGCAAAAGAAACGCAGGCAACCACTCCAAAGCGATCCCCCTCTTGCGTTCTTGGAATTTATCCGTTATGCGAGCTTCTCAAAATCCTTCTTCAGCGACCGATATAGATTCTGCCAGACCGGGTACTGCTTTTCGTAAACCGCGTTGCGCTTGGCGTCGGTCTTGACTGTGTTGCAGGTGCGCACGGTCGCGGCGCAGGCTTCTTCGATGCTCTTGAATTCTTTCGTGCCCACCGCAGCAAGCAGCGCCACGCCGTAGGCGGCGCCTTCGCTTGCGGACAGTGAGCAGGTGCTCTGCCCGAAGATGTCGGCGAGCGTCTGGTTCCAGAACGCGTTCTTCGCGCCGCCGCCAGTGACGCGCACTTCTTTGATCGGCACTTTCATGCCGCGGAAAATTTCCAGGCAGTCGCGCAGGCTGTAGCAGACGCCTTCAATCACGCTGCGCGTGAGGTGCCCTTTGGTCGTGCGCGGCGTGATGCCGATGAAGGCACCCTTGGCCGTCGGGTCGGCGTGCGGCGTGCGCTCGCCGGTTAAATAAGGAAGGAAGCAGAGTCCCTCGCTGCCGGCCGGCGCGGTCTGCGCTTCCTGCACGAGCAAGTCATACGGATCGGAGCCGATCTCTTTTGCCACGGCGCTTTCGGGATGCCCGAGCGCATTCTTGAACCACTGCAAACTTCCGCCCGCGCTCAGCGTCACGCCCATGTTGTGCCACTTGCCGGGGACGGCGTGGCAGAACGTATGCGCGCGCCCTTCAGGATCGGTCTTGGGTTGATCGGCGTGCGCG
>Ga0105047_10015259_pt1 | contig 12114 bp, 11 predicted proteins | sample MAT04_FD_78384 | JGI IMG/M metagenome (GOLD analysis project Ga0105047, IMG submission 78384) | Freshwater microbial communities from Lake Fryxell liftoff mats and glacier meltwater in Antarctica - MAT-04 (megahit assembly) | ecosystem: Environmental > Aquatic > Freshwater > Ice > Liftoff... | reverse complement strand
GCGCTCGACGACGCCGACCCCGGCGATGCCGCGTTGGTGGCTCTCCCACCCAGCGAGGACGCTGCGTGGGAGGCCGCGCAAGTGCGCATCGCCTTGGATGCGCTGCCACTCGACGAGCGCACGATCGTGCGTCTGCAGCACCAGCAGGGTTTCACCCACACGCAGATAGCCGGGCAGCTAGGTGTGCCGGTTGGAACCGTCAAGAGCCGCAGCTTTCGGGCGCACAAGGCGCTAGCCCTCGCATTGGCCCACCTCCGTGAGGTGGCCTCGTGAACCATTCGGGGTTGGGGAGCGTACTACGGGTGCGTGGTCATGGCGACGGTGTTGGAGGAGGTGAACCGTGTCGAACGATGAGCTGACCCCAGACGAGGCCGAGTTGCTGGCCGAGTTCCACCACCTGCTGGCGGAGCCAGCGCTGTGGATCGAGCCCGACGACGCGCTCGAGGCGCGGGTGCTGGCGGCCATCGCCGCCGAGGTCGAGGCCGCTGCACCATCGGGTGCGCGCCCACAGGCGTACCAGCGGGTCGCCTCACGTCGTCGTCGCTGGCTCACCACCGTCGGCGCCGCTGTGGTGGGCGCTGCTGCGGCCGCAGCGATCACGCTGGTGGTCACGCGCGACGCAGCGACGCCGGTCGATGCCACGGCGGTGATGACCGGCACCGATCTGGCGCCGGGGCTCAGCGGTTCGGCGGAGGTCACCGCTGGGTCATCCGGAGTGCGCATCGCCATCCGTGTACCCGGATTGCCCCGCCGCGAAGACGGCGAGTTCTACCAGGTGTGGCTGAAGAGCTGCGACAGCACGCAGCTGGTCCCGGCGGGTTCGTTCCACGACCTCGAGCGCGCTGTGGCGTGGGCAGGGGTCAGCACCGACGACTTTCCGCTCATCACCGTCACCCGTGAGCAAGTCGCCGCGCCCACCGACGCAGCGCAGGGAAGCTCGGGCGAAGTGGTGGTGGCTGGCGCAGTGGCCGACTGCCCAACCTGATCCGCAGCGCACCTCCGCTCCTTCGTTCTACCGTCCATCCGGCACGCGCACACCGTCGTTTCCTCTTTGTGTCGCGGCTCCACCTGCAGCGACGGCGGTCAGGGCGCGACACCAACGAGGACGAAGGGGCCAGCGAGCAGCGCCCCAAGCAGCTTGCGCGAGTTGTGTCGCGGCCCCGCCTCCAACGCCGGAGGTCGAGCCGCGACACAAACGATGGGGGCGACTGAGCGAAGGGGCTGGTTGACTGTCCGGTCATGCCCATCTTGCTCGCCTTCGCCTCGGCAGTCGTGTACGGCATCGGCGACTACTGCGGCGGGCGGTCTGCGCGCCGCCAGGCGGCGCTGGTGGTGGCCGCCGCTGGGCAGATGGTCAGCCTGGTGCTGGTCGGTGCAGCGGTGCTGGTGATGGGAACCGCAGTACCCGCGACGCCCACCTGGGGGTGGAGCGCGTTCGCCGGGGTTGCCGGCGCCCTTGGCATCGCCGGGTTGTATCACGCCTTCGCTCATGGCGAGGTCTCGGTGGTGGCTCCCACCAGCGCGGTGGTCGGTGCAATGGTGCCGCTGGTGACAGGGCTGTTCCTGGGCGAACGACCGAGCCTGCTCGCGCTGGTGGGAATCGTGGTGGCGATCAGCGCAGTGGCGCTGGTCAGTGGGGCGATCGGCACGCATGCGCACAACACGCCGCCGCGCATCGTGGCCCTGGCGGTCGCAGTGGGCGCCTGCTTCGGGCTGTTGTTCGTCGCCCTCGATCGTGCTGACAGCGAATCCGGCCTGTGGCCGCTCGTGATCGCTCGCTTCGTATCCGTACCCCTGCTCGTAGCACTCGTGCTGGCGATCGGTGCCCGCCCAGTGCGGCACCGGGCCTCGCTGCAGTTGGCGGTGGTTGCCGGCGTGTTCGACATGGGTGCCAACGTGCTCTACCTGCTGGCGGTGCGCGGCGGCATGTTGTCGATCGTGTCGGTGGTGTCGTCGCTCTATCCGGCGAGCACGGTGGCGCTCGCCTTCGCCTTCGACAAGGAGCGACTGACCCGCTGGCAGGCGATCGGCCTCGGAGCGGCAGGGTTGGCACTGGTGCTGGTGAGCCTCAGTCGTTAGGCGGGCTGGCAGCGTCGGCGACGGCCTGGCTCTCGCGGGCGGCTCCGGCGAAGATGCCCTTGGCCATCAAGCTCGGCTCCGCCTTGCGCCGGGCGAGGTAGATGGCGGCGCGACCACCGTGGATGGTGGGGTCGTCAGGCTCTGCCCAGCCGGCGAGGTCGGCGAAGTGGCACGCCAGGCGCGCATCGCCCTCAGCGAGCGCTTGCTCGGCTCGACGCAGCAGCACGTCGGCGCCGCCGGCCACGTCGGCAATCGCCGCAGCCAGGTGTGCATCTGGCGACGGCTTCAGCCGCGAAGCCGCACCGTCCCACCAACCGCCGAACTGGCGCCAGATGCCGCGCACCACGAACTCGGGTTCGTCGTAGAACGGTCGCAGGTAAGGCTTGGCCAGCGTGTCGGCGGGAACGTGCACCGTGTGCACGATGGTGTCGAGGTTGGCGCCGGCGTTCATCATGGCGACCACGTCGGCCACCAGGTTCTCGAGCGCGCTGGCGACGTCGTCGAGCACGCGGGTGATGCGGTCGGTGCCGGCGATGGGTAGGCCGTGCGCGGGGAGGAGCAGCTCGGGGCCTTTGGCGATCATCTTGCGCAGAGCCGCCGCCCACTCGATGGGGTAGCGCTGCACCTTCTGCGGGTTACCGGCGTTGGGGAAGTTCCAGATGAGGAAGTCGCCGGTCATCAGCGCCTTGCGGGCGGGCAGCCAGCCCCACAGGTGGTCGTCGGTCTCGCCGCGGTCGTGATGGAGTTCGATGTGTTCGCCACCGACGTGCAGTTCTCCGAAGTCGCCGAACGTGGTGCCGGGGCGCAGGGTGGCGGCGGGCAGGAAGCGGCGGGCATTGGGGTTCGGCCTCATCGAGATGCCATCGCCCTCGCCGCCGATGCTGAGGTTCAAGTCGCCCGACACGCTGCCGAACTGTCGAGCGTTGATGAGCAGGTTCCAGTTGTTGGTGTACTCGTAGCGGTCCATGCGGACGGCGACGTTCTCGTGGCCCACCACGGTGGGTTGGTCGTCGGCGAAGAACATGCTGCCGCCCACGTGGTCGGCGTGGCCGTGGGTGTACACGAGGTGGCTCACCCGGTCGGTGCTCCAGCCACGCAGCGAGTCGCGCACCGCCTGGCCGCTCTGTGCGCCCGAGGCGTCGAAGCACACCAGCCCGTCGGCGGTACGCAACGCCACGCTGTGGCTGAAGCTTTCGACCATGGCGATACCATCGGCCACTTCGCTGAGCTCGTTGGTGACGCGGTTCACCGGTTGATCGACGTGCCCGCTGTCGATGATGCGGGCGGAGATCTCGAGAAGGTCGGCCATGACGACGACGGTACTCGCGTGGCAGTGTCGAGAACCGGCTGGCCGCCTTGCGTCCGCACGGGCGCGGAAGTGCGACAGAACTGTCCGGGTTTCGCGCCCGTGGGGCTTGTGGCGGACAGGGCTGGCAGGGTTTCGCGCCCAACCGGTCGGCTTGATTGGAGGTGGGACTGGCGTGGGTCGGCCGGGCGCCTGGCTCCGGTCTGGCCGGGCGCCGAGGCTTGGGGTCAGCGGGGGAGGCCCAGGACCCGTTCGCCGAGGATGTTGCGCATCACGTTGGAGGTGCCGCCCATGATGGTGTAGCCGGGCGCGTAGGCGAGGCCCTTGGTGACGTCGTCCCACAGGGTGGCCTGTGCGCCGAACACGCCGGAAACGAAGTCGCTGACGCGGATTTCGTGCTCGGTGCAGAAGCACTTGGTGGCGGCACTGAAGCCGGCCGGCGCCTGCTTGAGCACCTCGCGGATGACCAGGATGCGGCCGATGCGGTAACCGATCTCGAGCTGCGCGATCTGGTCGCGGACGACCGAGCTGGTGGTGTCGGCCCGTTCGCGTGCCATGAGGTACAGCGCGTGGTTGCTGACCAGCCGGTCGATGCCGCCACGCTCGTGCTCGAGCTGGCGCATGGTCTGCTTGAACGCTCCGCCCTCGGCGCCGACCAGGTTCTCGACCGGCACACGAACGTCGGTGAAGAACACCTCGCAGAAGTGGCGGTTGGTGGTCATGTCCATGATCGGGCGCACCTCGATGCCGGGCGTTTCCATGGGCACGATGACCTCGCTGATGCCCGCGTGCGGTGGCCCGTCCTGCGAGGTTCGGCAGATGAGGTAGCAGTAGTCGCTGACTGCGCCGAAGCTGGTCCAGATCTTCTGCCCGTTGATGACGAACACGTCGCCCTGGCGCTCGGCGGTGGTCTTCAAGCTGGCGAGGTCGCTGCCGGCGTTGGGTTCGCTCATGCCGATGCACCAGGTGGTGTCGCCGGCGACGATGCCGGGCAAGAACGCCGCCTGCTGGTCGGGCGTGCCGTACGCCAGCAGCGCCGGGCCCATCTGTCGGTCGGCGAACCACGAGGCGGCGACAGGGGCCCCGGCCTTGATGAGCTCCTCGCCCACGATGAGGCGATCGATGGCGGGGCTCGCCATGCCGCTGTAGGGGTTGTCGGGCCAGGTCATACCGATCCAACCGCGAGCGCCGAGCTCCTTGGAGAACTCCTTCGAGTACCCATTGATCCACGAGTCGTTGTGGCGCCCGAAGCGGGCCACTGCATCGGCCGCCACCTGCGCCGCCTCGGCGCGTAGTGCGGTTTGGTCACTCGTCCAGCTGAAGTCCATCGCAGCCGATGCTACGAGTTGCCGCCGCCGGCCGCCTCAACGAGCGGTGGTGTTGGCCAGCGCCCGAGCGTGCACGTGCACGGTGGTGGCCGCAGTGGAGCTGACCAGGCGGTGCGGCATGTGCGGAGGCACCAGGGCGGTGCTGCCCTCGGTGTGGACACGACGGGTACTACCCATGGCCGTGACGCGCTCTTCCATGACCGTTCCGCTGACCACGTGGAAGGCCACGAACTGCTCGTGCGCATGCAGGTCGGCCGCCTGGCCGGCAGGCCACGACATGACCCACACGTCGTAGGCGGGGGTGGTGAGGACCAGCTCACGCTGCAGCGACGTGGCCGGGCGGGCGAGGTGGGTGGGCACGGTGACGGCGCCGATGCCGGCGGCGATCTCGAGCAGGAGGTCGCCGGGGCTGAGGAGGGGCGCCACTCGCTGCGACGGATGTGTGGCGCGCGACGCGGTGAGCTGCCACGAGTTCAGATCGGTCAGATCGGAGGTCATGGAGCGAGAGCCTAGCCGATAGTTGACCATTTCAGTCATGAATTGCGGCCGGCGGGGCGGAGAACAGATGGTGCGGGTTTGTCGAGTCCAGCGCAGTGACGGCTAAGGTGATACAAGTCCGATACAAGTCGGGTGGCCCGCACAAGGCCCCCGGCACGCATGTAAGGAGTTGCAGATGAGCAAGATCAAGGTGAAGAACCCCGTCGTCGAGATGGACGGCGACGAGATGACTCGCATCATCTGGCAGTTCATCAAAGCCAAGCTCATCCTCCCGTACCTCGACATCGAGCTCGACTACTACGACCTCGGCATCGAGCACCGCGATGCCACCGACGACCAGGTCACCATCGACTCGGCCGAGGCCACCAAGCGCCACGGCGTCGCCGTGAAGTGCGCCACCATCACCCCCGACGAACAGCGCGTGGAGGAGTTCGGCCTGAAGAAGATGTGGAAGAGCCCCAACGGCACCATCCGCAACATCCTCGGCGGTGTCATCTTCCGCGAACCCATCGTCATCTCCAACATCCCGCGCCTGGTGCCGGGCTGGACCAAGCCCATCGTCATCGGCCGTCACGCGCACGGCGACCAGTACAAGGCCACCGACTGGAAGGTGCCAGGCGCCGGCACTGTCACCATGACCTACGTGCCCGCCGATGGCAGCGCGCCGGTCGAGATGAAGATCGCCGACTACGGCGACGACGGCGGCGTGGTGATGGGGATGTACAACTACAACGACAGCATCCGCGACTTCGCTCGCGCCTCGCTGCGCTACGGCCTGAACCGCAACATGCCGGTGTACCTGAGCACGAAGAACACCATCCTCAAGGCCTACGACGGCACGTTCAAGGACATCTTCGAAGAGGTCTACCAGACCGAGTTCAAGACCGAGATGGACGCGGCCGGCCTCACCTACGAGCACCGTCTCATCGACGACATGGTCGCGTGCGCCATGAAGTGGGAGGGCGGCTACGTGTGGGCGTGCAAGAACTACGACGGCGACGTGCAGAGCGACACGGTTGCGCAGGGCTACGGCTCGTTGGGCCTGATGACCAGCGTGCTGATGACACCCGACGGCAAGACCGTGGAGGCGGAAGCAGCCCATGGCACGGTCACTCGCCACTACCGCGAGCACCAGAAGGGCAACAAGACGTCGACCAACCCGATCGCCAGCATCTACGCGTGGACTCAGGGCCTCACGTATCGCGGCAAGATGGACGACACCCCCGAGGTTGTTGCATTTGCACAGGCACTCGAGAACGTGTGCATCGAGACGGTCGAGGCCGGCGAGATGACCAAGGATCTCGCTCTGCTCATCAGTAAGGACGCCCCGTGGCTCACCACGGAAGACTTCCTCGACGCGATCGACAGGCGCCTGCAAGCCAAGATGGCCTGATTCATCTCCTCTGCGTCACGGAACAGAAGAAACCCCGCTCTGTACCGTGACGCAGACGAGCGCGGCACCGTGGCGACCCGGCGCCGGGGGTTACCTGGTCTCGCCGGCCTCGCGGGCCAGTTCGGCTCGGTAGTCCTCGGCCAGTTCGGCGCGGGTGGCGTCGGCGTCGGCCACGACACCTTGACTGGCTAGCACTGCCGACCCGTCGGGCACATCGGCCATCTCGGCCCATACGTCGCTATCCCACATTCCGCTGCGCATGAAGGCCTTCGCGCAGTGCATGTACGTGGTTTCCAGGTGTAAGACGATGGCAGACTTTGGCACTTTCGGCAGGTCGAAGCCGGCCAACAGCTCAGGGTTGGTGCTGATGTGAGCCGAGCCGTTGAGGCGGACGGTCTCGGTCTGTCCGGGCGTGATCAACAACAGGGCGACCTTGCCGGTGGCAACGATGTTCATCAGCGTGTCGAGCCGGTTGTTGCCGCCCAGATCGGCCATTGCGAGATGCGTGGGGGAGAGCACCTTGATGAACCCGCTCGGCCCACCACGAGGTGACACGTCGGCGTTGCCCTCAGCGTCGAACGTGCCGATGGCCGCGAACCGGCAGCGGGCGGCCACGGCCGCCGTGGCCTCGTCGAGCTGAGCTCGCTCCTTGCCCAGGGTGAGTGGGTGTGCATTGCGATAGTGGGTACGCAGCACCTCGAGGGTTTCCACTCGGTGTTGGTCGCTGTGGGGATCGAACATGCGGCAACCGTATCGTTGGGCCGTCATGCGATTGGACGACTTCGACTACCACCTCCCCGATGAACGAATCGCCCAGCTGCCGGCCGAGCCGCGCGACTCAGCACGATTGCTGGTCGATCAGGGCTCCTCGGCGCCCCTGCACCGGCACGTGAGCGACCTGGGCGAGTTCCTGCACGAGGGCGACCTGCTGGTGGTGAACGACACGAAGGTGATCCCTGCGCGGCTGCGATTGGCGCGGGCCACCGGAGGTGCAGCCGAGGTGTTGCTGCTGGAACCGCTCGACGGCGACCGCCGCACTTGGGAAGCGATGGTGCGCCCGTCCAAGAAGCTGCATGCGAACGAGGAGCTGTTCGCCGGCGAGCGGCCACTCGTGCGAGTGCTGCGGCGCAGCGACGCAGGCGACACGATGATCGTGGAGCTGGTGGGGGAGGGCGACCCGCTCAGCCTGTTGCAGCAGCACGGCGAGATGCCGCTGCCTCCCTACATCTTCGGCAAGCTCGACCGACCCGATCGCTATCAAACGGTCTACGCCAACGAGCCGGGGTCGTCCGCAGCACCCACGGCGGGCCTGCATCTCACCTCCGAGCTGTTGGACTCGTTCGCTGCTCGAGGCGTCGAGATCGCGCGAGTCGAACTGGTCGTGGGCCTCGACACGTTCAAGCCGATCAGCACCGACGACCCACGCGACCATCTCATCCACAGCGAGCGCTACCGGGTGCCGCCCGCAACTGCTGCGGCCTGTGCCGACGCTCGGCGAGTTGTGGCGGTGGGCACCACCAGCGTGCGGGCACTCGAGAGCGCCGCCACGTTCGGCGTCGCCGAAGGTCGCACCCGGCTGTTCATCCATCGACCCTACGAATGGACGACCGTCGACGTTCTGATGACGAACTTTCACATGCCGCGCACGACCCTGCTGATGATGATCGACGCGTTCGTCGGCGGCCGGTGGCGCACGTTGTACGACGAGGCGCTGCGCGAGCGGTACCGCTTCCTGAGTTTTGGCGACGCGATGTTGCTGGATCGGAGCCTGAGCTAGATGCACCCCGTTCGATTCGAGCTTGCGGCGAGCGACGGCTTCGCCCGCACCGGCGTCGCCCACACTGCGCAGGGCAGCTATCGCACCCCCTGCTTCATGCCGGTGGGCACCCGCGGTGCCATCAAGTACCTCAGCGCTGCCGACTACGAGCGCCTGGGCGCCGAGATCGTGCTCGGCAACACCTACCACTTGATGCTGCGGCCGGGGGCCGAGACGGTGGCGCACTTCGGCGGCTTGGGCAAGTTCTCCGCCTGGGGTGGGCTCACGCTCACCGACTCCGGCGGCTTCCAGGTGTTCTCGCTGGAACCGAAGGTCGACGACGACGGGGTCACCTTCAAGAGCACCTACGACGGCTCGCTGCATCGCTTCACTCCGGAGATCGCCGTGCGCACGCAGGAACTGCTGGGTGCCGACATCCAGATGGTGCTCGACGTCTGCCCGCCGCTCCCTTCACGGCCAGAGGTCGTCCGTCTCGCGGTCGAGCGAACCTCCATGTGGGCCGCACGGGCACGGGTTGCGCACCAGCGCACGGACCAGGCGCTGTTCGGCATCGTTCAGGGCGGTATCGACGAAGCGCTGCGGGTCGAGAGCGCCCAGCGCACCGTCGCGCTCGACTTCGACGGGTACGGCATCGGTGGGCTCAGCGTGGGAGAGACCCGCCACGAGATGCTGCCCGCGCTTGCCGCTGCGCTGGCGCACCTGCCTGCCGATCGCCCGCGCTACCTGATGGGCGTCGGCGACCCGGCCAGCCTGGTGGAGGCGGTCGGCCTCGGAGTCGACCAGTTCGACTGCGTCATGCAGACCCGTATCGGTCGCCACGGCACTGCGCTCACCGGCGAGGGAAAGCTGCACGTCAAGAACGCCAAGCATGCGCTCGACGACGGCCCGCTCGATGCGCAGTGCGCGTGTGAAGTGTGCGCTCGCCACAGCCGCGGCTACATCCGCCACCTGTTCCAAGTGGGCGAGCCGACGGCTGCACGGCTGGTGAGCCTGCACAACGTCAGCTGGACCCTGCAGTTGATGGATCGGATGAAGGCGGCCATCAACAATGGCTGCTTTCAGTCCCTGCGCAGCGACGTTCTGGCCGTGTGGGGTTGACCTGCCGAACAGCCCGGCGCCTGGCTAGAATCGCCGGTCGGTCAACGAGGGCCTCCCACCTCTCTAGAACAATCTGGACGTTCCATGCACCTGTCCCTGCTGCTGGCGGCTGAAAACTCGAACCCGCTGCCCTCACTCATCATCTTCATGCTCATTCCGGTGGCCATGTACTTCCTGCTCGTTCGCCCGCAGCGCAAGCGGCAGCGAGCAGCTGTTTCGCTGCAGCAGTCGGTCGAAGTGGGCGACGAAGTCATGACCACGTCCGGGCTCTACGGGTTCGTCACCGGCTTCGAGGGCGACCTGGCGTGGCTCGAGATCGACGACAACGTGCAGATCCGCATCGCTCGTCAGGCCATTCAGCGCAAGGTCGACACAGCCAAGGGTGAGAGCGCCGTCCCCAGCGACGACGGTTCCAAGTCGAAGCAGACCAAGATCGACGACGTCATCGTGTCCGACGACGACGCCAAGAGCTGATCCCGAACTCGATGAGCACGAAATTCGTCAGCTCCGGGGGGCTCCTGGTTGGCCCATGCGCCGTGATGACCTTCGGGCTGATCACCGGCGCATCGCCCGCGTTCGGGCTGACTTCGGCGGCGGTCGCCGATGAGGTGTACCTGCGTCCGGTGCTGCAGTGCCAGACCGTGGATCCGTCCAGCACGCCTGCCGACGGTGCGTCGTCGGAATCAGGCGCACCGACCACCGGGAGCGTGGTCTTGGATATGCACGGGTTTCCGGCGCAGCAGAGCGACCCCACCACTCAGCAGTTCCTGCCGCTTCTCGGGTCAGAAGCGGTCTACTGCCTGGTCGGGCCCGCCGAGGGAACCGGCGACGTGTTCGACGGTGACGCCAAGGCAATTATGCTCTCTCAGGGATGGGGCGTGACCGTCAACCTCCGCAGCGGCCCCGAGGGTGAGGGTGTCTTCAACGCCGTTGCCGCCGCGTGCAATCAGCGTGCTGCCAGCTGTCCCACGGGCCAGTTGGCCATCGAACTCAACGGCATCATTCAATCAGCGCCATCGATGAACGCTCCCACGTATACCGGCGGCGTCGAGATCTCCGGCGATTTCACCGAAGACGAGGCACGCAACCTGGCACGCGTGATCAACGGCGTGCCGCTACTCGAGCAGGTGGACACCGAGCCCGATCAAAGCCCGCCGACTGCGCCCGGTAAGGATTCCTTCAGCTCTGCATGGATCTTCGGACTTTCCGGACTGCTTGGCATACTCGCCATCGGCGGCTGGTACGTCGGTTGGTCGCGCCGAGGCGCCGCACTCATGGCGGGCACCACAGCAGGCGAGCTCTCCCTGTCACCGGGTAGCGACACCACCGTCACGCAGACAACGACCGACGAATTTGTCGTCGGCACCAACGAAGAGGGCTGAACCCACCCAATGCGCAAAAAGCTCCTCATCTCCCTCATCGGGATCATGCTCACGTCGTACGTGGCAATGGCCATCGTCTTCATCACTGGCTCGCAGCCGGCCCTCGGTCTCGACCTGCAAGGCGGCATCTCGGTGACCCAGCGTCCCAAGGATGGCACCAGCTACAGCGACGAAAGCCTCGACCTTGCCGTCGAGAAGATCCGCGAGCGTGTCGACAGCCTCGGCGTCGCCGAACCCGAGATCCTGCGCCAGGGCGACACCATCGTGGTCAACCTCCCGGGCGTGAAGAACCAGCGCCAGGCCGAGGAGCTCGTCCAGGTCACTGGCCAGGTGTACCTGCGCCCTGTGCTGCAGTGCCAAACCGTCGACACGTCGGCGGTGGAGACCACCACCACTGAGGCTGGCGCCACCACCACGACTGGGCCCGGCGATACTGTCGCCCCTGGCGACACCGGTTCTGGCACCAGCACCACCGCACCGGGTGGTCCCGCCCGGCCCTCGGGGGTCACCACCACCACCGAAGCGGCCACCAGCACATCGACGGGCTCCCCCGATTCGTCGGCGACGAGCACCACCGAGGCCTCCGGGCCAGACACCACGGTGGTGACACCGGTCGACGAGAACGGCTTCCCGCTACAACTGAGCGACCCCACCATTCAGCAGTTCCTTCCGCTGAAGGGCGACGACGCCGTCTACTGCCTGGTCGGGCCCGCAGAGGGAACCGGCGAGGTGTTCTCCGACAATGCTGCGGCGGTCGTGCTGTCCCAGGGTTGGGGCGTCACGGTCGATCTACGTGGCGGCGCGGAGGGCGAAGGCGTGTTCAACGCAGTTGCCGCCAGCTGCAACCAGCTCGCTGCCAGCTGCCCCACAGGACAGTTGGCCATCGAACTCGACGGCACCATTCAGTCGGCGCCCAGCATGAACGCGTCGAACTACGCCGGCGGGGTCGAGATCTCTGGCGACTTCACCGACGATGAAGCTCGCAACCTGGCTCGCGTGCTCAACAGCGGTTCGTTGCCGGTGCAGTTACAGCTGGAGTCCGTGCAGAACGTGTCGCCCACGCTCGGCGAGGACTCGCTGCGCGCCGCCTGGATCTCGGGCCTCGTGGGTGTGTTCCTGGTGCTGGCCTTCATGGTCTTCTACTACCGCTGGCTCGGGCTGGTGGTCGCTGTCGGCATCACCGTGTCGGGGGGCATCCTGTGGAGCATCATCACGCTGCTCTCCACGACGCAGGGCCTTGCTCTGTCACTGAG
>Ga0105047_10015258_pt1 | contig 12114 bp, 9 predicted proteins | sample MAT04_FD_78384 | JGI IMG/M metagenome (GOLD analysis project Ga0105047, IMG submission 78384) | Freshwater microbial communities from Lake Fryxell liftoff mats and glacier meltwater in Antarctica - MAT-04 (megahit assembly) | ecosystem: Environmental > Aquatic > Freshwater > Ice > Liftoff... | reverse complement strand
GACCAGTTTTGCTTACGGCACGCGGAAGGACGGCTGCCGTTTTGCTTTCACCAGAAAAGTGGAATGAGATTGCCGAACGGTTACAGCAGTCTGAACTCTTGTTGGAAGCGAAAAGGATCGAAGCAGAGATTGCGCGTGATCCTGCACGCTTGGTCACCGACGAAGAACTAGAACGCCAGATTGCTGAGAAAATTGCCCTCCATGTGGCGTATTGAAGATGATCGATCGGTCAGAAACTACATTTACGATTCATATCCTTATACGGAAAAGGTTTGGCAAGCGATAAAGTCGCTGCAAACCTTGCCCAAAGGACTCACGAAAAACATGAAGGGCGGAGCTTTTTATGTAAAACGGCACAGCTACCCTATCAGTTGAACAATCCTGACACCGAACAGGAAAACTCAGGCAGAAACGGCGAGGTCAATGTGTCTTCAAGCAGCAACACAGCAACACCACCCTGCCCATACCGGCGACACCACAGTTTTAGTTCCAGGTAAACATCACTGCAGCATCGTCATTGTAGGCATACGATGCCGTCTATCCCACTACTGCTCGCGCACAACGTCCCAAACGGCGTCGGGATGGCGGGCCGCCACCTGGAGGAGGACGCGGGCAGCACCTTCGGGTCGGCGGCGCCCTTGTTCCCAATTGCGCAGCGTCTTGACGCTGATACCCATCAGGGCAGCAAATGCTTCCTGGGTGAGATCGTAAGCATCACGCAGGCGCTTGATGTCGGCGGCGTCGACGACGAAGGTACGCGAGGCTGATCCTTCGTCGCGCAGAATGGCTCCGCCCTCGTGCACGCTGGCCACAAGTTCACTGAAGTCTAAATCATTCATGGATATTCCTCCTCTACAATTCTGCGCAGCATCCGTATCTGGTGAGGTGTAAGATTCTCTCGTTCATTCTTTGGGTAGATGTAGAGCAACAACAGTTTGTCATGCCTTACTGCCCAGTAATAGATAAGTCGAACGCCGCCACGTTTGCCGCGCCCCTCAGCTCCCCAGCGGATTTTGCGCAGGCCGCCTCCGCCGGGAATCAGTGCACCGGCATCTGGTCGGTTCGCCAGGACAACTTGTAAGCGGTGGTACTCTTCATCGTTCAGTGCAATGCTTACCTGGCGAGTGAAGACGCTAGTTTCAACGATGACCATTGGCTCAATATACCCCAATGGCGTAGTTTTTCAAACAATCAATTTGCACGAGATGCGTTCCAGATTTGGGGCAGCAAGCGTAGCGGCCACCCTGCAATCGGTGCTTTACATCTCCAGATTATCCGACCCGGGCTTGAATAGCAACCGCGTCCCATGACGTTGCGCAACCCTCGAACAAACCTGATATACTTACATTCTTCGATCATAAGGAGATCTGCGATGCACTACCGAACCAGAGGAACTCGCAGCGTGATCATTGGTGTTACTCTGCTGCCACTCTCATTGGCGTCGACAGCTTGTGCGACACCGGTGCCAAGTGCGGCCCGCGCCCTGCTGCAACAACCACCAAGTCCGCCGCTGGGTCGCCACGGGCAGCATCGATGGCACGACGCGCCTCTGGGCAGTACCGATTCCATAACCACGTGGGAAGGTGCGCTGCACGCAGTACGTACAACGCACCTTCCCAACCTCAAGATAGATACTTCTGGAACCAGGCCAGCAGTCGTGGCCAGGCGTCCTCGGCGGCGGCGGGATTATAGCTGTTGCGGGTGTCGTTGAAGAAGGCATGCGCGGCGCCGGGGTAGATCATGAACTCGTTCTCAACACCGGCTGCGGTAAGGGCCTCCTGCATGGCCTTGACCCCCGCGACCGGAATGCCACTATCGTTCTCGCCATACAGGCCAAGAACAGGAGCCTGCACGTTCGCCGCTTCCTCGGGGGAAAGCGGCTGTCCATAGAGTGCGACAGCGGCGCCGGTGGTGTCGCCCGCCATTGCCGCCCGCAGCGCCAGCCCACCGCCCATGCAGAAGCCGACGACGCCGACCTTGTCGCCAGCGACGTATTCCTGGCCGAGCAAATAGGTAGCAGCGCTGCTGATTTCTTGCACGGCCGCCGGCATGTCGAGTTCCATCACCAGTTTGCGCGCCTCATCTGGCTCGGTCGCCACCTGGCCCTTGTAGAGATCAGGCGCAAGCGCGACATACCCCTCCTTGGCCACGCGGCGTGCAACATCTTTGATGTGCTCGTTAAGACCCCACCACTCCTGGACGACGATGACCGCTGGCAGTGCAGCGCCCTCGGCGGGCCTCGCCACGTAGCCGGTCAGCGTTTCGCCATTGGGTCCTGGGTACTCGACGATGCCGGCAGTAAGACCCTCCTCGGTCGTCAACGAACTCTCCGCGGAACCGACGCCCTCACCCGTCGGCGTAGCCTCGGTGACCGGACGCACGGTGCGGTCAGTGACAGGCTGGCAGGCAGCGAGCAACAAATTGGCGGCCGCCAGACTGCCGATAGCAGCGCCGGCGCGCCGCAAAAAAGTGCGCCGGTCAAGTGTGCCAATCTGAAACGATCGGACAAGTTGCATGACGTAGATGCGATCCATGGGTTGTCTCCTCTGTGGTCAATGGCCCAGCCCAGAATGATGGAAGCCCGTGGGCCGGGCACGCTGCTCGATTGTCGTGTGGTGGGCGTCGTTAGGATGTCACAAAATACCCGCCCGGACTGTAAGCGTGTATCTATTGATCGACGATGCAGTTTGCGCATCACACGGTCTGTCCTCCTTCGGTTCTTGGCGTTTTCATGGTAAATTATCGGATACTATGGCAATTTCAACGGTTATTCACACCAACGAACACAGCATCGATCGCGTGCTGGCGGCCGGGCTGCCGGTGGTGCTGGCATTCTGGCAAGGCAGCCAGCCGCTACCACCAGCCGTCGCCGACGAACTCGACCGCCTGGCCCAGCGCTACGCCGGCAAAGCGCTCATCGCCAAGGTGAGCGGCGACGATGAACGCACCCTGCTTGCCCGCTTCGCCCCAGCCCCGCTGCCGGCGCTGCTTGTTCTACGTGCCGGCAAACCGGAAGTCACCTTACACGGCGGCGACCTGCTACAGGTCAGTGCGTGGCTGGCCCACTTCGTGGATGGCCAGCCGCAACCGGCCGTACGCGTCACCGCGCCGCCACCAGCGAGCGCCAGCCCGATCACCTTGACCGACGCCAACTTCCAGCAGATCATCAGCGCACCCACCGCGGTGCTCGTCGACTTCTGGGCGCCGTGGTGCGGTCCCTGCCGCATGGTGGCGCCGCATGTCGAACAACTGGCCAAAGAGTTCCAGGGGCGCGCCGTGGTCGGCAAACTGAACGTCGACGAAAATCCGCAGACCGCACAGCGGTACAACATCATGAGCATCCCAGCCTTGTACATCTTCAAGAACGGCGCGGTGGTCGACCAGATGGTCGGTGCGCAACCACTGCAGGTGCTGCAACAGCGGCTCGCCCGCCATGCGTAGGCAATTCCTCTGGTTGGGCGGAGCCGCCATCGTTGCGGTGTTGGTTCTGCAACTGGAGGCGCCACTGGTCGTCAAGGCGGTGGCAGTCGGCGTGCTGGGGGGGCTGATTCCCGGTGCGCTGCTGGTTCAAATTCTGGTGGGCGCTGGCACTGCGCCGCCATCCCTGCTGGAACGCGTTCTCTACGCCTTGGGCGCCGGCTACGCGTCTTTGGTGGTGGTGCTGCTGGCTGCCAGCTATCTGCCCGGCGGTCTGCTTGCATGGCAACTCTATGCCGGCATCGGGATCCTGGTTGCGATACTCACGATTTTGGCGTGGCAACAGACACGACAGTCATCCGGCGTGCCGATGGCAAGCAGTGATGACATCCTCGCCTTTCCAGATGCACAGATTCCGCGTTCACAATGGCCCTGGATCGCCATCGCTTTGCTGGTGGTGCTGGCCGTGACCGGTTTTCTGCGCCTGACGTCACTGGGCTACGCCGAGTTTCACGGCGATGAGGCGCGGTCGGTGTTACGCGCGGCCGCCGTAATCCAGGGGTATGAGGATGTGCTCTTTCTCCACCGCAAGGCTCCTGCCGAGATTCTTGTGCCGGCGGCGGTGTTTAGTCTGGCCGGCCGGCTCGACGAGGCCAGCGCCCGCGTGCTCTTCACCGTCGCCAACCTGGGCGCCCTGGCCGGCGTTTTTCTACTGGGCTGGCGCATGTTCGGCTCGGTGGCAGGCTTCGCAGCCGCGTTGCTGGTGGCCGTCGACGGTTACTTCATTGCCTTCTCGCGCTTTGTCCAATATCAAAGCATTGTCCTGTTGTTGAGCGTGCTCGTCGTGATGATCGCGTATCGCGTTTACCGGCACCCGCGCGCCCTGACCGGCTACCTGACCCTCGCCGCGATTCTGGTGGCAACCGGTCTGCTCTGTCACTATGACGCGCTGTTGGCGCTGTTGCCGGCTGGGTTTCTACTGGCGGCGGCCGTGTGGACCCGCCGCGTCCCCTGGCAACAGATGCTGCGCGCGCTGGCGCCGGGCCTCATCGCCGGCACGGGCATTGTGGCGCTCTTCTATGCGCCCTTTATGGCCCACCCCAACTTCCAATCCACGCTGCACTACCTGTGGAGCGGCCGCATTCATGGTCGGCTGGACTTTCCCTACAACAACCTGAGCGATTTCTTCCTGCGTTCGTCGATCTACAGCTCCACATATTATGTCGTGTTGATGATTATGTTGGCCGTCGCCGCCCTGCTACTGGCTTACCATCGCGGGCTGCGCTGGCCGTGGAATTTGCTGGCCGGCAGCGCGGTGGTGGCGGTGGTCGCCGTCACTTTCTGGCGTGCGGACTGGCTCAAAGTGGGGAAGACCGACTTCACCTTTGTGCCTTTCACCCTGGCGATTGCCGGCGTCTGGTTTCTGCCGCGGCTGTCAAGCGCAGAACGGAGCTTGTGGCTCTGGTTTGGCGCCCCGCTGCTGGCGGCGATGTTTTTCATCGTTGGCCCGAAGACGCACGTCCATATTTTCTTTATCCCGTGGGCGCTACTGGCGGGCAGCGTCATCGGTCGGAGCTGGCATTGGCTGACGGCACGCTACGGCTGGCGACCGGCGCTCCTGATTGGCGTACCCGCCACGGCGTTATTCTTGACCGCGTTTGGCGGCTACACCTACTTTCTCTTCGTCTATCACAACACAGAAATCCTGCTCAATTGGAATGAGAATCAGCCACCGGGGTATTGGTCGCCGGACAGCATCCCCGAACTCGACTCCTTTTATGGCTTCCCACTCACCAATGGCTGGAAGGTAGCCGGCGCCCTCTATAACGACGGCGTGATCGACGGCAACTATGAAACCAATCAATCCTTTGACTGGATTTCGGCCTGGTACACGCGCGGCCAGACTCGGTGTGATTCCACTGCGGATTGGTATTTCGCCATCGATGGGCTGGAACCGTGGATACCGCACGCGTCCGCTGTCACCGATAGCGTGGAGGGACAAGGCTTTGCCCGCTGGGGTGATGTGGCCGTGAGCGGTGCGCCGCGCATGCGGATTTACACGCGCGCCAACGGCGAAGATGGCACGACGCCGGGTCTGCTCGCGCTGGAAGAGTACGCCGCCGCCTTCGACGCCGCCGCAACCCCCGACCTGCCCTTAAGCTATCCAACTGTGGAATCCAAACCGTCACAAACGTTCGGCGTCAACCTAGACAACCAGGTGCGGCTCGAGGGCTACGACCTGACGTACACCCCCCCCTTGCGCCCGGGCGACCCCGTCCAACTGACGCTTTATTGGCGTGCGCTACAGCCTTTGGCATACTCGTACAAGGTGTTCAACCAATCCTACTACGGCGACGGCGTCATGGTTGCGCAACAAGACAGTCTGCCCGTGTGCAACCGTCACCCGACCCTCGCCTGGCGGCCGGGTGAACTGGTGATCGACACGCACACGCTGACCGTAAATGCCGACGTTCCCGCCGGCGTCTACCCACTTTTTACGGGCCTCTACCGCGAAGAGACCCAAGAACGACTCGCCGTCCTAGACGAAGCCGGTAACCCCGTGAGCAACCAAATCCAGGTAGGCGAACTCAAAGTGGAGGACTGAGGGTTTCCCCCTCGCCCATCTGGCGTAGTTCTTCTTCACCAATCACCTCGATACCTAGTTCCCGGGCCTTGGCCAACTTACTGCCGGCCGCTTCACCCGCGACCAGATAGTTGGTCTTGCTGCTGACGCTGCCGGCAACCTTGCCGCCGTGCGCTTTGATGAAGGCTTGTGCCTCTTCCCGGCTAAACGTAGGCAGCGTCCCTGTCACGACAAAGGTTTTCCCGGCCAATGGCCTGGCCCCGGTGGGCGCGGTCGAGACCCGATCTTCGGCCACGCGTACACCAGCCGCGGCAAACTCGCCGATCAGAACGCGGTTTGGCTCGACCTGGAACCACTCATGGACGCTTGCGGCGATGCGCGGGCCGATGCCTTCGATTTCACTCAAGGCATCCGGGATGGCGTCCATCAGTTCGAAGAGGCTGGCGTAGCGCTGCATGAGGATTTCGGCCACCACGGCGCCGACAAAGCGGATGCCAAGCGCAGTCAACAGCCGGTGCACAGGGCGCTGCTTGCTTGCCTCAACGCCAAGGCGCAGATTCTCCACACGTTTTTCACCGTACCCGTCCAGCGTGACGATCTCCGCCCACGGTAGATGATAGACATCGGCCAAATCCTTGATGTAGCCCTTCTCGACAAAGAGTTCCGCCTGCTTGATGCCAAAGCCTTCGACGTCCAGGGCGCCGCGACCCACAAAGTACTCGACGGCGCGCACCAACTGCTCAGGACAGGCGTTGTTGATACAGTAGGTCGCCGATTCGCCCGGCGGGCGCACCAGCGGCTGCCCACACACCGGGCACGCGGCCGGCATGGCCCAGACGCGCTCGCTACCGTCGCGCAGGTCAAGCATGGGGCGCAACACCTTGGGAATGACTTCGCCGGCGCGCTTGATCACCACGCGATCGCCCACACGAATGTCCAGGTCGCGGATATAGTCTTCGTTGTGCAGCGTAGCGCTCTTGACCACGACACCGCCCACCGCCACCGGTTCCAGCACCGCATTGGGCGTGATCGCTCCCGTGCGCCCGACATTGACGACGATATCGATCAGCGTCGTGACGGCTTCTTCACTGGCGTACTTGTAGGCAAGCGCCCAGCGCGGATCTTTGCCGGTAAACCCCAGTTGTTCCTGCAATGCCAGCGAATCGACCTTGATCACGCAGCCATCCACCTCATAAGGCAGGCCGTGACGCCGGCCACCAAACTCCTCAACATAGGCGGCCAGTGCGTCGAAGTCGGCGTCTTCGAAACGGCGCATGTCCGGGCAGATAGGCAGCCCCAGACGGTGCAGGTAGTCGAGCCCCTGGCTGTGGGCAACAATCGGCGCGGTGGCGCCTTCGACGATCAACGCCTGGTAGACCCACAACTTGAGCGGCCGGCCGGCTGAGATGCGCGAGTCAAGTTGGCGCAAGCTACCGGCGGCAAAATTGCGCGGGTTGGCATAGGCGCGTTCGCCTTGATCCAGTTGTTTTTGGTTGAAGTGCTCGAAATCAGCTTTTTCCACATAGGCTTCCCCGCGCACGACAAGACGCACGGGCGCCGGGCCGGCGGCGTCCAACACCGGGATCTGCAGCGGCAGCACGCGCACCGTGCGCAGATTAGCCGTGATCGTCTCGCCAAACTCACCGTCGCCGCGGGTGGCGCCCAGCACGAATCGTCCCGCCGCGTACTGTAAGACAACCGTCAGCCCATCAAATTTAGGCTCGACCACGTAGGAGAGACGGGGATGTTCACTCTCCGGCAAAAAGCGCTTGACGCGCTCGCGCCACGCGTTCAGATCTTCGGCACTGAACGCATTGGCCAGGCTGAGCATGGGCAGCGGATGGCGCACTTTCTCGAACTTCTCCGCCAGCACGCCGCCCACGCGTACCGTCGGGCTGTCGTCGCTGCGCACATCCGGATGATCGGCTTCCAGCACCTGCAATTCGCGAAAGAGCGCGTCAAACTCTTGATCGCCAATTTCGGGCGCGTCCATCACGTAGTAGCGAACTTGATGATAACGCACAAGTTCGCGCAGTTGTTGGACGCGAACGGCGGGGCTGATCGGCTCGGTTTGCGTGGCTAGCGTAGACATCGGTGATTCGACCAATCCGAAGGAAAAAGCGCTCGGCGGGCGACTTTGGCGCTGAACCGGCCAGGGTTATGCGCCCGTATACGGTTCGCTGGCGTTCCGCAGTGGTTTCCGACTGCGCCACCATATGCCTGGAAGCATGCGTATCTTGCTCCACTTGCCGAGGTAGGCCCGATACGCAAACACATCGTAATCAGCGCGCTCAATTGCGTCAAGAATACCGCCGTATAGTTCGGCAGCCGCGCCAATCGCAAAACGGCCGTCCTGGTTGAGCATGGCAATGCCAGCCATGGACTCGGCATAAAGCCGTCGGTTGCGCGCGATCTGAAAACGCATAAACGCACGCCAGTTTTCGGTCACGACCCCAGCCGCCAGATCCGCTTCACAAAGACCATAGGCCGCCAGTTCTTCTTGCGGCAAATAGACCCGATTGATGCGCCAATCATCTCCGACATCGCGTAGAATGTTGGTCATTTGCAGCGCCACGCCCAACTTGATGGCGTAGGGAATCGCCGCGGGGCCAGCAAAGCCAATGATGTGCATGCTCATCAACCCCACGGTAGACGCGACGCCATAGCAGTAGGCGGTCAAGTCCGCAAAGGTATCGTAGCGGGTCTGGCGCAGATCGCAGGCCACACCGTCGAGCAATTGCTCCGCATAGCGTATCGGCACGTTGTAGCGCAGACGTGCGTCGGCCCACGCTACAGCAACGGGATCGTCGGCCGGTGGATGCACGGCCGTGGCGCGGCGTCGCCACGCCTCGAGCCGTTCGCGGCGATCGTGGGCGGCACGGTCCACAATATCGTCACTCACGCGGCAAAAGGCATAGAGCGCGCGCACAGCGCGCCGCTTGTCCTCTGATAGGAGACTTGATGCCAAGTGAAACGAGCGACTATTGTCCGCCGTAACATTCTCACAGTGCGCATAGGCATTCCCTAGCAACACGCGATCATAGTCAGCCGGTGCGGTCGGGTGTTCGCCCTGAAGACGCAAGGGTTCATACGCGAGATCGAGGAGGTTCCGCTCCCATGCATGTTCTAGCTGCATAACACGCCTTATCCTTATGTACGACACTACCACTGCGGGACGGCCAACACGGTGACGCAACGGTCAGAAGAGACCCAATGGCGCCTGACTGAAGAAAAAGTAACATACTCGTAACCGTTTGTCAAGCATGTCTATGCCCATTTGTCCAAGTTGTATCCAGAAAAATGCTAATAAAACTAGGCAAATGGTTGACAGCGCATAAGGGGCATGTTATACTTAAGGCAATGGTTGACCTGCCGAGTCTGCAATGGATAGTATTTTCCAGTTCGTAGGAAACGCATGAGCGATAAGACACCGACATACAATTTGAATGCCGTCGTACGCGAGACTGGGCTGAAACCAGATACGCTGCGCGCCTGGGAGCGCCGCTATGGCGTACCGGCGCCCCAGCGCACCCAGAGCGGACACCGCCTCTATTCGCAGTACGATATCGATACCTTGAAGTGGCTTCTTGACCGCCAGCATGAAGGCATGAGCATCAGCCGTGCCGTCGAGCTATGGCACCGCCGGGAAAACGACGGTTCCAATCCACTGCGCGTTGCGGGCACACCCGGCGCCCAACGCAGCCCGGAAGTCCGTACGCCGGCGCCCGTTGCCGGATCAATGTCCCTTGGCGATAGCGATACCGTCATCACCCTGCGGCAGGCGTGGGTCAATGCCTGTCTTGCCTTTGACGAGTTCCAAGCTGAGCAGATCCTGAGCCAGGCCTTCGCTTTGTTCCCCAGTGAGGTTGTCTGCCTCGACCTGCTCCAAAAAGGCCTGGCTCAAATCGGCGACAGTTGGTATCAAGGCAAAATCACCGTACAGCAAGAGCATTTTGCTTCGGCGCTCGCGCTTCGGCGTATGGAAGCGCTGCTGATTTCGACGCCAGGACCCACACGCCCCGGGCGGATTCTGGTCGGTTGCCCTCCAGAAGAAGAACATACCTTCGTTCCCCTCATGTTGTCACTGCTGCTGCGCCGCCGTGGATGGGATGTCGTCTACCTCGGGGCCAATATCCCTGTGCGCAGTATGGAGGCCACCATTGGCGCGGTGCGCCCGAACCTGGTCGTACTCACAGCACAGCAATTATACACCGCCGCCAATTTGCTCGAAATGGCTGACATGCTCTTTGCCGAACGTACGCCCTTGGCCTTTGGGGGGCTCATCTTTACCCAGGTCAACGAACTACACTTGTCAATTCCTGGATATTACCTCGGCAATCGTCTCGATAAGGCCACCGCCATGATCGAGCACGTGATGACGTCGCTGCGACCCCAACCGGCGCAGCGTATGGTATCTTATGATTACAAGGTGGCGCTCGACCATTTCCGCGCACGCCAGTCGTTACTCGAAGCCGACGTGTGGCAACGCGTGGACGACGGCGTCCCCAAGCGGCATCTCGCTCTAGCCAATCAGAGTTTTAGTCGCAATATCATCGCCGCATTGACGCTGGGCGATATGGACTATCTCAACGTCGACATCGATTGGGTGGAGGGGCTGCTCGTAAATCATTACGAGATACCCGCCGACGCGCTCGACACCTATCTGGAGGCATACTACGCGGCTACGCGGGCGCAGTTGGGCCAGCCCGGCCACGTTGTGATCGAATGGCTTGCGCACTTATTGGGACATGAGTTGCCCCAAGAGATCAAGAGTGCACTCAAAGATTCAAGAATGAAGTGAGGAGTAAAAACATGCGCATCATCATTACGGGCGGTACTGGCTTGATTGGCCGTCCGCTCAGCCAGGCGCTCGTTGCCGATGGGCACGACGTAACCGTGCTCACCCGCGATCCCGCCAAGACAAAAGCGATGCCGGCCGGCGTGAAATTGCAGCAATGGGATGGAGAAAGCGTGCAAGGATGGGGGCAATTGGTCGACGGCGCCGGCGCCCTCATCAACCTGGCCGGATCGGGAATCGCCGACGGCCGCTGGAGCGCCAGCCGCAAACAGACGATCCGGCAGAGCCGCCAAAATGCCGGCAAGGCCATCGTCGCCGCCATCACCGCCGCAGCCAACAAACCACAGGTACTGATTCAGTCGTCAGCCGTCGGCTATTATGGCGTCGAAACCGGCGATGCGCTCGTAACCGAAAGCGCCTCGCCTGGCAGCGACTTTTTATCCAAAGTCTGTTTCGACTGGGAAGTCTCCACCGCTGCCGCCAGCCGCATGGGCGTGCGCCGACCTATCCTGCGCACCGGCATCGTGCTCGCCAATGACGGCGGCGCATTTCCAAAGCTGGTCATGCCCTTCAAACTCTTTATCGGAGGCCCGCTGGGCAGCGGCAAGCAGTGGCTGCCCTGGATCCATATTGAGGATGAGGTGCGTGCCATCCAGTTCTTGCTGGCCAACAACGCCGCCGACGGCCCCTTCAACCTGGCCGGCCCCACGCCGGTGACAAACGCCGAAATGGGCAAATTGGTGGCGGAAGCGTTGGGACGTCCTGGCTTCATGCCAATGCCCGGCATTGCCATGCAAACCATCTTCGGCGAGATGGCCACGCTCTTGTTGGATGGCCAGCGTGCCGTGCCCACCAAGCTGCAAGCGCTCGGTTTCACCTTCAAGTTCGCCACCGCGCAGGCTGCCGTGCGCGACTTGTTGGGGACCAAGGCAGTGCCGGCCGACGCAACCAAGTTACCCGCAGAAGCGAGCGAGTAACAATGAATTACCACCATCGCTTTCTTGTCAAGGCGCCCCAAGCCGCCGTGGCCGACTTCCATCGGCACTCCAATAGCATGGGAGCCATCACGCCGCCGCCGGTCGTGGTGCGCGTTCACCACGCACCGACAGTGCTGTGCGAAGGCGATCAAATGGACTTCACCATGTGGCTCGGTCCGCTGCCGATCCATTGGGTGGCCCGTATCGAGCAGATCACGCCGGTCAGCTTTGTCGACCGCCAGCTCAGTGGTCCCTTTGGCGCATGGGAGCACCTGCACACCTATGTGGAGGTGCTGGCCCCCCCCGCCCCCCAATCCTGGGGGGAGAAGGAGACAACT
>Ga0105047_10015257_pt1 | contig 12115 bp, 8 predicted proteins | sample MAT04_FD_78384 | JGI IMG/M metagenome (GOLD analysis project Ga0105047, IMG submission 78384) | Freshwater microbial communities from Lake Fryxell liftoff mats and glacier meltwater in Antarctica - MAT-04 (megahit assembly) | ecosystem: Environmental > Aquatic > Freshwater > Ice > Liftoff... | reverse complement strand
GAGGCGAGCGGCCCAATGAAAACGCCTCCGCGGATGGCCGGGAGGCGTGGTGGTTGGACGGGGATAGAAGGGACGCGCTGACGGGCAGCGATGCACTCGGGCTGCTTGTGGGTTGGGGAAAGGAGGAGAGGTAGTAGGAAAGGCTAGAGAAGCCCTTTATGACGGTCGCGCTACTTGCTAGCGGCGGCGGCGGGTGGCGGCGAGGGTGGCGAGGGAGAGAAGGGCGACGGTGCCAGGGGTGGGGACGACGATGAGGAAGTCGGCGATAGCGTAGGCCTGGGTGGTGATCTCGAACACGAAGGTGCCCAGCACGTCGGGGCCGTCGAGGAGGGTGAATGAGGAGACGCTTATGAGGGTCTGGTCGGGGTTGTCGGTGAATTGGTTGATGGCGACGAAGGAGTGCCCGACCGGGCGGGTGCCGGCGGGGGACCAGGAGGTGTCAGTGGGGAGCAGCACGGGATCACTGACGTTGGTGCCGTCGATGTTGGAGAAGAAGGCAGCGGAACTGTTAGTGGCAAACGCGGGGTCTACGGCGGCGTCTTGGGTGAACTCGAAAGTGGGCGTCGAGGAGATGATGGTGCCCGGGGCGACGTTGGTCGTAAAGCGGACGGGGCGGAGGAGGTCGTCGGTGAAGCCGGTGTTTGAGAGGGTGAATGAGTAGCGGGAGGTGAGGCCGGTGGAGCCGTCGGTGAGGATGAGCCGCCAGAAGGCGGGGGCGTTGACGGCCTCGGTGAGGGCGGCGGAGGTGGCGTGGACTGTGGAGCCGGTGTTGTTGGAGGAGCTTTGAGGGGCGGTGAAAAGGTCGCCGCGGAAGCTGTCGCCTTCAGACTCGATGCGGACGTAATTGGCGGGGTTGGTGGGGTCGACAAAGCCGGTGGCGTCGGTGCCGATGTTGAATAAGTAGATCGGGTCGTTGAAGATAGTGTTGAAGGTGCCGACGGTGGGAAGGAAGTCCACAAAGACGTCGATGGCGGCGGTGGCGAGGCCGGCGCTGGACAGGAGAGCCATGACGGACAGAACCGGCGCGAGCCGGGACGAGCGGGCGGTGATAGACATGATGGCTCTTCCTTCCCTCTTCACTCATGGCGATGGCCGGCGTCGGCCGGGCGGCGTCACGAGAACTCTGAAATCGGGTCAGGCGGGGCGCAGATAAGCACCCGCGATGACACGCACTCCGCTAGTAAGGTAATCGCTGGCGGGAGTTTCGCAAGGGAAAAATGGGAATGAGGAGGGAAATCTGGGAGGGAGGGTTGTGGCGCGGGGTGGGGGATTGAAGAGGAGAGGCGGGGAAGGGGAGGGAGTAGACAAGGCAGGAGGAAGGGGTTAAGAAGCCTTTCCGAACGGTGGGCCTACGTGGGGGCAGGCTACTTGGGGGCGCGCTGCTTGTTGGCGGGCTACCTGTTGTCGGGGGAGGATTTGTTGGGGCGGGGAGGGGGAGAGTTGGGTTTGGGTGGGTTGGCAGCGAGTTCTTTGAGGAGGTGGTCGACGGCGGCTTTGAGTTGGTTGTCAGCGCCGTTGAAGGTGGCGTGTGGGGGGTTGTCGACGATGATGTCGGGGGTGAGTCCTGTGCCTTCGATCATCCATTGGCCGTCGAGGCCGTAGACGGCGAACTCGGAGGCGGAGGCGATGCCGCGGTCGACGAGGGTGTTTGAGGAGGTGAGCCAGATGCCTCCGCCCCAGGTGCGTGTGCCGATGACTTTGCCCAGGCCCAGGCGGCGGAAGCCTTCGGAGAAGGTTTCGCCGTCGGAGGATGTGCGTTCATTGCAAAGGGCGACCATGGGTCCGCGGAAGGCGTATTGCATGTTCCAGGTGGGCGGGTTGCCGACGCGTGGGGAGAAGGATGCCCAGGCTTTGCGGATGAGCTTGGAGAGGATCCAGGAGTCGATGTTGCCGCCGCGGTTGTGGCGGACGTCCATGATGAGGGCTTGCTTGTTGAAGTTGGGGTAGAACATTTTGACCCAGTTGGCGTAGTCGGAGCCGCCCATGGCGCGGAGGTGGACGTATCCGATTTTGCCGCCGGACCACTGGTCGACGAGCTGGCGGCGGGTGAGTTCCCAATCGTCGTAGCGGAGTTCGAACTCGGCGTTGGCGGAGATGGGGTAGGCGATGGCCTGGCGGTTGTCGGCGAAGGTCGCGGGGGAGTCGGGCTGGGCGGGCTTGATATCGAGGAGGACTTGTTTGCCGGCTTTGTTGCGGAGGAGGACGGCGTAGTCGGGGACGGAGAGAGTGGGGACGCCGTCGATGGCGGTGATGACGTCGCCGAGTTTGGCGGCGACGTGTGGCTTGGCGAGCGGGGCGGCGGCTTCGGGGTCGTCGGTCTCGGCCTGGTAGATGCGTGTGACGCGGTAGCCGCCGGCGGGTTCGTCGCGGGTGAGGACGGCGCCGAGGGAAGCGATGCTGATCTGGTCGGGGCCTTGGCGGTTGTCGCCGCCGTTGACGAAGTGGTGGAGCGTGGAGAGTTCGCCGACCATCTGGGCCATGATGTCGGAGAGCTCGGCGCGGGTGGTGACGCGGTCGACGTAGGGGAGGTATTTGTCGAGCATGGCGCGCCAGTTGACGCCGTGCATGGCGGGGTCGTAGAAGTAGTCGCGCATGAGGCGCCAGGACTCGATGAAGATCTGGCGGAACTGCTGGCGAGGGATGAGGGAGAGAGACCAGCCGGCGAGTGGGACTTGCTTCTTGTCGAGGTCGGTGGCGGGCGCGGCGGCGGCGTCGATGATGAAGAAGTTGTCCTTCTTGCGGATCAGGAGTTTTTTGCCGTCCTGGGAGAGCTGGTAGCCGGTGATGTCGCTCGTGACGGTTTTGGGCTCGATGTTTTCGTTCTTGATTTCGAGGGCGAGGAGATCAGTCTTGGCGTCGAAGCCGGCGGGGCGGGAGGTGAAGAAGAGGGCTTTGTCGTTGGCGGTGAGGTTGGCGTAGTTGCCGGCTTTGAGGGGAACTTCGTAGAGGCGAGCGGCGAGGCCGGGGAGGTCGATGAGGACGGGCTTGGGCTTTTTGTCTTCTTTCCTGGGGTCGTCTGTTTTGGTGTCGTCCTTGGGCTTCGTTTCGTCATTGGGCTCGTCGGGCTTGGGCTCGTCCTTCTTGGGTTCATCCTTCTTGGGCTCGTCTTTTTTGTCGTCCTTCTTGTCGTCTTTCTTGGGGGGCTGGAGTTCATCTTTGGGGAGGAAGGGCCATCTGGGCAGGGGTTCGGCCTTGAGGGCGAGGGCGTAGATTTTGGTGGTTTCGGTGAGGAAAGGGTCGGGCTGGTTTTGGCCCCAGGGGCTGCCGACGACGGTGCGGAAGGTGCGGTCTGAGAGGAGGAAGAGCCAGTTGCCGTCGGGCGACCAGGCGGGGGAGTAGCTGGTGTAGCGGTCGGTGGTGACGGTGGTGAAGGTGCTCGTGGATGAGTCCCAGAGGCGGATGGTGGAGAAGGCGTTGTCGGCATCGGCGGTGTAGGCGAGCCAGCGGCTGTCGTGGGACCAGGCGAGATCGGAGAAATCGCCGATCATTGAGGTGTCGATCTTGGTGTCGGTTTTGGACTGGGTGTCGTAGATCCAGAGCTCGAGGTTTTTGTTGTGGTGTGCGATGTAGCGGCCGTCGGGGGAGGGGGTGGTGTACCACTTGAGGACGGTGCTGCCGGTGGTAAGCTGGGTGGGAGCGGCGAGGCCGTTGGCGGGCATGGTGACGACTTCGACCTCGCCGGTGGCGTCTGAGAGGACGGCGAGGTGGTCAGAGTCTTTGAGGAAGCGGGCGTCGCGGTAGCGGACGGTGTCATCGCGGGAGGCGTCGACGATTCGTCCTTGTTTGGCGGGGACGACGAAGACGCGGCCGCGGGCGGTGATGGCGACTTTCTCGCCGTCGGGTGAGAGGTTGGCGGAGGTGATGTATTCGGCGGGCTTGTCGATCCACTTTTCGCGGAGCTGGTCGAGGTCGGTGTCGAGGGTGATGTCGAGCTTGGCGGATATGTCAGTGGCGAGGTCGATGGACCAGAGGTCGGGGCCGAGCTGGTAGACGGCGCTGGAGCCGCGGATGGAGAGGCCGCGGATATCGAGGCCGACGTGTTTGGTGTGTTGCTTGAGGTCTTTGCCGTCGGCGGTCATGGACCACAGGTTCATGTGGTCGTCGCGGTCCGAGAGGAAGTAGATGCGGTTGGTGGCGGCGGACCAGAGAGGGCGGTAGGAGGTGCCGGGGTAATCGGCGGTGAGGTTGACGGCTTCGCCTTCGGACTTTTTGAAGCGCCAGAGTTGCTCGATGGTGCCGCCTTTGTAGCGCTTCGTGAAGGAGCCGTTGAAGGGGATGCGGACGAAGATGAGGGTGGCGTCGTCGGAGGATTTGGCGCCGGGGTCGAGTGTGCCTTCGTTGGCCTGAGCGAGGGGCAGGAGTGACATGGCGCCGGACTGCGGGTCGATGAGGGCGAGTTGGGCGTTGGGGAGGGTGCTGAAGCGGGTGGTGCGGGCGATGATGCGGCCGTCGGGTGACCAGCCGGCGACGGGGGCGGCGGTGCCCCATGTGAGGCGTTTGGGGAGGCCGCCGGAGAGGGGCATGACGTAGATCTCTTGGGGGCCTTCGTATTGGGCGGTGAAGGCGAGGAGCTTGCCGTCGGGTGAGATGGCGGGCGAGCCTTCGGCGCCGGGGTGGCTGGTGAGGCGTGTGGCGGAGCCGCCAGCGGCGAGGGCTTTCCAGAGGTCGCCCTCGGCGACGAAGACGATGTGCTGGTCGCCGAGCGCGGGCTGGCGGTAGTAGCCGCGGACGGGCGAGGCGGGGGCCTGATCGACCTTGCCGACGGGGGGCGAGGGGATGATGTTGGGGGTGGTGGGCTGGGCGGCCGCGAGGGAGGCGGCGGCGAGGAGGGCGAGGAAGGCGCTGTGGAGGGATGCGGGGTGAGGCATGGGGAGAAAGTAGGCCGCGGGTGCGGGGGCTGATCGGGCTGCTTATTAGGTGGGCTGCATGCGCGGAGGAGTGGAGGTAGACGAGGCGGTAGAAGCCCTTCTTGACAGTCGGGCTACTTGCTGGTGGGTGGGTGGCCGCTACGCTGTTTGTCCCTTCGGGCGAGAGTGGGTGTGCCGCTGTTGTCTGGGGGCGAACCAGGATTGCCCATGCACAGCCGCGCCGAGCCGGAGACGCAGGTCCATCTTTCCGCCGACAGCAATCAGGCCCTTGGATTGGGCGAGTTTGCGGTGGCGTTCATGTCCAACAAGCCGGGGTTTCGTGGTGAGCCGGGGAAGGCGGTGCTGGAGAAGACGAATCTGTTTCACGTGGACGCGTGCATCTGCGGGGTGTCGGCGTTGGCGCTATTGACCAATGCGCCGACGATCCTGCGTGATGAGGCGTTGCGGTATCGGGTGCCGACGGCGGGGTTCGGGACGCGGGCGGGCTTGGGCGGGCGTGGTGGGCGGGCCGGAGTGCCCGTGTTTGGGTCGAAGATCGAGGTGTTTCCGGAGAAGGCGGTGGTGGCGAACTCGTCGGCGGTGCGCGAGTGGGACAGCAACGGGACGAACTTCGGCTACAACCCGACGCTGGGGCACACGGCGGGTGAGTTTGGGCACAATGACTTCTATCCGGTGGCCGTCGCGGCGGCGCAACTGCGCGGCGAGGGCGGGGCGTTCGCGCTCAAGGGGATGGTGCTGCTGGACGAGATCCGCGGGCGGCTGGCGGAGGTGTTCAGCCTGAAGACTTATAAGATCGATCATGTGCTGCACGGGGCGATCGCGTCGGCGGCGACGTATGGGGCGATGATGGGGGCGACGGCGGAGGAGATCGAGCACGCCATCGGGATGGTGGTGGCGCACTTTGTGCCGTTCCGGGCCATCCGGCATGGGAAGCAGCTTTCGGACAGCAAGGGCGCGTCGGCGGCGATCAGCACTGAGGTGGCGCTGGTGTCGATGCAGCGGGCGATGCGCGGGTTTATCGGGCCCAAGGACATTTTCAGGAACTCGGAGGCGGTGTTTTGTTTGTTTTTGAAGCCGCCGGTGAAGGGGCAGAGCCCGTTCAACTTGATGCTGAGCCGAGCGGGCGATGACTTCTCGGTGATGGGGATGCACTTCAAGCTGGGGCTGTACGAGCACCAGTCGGCGGGGGCGCTGCAGGCGCTGCTGGATTTGCTGAAGCGGAACCCGGGGTTGCTGGAAGATTCGGGCGGGGCGCGGATCAAGAAGATCAAGGTGGTGGCGTACGAGCCGGCGTATCACATCATCGGCGACCCCGCCAAGCGCGACCCGCAGACGCGGCAGTCGGCGGATCACTCGATGGTGTACATCATCTCGACGCTGCTGCACAAGGCGCTGCGGCAGAAGACCTCGGACTGGGGCGCGCTGATGCTGACGCCCGAGGATTATGGCCCCGAAGCTATCCGCAATCGGCTGACGCGTCAACTGATGGAGAAGGTGGAGTTCGAGCACGGCGGGCCGGAGTATGACCGGCGCTATCCGGAAGGGATCCCGACGAGCGTGGTGATCACCGACGATATGGGCGTCGAGCACGACAGCGGGCTGGTGATGTTCCCCACGGGGCACGCGCGGAACACGACGGCGGATCTGAGGGCGCTGCTGAGCCACAAGTTTGAGCTCTTGGGACGGCTGGCGGTGGCTGATCCGTCGGTGCTGGTGAAGCGGTTGTCGCCGCTGGAGAAGAAGAGCGTGGCGGAGATTGCGGGGCTGTATGACTTTGAGATCAAGTTTCGCAGCGAGCGTTTTGAGTGAGGCGGGGGGCGGCAACGCGAAGGTCGCGGAGGGAAACGGGAGAGTGGTTGGGTAGGGCGATTTGTATTTTGCGCGGTGGCGGATTCTCTATTATATAGATTCTCGCTGAATCTTACGCGAGGTTGGTAGAAACAGTAGAGCAAGGAGCCCTCTCGGAGAGAAGGGGTACCCAAGACAGGCCGGAGTTTTTGCGAGAATGTGTATGAGACCTCCGGCTGAAGCCGGGGGCTCGGAGGACGACAGGCGAGCTACTGGAGGCGGATGGTGTTCAGCGGCGGGCGCGGCGGGCGGCGAGGAGGAGGCCGAGTGCGGCGAGGGCGGCGGGACCGGGGGCCGGGATGCCGGTGACGGAGCGGATCCAGTCGAGTTGGAGGTTGACTTGACTGCCCCAGGTTGAGGCGCCGTAACGGTCGAGGGCGCCTTGGTTGTTGGGGGAGACGGTGAGCATCATGCCCGCGATTTGCCACTGGCCGGCTTCGAGGACGAGCATGGGGCCGCCGGAGTCGCCGGCCGAGGCTTGGCCTTCGAGGGGACTGGCGCCGGGGGTGGTGGGTGCGTCGAAGGCGGTGCCGACGAGGTCGTTTTGGAAGCCGGAGAAGCGGTCATTGGAGGCGCGTTTGGTGCCGCGGGTGATGGAGGTTTGGCCGACGAGGCCGGTGCCGGTGGTGCCGAAGCCGACTTTGGTGACATCGCGGCCGGCGGCGAGGTTGCCGGTGAAGATGTTGAGGGGGGTGATGTCGTTGATTTCTTGCTCGAGTTCGAGGAGTTGCATGTCGAAAGCGTTGACGTTGTTGATATTGAAGCCGGGGTTGACGAGGACGCGTGAGGTGAAGACGCGTCGGCCGCCGATGTCGACGTAGGTGCGTTGGGGGAGGCCGACGTGTGCGGCGGTGAGGATCCACTTTTTGCCGATGAGGGTGCCGGTGAGGTTGTCGCTGACGAAGCCGACGGCGGCGAAGTCGGGGAGGTTGCCGCGATCGCGATAGGCCTGGTCGGGCACATCGTGGCGGATGATGATGGCCTGAGCCGCGAGCGGCGCGGCGAGGGCCGAGAGGAGGGCGACAGAGCGCGCAACGGCAGCCGACCGGCTGCGAGGATGGATGGGCATAAAACCTTCCCTCACCAGTTAGGGTGTGACACGACGTGTCCAATATACACGCGGATTTGAGGGCGTCTAGTGAACTCGGTGCAAAATCTGGCGAAGATGGGAAAATGCGGGGTTGGTTGCCGGGTATCGGGGTGTGGTCGGGGGGGTAGGATCGGGGCATGAGCACATCGGCGGCGACGTTGAGGGCCAAAATGGATCAAGGGTGCGTGGCGATGCCGGGATCGTTCAACGCGCTGTGTGGGCTGGCGGTGGCGCAGGCCGGGTTCGAGGCGACGTACGTCTCGGGGGCGGCGACCAGCGTGTGCGCGGGGGTGCCGGATGTCGGGCTGCTGACGATGGAGCATTTTTGCAGGGTAATCCGCGAGATTTATGACGCGACGGGGCTGCCGATCATCGCGGACGCGGACACGGGGTTTGGCGAGGCGGAGATGGTGCGGCGGACGGTGATCGAGTACGCCAAGGCCGGGGCGGCGGGGCTGCATATTGAGGATCAGCAGTTTCCCAAGCGGTGCGGGCATTTGGATGGGAAGGCGCTGGTGCCGGTGGATCACATGGTGGAGAAGGTGGCGTGGGCGAGCGCGGCGAGCGGGGAAATGGCCAAAGGGGGCGGAGCGGGCGCGGGGTTGATTGTGTGTGCGCGGACGGACGCGCGGGGGGTGGAGGGGTTTGAGGCGGCGGTGGAGCGGGCGAAGGAGTATTTGGCCGCGGGCGCGGAGATGATTTTTCCGGAAGGGCTGACGAGCGAGAAAGAGTTTGGCGAGTTTGCGGCGCGGCTGAGCGGGGCTGCGGGCAAGCGGGTGTATCTGTTGGCGAACATGACGGAGTTTGGGAAGACGCCGATCATCCCGCTGGCGCGGTTTGCGGAGCTCGGGTACTCGTGCGTGATTTATCCGGTGAGCCTCTTGCGAGTGGCGATGGGGGCGGTGACGGCGGCGCTGGGCGAGCTGAAGCGCGAGGGGAGCGTGGAGCCGTTTGTGGGGAGGATGCAGACGCGGGAGGAGCTGTATGGGCTGGTGGGGTACAAGCCGGGGACGCCGTGGGAGTTTCGTGTGCGGGGTTAGTCGCGGAGTTCGGCGAGGGTGGCGACGAGGCGGCGGGTGTCGAGGTTGGGGGACCAGGTGAGCGGGGCGGTGGGGTCGATGGCAGTGCAGAGCAGTTCGACGGAGAAACCCTCGGGCAGCACGCGGCCTTTGAGTGAGCGGACGCGGAGGGTTTGCAGGTCGACGACGAGCTCGACGGGGCCGTCGGGGTTGTCGCCTTGGAAATCGACGTAGCGGCGGCCGGGGCGCTCGTCGGCGGTGGCCGAGCGCCAGGTCACGGCGCGGTGGTAGGGCGTGAGGTCACGCGGGATGACGTTGGGGCCGAGGTCGTTGATGATGGCGAGGGGGAGGATGGGGAGCGGCGGGAGGCAGTCTGATAGGTGCGCGAGGGTGAGCGGTGGGTCGTAGTCGCAGCGGAAGAAGGTGGTGGGCGCGGTGGTGTCGGTGATGACGAGGAAGCCGGCGCTGGCGTAGAGGCGGAGCGAGCCGAGCTCGAGGGCGAAGGCGGCGGGCTGGCCTTCGGCGGCGGGGGAAGAGCGGAAGATGAAGTCGGCGCGCGGCGGCGGCGGCGCTGGCGCGGGGGCGGGGCGGTCGGCGGGAGTTTTGACGATCACGGCGAGGCGTTCGTGGATGGGGCCGGCGCGGTAGGCAGACACGACCTCGGACCAGGCGATGGCGGGTTCGAGGGAGGTGGTTGGGGTGGAAAGGCGGGGAGGGGGTGTGGGTTGGAGGAGGGCGGAGAGGAGGAGGAGGGAGGGGAGCATGGAGGGGGCCGAAGTTGCAAGTTACTAAATGGTCAAGTTGTCAGAGGGCCAGATTATGAGATCAGCGGCCGGAGAGGGTGCGGAGGATGGCGCGGACGGGGCTGGCGTCGAAGCCGATGAGTTTGAGGGGGAGGGCGATGAGTTCGTAAGAGCCTTGGGGGACGCCGCGGAGGACGAGGCCTTCGAGGATGGCGATTTTGTGTTTGAGAATGGTGTGGTGAGCTTCGAGTTTTTTATCGGAGAAGAGATCGACGCTGGGGGTGTCGACGCCGACGAGCATGACGCGCTTGCGTGCGAGGGCGTCGATGAGGTCTGGCGAGAGGGCGGCGAAGTCGTCGTTCCACTTGGTGTGGTCGGGGAAGGTGCCGGTGCGGATGAGGACGCGTTGTTCGCGGATCTGGTCGATGCCACCGTCGAGGTCTGAGGGGAAGATGCGTTTGCCTTTGCGGATGCCGGCCTCGATGACCTGGCAGCGGCCGAGGTAGGGCTCGATGGGTTGTTCGCCGATGCCCTGAGCGTCTTTGCCGTAGTGGTTTGGGCCGTCGGCGTGGGCGCCGAGGTGGACGGTGGCGTGGAGGGTGGAGAGGGTGACGATGGCGTTCGGAGTGGTTTTGAGATCGGAGATGATCTCGCGCGACATGGGGGTGTCGCCGGGCCAGACTTTGATATCGGGGGTGATGGGCGGGGTGATGTCGTAGATCATGGAGTGAACCTTTGCCAGAGCCAGGAGACGCCCACAGCGTAGAGGCAGAGGAGGAGGAGTCCCAGCGGGGGCGCGGCGGGGCTGGGGATGATGCCGGTGGCGGTGAGGATGATTTGGAGGCTCAGGAGGAGTAGGAAGAGGATGGTGAAGGCGAGGATGGAGAAGCCTTGCCACTGTTGGGCGGCGCGGCGGCGGGCGTCGTTGTAGGGGATGAGGCTGAAGCTGACCATGTCGTAGAGGGGCGTGAAGCGGGTTGGGAAGCGGCGGTGGAGGGCGTGTTCGAGTTTTTTCTTGTAGAGGAAGAGGCGGGTGCCGACTTTGTCGCGCATCTCGACGAAGTTGGCGAGGGCGAGGTCGGCGATGGCGTCGGCGTGGGGCTTGCGGAGCGTTTGGAACTCGTCGAGGGCGGGGGCGATCTGGCCGCGGGCGCGGTCGAGGCACTCGGCGAGGGCTTTGCAGTCTTCGAAGGCGGCGTTCATGCCCTGGCCGTAGAAGGGGACGATGGCGTGGGCGGCGTCACCGAGGAGGACGGCGCGGCCCATGACCCAGGGCCAGCAGCGGATGGTGACGAGTGAGCCGGTGGGGTTGGTTTTGAAGTCGTCGGCGAGGTTGGGGATGAGTGGGAAGGCGTCGGGGTAGTGGCGTTGGAAGTGGGCGCGGACTTTGTCGGGGTTGTCGAGGGCTTCGAAGGAGTGGTCGCCTTGGAAGGGCCAGAAGAGGGTGCAGGTGAAGCTTTTATCGCGGTTTGGGAGGGCGATCATCATGGCCTTGCGGCGTGGCCAGATGTGGAGGGCGGCGGGGTCGAGGGCGAAGCCGCCGAAGCGGTCGGGGTGGGCGGCGCCGGCGGGGAGTTGTGCGGCCGGGGGGATGTGGAGTTCTTTGTAGCCGTAGTCGAGGTAGGACTGTTGGTAGTTGTAACGGTCGGTTCTTTGCATGATGCCGCGGACGGCGGAGAAGGCGCCGTCGGCGGCGACCAGGAGGTCGCCTTGGGCGGTGGTGAGGGTGCCGTCGGGCGAGCGGAGGGTGGCGGTGCCGGTGAGCGGGTCGGCGTCGATGCAGGTGGACTCGAAGACGAGGCGGACGTTGGAGTAGGTGGCGGCTTCGTTGATGAGTGTGAGGTTGAGGCCGGCGCGGGAGACGGAGTTGATGGCGTGGGCGGCGTCGGCGGAGTAGGGCTGATAGGTGAGGTCGCCGGTGTAGGCGTGCATCATGCGTCCCTTCATGGGGAGGGCATCTTGTTGCATGACGCGTTGGTCGAGGCCGATAGAGCGGAGGGCGTCGAGTCCGCGGTCGGAGAGGGCGAGGTTGATGGAGCGGCCGCCGGAGTATCCGGCGGTGCGTGGGTCGGGGCGTCGTTCGTAGAGCTCGACTTGGAAGCCCAGTCTGGCGAGGGCGCAGGCGAGGAGGCCCCCGGCGAGGCCGGAGCCGACGATGACGATTTTTTGGCCGGTGCCTACGGGCATGGTGATGGCGTTGAGGTTAGGAGGAGGCGGTCAGGCTTTGCTGAAAATTGCCGAGCGACTGATTGGGCTCGAGGGGGCAAGTAGGGAGGGCGCAGGGCTTTGGCGGGTTTGGGCCGAAGATTGGCTGTATGCGAGGCGACAACCCGGCGGCCCTGCGGGCGGGGATAGAAGAGAGAGGCGATCAGGGGTTGCGCTCGTCGAGGACTCCTCGATTCACCCCTGTCAACGGGCGTGGGCCCGACTGGCCGAGAGAGGTCGGGGATGTGGTATGCTCGGGGCTTGCGGGCGGCGTTTGGAAGGCTGAGTCCGTGGAGGGTCGAGCGATGGCGAAGAAGGCTGGAAGAGGCGTCGGGCGTGGGG
>Ga0105047_10015256_pt1 | contig 12116 bp, 4 predicted proteins | sample MAT04_FD_78384 | JGI IMG/M metagenome (GOLD analysis project Ga0105047, IMG submission 78384) | Freshwater microbial communities from Lake Fryxell liftoff mats and glacier meltwater in Antarctica - MAT-04 (megahit assembly) | ecosystem: Environmental > Aquatic > Freshwater > Ice > Liftoff... | reverse complement strand
TTTGCTCACCGCTTCCATGATCGGCTCGAACGTCGCGGCGAGGGTTTCCTTGTGAATCTTCAATAACACGACTCGCTCGGCAGCCGGTTTGTCGCCGAGTTCACGCTCGATCGCATCAGCCAGTTCGCGGAGGCTGATCTGTTGACCATTCAAATACACCCGGTTCTCGTTATCCACTGAAACCGTCACCCGCGTGTTCGTGATCGGCTTCGTCCCCGGTGCGGAGGCCGGTTCCCAGTTCACGTCCTGCGTCTTCGCCAGAATCAGAAAGAACAACACGAGATTAAACGCAATGTCCGCCATGGCGACATACGGTGGCGTGACTTCGAGCCTTCGACGCTTGAACTTCATGCGTTCCTCAGCGAACCCGGACTTCGTTCTCTTCTTCCAACTGCAACGTCACCACGCCCCCAGCTTCTTCGATGATCGCCGTCACGCGAATCCACACGCGGTACGGCGTGTCCTTTTCGCTCTTGAGGATCACAATGCGATCCTCCGCCTGCGTCTTCCCTTTGAGTAAATCCTTCATCTTCGCCGTCAGTTGCGATTCCTGAACAGTGGCCTGGTTCACGGAGATCGTCGTTCGCGTGAGTGCCACCTCAATGTTCTGCGTCTGCTTCGTCGGGGCCTTGTCTTTACTCGCGCTCGGCACCTTTTGCGGCAGACCCTTCTCCGGTTCCGTGGACGCACAGACCACGAAGAAGATCAGCAAGTTAAACGCCAAGTCGGTCAGCAAATTCAACATTGCCGCGGTTTGCGGCAAGCTGCCCCGTTTTCCCGATCCTACGGATGGTCCACCAGCCATCGCACGTTCCTCCAATTAGAACGGGACGTTGGATTCGGGAACTTTTAGCGCATTCGCCTCGGTCGCCATCTTGATCGTGATCGCTTCGATCAGTTGCGACGCGGTTTGTTCTGCCTCCAGAATGTGTCGGTTCACGACGCTTGTGAAGTAGTTGTAAAACACGTAAGCAGGGATTCCGACCGACAGACCCCACACGGTGACGATCAGCTTGAGTTTGATGCCCGCCGCGGCCGCGATGATGATGTTGGTGGTTCCGTAGGAAGTAACAATGTCTTGAAACAGCACCACCATGCCAACCACGGTTCCCACCGAGCCAACCATCGGGGCAACGTTTGCGATGGTCGCCAAAATCGGCAGGTTTTTTTCCAGCGCCGCGGTGATGTGGCCGCTGTAATCTTGCATCGCTTTGGAGACCTGCTGCTGTGTCAACTCGGGGTTGTAGTTCAACCGCCGCAGCACGTCGTAGCGGTGCAACCCCACGGCCAGAATCGCCGGCACCGGCCCGCGCGATTGCACGCAGACTGCAATCGCATCCTCGACTCGGTCGTCTTGCAAAAGTTGAAACACCTCGGTCCGCAGGGCCTGCCCATCAATGGAGAGCATCCGCAAACTACGAAACCGTTCGATGACCACACCGACGCCAAGGATGGCCATGAACATGATCGGCCACATGAACACGCCGCCATCGAGCATGTATTTCAATGCACCTGAGTGCAGCAGGTCCGGGGCTTCGGCGAACAACGCGGTCATATCGAAAACTCATCGAGGTTAAACATATTTCCCGGTTAGCCGCGAGACGAAGTCGAGCGATGAAGTCTTAGCACTCGACTTCGTCTCGCGGCTAACCAATCACTTATCTAAATCCGCCGACGAGGCCTCAAACTGTTGCAGCATCTCCGGCAGTGCCAACCGCCCCCGCGCGTACTTGGCCGCTTCACTCGTCGGATGATCCCAACGGCACTTGTTGTAACTCTCGAAGGCCTTCTTGTTGTTCCCCGCCGTGCGGTAGCTCTCGCCAGACCAGAACATCGCGTCCGAGCCGAGCGGGTCTTCGCGGAACGTTTTTGCAAACAGGTCGAACGTCTCCGCGGCCTTGATGTATTGCTTGTCCTTGTAGTAACACTGGCCGACGCGGAACGCCATCTTCGGGCCCCACTTGTGGCCTTCGAATTTCTCCAGGAACTTCTCGCCGACCTGGGCCGCGACCTTGTAGTTTTCCGACTTGTAGAAGTGCTCGCTGATGCGAACCATCACGTTCGCAATCAGCGGGTTCTTCGGATATGTCGCGGCCAGTGTCACGTACGCTTCCAGAGCCTGGTTGAACTCCCCAGCTTCTTCATAGCATTGTGCCAGTTTGAACTGAGCATCCGGCGCGAGCACGTGGTCGGGGTACTGCTTGACGATCGTTTGGTAAGCTTGCAGAGCCTCGTTGTATTGCTTCAATTCCTGGGCAAACTGACCGAGCAAGTACGACACTCGCGGCGTGTACTTCGGGTTCGGATAGTCTTCGATCACTTCTCGCAGCACTCGCTTCCCCGCTTCCAAGTCGGCGACGGCTTCCACCTCGCGGTTCAACGCTTTGTGGCTCTTGAAGAGTTCGAAGTGGCTCTCGGCAATGTGGAATTGAGTTTCCACGGCCAGGGCTTCATCGCCAAACGCTTTACTAAACGCCTGGAGTTTGCCATCGGTGCCAATCACAACGGCGACCGTGGCGGTGGAATCGACTTTGCCGTCGCCGGAACTGGCGCGTTCGTCGGTGTAAATGGCTTCGATGGTATCCCCGAAGTAGCATTCCAGTTCGGGAGCATCGGGCTTCAAGTTCCCCGTCATCGGCTTGTCGGCCGCTTTCAGAAGCAGCGAGCCGGTGAAGACTCCACTGTGCGAAAGCGTCTCGATTAGCTCAATGATCTCTTCCTCACCGCGTTTTGTGCGGATCATTACCTTCGCCTTATCGCGGTCTGCGGTACGGTCCAAATCGGCATCGACGACCTTCAGATAAAGTCGCTCGCCGACGTGAACCGCGGTGATGTCTTTCTGATATTCGGCGTCCGTACACGAGAGCTTGCCGTCGGTCAATAACCTTGCCGAAGCCGTGAGATTCGTTGGCCCCCCCGGCCGCTGAGCATCGGCGTAACTGATTTCCACGACGTCCGCCCCGGTGAGGTTCAACACGCGCGTGATGAGGATTCGGTCGCGGGCCTTGCCTTCCTCGGGCATTTCTTCTTTAGGCAATTTCGGACCACCGATCAAATCCCGCGGCATCGAGGATGTGAGCGGCACGAGCGACGCGCTCTCCTTGCCGCCGAGTTGCATGATGACCTGGCCGGTGAAGCGGCCTTCCATCAGGGCCGTGCCGGGTTGGTCTTGCGTATTCGATCCGAGCCGGCGGTCATCGAGAACGCACTCGACTTCGATCTCGGAGCCAGCCGCGGTCTTGAGTTTGACGATGACCGTGCTGCGGCTGTCTTTAGCCGCGTCGCGGTCGATCACTTCGACAGTAAACGGGGCTTCGAACGCCACGCCCGCAACTACTTTCGGGTCGGGCTCACCACCTTGACCCGGCAAATAGCGGATGATCGGCACGATGTCCGCGGGCACGGCATTCAATGTCGCCGCGGGGCGAGTCGCCCGGGTTTCGATCACGCGAACGCGACCTTGAGTCGGTTCATTCACGTAGACCACGACTTCCCGCACCGCGGCGTGCCCCGGGATCGTGTTCTGTTGATCGAGGTATCGCAGGAACAGCCGGTCTCCGGCCTTCACGACGAGTTTCCCCTCGGCAGGAGTTGCCGAGGTATCGACTTCCTTGGTGAACGTTCCGCTATTTTCCTGCGTTTCGGTGGCTTCGAGATCAAGCGGCGGGCCACCGTTGAGTGAGACCTGCACTTTGATTTTATCTCGCTCGGCAGTCGCGTCCTGGTCGAAGTCCGTCACTTCGAGGACAACCCGTTCCCCCGGTTCGATGCGGAGAAGTTCCTTGCGTTGGGTGTATACCTCGCCGTTTCCCCCCTTGAGGAAGTCGTAGGCGATGGGCACGATTGTCGCGTTGTGATAGGTTGCCGTGAGCTTGGCCGAGAGCAATCGCGCTCCGCCGGAGAGATTCATGTCATCAATATAGGTCGCGGTCACAACGTCGCCGCCGGAGATTTCCAGCGTGTCGTTCGTAGCCAGGGAGAGCAGATCGGCTTCCGTCGGGATATGAAGCACGTTCTTTTCGCCGTCGCGGATTTCGACGTGGTTAATCGCCACGGCTTCTCCGCGGTACTCGTGAATCACGGCTCGCACGTGTCGAACCGCAATTGCGGGGAACGGGAAGTCCCACGAGGTGCCGTCTTTATCGGCAATCGCTTCGCCAAGCGGTCGAGGCGTCGCCGCGGTTTTCGCTTCCGGCCGGGCAAGGTCGAAGTTCGATTCCCGGAACGGAACGGTTTGCACAGTCTCCGAGGAGTTATCCCCGGTGGCCCACGCGGCTTCCAGCGTGGGGGTCGTCGGTGCCGCGGCGGCGAAGATCGTGACAACGTGAGTTCCGGCATCGAGGTACACATCCACGTGACGATTATCAACACCGACGGGCAGTTCGAGCCGGCCGTCGATCATCATCGCGGTCTTCACGCCCCGCACCACGAACCGGGCTGGTCCCGACTTCGCTTGAACCAATTTCCCATGCCAAACGACGGCCGTGGCTTTCTTCACCTTCTCGTCGGGTAGGCGCGCCCAGAACAGGTCGGCAGATTTGCCTTCGGTGGTGGCTTTCGAGTTCTTCGACAAGGCGACGACCTGGTCCCAGGTGGTGAACCCCGTCGCGTCGGTCCCTTCGTATATCCTCGTGGTCATCGGGCCGGGCTCACCCGTCACGGGAACGACTTTCGCATCCGGGTGCGTGCTCCCGAGCCGGAACCACATTCGTCCGTCATCGCTGCCTTCGAGCGTCATCCGGATCGGAGCGTTCTGCTTCGCATCCGGTGTCCAGACTGTCACGCGATTCGTGGGCTTCAGATCTTTCATGTCGATGCTGAGAACCTTCGGGGTTGCCCCGTCCGGTTCACTGAGCCACGCGGTTTTCTTGTCTTTGTCAATCGCCATCAGTGGGCTGTGATCGATTGCCGTGTTCGTCGCCAGTGCCCCCGCGGGGAGTTCGCCGGTCTTGGCTTTGCCCTCGAAGATCCCGGTGTGCGGCCCGGTTTCGGTAAGCACAACCGTGACCTGGTCCCCGCTCGCGGAGGTGAGTTTCACAGCGACTTTATCGGGTTGATCCGTGAGATCGCGATCGGAGTCTTTCACCCGCAGATAAACTTCGTTGCCCGGTTTGACTTGATCCTTCGGTCGGGCGAGACCCTTGCGTTTGTCTTCGTTGGCATCGCCGCGGGCTTCGCGGGCCAGGCGCTGGCTGAACGTCTCTTCGTCTTCGTCGATGATCTTCCCGGAGGCGACATCGAGTTTGCCATCGGCCGCAATCCGGATCTCGGCGTCCGGCAAGGGAGCGTCCTTGAATTCCTTTTTGAACTCCGGCGGATAGTCGACGCGAATCACGTCTTTACCCGTGAGTTGCAGAACGCGGTCCCCCTTGGCCGCGGCCCCGAGGCGAGTTTCCAGGTCGGCTCGGAAGAGCCCTTTGCCAGCCCCACCGGATAGCAAGTAAATCGTTTCTTCGTCGCCGCCCGGTTCGGTGGTCACCTTCACCGGAATCCGACTGTGGCCGCGACTCACGCCGAGGTCGCTGTCTTGCACGACGATGGAAAGTGGTTCGCCCGGTGTGTGGAACCGCTTGCTCGCCCGACCCAATCGACCGACCGTGCGGAGCAGTTCGAGTTGATCCACGTAGCGCTGTTCCGCCCCGTACACTTCGGACAGATTGAATAATGCCTGATTGGCAAGTTCGATGTTGGGCACCCGTTCGAGCACGGAGCGGAAGATCGCCCGGGCTTCATCGCGGTCGCCACGACGACTCGCAAGCACGCCGCGCAAGAACTCGGCTCGAATCACCACGTCACGTTCCCGGCTACCGGCCAGGCGTTCGAACGCCTGCTCGGCCTGGTCGTAGACCTTTTGTTCCATGAACGTTTCGCCAATCCCAAAGTCCGCTTCAACGGCTTGTGGCGTCTTCGCGTAACGGTTCATCAGAGTGGTGAACTCGGCGCGGGCGAGGTCGTAGCGCTTCGATTTGAAGTAGTTTCGACCCAGCAGCAGTTGCACGCGAGCCTTCTCGACATCGTCAACATCTTTCGATTCCGAGTTCTTGATGATCCACGCTCGGAGAATGTCTTCGACCCGCGTATGGTTCTCGTCTCCGCCTGCGGCAATGTGGCTTTCACACACAAACACCAACAAATCGACGGGCACTTCGGAGCGGTTTTCATCGAACAACTTTTGATTGGCGAGATAGGTCTCAAACGCCAGCTTTTGATCGCCAAGTCGGAGTTGCAGCGCCGCCGTGAGGAGTGGAGCGATGGGGCTCTTCTCGTCGATCGCCGCCCCGCCGATAGCTCCGAGTCGGGTGTAGGCTTGCGTTAACAATTCACGCCCGGACTTCCGACGGCTGTCGTCCAAACCCGGCAAATTCCCAAGCATACCGCTGACCAGCGTCGCGGTGGCCATGTAGTCTTTACGCCCCATCGCAGCTTGGGCATACGGGGTGAGCATGTCGTAATCGGTTGCATCGCCGGCCCCGAGTTGCGTGGCTTCACTGAGCGCGAGTAACCGTTTCATCGGTGGCAGTTTCGAGGGTGCGTCGTCGAGTTCGAGTAGCGCCGCCTGAGCGACCATCGACGCCCGGCTGACCTTCAAATCCCGCACTAATGTGTACAACTTCCGTTTGTCGGCCGGGGTGGCTTTCATGTCGGCACGATAGGTGTTCACCCAGTTGTAAAGCGTGTTGTACTCGCCATCCGGGCTCTGGGCACCGAAGTCGCGGTCGCGAACCTTGTCGGCCGCGGGAATCAGCAATCGCGTTGCGCCGTCGATATCGTTCGCCTTCACCATGTAGTCCGCACGACCAACGGCGAAGCTGAAGTGCCAACCCGAATCCTTGGCCACAAGCGTATCCAAATACTTCGGCTTCTCCGCATCGGGAACGAGGGCCACCAGGCGAGTTGCGGACTGCACGTAATCGCTCGAGTCGGCGTTGCCCGTGAGGCTGCGGTCCCAACATTCCTTCGCTTCGACTTTCAGATTCAACGCGGTGAGGGTGTCACCCACACCGGTCGCGGAACTGTTGTCGTAGCCAAATTTGTCGAACATCTTCTTCGACCAAGCCCAAGTTTGTTGAGCGAGGGCGACGTCTTTGAAGTGCGTGGCCACTTGCATCAATCGACGGGAAACATCGGTACTCGTGCTGGTCGGTTCAATCTTGAGCATGAGCGTCGCCGCGTCGCGGAAGGCATCCGGTTTCACGAAATCGGTCGCTGCTGCAAGATAGGTCGTGGCCGCGTCGAACGACGTCGGCAACCGCGTCAACCAAGCCTTGGCGTAGTCGATCGACTTCACCCGTTGATTATCCGGCGAGTAGTGGCGGTAGTAGTACTGCTGTTGATACAGGAGGCTTCCAGCAACATCGTCCGGGTACCCGGCCACTTTCGCAGGAACGAGCAACTTCTCCCGAGCGGCCGCGGATTGCGGGGACCAGGTGTTTTGCGCGACGACCACTTCGTAAGCAGCCCACGCGACGTTGTCTGGTTCCTTGTCCGATTTCGCCAATTCGGCTTGGACGAGCTGAGCCCGCTTCGCGAGATCCTTATTTGCCAGACGACCCTTGGCCCAGGCATCGAGCGTAGCGCGGAAGGTGCTCATCCACGGGAACTTTCGACGAGCTTCGATTGTCCGGGCAATATCCGCATTGAACTCGGCATCATCGGCTGCGGCGTCGAGCAGCCAGTTGATCGCCCCGCCGGTGTAGCCGTCGTTTGCGGGGAACTGGAAAGCGACTTCGCGAGCCGTGGCCTTCGCCGCGGGGATGTTGGCAGCCCGATCACGTTGAAGTTCGAGGGCCAGCGAGTATCGCAGAATTGGGGCATTGGCCGGGGTACTCTTGGCAATCGCAGCACGGAGCGTTTGCTCCGCAGTTGCAATGCGTGCGGCCTTCACGTTTTTGTCGGCATCGGCCCCGAAGAGTTGCACGTACGCCGACGACGCGCTGTGCGAGCGGGCATCTAACGGCAACACAGACGCGAGAATCTGCTCGGCCCGGGCCGGGTTCTTGGCCGTCAGGTAGACACTGGCGAGTCGGATTTGCGCGGCAAAGCGGTCGGGTCGATCCGGGTACTTGGCGACGTACTGATTGACAATCGGTTCAAACTGTTCCGGTTTCGGATTGGTGGCGAACAATGCTTCGATCATCCGCATGTGCAGATCGGGCCGCGGCGGCATGTTTGCCACGGCAATCGCCTTCGACCAGCTATCTGCAGCGTTCGTATTTTGCCCAAGCCGGCTGTAATTCTCGGCAACTCGGGCGTGAAGGTACTGCAAATAATACGGCGTGGTTGGCGGGCTCTTGGCGAGCAACTTGGCCGCCACGAGGTTCGCCTTTGCCCATTGGCTGAGGCGTTCGTGAGCGTCGATCGCGCTCCAACCGGCCGAAGTCGCTGGGCCTCCCGCGGGGAGTTTATCCAACATGTCTTCCCCGAGGGCCGCGGCTTTCGCGAGCGATTCGGGGTTGTTCAAAACGAAATAGAAATAGATCGCGTCGCGTCCGGAACGCTGTCCTTCGGGAGTAGGCCCAAGGCGTTTCCAGTGGGCTTCTTGAATGGCCCCAGTGTTCGCGTAATCGTTCGTCTTGCGGAGAAGGCGTGCCAGCCAGCGTTCGATTTCGACCGCGGCAGGGTCGGCGGGATGCCGGGAGAGAAATTGCCGACCCGTGGCGATCAGTTCCTTGGTTCGGCCCGTGGCCTGCAAGCCATCGATCAGCTTCAGCATTACCTCTTTGTGCCGGGCGTGAGTGACGTGCAAAGCAACGAACGACTGGGCCGTGCGAACCAGACCGAACGGCTGGCCGTTCGCCTCATACAGGTCGATCAACTTGAGTTGAAGCTCGGCCCCTTCCTTGCTCGTGCTGCTCGTCTTCGCAAGCTGGGCCTCCAGCACCGATGCCTGTTTGGCGATTGGGTCGAGTTCGCCCTCCGGCGGAGCTTTGGCTTTGTTCGCGGGTGCCGGCCCCTGTTGGGCAAGGAGCACACCGGCGATTGCCGCGGAAAAGGCCAAGAATGCAACGAGTCGAGTAAGCATGAATAAACCGGGGATCTCGGGTGTACGGGTCGGGGAACAGTCGGCAACGCCGGTTAATTCCCCGCCTTGCGGAGGGCCTCGGAAATCTTCTTGGCATCGGGGGCAAGCGGGCTTTCGGGGAAGTCCGCAATCATTTGATCGAACAACTTGCGAGCCTCGGTCTTCTTTTCGAGGCGATACAAACAACGGGCATAGTTGAACTGAATCACGTCCAGGAACTTCGCATCCGGGTGGGTGCGAAGAACCGTTTCAAACACATCAATGGCGCGGGCGTAGTCTTTCTGAACGTAATAATAATTGGCCATCTTCGCGACCGCTTCACCGACCCGACCACTGTCCGGAAACTGGTCGTAAACCTTCTTGTATTCCTGGAACGACTGATCGAAGATCTGCGCGGAACCTGGCCCCTCGGCGGCCTTGGCCATTTCTTCGTAACACTCGGCGATGCCGAATTGCGCTTCGCCCCGCAGCGGGCTCTTCTGGAGTTGGAGTACGTTCGTGTAAATGCCGATGGCCCGCTGATGTTGGTTCTGTTTACGGGCAACTTGAGCCAGTGAAAGCAGTGCCGCATCCACGAATTCGCTGTTTGGAAAGTCTCGTTGCAGCCGTTGACTCATCGCAGCGGCGAGGTCGAGTTTGTCCATCTCGAAGTAGATTTTCCAGAGTTGAACGTACGTCTCTTCCAGTGTGCGTCCGCCGAGTTTGGTGGCCTCGGTACTGATTTCTTCGCAGAGCGTCATGGCTTGTTGATATTTCAAATCCGCGTGCTGTTTGAGGCCGAATTCCTTGTAGCGATTGCCGATGTTCGTCAAAGCACTGGCAGTCTTGAGTTGCGTGCGAACTCGCAGTTCCTGGTCGGAGATTTGCGTTTGCGACACGCGCACACTGCCGAGGCTGCCTTCGACCGTTCGCGCTTTGAAGATCACCGTTCGCGGTTCCCCCGTGATGTTCTTGGCATCAATGTAGGTCAAGACAATCAAGTCGTTCGGCTGAGCCTGAAGAATTTGATCGGTGAGGTTCGGTGTTTCGCTTTTCTCAAGCGCCACGACGGCCCGGAAGGTACCGGAGTGGATCGTGCCGTCGTCCTCTTCCACTGGTGGTGGTTTGGGGGGCTCCACAGGAGGGACAGGGTCTTTCTTCGGTTCGTCTTTTTTGGGCTCGTCCTTCTTGGGTTCGTCCTTCTTCGGCTCGCCGTCTTTGGGCGGATCAACCGGGGTTACGACCGGCGGTAACGTGATGACTTCTTGAATCGCCTTGGCGATCTTCGCCTCGCTGAGAATCACTTCGACCTTGTCGAGCTTCTTGAAACGATCCAGCTTGTTCGGATCAACCTTCATCGGACTCGCCGGAGGAACTGTCCCGGATCCAGCCTCGGCCGCGAGTTCCTCGGGGGTCTTTTCGCGGTAAACTTCGATCGTCGCTTTGAGAACGTCGGATCCATCCGTCACATCGAAATCGGCATCGACGACCTGCACATTGATGCCCCGCCCGAGGACGACGCCCTGGAGAGTTTCGGAGTAGGCTCCATCCATGACCGCGGCCGTGGCTGTACCGATCACGGCGATCTCTTTGGCAACGAGATTCTCTTTATCCCCGGCTGCGGTGTGAATGTCGCGGTACGAGATGGTCACCTTGTCCCCGCCACGAACTTCGAGCCGGCCGTTGTTCGGCTTCGACTTGCCGAGGGCTGTTGGGATCGTGCCGATTACGACTCGCACGTTCCGGCCAATCGCGTAGCATTCGACCGTTTCGACATCTCCACTTGCGGCTGTGAGTTTCACGGCAACGGTTTTGCCCGGTTCCAGTGCAGCCAAGTCGGCATCTTCCACGCGAACGAATAATCGCTTCTTCGCCTCAAGTACCTCTGTCATCGGTGGAGCCTTGCCGTCGGCCGTTTTCTCCGGTGGTGGAAGTGCGGTTCCGACCCGTTCCAGTGCGGTGATCGCACGGCTGTAGTGCCCTTGTTGGAAGTGGCCGAGTCCGATGTAGTAGTAAGCCTGGTTCACCTGCGGGCTCACCGGATACTTCTCGATCACGTCCCGCATGTACTTGAAGCACTTGCCGTAGTTGCGACCCTCGAAATAGCAAACGCCGATTTTGAGCGTCGCCTCGGCTCGTTGCTCTTCGGTCGGATTTTCTTCCACCGAGGCAGATTCAAAGTGCGTACGAGCCCGGTCATAGGCCCGTTCCTTGGCAAGCAAGTAGTTACCGATTTTCAGGTGGGCATCGTAACGAACCCGACTTCGCGGATAACGTTCGATCACCGATTGCCAGACCTCAACCGCTTTTGCCGGTTCTCCCGCTTCGAGCCGAGCATCGCCCGCTTCCAACAATTTTCGAGCGGTCCGGTCTTCGACGATCGAGCCGCGCTCGACGGGGGGAGTTTTTTCTTTCGCAGGATCTTGTGCCGATGCGAGTTGCGAAGAACTCTGCGTTGCAACCAAGGCGAACGAAATCGCACTCAAGAGCAATATCGGTGACAGTAATCGCGAACGGAGCGAAGAGTCCATGCTCATTGAACGGCTCGGCTTCAGTTGGTGAAACCCGGGCGCACCCGAGGCGGTTCGTCGGAGGGAGAGTCATTGTTGGCGGGCGGGGCTTCAATCAAGGCCAACGAGAGTCTCGCGGTTGGACGCCACGAGGCTCAGTTAAGTTCCGTAGCAGTGTAGTCTGATCACCGCCGACCGAAAATGCAATGACCTTTCGTTCGACGATGGGAACATTTTTCGCCCGAGTGGAGGTTGCTGTCCGCTTCGAAGTGGGTAGGATGGAACGCGCAGCCGGGTTCCGTCGTCTAAAGTTACCCCGACCCGTTTCCTCCCGATTTTATCCGTAATGATGAAACCAACACACTCCAACGGCGAAGTCGTGACGTCGCAACGAGCGATCGCGACCAAAGCAACCGCGACCCCCAAGAACAGCCCTGCCGATTCACCGCCCCAACTTAGTCATCTGAGCCCGCAAGTTTCGCTCGGAATGGACATCAAGAACGGCTTGCTAACCTCATCGATCGTCGCCACGGTGATTGTCGGCGTGCTATTCGTCGCACTCACGGTCGGCCCATACTTGAAGAGCCGGGCAGAAGGGATTTCAA
>Ga0105047_10015253_pt1 | contig 12117 bp, 10 predicted proteins | sample MAT04_FD_78384 | JGI IMG/M metagenome (GOLD analysis project Ga0105047, IMG submission 78384) | Freshwater microbial communities from Lake Fryxell liftoff mats and glacier meltwater in Antarctica - MAT-04 (megahit assembly) | ecosystem: Environmental > Aquatic > Freshwater > Ice > Liftoff... | reverse complement strand
GCGGCTTACCTGCCCGCCACCACGCGCACCATTTCCAGGCACTTGTTGCTGTAACCCCATTCGTTGTCGTACCAGCTCACCAGTTTGACGAAGGTGCTGTCCAGTGCGATGCCCGCGTCGGCATCGAAGATCGAGGTGCGGGTGTCGCCGCGGAAATCGGTGGCCACCACCTTGTCTTCGGTGTAGCCCAGGATGCCTTTCAGCGCACCTTGGCTTTGCGATTTCATTTCGGCGCAGATCTCGGCGTAGGTCGCCTCTTTTTCCAGCTCCACCGTCAGGTCCACCACGGACACGTCGGAGGTCGGCACGCGGAACGACATCCCGGTGAGCTTCTTGTTCAATTCGGGGATCACCACGCCCACGGCCTTGGCCGCGCCGGTACTGGAGGGAATGATGTTTTCAAGGATGCCGCGGCCGCCGCGCCAGTCCTTGTTGCTCGGACCGTCCACCGTTTTCTGCGTGGCCGTAGCGGCGTGCACCGTGGTCATCAGCCCGCGCTTGATGCCCCACTTGTCGTTCATCACCTTGGCTATCGGCGCCAGGCAGTTGGTGGTGCAGCTGGCGTTGGAAATGATCGCTTCGCCGTTGTACTTCTTGTCGTTGACGCCGAACACGAACATCGGCGTGTCATCCTTCGACGGCGCCGACAGGATCACCTTCTTCGCGCCCGCGTCGATGTGCTTCTGCGCCGTCACCTTGTCCAGGAACAGGCCGGTGGATTCGATGACGACTTCCGCGCCTACCGCATCCCATTTCAGGTTGGCCGGGTCGCGTTCCTGCGTCAGGCGGATGCGGTTGCCATTGATCACCAGATGGTCGCCATCGACAGACACTTCGCCATCGAAGCGCCCGTGCACGGAATCGTATTGCAGCATGTACGCGAGGTAGTCGGGTTCCAGCAGATCGTTGATGGCGACGATCTGGATGTCGCTGCCGAAATTCTGCACGGCCGAGCGCAACACGTTGCGTCCGATGCGGCCGAAACCGTTGATGCCTACCTTGATCGTCATTGCGTCAGACTCCTGCGGCAGCGCGCGGGCATGCCGGCTAGCGTTGAAGGGGTGGTCATTCTACCAGTCCTCTCCGTGAGGCCTCATGCACGGTATTGATCAGGATCAAGGCGGCGGCCGACATGCAGGCGGAAACTGTCCGCAGTTCCCCACGAGCATCGAAGTCCGCATGAAGATCATGAACAGCAAGCTTTCTCCCCTGGCGCTGGCGCTTGTCCTGGGCATCGCCAGCACGCCTGCACTGGCACAGCCGCAAGGCGAGTGGACACTGGGCCTGGGGGTGCACCAGATCAATCCGAAATCAGACAACGGTGCGCTAGCCAGTGGCACCCTGCCGCTGGAAATCGACAGCAACGTGCGCCCGACGATCACCTTCGAATACTTCGTGCGCGACAATTGGGGCGTCGAAGTGTTGGCAGCACTGCCGTTCGAGCACGACATCAACGTCAAGGGCGTGGGCAAGGTAGGCAGCGTCAAGCATCTGCCGCCGACGGTGTCGCTGCAGTACCACTTCGACGGCCAGGGCAAAGTCTCGCCGTTCGTTGGCGCTGGTATCAACTACACCATGTTTTTCAGCGAAGACACCCAGGGCGCGCTGACCGGCACCAGCCTGAAGCTGGAAGATTCCGTGGGCCTGGCGGCGCACGCTGGCCTCGACTTCAAGATAGGCGAGCGCAGCGCGGTGCGCGTGGATGCACGCTGGATCGACATCGATACCGACGTGGAAGTGGATGGCGTTGCCCTGGGCACGGCCAACATCGATCCTTGGGTATACGGCGTGGCGTACGTGCTGAAGTTCTAGTCCGGCAACGTGGCACCGATTCATGTCGGCTAAAATGGCCGGCATGAAAACCTCACGCCCGTGGGTGCTCCCGCTTTTCGTCATCGCCCTGCTTGCCTTGCCGATGACGGCTTGGGCGTGGAGTGCGTTCGGCCACCGCCTGGTCGCCGCGCTTGCGGCCGATCAACTCACTCCGCAGACGCGAGCTCAAATTGCCGAGCTGCTGCAGGGCGAAGCCGACCCCACGCTGCCCGGCATCGCCGCCTGGGCCGACGAGCTGCGTGGCAACGATCCTGACCTGGGCAAACGAAGCGCCAAATGGCATTACGTCAACATGCCCGAGAACACGTGCACTTATGTCGCGGCGCGCGACTGTCCCAACGGCGACTGCGTGGTCGAAGCCATCCGCAGGCAGACCGCGATCCTCGCCGACAGGTCGCGTCCGCGCGCCGAGCGCGCGCAGGCTCTGAAATTCGTGGTGCATTTCATTGGCGACGTGCACCAGCCGCTGCACGCGGGCCTCGGCCGCGACCGCGGTGGCAACGACGTGCAGGTGAACGTCGAAGGCAAGGGTGGCAACCTGCACTCGCTGTGGGACCGCACGCTGCTGGCGTCCGCCGGCCTGGACCAGGCCGGATACATGGCGCGCCTGTCCCGCCTGCCGCCACTGAAGACCAGGCAGGGACAAATTGAGGACTGGGCGCGCGAATCCTGCGAGATCGTGTCCGCGCCCGGTTTCTATCCGCCTCGCGCCACGATCGATCCCGCCTACGTGAAGCGCTGGCGTCCGCTCGCAGAGACTCGGGTGCGCCAGGCAGCCTACCGGCTGGCGACCATGCTCAACGCCACGCTTGCACCGTGAGCGGCCCGGCGGAACGGCTGTAGGCGTGTGCCGTCCCATGGGATCTCTGTCGAGGGCGGGACGCCCGGGCAAGCCGAATCGACGGCGGCGTTCCAGGGCCTCGGCAAAGCGGATGCCCAAATCCGGCTTGCAGCAGAGGGGTACAACGAGTTGCCTCGTTCCGATCGGCGCACGCCACTGCGCATCGTCCGCGAGGTGCTGCGCGAGCCGATGCTGGCACTGCTGCTCGGTGGTGGTGCGATCTACCTTGTACTTGGCGATCTGAAGGAAGCACTGGTCCTGCTGGCCTTTGCATCGTTGTCGGTGCTGATCACCGTCGTGCAGGAGTCGCGTACCGAACGCGTCATGGAGGCGCTGCGCGACCTGACCAGCCCACGTGCCCTGGTGATTCGCGATGGGCAGCAGCAACGCATCGCCGGCCGCGAGGTCGTGCGTGGCGATTTCGTGGTGCTGGCGGAAGGTGACCGGGTCCCGGCGGACGCTGTGTTGCTCCGGGCCCAGGACCTGCAGACCGATGAGTCACTGCTGACGGGCGAGTCGGTTCCCGTGCGCAAGCTTGCGCGCGGCCCTGAGGTTGGTTCCACACCAGGCAGGCCCGGCGGCGACGATCTCCCGTATGTGTTCTCGGCGTCGTTGGTGGTGCGCGGCACGGGCATCGCGGAAGTCATCGCGACCGGTATCAACAGTGAAATCGGCAAGATCGGCCAGACCCTGGGCGCTCTGGACACCGAACCAACGCGGCTCCAAGGCGAGACCCGACGCGCCGTGCGCGGCTTCGCCATGGTCGGCGCTGCCGTAAGCATCCTCGCGGTACTGCTGTATGGCACGTTGCGCGGTGGCTGGCTCGACGGATTGCTCGCCGGGATCGCCCTGGGCATGTCGATGCTGCCAGAAGAGTTCCCGGTCGTCCTGACGGTGTTCATGGCCATGGGCGCCTGGCGCATATCGAAGGCGCGCGTGCTGACCCGGCGCGCGGCCGCAATCGAGACCCTCGGATCGGCCACGGTGCTGTGTACGGACAAGACCGGCACCCTCACCCGAAACCGCATGTCGATTGCCGAGTTGCGGCTCGAGAATGGCGCAGTCTTCCAGACCGGCAACGCGGCCGATGCCGTGCCGAGCGAGTTCGGTACCCTGCTCGAGTTCGGGATACTCGCCAGCGCGCCGGATCCGTTCGATCCCATGGAAAAGGCATTCCACGAGTTCGGCCGCGAGCGGCTGGAAAAGTCTCCTTACCTGCATGGGCCCGAGTGGAAGCTGGTGCATACATACGGGCTCCGAGCGGACCTGCTCGCCATGTCGCAGGGCTGGCAGGTGGCGGATGGGCCTGAGTTCGTGATCGCGGCCAAGGGCGCCCCAGAGGCCATCGCCAGGCTCTGCGGCCTCGATGCGGCAGCACTGGCCGCGTTGCACAGATCGGTGGACGCCATGGCTACCGAAGGGTTGCGCGTGCTGGGCGTGGCGCAGGCCAGGTGGAACGGTTCCCGCTGGCCGGACTCGCAACAGGAGTTCGCATTCGAATTGCTTGGGCTGGTCGGCCTGGCCGATCCGCTGCGCCCCGAAGTACCCGATGCGGTCCAGGAGTGCCGCTCCGCGGGCATCAAGGTGATGATGATCACTGGTGACTACCCGGCAACGGCCGTGGCCATTGCGCGGCAGGCGGGGCTGGATGCCGCTGACGTCGTGACGGGCGACGAGCTTGCGCTGATGGACGAGGACGAGTTGGCCCGTCGCGTGGCCACGACCAACGTGTTTGCGCGGATCATGCCGGAACAGAAGTTGCGCATCGTCAACGCACTCAAGGCCAATGGCGAGGTCGTGGCAATGACCGGGGACGGCGTCAACGACGCGCCTTCGCTGAAGGCGGCGCACATCGGCATCGCCATGGGCGGGCGCGGGACGGACGTGGCGCGCGAGGCTTCTTCGATCGTACTGCTGGATGACAATTTCGGTTCCATCGTGACCGCGATCCGGCTTGGCCGTCGGATCTACGACAACCTGCGCAAAGCCATGGGTTACATCCTGTCAGTGCATGTGCCGATTGCCGGGCTGGCACTGTTGCCGCTGGTATTTGGCCTGCCGATCCTGCTTTGGCCGATGCACATAGCCTTCCTCGAGATGGTGATTGATCCGGTGTGTTCGCTTGTGTTCGAAGCCGAAACGGAGGAGGACGATGTCATGGCCCGGGAGCCTAGGCGGGCAGACGCACCACTGTTCTCGCGCTCGCTGATCGGCTGGGGCCTGCTGCAAGGGGCCGCCGCCCTGGCCGTTGTCGTCGCGATCTTCTTGGTGGCCCTGGGACGCGACATGCCCGAAGCGGAGGTTCGTGCGCTGTCCTTTTCATCGTTGGTCGCGACCATCGTCGCGCTGATCTTCGTCAATCGTTCCTACAGCGCGTCGCTGGTGACGGCATTGCGCCGGCCCAATGCGGTGCTTGCGTGGGTCTTGCTGCTCGTCGCACTGTTGTTGATCCTCGTCCTGGCTTGGCCCCTGGCTCGTGGACTGTTCAGGTTTGGGCCGCTGGACTTGTACGGCCTCGCTGTAACGCTTTGCTCCGGTGCCCTGGTCTTTTTCCTGCTGGAGGGCCTGAAGCTAGGCTGGCAACGGCGCATGGCCAAGGTCGCACCGATGATCTGACGTCGGGGGTCAAGCGCACGACGCTCGCGTCGACGCTGCCGACCCGCTTGCGACAGAAAACCTGCCGTACGATTCAACGCCGGGACGCAGGTGCCTCATCGCCAAGCAGTGCCTCTTCGCACGCATCGGTTTTTCTTCCGCGCGGGGAATGCCGCTTCCGGCCAGCTGGTTCACTCGCCTGTTTCGTTTCGCCATCGCAACGAAATCCGAACGGTTTTTCGCCTGCGTCGGCCTATTTCGCCGCAGGCGCTGCCAGTACTTCGCGCACGCGCGCCTCGGCGCCCCCCAACCCGGCCGACTTGCCGAAAGCGATGGCCGCTTCGGTGTCCATGCCGCCCCGGGTGGCAGCGCCTATCGCCAGCAGCGCCCCGACCCGGTTGCCCGAAGCGCAATGCAAAACCGCCGGCCCCGCCGTCGCGCCCAGCAAGTCCCACAGCCGGAAAGCGTTCTCCACTGTGATATCCGCCGCGCCCGCCACCTGGATCTGCCGATAGGCCATGCCGGCGGCCCGCACCTCAGCCTCTTCGTCGCGTGTACCAAGTTCGGCATCGGGCCGCAGGTTGATCACGGTGCGCACGCCCTGCGCAGCGATCGACTCCCACGCCGTCGCCTGCGGTTGGCCGCCGGTATGCAGTCCCGGGCGCGGCTGTCGCAGGCCAGCGATGTCGGGACCGGTGATGCCATCCGGCACGACGACGTCCCTTCCGGAATGTCCCAGGGGAACCGACCCGCAGGCCGCCAGCAATACGAGCACCGTCACGACCAACATCAGCACACGCTTGCCGGGAACAGTGTTCATGGCCCTCTCCATTGACGGCGGATTCGAATGCATCTTGCGCCTGATGGCTCAGCCACCAGAATGTTGCCGGGTCCAGCGCACGATCTCGGCAGCGGACAGGGCGCCGGCCTGGCGTGCCACCTCGCGCCCCCCCTTGAACACGGCCAGGGTCGGGATGCTACGGACGTTGTGATGCCGGCCAAGCGCGGGTTCGGCTTCGGTGTCGACCTTGACCAGCCGCACCTGCGGTTCGAGCTCCAGGGCGGCGCGCTCGAATTGCGGCGCCATCACTTTGCAGGGGCCGCACCAGGGCGCCCAGAAATCGACCAGCAGGGGCAGGTCGCTGCGTTCGATGTGGCTGCGGAAGTGCTCCTCGTCCAAGGCCACCGGCTTGCCTTCGAACAGCGCCGCGTGGCAGCGACCACACGACGGCTTCCCGGCCAGCCGCGCGGCAGGCACGCGATTGGGGGCGTGGCAATGCGGGCATACGACCAGCAGCGGGTCGCTCACGCCCCGGCCTCGAAACTCTTGTCGCCAAGCAGCACGCGGCCATGCATGTCCTTCACCGTCACTTGAACGTCGATACCTTCGCGCACGCTCTGGGTGACCACGCAGAACTCCTCGAATTGCGCGAGGATGCGATCCAGCTGCGCATGCGCCTCGCCGCCTTCTGCGAGGCGGATCTCGACGAAGGCCTTCGGAATGCGCCAGCGGCCGTCGGCGTTGCGCATGGGGGTGGCGGTGATCTCGGCATGCAGCGCACCCGGAGTGTTCTTGTACTTGCGCAACGCGAACAGCAGGCTGGCCGACAGGCAGTTGGCGATGGCCGCCAGCAGTATTCGCGACGGATTGGGTCCGCGTCCCTCGCCAAGCGGAGTTGTCTCGTCGCTCAACAGGGACTCCAACGCACTGTCGTCGAAGCGGATGCGGAACGCATATCCATCCTCTTGCTCCAGGGTCACGCGGATTGGTTGCTCGATGCTCATGGTGTTCTCCGATTTCCTGCCGCTCAGGTCGCGGGCCGGCGCTTGCGCGCCGCCAGCAACACGTAGTACAGCAACGGGATCACCACCAGCGTGAGCACGGTGCTGACCAGGATGCCGAAGATCAACGAGATCGCCAGGCCGTTGAAGATCGGGTCGTCGAGGATGAAAAACGCGCCCATCATCGCCGCGACGCCGGTCAGCACGATGGGCTTGGCGCGCACCGCGCAGGCCTCGATCACGGCGTCATCAAGCGCGAGTCCCTCGGCCACCGACTGGTTGATGAAGTCCACCAGCAGGATCGAATTGCGCACGATGATGCCGGCCAGCGCGATCATGCCGATCATCGAGGTCGCGGTGAACTGCGCGCCGAGCAGCGCATGGCCGGGCATCACCCCGATCACGGTCAGCGGGATCGGTGCCATGATCACCAGCGGCACCAGATAGCTGCGGAACTGCGCGACCACCAGCAGGTAGATCAGCACCATGCCCGCCGCGTAGGCAATGCCCATGTCGCGGAACGTCTCGTAGGTGATCTGCCATTCGCCGTCCCACTTGATCGCGAAACCGCTGGTGTCCTGTGGCTGGGCGATGAAGGTCTGGGCGATCTTCTGCCCGCCGACGGTGGCTTCGTTGAGCTGCCCGACGAGATCGAACATGCCGTACAGCGGGCTGTCGATGTCGCTGGCTTCGTCGCCGGTCACGTAAACCACCGGCAGCAGGTCCTTGTGGTGGATCGCGCCGTCCCAGGTACCGCGCTGCACCGTGACCAGTTCCGACAGCGGCACCAGCTGGCCTTCGCCGCCGCGCACGCGCAGCCCCAGCAGGCGTTCGATCCCCGCCTGTTCGGATGTCGGCAGGCGCAATCGCACCGGCCGCGGGTACTTGGACGTGCCGTCGTGAACATAGGTGGCATCGAGCCCCGACACCGCCGCGGCCAGCGCATCGGTGATCGCCGACTGCGACACGCCAAGGCGCGCGGCGCGAACGCGATCGACCACGATCGTCTCGCGCGGCGCGTCACTTTCGACGCTGGTGTCGATGTCGACGATGCCGTCGGTTGCGTGGAAGCGCTGTTCCAGTTCCAGCGCGATCTTGCGGCTGCGCGCGTAGTCCGGCCCATAGAGTTCGGCGACCACCGGCGACAGCACCGGCGGGCCGGGCGGCACCTCGACGACTTTCACCGACGCGCCATGGCGCTTGCCGACCGCGTCCAGCTGCGGGCGCAGCGCGCGCGCGATCTCGTGGCTCTGGCGCTTGCGCACGTGTTTGTCGACCAGATTGACCTGCAGGTCGCCGACGTTGCTGCCGCTGCGCAGGAAGTATTGCCGCACCAGGCCGTTGAAGTTCATCGGCGCCGAAGTGCCGGCGTAACCCTGGTAGTCGAGCACTTCGGGCACGCCGTCGACCACCGCCGCCAGGTCGACCAGCAACGCGTTGGTGTCCTCCAGCGTCCGGCCTTCGGGCAGGTCGACGACCACCTGCAGCTCGGACTTGTTGTCGAACGGCAGCATCTTCAGCACCACCAGCTGCACCACCGCCAGGGAGGCGGCCAGCACCACCAGCCCGGCCATGCCGCCGAACAGCCAAAGCCTTCTCCGGCAGCCGCGCTCACGGTCGAGAAACGGTCGCATGACCTTGCCGAACCCGCGGTGCAGGCGCGTTTCCTTCGCGCCCTCGCCGGCACCTGGGTGGCCAGCGCCCGCATGCACCGGGGCGTGGTGTCGGCCCAGCAGCTTCAGCGACAACCAGGGCGTCACGATCAGGGCGATCGCCAGCGACAGCAGCATGCCGACCGAAGCGTTGATCGGGATCGGGCGCATGTACGGCCCCATCAATCCGGTCACGAACGCCATCGGCATCAGCGCCGCGATCACCGTGAACGTGGCGAGGATGGTCGGGCCGCCGACCTCGTCCACCGCCGGCGGGATCGCCTCGCGCAGGGTCATGCCGCCGCGCGCCATGTGCCGGTGGATGTTCTCGACCACCACGATGGCGTCGTCGACGAGGATGCCGATGGAAAATATCAGCGCGAACAGCGATACGCGGTTGAGGGTAAAGCCCATCGCCCACGATGCGAACAGAGTCACCGCCAGGGTCAGCACCACCGCGCTGCCGACCACGATCGCCTCGCGCCAGCCCAGGGCGAACAGCACCAGCAGCACCACCGATCCGGTCGCGAACACCAGCTTCTGGATCAGCTTCATCGCCTTGTCGGTGGCGGTTTGCCCGTAATCGCGGGTGATGGTGACGTTGATACCCTCGGGGATCAGTTCGCCCTTGAGCTGCTCGACCCTGCGGGTGATCGCGCCGGTGATGTCGGCCGCGTTGCTGCCGGGTTTCTTGGCCACCGCGATCGTGACCGCGGGGGCGAGCCCCGACGCGGGCCCATTGCGGCCGGCGGGCGCGCCGTGCCAGGCGTAGCGGGTGGCGACATCGGCGCCGGCGCGGACCTCGGCCACATCACCCAGGCGCAGCGGACGGCCGCCGTCGAGGCCGATCACCAGGTCGGCAACCGCATCGGCGTCGACCAAAAATCGCCCCGCCGTGACCGGTACTGCGCCCTGCGCGCCGACGCGTTCGCCCACCTGGCGCACCGCGTTGGCGGCCTGTAGCGCCAGCGACAGGTCGGACACGGTCAGGCCGTAGGCGCCGAGCCGAGCCGGGTCGAGCGTCACCGCTACCACGCGATCGGGCGCGCCGATCGTGTACACGTCGCGGCTGCCTTCAACGCGCTTGAACTCGGTTTCCAGCGTGTGCGCAACCTCGGCCAGCTCGATGGCGCCGCGTTGCGGATCGTCGGTCCACAGCGTCACGCCCATCACCGGGACATCGTCGATGCCTTTCGGTTTGATCAGTGGCTGGCCCACGCCCACGCCTGTTGGTAACCAGTCCTGATTGGAGAACACCTGGTTGTACAAGCGCACGATCGCCGGTTGGCGTTCGATGCCGACGGTGTATTCCACGGTCAGCACCGCCATGCCAGGACGGCTGATCGAATAGACATGCTTGATTCCCTCGATCTCCGACAGTTTCTGTTCCAGCGGCGTGCTGACCAGTTGCTCGACGTCGCGCGCGCTGGCGCCGGCGAACGGCACGAACACGTTCGCCATGGTCACGTCGATCTGTGGCTCTTCCTCGCGCGGCGTGATCAGGACTGCGACCAGACCCAGCAGCAGCCCCAGGAGCGCGAGCACCGGGGTCAGCGGGTTGTCCTGGAACGCAGCGGCGAGGCGACCGGAAAGTCCCAGGCGGTTCGCCGGAACCACTTCACTCATGGCCGGCTCCGGCAGTGACCTTGCGCTGCGCAGTCAGCGCCTGCAGCGCGGCGATCGGGTCGGTGGCGACCTGGTCGCCGGCCTTCAGTCCGGCGATGACCTCGACCTGCTCGCTCCTGCGCTGGCCTAGCCGGATCTGGCGCAAGGCGAGCCGGTCGCCGGTCAGCACATAGACACCGCTGACCTCGCCGCGCTGCACGAGCGCGCCGGCAGGAATGCGCAGCATGCGGTCGCCGGCGCCGGTGCTGATCGGAAACACGATCTTGGCGGTCGCTCCCGGCTGCGGTGCCCGCTCGACATCGGGCAGCGCCACGCGCACGCCGACACTGTGGGTGGATGGGTCTGCGGCCGGAAACACGATTACTCCGGCGGCATCGATACTGCGACCGTCGGCCAGCACGATCTGGGCGCGGCCAGCGGCGCGGATTGCCACCGCGTCCGATTGCGGCACCTGCACCTCGATGCGCAGCGCACCGGGCGCATACACCGCCATCAGCGCCTGGCCCGGCGCCACGCTCTCGCCCGGCTCGACCGCCCGCGCGCTGACGATGCCGGAAAACGGCGCGCGGATCACCGTGTACTCGGTCTGCTGGCCGGCCTGCGCCAGCTGCGCCCGCGCGGCATCGCGTGCAGCGGTGGCGCTGTCGCGGGCCGCGCGTGCCTGGTCGATCTGCGCGCGCGAAACGTACTGGCCCGAGGCCAGCGCGGCGTAACGCCGGTAGTTGGCATCCGCTTCCGTGGCCGCCGCCTCTGCTGCCCGCAACTGCGCGCGAGCGGTATTTGCGCCGGCCTGCTGTTCGATCGCGGTCAGGCGCAACAGCACTTCGCCAGCGGCGACACGATCGTTGACATCGACCTTGACCACGGCGACGCGACCACCAGTCTGCGCGGTCAACTCCGCCTGCTGCACCGCCTCGACCACGCCGTCCCAGCTGCGACCGCGAACATCGCCGCCCACCTGCAGGGTAATCGTGTCGAGTTGGGGCAGCGGCGGCAGGATCGGTGCCGCCGGTTCGCTGCCGCATGCTGCCAGGGCCAACAGCAGGCTGGCCGCGAGGATCGTGCGCATGCCCATCATCAGGTTCATCGTTGCGGGAAGCACGCTTGGCGGATCACTTGTAATCACAACCAGCGGCGACGCCTTTGCCGACGCCGAGCTTGCGCATGACCATTGCCGCCGGGCAGAAGCCGGTGAAGCTCGACTGCAGCAGATTCAGGCCGACGAACGCGGTCAACAGCCACCACCACGGCGACACGAATTGGGTCAGGGCGACGCTGACGAGGATCATCACGCCGGCAAAGGCGATTACGGCACGTTCAAGGCTCATGGAAATCTCCTGTTGAGGGGTTTGGACTGGAACCGGGTTGCAAGCACTCGAAAAAATTCGTGGCGAATTGCATCGTCGAGTGTCTGGACACACCTGCGTTAGGGTTTGTTGGCGTGCGGCAGCATGCGCACCAGCGTCTTGTCGCGCAGTACATAGTGGTGAAACAGCGCTGCAGCCGCGTGCAGGCCGATCAGGTAATAGCCCACCGTACCGATGGTTTCGTGGATCTCCTTTACCTGTGCGGCGAGGCCCTCGTTCGCGTCCACCAGCGATGGAAGTTGCCAACCCAACAACAGGATCGGCTTTCCACTTGCGCTGAGGTTGAGCCAGCCCAGCAAGGGCATCACGATCATGAAAAGGTAGAGTGCGAAGTGCGTCGATGTGGCAAGGCGATGCTGCCAGGCGCGCGCTTCGGGATTAAGGCGCGGCGTCTGCCCCGCGGCGCGGATCGCGAGGCGCG
>Ga0105047_10015252_pt1 | contig 12117 bp, 15 predicted proteins | sample MAT04_FD_78384 | JGI IMG/M metagenome (GOLD analysis project Ga0105047, IMG submission 78384) | Freshwater microbial communities from Lake Fryxell liftoff mats and glacier meltwater in Antarctica - MAT-04 (megahit assembly) | ecosystem: Environmental > Aquatic > Freshwater > Ice > Liftoff... | reverse complement strand
GGTTCGATTTCGACAAGTTCGGTCTCGGACAATTCGATCCACCCACTACGAGTTTAGGGGAATCGGCCATGATCCTGATGAAACAGTTGATGTCCTGGGGGTGGGTGTGCGGGATGGTCGTCGGTGGTGTCGATCCGGCGGCAGCAGCGGACAAGCCGGTGTCACTGGCGGAGAACGCCCGACGGCTCGCCACGGCTCACAGTGCGCGGGCTGCCTCACTTCCTGCGTCGGTGCGGGGGACCATTGACCGTGCGAAATCGACGGACGCCGATGACGCGATCATCGCCGCGCTCGATCCGCACACGCTGCTGGCCATCACGATCAACCCGGAGGGGCGGGTGAAAGTCGCGCGGGGGCAGGCTGAGCTGACGCTGTTCCGGGGTTTGCCGGGGTACGCCGTGGTGAAGGTCACCAACCAAAGTCGTGCCACGCCTCGGCTTCGCCCGCAAGCCGAATTTACCGGCGGTGAGCCTTCGCCGTTCAGCGTCGACTTCGTGCCGGTGCCCGGAGCGGGTCCGGAACTCACGGGTGAAGCCGTCGAATACCGATTGCTGGCGATCACGTGTCGGGACGCGGGACGGTGGGAGTTGACCATCGGGTTCGATGCGGGGCAAGGGACGCAGGACATCGGCTTTCGTGGCGTGGTGCCGATCCTCGCAACGGTTCGGGAGCGTCCGCCGAACATCGTGTTGATAGTCGCCGACGACCTCGGATATGGTGCGGTCGGCTGTTACGGACAGAAGTTGGTGAAGACACCGAACATCGACGCCCTGGCGGCCGGCGGAACGCGGTTCACGCAGTTTTACGCAGGATGCTGTATGTGCGCGCCTTCGCGGAGCGTGTTGATGACGGGCCTCCACACCGGGCACACCCGCGTCCGTGCGAACGACCCGAAGCAAACGCTCCTCGCCGCCGATGTCACGGTCGCCACGCGGTTGAAAGCAGCCGGGTACGTGTGCGGTGGCTTCGGCAAGTGGGGCCTGGGAGATGCGGGCACGCCCGGCGCGCCTGAGAAGCACGGCTTCGACGAGTGGGTGGGTTATCTGGGTCAAGTCCATGCACACTTTCATTACCCGGATTGGGTGTGGAAGGGCGGGGTCCGGTTTCCGTTGCCGGGGAACGATCCGAAAACCGTCACGCGGCAGACCTACGCCCCGGACGTGATCCACGACGCGGCGATCGACTTCGTTCAACAGAACAAGGATCGCCCGTTTTTTTGCTACGTCCCGACCACGATTCCCCATGCGGAGTTGCTTGTTCCGAACGACTCGTTGAAAGAGTACGACGGCCTGTTTCCGGAAACCCCGTACATCGGCGATCACTACGCCTCCAACCCGAAACCCCGCGCCACCTACGCGGGGATGGTCACCCGACTCGACCGCGATGTCGGGCGGTTGGTCGCAAAAATCAAAGCCCTCGGACTGGACCGCGACACACTCGTCTTGTTCACCAGTGACAACGGGCCGATCAACGCGGGCGGCGCCGACCCCGATTACTTCAGGAACTCGGGGCCGTTGCGGGGGCTGAAGTTTTCGCTGTACGAAGGTGGCATCCGCGTACCGATGATCGCCGCATGGCCCGGTCGTGTGCCCACGAACCGGGTCAACGATCAGCCGTGGGCGTTTGAGGATTTCTTGCCCACGGCCTGCGAACTGGCCGGCACAACCCCTGGCGCCAACGGGGACGGCGTGTCGGTTGTGCCCATGTTGTGCGGGAAGGATGGCCAACGGGAGCGGCCCTACCTGTATTGGGAATCACCCGGCAAAGACGGAATGATGCAGGCGGTTCGGGCCGGCAATTGGAAGGCGATCCGACCCAAGCTCGGATCGCCGTTCGAGCTGTACGACTTGAAAGCGGACCCGGCTGAAACAACAAACGTCGTCAGCCGCCATCCCGATGTTGTGAAGCGACTCGTGGGATTCGCAGCCGAAGCCCACACCGCACCTGCGAAGTAGGTCGGCTACGGTTTCGATTTCAGATCGAAGTCGTGTGCCTTGTCTATACTCGGGTCGAAATCGATTTTCAGCGTCGAGTCTTTGTTGTAGCGTGCGGGAATCGACTCGACGGTTTCGTCTTTCATGGCACCCGCTTCACCGTCACGATCGGGTCGACGACGGTCTGCACCGTGTTCGCCGCCTCCGGCCGGGAGACGATCTCGTCGCCGGGTTGCAGCGTCTCGACCGCCCGCCACCCCGTCGACGTCAGCACACTGTCGCCTACACGAAATGCACAGGCGACCGACAACACCTGAACGACGTAAAAGTTACAGTCTTGCGTGAAATCGACATAAGGTTGGCAGCTAACTGAATTTTTATACTCAGCCTCTATAAAACAGTCGCTAGTCATCCTTATTGATGGTGATTTCGTATGCGGCGAAGTAAAAATCGGACTGACGAAACTCTTCGATAGTATCCATTGAATCACAGTACGGGGACAACGCGACGTAGTACAACTTACCGAACTGCATAAACTGTAGTCCTTGGGACATAATCGTGGCGCATGTGTTATTTTCTTGAAACTTTATCTTCAAGGGTCTCTTCGCGCTTATACGTAGAAACTCCTTTCTTCCGAAAGATTACTCGCGTGCAATTATATCAATTAACAATATATGAATCGATCCTGTGTTATCATACTCAATCTTCACGATTAACCCGTCAGAAAAGTTCGCGTATGCCATCATAATGGCCGGAACAGTCTCGGTGGTAATCATCACAGCGTCATGCTCCTTACGTACCGATTGGGTGAGTAGGTGCGACATTGGGCGGCAGTGCTCGCCATGCGGGGCCATGCGGGCGGCACATCAGCAGGCTGGATTGGAGTGTAGTTGTGGGTGTGGCCGGAACCGGGGTCGCCGGGCACTGGCATGGGATGGGCTTGGCCAGAAGGTGAGCCAACCCCATGATTCTTAGAATCCACATGCGCAATCACTCTGCCGTCAGCATCGTATACAGCATTTTGGACGGCTTTTCCACTTCTAAGGGTTCCGCACTGACTGGGTCGATGCCGGGAAGGAGATGCTTTTGCAAATCGGCTACGATCGGAAAAGCTGCAACACCATGTGAGGCGACGGCGGCGAACTCGTCTTTTACGCCGACGCGAAAAAGCTGCTGAAGGGCAAGATCGAAGGCATCGTCGGCGATTGCCAAGGGCGATGTAGAGTTCGTAGGCTTCGTCGATCAACGACATCAGGTAAGCAACCGGTACGTTCGTGGTCAGCGGCAGGTCCGCGTAGACGTGGCCGTCCTGCTCCATGTAGTTGGACTCGACGATGCCGGGATGGTCCTTGCGGACATCGTCCAGCCGCTTCGCGAGGATGGGAATCCGCACGAAACTCTTATGGTTCTCGTCGATTTCGAATGCCGCGAACTCGGGTCAAACGCCGGTTCGCAGCGTGACTTGGGTCCGTTCCGGAGGATCGTACATCGACCGTCCGACGGCTCCCGGTTTGCCCAGAGCGTGGCGAGACAGTGTGACAACTAGGCCTGCATCTGTGGTCATGGTTTCACCGCGGCTTGACATGTTTGGGCGAAACGATCGATGCGTTTTAACGTATCGGCGGACTGCGAACGGAGCAATTCCGAAGACCGTCATGGTTCCCGAATCATCTCGGCGATGCCGGAAGCGTTGCTGCCGCGTATGCCGAGTAGGGGAAGTCGTCCCCGAACCGTCACCTCTCTTTCGAGTGGAACCACCATGCGTACCCTCTTGCTTTCCGCGATCCTGTTCTTCGCGTCGACTCAAGTCCGCGCTGACGACGAGTGGACTCCGCTCTTCGACGGCAAGACCCTAAACGGCTGGACGCCGAAGATCGCGGGCTACGACCTGGGAGACAACCACAACGACACGTTCATGGTCGAGGAGGGTCTGCTGCGCGTGAAGTACGACAAGTACGACAAGTTCGCGGGCAAGTTCGGCCACCTCTTCCACAAGGAGAAGTTCTCGAACTATGTGCTCCGCCTCGAATACCGCTTCGTCGGCGAGCAGTGCAAGGAAGGCCCCGGCTGGGCCACCCGCAACTCGGGCGTCATGCTGCATTGCCAGGACCCCAAGTCGATGACGAAGGAGCAGGACTTCCCGGTGTCGATCGAGGCTCAGTTCCTCGGCGGCCTCGGCAAGGGGTTGCGCTCGACCGGCAACACCTGTACCCCCGGCACCAACATCGTCATCGGCGGCAAGCTCATCACGGCGCACTGCAACAACTCGAAGTCGAAGACCTTTGACGGCGATCAGTGGGTGAAGGTGGAACTGGAAGTGAACGGCGCCGGCAAGATCATCCACCGCATCAACGGCGAAGTCGTCATGGAATACGAACAGGCCCAACTCGACCCCAAGGACGCGGACGCCAAGAAGCTCATCGTCGACGGCAAGCTCCTCCTGAACGAAGGCTGGATCTCGCTCCAGGCCGAGAGCCACCCGGTCGATTTCCGCAACATCGAGATCCGCAAGCTCACGAAGTAGGGTGCAGGCGACGGATGCCTTCATCCTCAGCGGCTTGGGGTAAGGCGCTCGCCTGCGAGCTGCGCATACTCGGCTTCGTCGATGCGGGTGAACCGCACTTCATCGCCCACCTGAAGGGGAAAATACTCGTCCTCCAGATTCACCAGCTCCAGCGGGGTGCGGCCGAGGATGTTCCAACCGCCGGGGCGTTCGAGCGGGTAAATGCCGGTCTGCCGGCCGGTCAGGCCAACGCTGCCGGCGGGCACGCGCAGCCGCGGTTCGGCCAAGCGCGTCAGGCCGGACAACTCCGCAGGCAGGTAGCCCAAGTACGGGAAGCCGGGCACGAAGCCGATGGCATAGACTGTGTAGACGGCGTCGAGATGATGCTGCATGACATCGGCTTCGCTGAGTTGAAGCCGAGCCGCGATGGACTTCAGATCGTAGTTCATCTCGTAACAAACCGGGATGCGATGACGCACGAGGGAAACTGCGGCATCGGCTGGAGCCGGCTCGTAGCGTTCCAGCCAATCCAGCACCGCCGAAAGCCGGATCGTCGCGAAGTCGAAATGCAGCCCGACGCTGAGATACGCCGGGACGACGTCGACGAGCCACGCGGGCCGGTCCTTGCGCAGCGACCGGGCATAGGCCGATGCCGCGGGTTCGGTGTCGAAGTAGGCGAGTGCCGCGCGGTCTCCGAGCGGCACGATCCGGGTCGGCCTTGGTGTCGTCATCAGGCTTCCGGCGTCGCGCCGAGCACGATGGTGAAGTCGGCGGCGAGTTCGCCGATCTTCGAATCCTTGATGGGGTTGAAGGCGACCGTGACGTTCTCCTTCGCCTTCGGATCCTTCATGCTGTTGAAGGTGCCATCCTTGGCGTTGCCGGCGTGATCCTTGACGAACAATTGCGTGACCAGGAGCGTCTTGCCGCCGCGCTTGACCTTGAAGTGAATGTGCGGCGTGCGGCCGGGGTACGGCACCGGCTTGATGGTGCGGAAATAATACTCGCCCGTCATCCCGGTCACGAAGCGGCCGAAGCCCTGGAAGTTCTTGTCCCGCTTGCCGCCGTTGTCGCTCCCCTGGTGCAGGTAGGCGCCGTTCCGGTCGCACTGCCAGATTTCCACGCAGGCATTCTTGAGCGGCTTACCCGAGACGTCGACGACCTTGCCCGTGAGGTGCGTGATCTCGCCCAATCCCGGTGTGATCCCATCGTTGATGACGATCAGGTCGTTGTCCGTATCGAGCGGCAGTTTGGTGGGGTAAAACGGCCCTTCAGTATGCTTCGGCGTCTTGGTCAACTCCTCGGCATAGGCGCCGGGGACGGTCCAGAACGCTCCGGCAAACACGGCCGTGCCGATGAAGGCCCGACGGGACGGAACGAGGATGTGAGCAGCCATGGTTCACCGAGGTTGAGAATGGGAGGGGGTATCCGAGGATCAGTGTAACCAATCCCGGCCCAAGTCCGCCGAGGAAAATGCGGAGCCTACTCCTCCTCCAGCGTGCCGTGGTACAGCCCCAGGTAGCTCTGGTAGCGGCGGGCGCTGAGTTGCCGGCGTTGGACGGCGCGTTTGATCGCGCATTTGGTTTCGTGCAGGTGGACGCAGTCCGGGAAGCCGCAGAGGGGGACGAACGGGCGGAAGTCCGGGAAGTAGCCTTCGATCTCCTCGGGGCGTGTGTCCCAAAGTTGGAGTTGGCGCACGCCGGGGGTGTCGACGACCCAGCCGCCGGTTTCGAGCTTGATGAGTTCGGCGGTGGTGGTCGTGTGCCGGCCTTTGTCGTTGGACTCGGAGACGGTCCGCACCCGGAGTGCGAGGTTCGGCTGCACGGCATTCAACAGGGACGACTTGCCCACGCCGGACTGCCCGGAGAAAACGGTGGCGCGGTCGGCGAGCAACTCGCGCAGGCGATTGATGCCGTAGTCGGTGCGGGCACTGGTGAGGACGGTGGGAATGCCGAGTTGGGCATAAGCGCCGATGAGCGGCTGCATCTCGGCGGCATCGACGAGGTCGGCCTTGTTCAGGCAGACGACCGGCGTCAGGTCTCCCTTGATCGCGGCGGCGATGTAGCGGTCGATGAGGTAGGGCTTCAGATCGGGCTGCTTCAGGGAAATGACGATGAGGAGCTGATCGACGTTGGAGACGAGCACGTGCTCGCGGCGGCGGCTCGATCGGGTGAGCGTGCCGCGGCGGGCTTCGACTTTTTCGATCATCCCTTCGGGAATGCCGTCACCGCCCGAGTGGAGTTCGCCGGCCTCGCGGATGCGGACGCGGTCACCGGTGGTGAGGATGCTGCGTTCGTCGGTCGAGAGCGTTTTCAGCAAACGCTTCAAAGCGCAGCGGAACAACCGGCCATCCTCCAGTTCGACCATGCTGTACAGACCCTGCACCCGCAGGACGCGGCCGGGAAGCAGGCCGTCGACGGCCGTGGCGTCCGCCTCGATGGTGGTCCGCTTGCGGGAAAGGTCCCCCTTGGTGCGGACGCGTTCGCCCTGGGACACGTCCTCGGCGGAGTCTTCCCCGTGCTGTTTGGTCAGGTCGTTTTCACGGGGCGGCTTGGTTCGGTTCCGCTTCAGTTCGACGCGCACCTTCTTGGCTTTACTCATGGCGACATTCTACCCGAGGTCCGTTCGGTCCGCCTGAAATTGCCGAGCTTGCGAATCTTTCCCACTTGCCGGAATTCGCTGAACTCTTTTCTCTAAGCTATAGTCTAAACTGACTCGATCCACCTCTGCCCCGTTCGTTCAGGAACGCCGATATGACGTCTCTCGTCCGCCTTCCGGCAGGCCGCCGTGCCTTGGTGATTTTTGGTCTGCTGACCCTGGTCCTGATGTTCCTGCCGGGCACCGCGTTCGCGCAGGAAGGCGAAGCTGTGGGCGTGCCGGAAGTGAGGCAGTCCGGCAACATTTTCGTGCACATCATCACTTCGGTCGGCATCTTCTGGATCATCTTGCTGCCGTGCTCCATCTGGCTGATTGCGATCTGCGTCCTGCTGGCGCTCGACCTGCGCATGGCCCAGGCGATCCCCGCCGGCTTTGTCGACGACTTCACGGACACGGTGAACAAGCGGAAGTTCAAGGAAGCCTACGACATGGCCCGCGGCGACACGTCGTATCTGGGCCGCGTGCTCACCGCCGGCATGGCCCGGCTGCAGTACGGCATTGATGATGCCCGCGAAGCCAGTATGAATGCGTTGGAAGGCATCAAGTCCGACAAGGAACAGAAGAACAACTACACCGCGGTGATTGCCACCTTGGGGCCGCTCTTGGGCCTCGTCGGCACGGTGTTCGGCATGATCATGGCCTTCATCGAACTCGGCTCGGGCGGCACCCCCAATGCCTCCAAACTCGCGGACGGCATCTCGCACGCCTTGGCCGTGACCCTCGTGGGCGTGGGCATCTCGGTGCCGGCCATCGTCTTCAACACCTACTTCCGCAACCGCATCACCCAACTGATGCTCGAAGTCGGCTCCGTCTCCGACGACCTGCTGACGCAGATGTATCACAACTCGAAGAAGCCCGGCGGCCCGATGCCCGCAACGGCGTCACCCGCGTCGATGCCCTCGGCGGCACCGGCGTCGCGGTGAGTGATCGAAGATGAAAGTCCGCGAAGCGATGCGTCGGCTGAAAACCGACGGTTGGGTGCAGGTGAAGTCCAAAGGCGGGCATCGACAGTTCAAACACCCGGAAAGATCGGGACGGTGACGGTGTCCGGCAAACCGAGCCATACGATTCCACCGGGAACCTTGGCGAGCATCGTCAAACAGGCTGGATCGATTGACCGAGGAGAATCATCATGCGTTACGCGGTTGTGCTCGAACGGGCCGAATCGAACTGGGCCGCCTACGTTCCCGATCTTCCCGGCTGCATCGCCGTCGGCGCCACCGCGGATGATGTGAACCGCTCGATCCGCACGTCGATCGCCATGCATCTCGAAGGGATGATCGAAGACGGCCTGCCGATTCCCGAACCATCGAGCCGGGTCGAGTATGTCGAAGTCGGCGCGTAGGACGACAGTGAATTTGGACAGGAGCGGGAAATGTCTGCGTCGATGAATCACGAAAAAGTCGAACCGAACCTCACCGCGCTGCTGGACATCGTCCTGCAGATGGTCATGTTCTTCATGCTCTGCTCGAATTTCGTGGCGGCCCAGCTCGATCAGAAGATCAAGCTGCCGACCGCGATCTCAGCCAAGTCGGTGGATAAGGACGTGCGGGATTTCCTGATCCTCAACATCGACGACAAGGGGGTCACCACCATTGGGACGGACGCGTTCGAGACGCCAGGCAAGATCCGCTCGTACCTGACCAACCAGTTGGCGCTCGACAAGGCCCGCACAAAAAAAGCGGCAGACTGGGAAGCGGGCGGCGGACGCTCACTCATCATCCTGCGCGCTCACAAGGACTGCAGCTACAAGCAGGTGCACGACGTCATGGAAGTCTGCCGAAGCTCCGGCTATACCAACGTCCAGCTCCGGGCCCTCTTGGCGGCTCAGTGAAACAGCGAACGCAAGGCGAGCTGCCGCCGGCAACCGGCGCAGTCCGAGACATGTAATAACTCGGCGGATTTCCATCCGCCGCTCGCCGAATCGAATCTTACGAGGGCTCCTGCCATGTCCCGAAGCCGACGCCACATGAAGTCCGAACCGACGACGCCGGAACTACCCATCACGCCGATGTTGGACATGTCGTTTCAGTTGATGTTCTACTTCGTCATCACCTTCAACCCGATGCCGACCGAAGCCCAACTGGCGCTGACGCTGCCGAAGGTCGAAGGCGGCGGCGGGGCACCCCCGCCGGTCGGCATCGACGCCCAGGAGGAGGAACTGATCGTCCAGATCTACGCGTCGGACAACGGCCAGATCGCGGGCATCACGGCGGCACCCCAATCGGGCAACGTCGACCTCGGCAAGGACACCTCGGCGCTGTTGAAGTACCTCAAGGACAAGGCCGCCGCGTCCGCCGGCACGCCGCCCAAGCTTAAGTTCGAGTTTGCCGAGCGGCTCAACTACCAGTACGTCATCAAGATGATCGACGAAGCCAAACGCGCCGGCTACGACCGCGTTTCGCCCACGCTTCTGGGCGGCGGCAAGCGGTAGCAACGGCGGGTCCGCGGAAACTCCCTCATGCCCACCTGTACCCACTGCGGCAACTCGATCGCCCTGCCGGTCGGCTTCGACCGGCCCAAGGTCCGCTGCGCCTGCGGCTACTACGTCGACGTGCCCGCGGCCAAACGCGAACGGTCGCCCAACAAGGTCGCCGCGACGGTCGCGGAATCGACCGTCGCGGACCAACCGAAGCCCAAGCCGCCCGCGGCGGTCAAGCTTCTGCACAAGCTGGAGCCGCACGACCATCGGCCCGCCTTCGACGTCGAACCCGGCGGCATTCCCCTGCTCGCCGGCACGCAGGACGAGGAGGACGACCAGCCCTACGCCGTCCCCGGTACCGGACTGAAGAACTGCCCGCACTGCCGCGGCGAATTGCCGCTCGAAGCGACCTTCTGCGTCCACTGCGGGACCGACTTCAAGAGCGGCACCAAGGCCCACAGTGTCAAGCAGCCGATGTACGGCGTTTGGAGCGAAGGCCTTTCCCGGCAGACGCGCTTCAGCATCCTCGCCGGGATGCAGGTGATCAACTTCGTCGGTTTCGCGCTCACCGTTCTCGAGCAGCGCGGCAACCTCTTCAACGCCGGCACGATGCTGAGCCTGATGGTGTTCCAGGCGTTCAATCTCGGCCTGCAGCTCTTCCTCGTCGGCACCTACGACACGCTCATCGTGAAGCGCGACTCCCGCAATCGGACTTCGCTGACCCGCATCCGCCGCATCGGCTTTTATCCGATGAAGCCGGAAAAGCTGGATTGGAAGGAAAGCACGCATCTGTCCATCATCGGCGCGGTTTCGGCCGGCTTCGTCGAGTGGTACTTCTGCATCTATCTGCTGCTGTTGGGCTGCCTGCCGGGCATCCTGTTCTACTGGTTCATCATCCGCCCATCCCGCTGCCACGTGCACACGATGGACGTCTATGGTGCCTCGCAGGAAGTCATCTTCCGCACCAAGGACCGCGATCAGGCGGATGAAATCTGTACGTTTACCCGGGACGCCACGGGGCTGTCGTACCGCGTGGCCTGAGGGGAGTTGCGAGTCGGCTTCATCATACTCAAGATGGGAGCACAGCCTATTGCGCCCCTGCAGAACAGACGGCACGAAGACGAGATGTCGATGTTGACTCGGAGTATCCCTTGAGCGGTCATTTGCATGAAATCCGCTGCCCGATTCATATCTTCGTGCGGATGGATTCCGATGAGCGAAAAGTCTTGGATTCCCGTCCTTGCCAGGGGGCAGTGGGAGGTTATTCTCGGCATAGCCGGGAATGACACAAGGGTATACCTCTGGATTTTGCCGTGGGCTTTCTGGTAGGGTTTGTTTCCACATTCCCGACTTGGGAGGCAAGGATGCCTACGATCAGTTTTCAGTTCGACACCGACGCGGAACGCCTCGAGATCGAACGCGCCGTCGCCTACGTCACCGAGATGCGTCAACTCGGGCGGACCGCGGCCTACGGCACCGTCCTCGACACCCTCGAACGCTTTGCCCTCGACCAGGGTCGCGCCCTCCTCCGCGACAACCTCGCGGCCACCGTTCAGGCCCGCGCCGGCGGCGAAAAAAAAGTCCCGGCCAACGCTTCCGCGGCACCCGCGTCCGCAACGTGATCACGGCGTTCGGACGCATCCGCTTCGCCTGCCGCCACACCAGCGGGGCCGACGGGGGCGGCTATCCCGCCGACTCCGCCCTCGGCGTCGACGGCTTGCTCTCCCGCCAAGCCGGCCGCATCACGTCGCTCCTCGGCGTCACCACTCCTTCGACCGGGCCCACACCCTGCTCGAGCAACTCTGCGGCTGGACCGTCGACGCCGAAACCATCCGCCGCTCGACCTACGCCACGGCCCGGCGAGCCGCCGCCGAACGGCCGATCTGGGCCGACGCGGGCCGCTTCGCCGCCGCACGCGGGGAGGTGGAGCTGCCGATCGACGCGGGCAAGGTCAATACCCACAACGGTTGGCGCGACGTGAAATTAGCCGTGTTTCTGGAGCGTTCGCTCGGGAAACCCGCGACCGTGGACGAGTGGGCCACGCGGCGGCTGCCCGACCCGACGATCCGCGTCGTCGCCGCCGTCGAGGGATGCGACCTCTTCACCGAACGCGTGCTTCGCGAAGCCGACCGGCTCGGCGCGACTTGGCCGGCGGCAAGGTGGGCGTCGACCACTGGTTGGCGGACCTCATCCCGCGGACGCAGGCCGGGGTCTCGGCGGAGCCGCTCGTCAAGTTCTCGGCGTACCACCCGACGCACCTGAACTACGCGGACCGGTTGGCGTCGGGCGGCAGCATCGGCAGCGGCGCGGTCGAAGGGGCGATCAAACAGTGGGTCAACCTGCGGATGAAACGATCCGGCGCCCGCCGGCGGGTGGAGAATGTCGGCCCGCTCGTGGAACTCTCGGCCCTGTTCGACACACCGGGTTGGAACGACCTCTGGATCGCCGCCTAACGCCACGGCAAAATCCAGAGGTTTACCCGAATTATGTCCGTAAATACCTCGAATGCGTCCATGCCGAAACCGCCCAAGTTGCTCGATCAATTGCGGGCCGGGACGCGGCTGTTGTATGACAGCAAGCGGACGGAGGACGCCTCAGTCGGT
>Ga0105047_10015251_pt1 | contig 12117 bp, 10 predicted proteins | sample MAT04_FD_78384 | JGI IMG/M metagenome (GOLD analysis project Ga0105047, IMG submission 78384) | Freshwater microbial communities from Lake Fryxell liftoff mats and glacier meltwater in Antarctica - MAT-04 (megahit assembly) | ecosystem: Environmental > Aquatic > Freshwater > Ice > Liftoff... | reverse complement strand
GGGAGACCGTGCCCAAGGACGTGCAAGCCGACCCGGCACGCCTGGCCGCGGCGATCAAGGCCTTGCCGATCCGCGTACAGGCGCCGCGCCCCATCGCCGAGGCCATCAGCACCGCCGGCGGTGTGCGCTTCGAAGCGCTGGACGCCGGCCTGATGCTTCGAGCGCTGCCCGGCGTGTTCTGTGCCGGCGAGATGCTCGACTGGGAGGCGCCCACCGGGGGCTATTTGCTCACGGCCTGCTTCGCCAGCGGCCGGGCCGCCGGGCAGGGTGCGGCCGATTGGCTGGCGCGTGTGTCCGGCCCCGTCGGGGCGCCCGCTTAAACTCCGGCGCCTCCAGAAACCGGGCCCGCGGGCCCCGCTCTCCTTGAACAAGATCCTGCTGCAACTCGCCGCCGAGCTGAAGGCCCGGCCGGCGCAAGTCCAGACCGCCGTCGACTTGCTCGACGGCGGCGCCACCGTGCCCTTCATCGCCCGCTACCGCAAGGAGGCCACCGACGGCCTCGACGACATCCAGCTGCGTGAACTGGAAACGCGCCTGGCTTACCTGCGTGAACTGGAAGACCGCCGCGCGGCAGTGCTGAAGAGCATCGAAGAGCAGGGCAAGCTGACGCCCGCGCTGCGCGCCGCCATCGAGGCCGCGCCGACCAAGCAGGAGCTGGAAGACCTCTACCTGCCCTACAAGCAGAAGCGCCGCACCAAGGGCATGATCGCCCGCGAGGCCGGGCTGGAGCCACTGGCCGACAAGTTGTTCGCCGACCCCACGCTCGACCCCCTGGCCGAGGCCGCCGGTTTCATCAACGCCGACGGCGGTTTTGCCGATGCCCATGCCGTGCTCGACGGCGTGCGCGACCTGCTCAGCGAACGCTGGGCCGAGGACGCGGTGCTGGTGCGCAAGCTGCGCGAATGGCTGTGGGCCGAAGCGCTGCTGCAAAGCAAGCTCGTCGAGGGCAAGGACGGCACGCACGCCGACGCCGCGAAGTTCCGCGACTACTTCGACTACGCCGAGCCGATACGCACCGTGCCCAGCCACCGCGCGCTGGCGGTGTTCCGCGGCCGCACGCAGGAATGGCTGGACGCCAAGCTGATCCTCGACGAGGAGGTCGTGCCCGGCAAGCCTTCGATGGCCGAAGGCCGCATCGCCATCCACCTGGGCTGGAGCCATGCCGGTACGAAGCCGGCTTCGCCGATTCGTACCGAGTCCCCTCGGGGGGTGGCGAGCTCAGTGAGCCTGGGGGTTCCGGTACGCGCTGCCGACGAGTTGATCCGCAAGTCGGTGGCCTGGACCTGGAAGGTCAAGCTCAGCCTGAGCCTGGAACGCGACCTCTTCGGCCGCCTGCGCGAAGACGCCGAGACCGTGGCCATCAAGGTCTTCGCCGACAACCTGCGTGACCTGCTGCTGGCCGCCCCCGCCGGCAAGCGGGTCGTGATGGGCCTCGACCCGGGCATCCGCACCGGCGTGAAAGTGGCCGTGGTCAGTGACACCGGCAAGGTGCTGGACACCCACACCGTCTACCCGCACGAGCCGCGCTGCGACTGGGAAGGATCGCTCCATGCGCTGGGCCGCCTGGTGGCCACGCACGGCGTGAACCTGATCGCCATCGGCAACGGCACCGCCAGCCGCGAGACCGACAAGCTGGCGGCCGACCTCATCAAGCGCATCGCTTCAATGGCAGCCGACGTCAAGGTTGACAAGGTGGTGGTCAGCGAGGCGGGCGCTTCGGTCTACAGCGCGAGCGAATTCGCGAGCAAGGAACTGCCCGAGCTGGATGTGAGCCTGCGCGGCGCGGTGAGCATCGCGCGCCGACTGCAGGACCCGCTGGCCGAGCTGGTGAAGATCGACCCCAAGAGCATCGGCGTCGGCCAGTACCAGCACGACGTCAACCAGAGCGGTTTGGCGAAGAGCCTGGACGCGGTGGTGGAAGACTGCGTCAACGCGGTGGGCGTGGACCTCAACACGGCCAGCGCGCCGCTGCTGTCGCGCGTGTCGGGCCTCAGCCCGGCGGTGGCGGCCAGCATCGTGCGCTGGCGCGACGCCAACGGCGCCTTCCGCAACCGCCAGCAGCTGCGCGACGTCACCGGGCTGGGGCCCAAGACCTTCGAGCAGGCCGCGGGGTTCTTGCGCATCCGCGACGGCGACAACCCGCTCGACATGACCGGCGTGCATCCCGAGACCTATCCCGTCGTCGAGAAGATGCTCAAGCAGACCGGACGCCCGGTGCAGGAGGTGGTGGGCCGCGCCGAGGTGCTGCGCAGCCTGAAGCCCGAGCTCTTCGCCGACGAGAAGTTCGGCGCCATCACCGTCAAGGACATCCTCGTCGAGCTGGAAAAGCCCGGCCGCGACCCGCGACCCGACTTCGTGGTGGCGCGTTTCAACGACAGCGTGTCCGACTTGAAGGACCTGCAGCCCGGCATGGTGCTGGAGGGAACGGTCAGCAACGTGGCGCAGTTCGGCGCCTTCGTCGACCTGGGTGTGCACCAGGACGGCCTGGTGCACGTCAGCCAGCTGGCGAACAAGTTCGTCAGCGACGCACGCGAAGTGGTGAAGACCGGTCAGGTGGTGAAGGTGCGTGTGCTGGAAGTCGACCTGGCGCGCAAGCGCGTGTCGCTGACGATGAAGCTCGACGCGCCCACCGGCGCGGCACGCAGCACGGCTGGCACCGACAACAAGTTCCGCCCTGCAGCGCGCGGCGAGCAGCCACGCGGCCGTGCGCCCGAGGCCACCGGCGCCAGCGCCATGGCTGCGGCCTTCGCCAAGCTGCCGACGCGACGCTGACACCGCAGCGGTGAAGGCCCTGCAGGTCTACGCCGGGCCGCGTGCACGTGAACACCTGCGTGCGCACGGCCTGCGGCCGGCCGATGTGCGCGTGATCCCTGCGGCCGCGGGCGGGCCCAAGGGCCTGGCGCTGCTGCCGCTGGACCGCTACCTCTTCGGCAGCTGGCTCGCCGGCGCCGCCCACGCACCGCACAGCGTGCACCTGCTGGGCGCGTCCATCGGCGCCTGGCGCATGGCCGCGGCCTGCCTGCCCGACGCCGATGCGGCACTGGCGCAACTGGGCGAGGACTACATCACCCAGGCCTACCCGCACGCCCCGGGCAGGCCGCCCAGCGCGCGGGTGGTGACGCGGCTTTTCGGCGAACGGCTGCAGGAACGGCTGGGCACCCGCGCTGCCGAGGTGCTGGCGCACCCGCAGCGCCGGCTGCATGTCTTCACCAGCCGCGGCCGCCGCCTGCTGCACCGGCCCGGTCGCGCCGCGATGCCGCTGGGCTGGCTGGGGGCGTTTGCCGCCAACGCCATCAGTCGCCGTACGCTGGGAGGCTGGATGGAGCGGGTGGTCTTCAGCGACCCGCGCGTGCCGCTGCCTTTCGCCCTGTCCGATTATCCGACGCAGCGCGTGGCACTGGACGCGAAGAACCTGGCGCCGGCGGTGCTGGCCAGCTGCACCATCCCGTTCTCGCTCGAAGCGGTGCAGGACGTGCCCGGCGCTCCGGCCGGCACCTACTGGGACGGCGGCATTACCGACTACCACCTGCACCTGCCCTATGCCGACATGCCCGAGGGGCTGGTGCTCTACCCGCACTTCACGCGGCATGTCGTGCCGGGCTGGCTGGACAAGGCCTGGAAGCGCCGCCACCGTGCCAGCGCGGCGCTCGACAACCTGGTGCTGCTGTGCCCCGACCCGGCCTGGGTGGCCGGCCTGCCCGGCGGCAAGCTGCCCGACCGCAGCGACTTCAAGCGCTATGGCGAAGACGAGGCCGGCCGCCAGCGCGCCTGGCGCATCACGCTGGCCGAAAGCCGGCGCCTGGCCGACGAGTTTGCCGAACTGGCGCGCGATGGCCGGCCTTTCGACGCCTTGCCGCTGCTCTGAGAGCCTGTGACCAAATCCGACACGCCCTCTCGTGCGCTCCAGGCGTCACCGCTCGTCGTTGCAAATGCTCGCCATAGCCCGAGCTGCGGCTGTGCTTTGCGCCTCGATCGGCGCCGCCTGGGGCACCCGCTCGGGCGCGCCGGGTCAGTCCATTCACAGGCTCTGAGCTCGGCTACACTGGCGGGCCACGCAACCCAACAAGGGCAGGGAAAGGCATCATGGTTATGACACCGCGGACTACCCGGTTCTTCACCGCAACATAGTCGGCTGCGCTGTCACGATCCCCTTTCCCCTGAAGACAAGCGCGGCACTCCCCGCGCTTTTTTCGTTTCTGGAGCCCCGAAGATGATCACGATCACGTTGCCCGATGGCTCGCGCCGCGAGTACCCGCAGTCGCAGACGGTGGCCGAGGTGGCCGCCAGCATCGGTGCCGGCCTGGCCAAGGCGGCGCTGGCCGGCAAGGTCGACGGCAAGCTCGTCGACACGAGCCACCGCATCGAGACCGACGCCCGGCTTGCCATCGTCACCGACAAGGACGCCGAAGGCCTGGAGGTCATCCGCCACAGCACGGCCCACCTGCTGGCCTACGCGGTCAAGGAGCTGTTCCCCGAGGCCCAGGTGACCATCGGCCCGGTGATCGAGAACGGCTTCTACTACGACTTCGCCTACAAGCGTCCCTTCACGCCCGAGGACCTGCAGGCGCTTGAGAAGAAGATGGGCGAGCTGGCCGCGAAGAACGAGGCGGTCGTGCGCCGCGTTCTGCCGCGTGACGAGGCCGTGGCCCACTTCAAGGCCCAGGGCGAGCTCTACAAGGCCGAGATCATCGGCAGCATCCCCGCAGGGCAGGACGTCTCGCTCTACCGCGAAGGCGGCTTCGAGGACCTGTGCCGCGGCCCGCACGTGCCCAGCACGGGCCGGCTGAAGCACTTCAAGCTGATGAAGGTGGCCGGTGCCTACTGGCGCGGCGACCAGGCCAACGAGCAACTGCAGCGCATCTACGGCACGGCCTGGGCAAGCAAGGAAGCGCTGGCTGGCTACCTGACGATGCTGGAGGAAGCCGAGAAGCGCGACCACCGCCGGCTGGGCCGGGAACTCGACCTCTTCCACCTCGAAGAGTACAGCCCCGGCATGGTGTTCTGGCACCCGAAGGGCTGGACGGTGTGGCAGCAGGTTGAGCAGTACATGCGCCGCGTCTACCAGGACAACGGCTACCAGGAAGTGAAGGGCCCGCAGATCCTCGACCGCACGCTGTGGGAGAAGTCGGGCCACTGGGAGAAGTACCGCGACGCGATGTTCACGACCGAGTCGGAGAAACGCGACTACGCGATCAAGCCGATGAACTGCCCCGGTCACATCCTGATCTTCAAGCAGGGCATCAAGAGCTACCGCGACCTGCCGCTGCGCTACGGCGAGTTCGGCAACTGCCACCGCAACGAGCCCACGGGCGGGCTGCACGGCATCATGCGCGTGCGCGGCTTCACGCAGGACGACGGCCACATCTTCTGCACCGAAGACCACATCCTGCCCGAGTGCGTGGCCTACACGACGTTGCTGCAGCAGGTCTACAAGGACTTCGGCTTCACCGACATCATCTACAAGGTGGCCACGCGCCCCGCGGCGCGCATAGGCAGCGACGCGATCTGGGACAAGGCCGAACACGCGCTGATCGAGAGCCTGCGCCAGAGCGGCTGCGAGTTCGAGATTGCCCCCGGTGACGGCGCCTTCTACGGCCCGAAGATCGAGTACACGCTGAAGGACGCCATCGGCCGCCAGTGGCAGTGCGGAACGATGCAGGTCGACTTCAGCATGGCCGAGCGCCTGGACGCCGTCTACGTGGCCGAGGATTCGAGCCGCCGCCACCCGGTGATGCTGCACCGGGCCATCGTCGGCAGCCTCGAGCGTTTCATAGGCATCCTCATCGAGCAGCACGCCGGCGCGCTGCCCGCCTGGCTGGCTCCGGTGCAGGTGGTGGTGGCCTCGATCACCGAGCAACAGGCGGAATATGCGGCCAGCGTGGCGAAATCGCTGCAAAAACAAGGAGTTAGAATCAACTTGGATTTGCGCAACGAGAAAATCAACTATAAAATCCGCGAGCATTCAATGCAGAAGGTTCCGTTCATCCTGGTCGTCGGCGACAAGGAGAAGGCAAACGGGACTGTCGCCGTGCGCGCCCGGGGCAATCAAGACCTTGGTGTGATGCCGCTGGCAGACTTCCTCCAGAAGATCACCAGTGACATCGCCATGAAGGTGTAGCCACCCCAGGCGCGCGAAGATTTTTTGTGGCCCGCTTGTCTTCGGGCTGCCACAGGAGCTGGAACCATCGCTACTTTCATGGACCGCCGCGTACCCAACGCGGAGCGCAAGCACAGGCTGAACCGGGAGATCATGGCGCTGCAGGTGCGCTTGAACGGGGTTGAAAACGAGCCGCTGGGCATCGTCAGCACGATGGACGCGTTGCGCATGGCGGGGGAGTTGGACGTCGATCTGGTCGAGATCGCCGCCACCGCAGATCCCCCGGTGTGCCGGTTGATGGATTACGGCAAGTTCAAGTACCAGGAACAGAAGAAGGCCGCCGAGGCGAAGAGCAAGCAGAAGGTCATCGAGATCAAGGAAGTCAAGTTCCGTCCGGGCACCGACGACGGCGACTACGCGATCAAGATGCGCAACCTGCGGCGCTTCATCGCCGAAGACGGCGACAAGGGCAAGGTCACGCTGCGCTACCGCGGCCGCGAGATCACCCACCAGGACATCGGCATGCGCATGCTGGAACGCATTCGCGACGAACTGGCCGACGTGGCCATTGTCGAGAACATGCCCAAGCTGGAAGGGCGCCAGATGATCATGGTGCTGGCGCCGAAGCGGAAGTGAACGGAATTTGAAGGATGTCGCGGCCGCGGTGGGCAACCCCGGGGCGGCGAATAGAAGCGACTGCAGGCCCAACAAGCGCACCGGAAGTCGGGGCCGCCTGCAGCAGCAAATGAAGAAGGAGCAGTCATGCCCAAGATGAAAACGAAGAGCGGCGCGAAGAAGCGGTTCCGCGTGCGTCCGGGGGGTACCGTCAAGCGCGGTCAGGCGTTCAAGCGCCACATCCTCACGAAGAAGAGCACCGCTCGCAAGCGCAACCTGCGCGGCGCAGTGAACGTCCACGAAAGCAACATGGGCCACATGGCCCAGATGCTGCCCTTCGCCGGCCTGTGATCTCCACGACAACGCACAAGGAATAAACCATGCCTCGCGTCAAACGTGGTGTAACCGCACACGCCCGCCACAAGAAGATCCTGAAGCTCGCCAAGGGCTTCCGCGGCCGCCGTAAAAACGTCTTCCGCATCGCCAAGCAGGCGGTGATGAAGGCCGGCCAGTACGCCTACCGTGACCGCCGCACCCGCAAGCGGGTTTTCCGTCAGCTCTGGATCGCGCGCATCAACGCCGCGAGCCGGGGTCTGGGCATCACCTACAGCAAGTTCATGGCCGGCTTGAAGAAGGCCAACATCGACATCGACCGCAAGGTGCTGTCGGACATGGCCATCCATGACCCCGCTGCCTTTAGCAGCATCGTCGACAAGGTGAAGGCTCAGCTGGCTTGATTGCCCCGCTCGGTGCGCCGAGCGGTCAAGCATTGCCGGCGGCAAGCCGCCGGCTTCAAGCGATTCGAAGGCCGTCACCTCGTGGCGGCCTTTTTTTGTCCCTCTCTTCCTCCATGAACGATCTCGACACCCTGGTGCAAGCGGCCCAAGCCGACTTCGCCGCGGCCCGCCAGGGCGCGGCGCTGGAAGACGCGAAAGCGCGCTTCCTGGGCAAGAGCGGCCGCATCACTGAACTGCTGAAGGGCCTGGGCGCGTTGACGCCCGAGCAGAAGAAGACGCGCGGCGCCGAGATCAACCAGGCCAAGGTCGCCATCGAAGCCGCGCTGCAGGCGCGCCGCGAACAACTGGCGGAAGCCGAACTCGAAGCGCAGTTGCAGGCCGAGGCGCTGGACGTCACGCTGCCCGGCCGTGGCCGCGGCGTGGGCGGGCTGCACCCGGTCAGCCGCACCATCGAACGCATCGAGGCCATCTTCGGCAGCATGGGTTTCGACGTCGCCGAAGGCCCCGAGATCGAGACCGACTGGATGAGCTTCACGGCACTGAACAACCCCGAGAACCACCCGGCGCGTTCGATGCAGGACACCTTCTACGTCGACGTGAAGGACGCCGGCGGCCGCTGGCTGTGCCTGCGCCCGCACACCAGCCCGATGCAGGTGCGCTACGCGCAGGCGCATGCCGCGAAGTACAAGGGCGCGGATCCGATGCCCGAGATCCGCGTCATCGCGCCGGGCCGCACCTACCGCGTCGACAGCGACGCCACGCACTCGCCGATGTTCCAGCAGTGCGAGGGGTTGTGGATCGGCAGCAACGTCAGCTTCAAGGACCTGAAGGTCGTCTTCAGCGACTTCGTGCGTCAGTTCTTCGAGACTGACGACTTCGACATGCGGTTCCGGCCCAGTTTCTTCCCCTTCACCGAGCCCAGTGCCGAGATCGACATCGCCTTCCGCAGCGGCCCGCTGGCCGGTCGCTGGCTCGAGGTGGCCGGCTCGGGCCAGGTGCACCCGAACGTGGTGCGCAACTACGGCCTCGACCCCGAGCAGCACATCGGCTTTGCTTTCGGCATCGGCGCCGACCGTTTTGCGATGCTGCGCTACGGCATCGACGACCTGCGCCTGATGTTCGACGGCGACCTGCGCTTCCTGTCGCAGTTCCGCTGACCCGACGCCGCTCAAGCTGATCACGCCGAGACCCCGAAATGCAATTCCCCGAATCCTGGTTGCGCGAGTTCTGCAACCCGCCGCTCGCCACGCAGCCACTGGCCGACCTGCTGACCTTGTCCGGCATGGAAGTCGAAGACGTGCGCCCGGTGGCGCCACCGTTCAGCGGCATCGTCGTGGCACAGATCCTCACTGCCGAGCAGCACCCGCAGGCCGACCGCCTGCGCGTGTGCACGGTCGACGCCGGCGTGCACTCGAAGGACGGGCCGCTGCAGATCGTCTGCGGCGCACCGAACGCCCGTGTCGGCATCAAGGTGCCGCTGGCCATGGTGGGCGCCGAACTGCCGCCGGGCGAAGATGGCAATCCCTTCAAGATCGGCGTCGGCAAGCTGCGTGGCGTGGAAAGCCGCGGCATGCTGTGCTCGGCGCGTGAACTGAAGATCGCCGACGACCACGGCGGCCTGCTCGAACTGGCCGCTGACGCACCGGTGGGCGCCGACATCCGCGGCTGGCTGAAGCTCGACGACAGCGTCTTCACGCTCAAGCTCACGCCCAACCTGGCGCATGGTCTGAGCGTGTTCGGCATCGCGCGCGAAGTTGCCGCGCTGACCGGCGCGCCGCTGCGCACACCGGCCATCGCCCCGGTGGCCCCCACGCACACGCAGCGCCTGCCGGTGGAGGTACAGGCGACCGACCTCTGCGGGCGTTTCTCGGGCCGGGTCGTGCGTGGCGTGAACACGAAGGCGAAGACGCCTTCGTGGATGGTCGAGCGCCTGGCGCGCTGCGGCCAGCGCAGCGTCACGGCGCTGGTCGACATCTCGAACTACGTGATGTTCGAATACGGACGGCCCTCGCACATCTTCGACCTCGACAAGATCCACGACAAGCTCGTTGTGCGCTGGGGCCGGCCTGGCGAAACGCTGAAGCTGCTGAACGGCAACTGCATCGAGGTCGACGCGCAGGTCGGCGTCATTGCCGACGCACAGGGCGTCGAGTCGCTCGCCGGCATCATGGGCGGCGACGCCACCGCAGTGTCGGACAACACGCAGAACGTCTACGTCGAAGCCGCCTTCTGGTGGCCTGAGGCCGTTGCCGGCCGCTCGCGCCGCTACAACTTCAGCACCGACGCGGGCCACCGCTTCGAACGGGGTGTCGACCCGGCATTGACGGTGGAACATGTCGAGCGCATCACGCAGCTCATCATCGACATCTGCGGCGGCCAGGCCGGCCCGATGGACGACCAGGTGCTGAGCCTGCCGCATTTCCCGCCCGTGACGCTGCGCGTGGCGCGCGCCGCGCGTGTGCTCGGCATGCCGGTGAGCCAGGCAGATTGCGCGGATGTCTTCAAGCGCCTGGGCCTGGCCTGGACCGAAGCCGAAGGCACACTGACGGTGACGCCGCCGAGCTGGCGCTTCGACCTCTCGATCGAGGAAGACCTGATCGAGGAGGTGGCGCGTGTCATCGGCTTCGACAAGCTGCCCGACACACCGCCCGTCGCCCCGGTGACCGCGCGCGTGCGCCGCGAGGCGCGCCGCAGCAGCCACGCCTTGCGCCACACGCTGGCGGCACTCGACTACATCGAGACCATCAACTTCAGCTTCGTCGAGGCGCGCTGGGAACACGAACTGGCCGGCAACGCCGACCCCATCCGCGTGCTGAACCCCATCGCCGCGCCGCTGGCCGTCATGCGGTCCAGCCTGATCGGCAGTCTGGTGCAGTCGCTGCGCCACAACCTGGCGCGCAAGGCGGGCCGTGTGCGCCTGTTCGAGATCGGCCGCGTCTTCCTGCGCGACGCTGCCGTGGCCGATGGCCCGCTCAGCGTGGCCGGCGTGCACCAGCCGCAGCGCGTGGCGGGCCTGGCATACGGTGCGGCCTTGCCGCTGCAATGGGCCGCGAAGGAGCAGGGCGTCGATTTCTACGACGTCAAGGGCGACATCGAAGCCCTGCTGGCGCCGCGCAAACCCGTCTTCGCGCCCGCCACGCACCCGGCACTGCACCCGGGCCGCTGCGCCAGCATCACGCTGGACGGTTGTGCCATCGGCCATGTCGGCGAACTGCACCCGAAGTGGCGCCAGGCTTACGAGCTGCCGCAGGCGCCGGTGATGTTCGAGCTTGATCTCGACGCCGTGCTCGACGTGCCCGTGCCCGAGTTCGTGCCCGTCTCGCGCCAGCAGCCGGTGCAGCGCGACCTGGCCCTGGTGCTGGGCGAGACGGTCTCGCACGACGCACTGATGGCCCGCCTGCAGGACGACCCGCTAGGCCTGGTTCGCAGCGCCACGCTGTTCGACATCTACAAGCCCGCCGCGCCGGTGGCCGGCCTGCAGCAGGGCGAACGCAGCCTGGCCGTGCGGCTGGAACTGCGCGATGACAGCGCCACCCTGACCGACGAACGCATCGACGCGGCCCTGGCCGCTGCCGTCGCGCGCGCGACCCACGCATTCGGCGCGCGCTTGCGCGCCTGAGAGGACTTTCCATGGCCACCGACGACACCCCCGTGCGCGAGTCCGCCGTCCTCTCGTCGCTGGAAACGCCGACGCTGACCAAGGCTGAACTGGCCGAGCTGCTCTTCGACCGCCTGGGCCTGAACAAGCGCGAGTCCAAGGACATGGTCGAGGCCTTCTTCGAGATCGTGCACGGCACGCTGGTGCAGGGCCAGGACGTCAAACTCTCTGGCTTCGGCAACTTCAACATCCGGCGCAAGGCGCCGCGCCCCGGACGCAACCCACGCACCGGCGAGTCGATCCCGATCAAGGCGCGCAACGTCGTCACCTTCCACGCCAGCCACAAGCTGAAGTCCGTCGTGCAAGGCGACACCCCGGCCGAAGGAGACTTCGAGTAGAGTCGAGTTTTGCTAGGTGATCCCATTGATTTCAATGGAGAAATCTCTCCCCACCATACCAGCCAAACGCTACTTCACGATCGGTGAGGTGAGCGAGTTGTGCGGGGTGAAGCCTTACGTGCTGCGCTACTGGGAGCAGGAGTTCACGCAGCTCAAGCCGATGAAGCGCCGCGGCAACCGTCGCTACTACCAGCACCACGAGGTGCTGCTCATCCGGCGCATCCGCGACCTGCTCTACGACCAGGGCTTCACGATCAGCGGCGCACGCAACCGGTTGTCGGACGCGATGCCGCCGGCCGCCGTGGCCGCATTCGACGACGAGGACGACGACGACCTGCAGGCGTCTGACCCGGTGCCGTCGAATGGCGCTGCTTCTGGCGCTTCTGCAGCTTCTGCGCCGCAGACCCTCGAAGCCGAACACTTGCGCGCCGAACTGTTGTCCATCCGCGAACTGCTCTCGGTCTGAAGCGCCCGCCTCGGTCTATAATTCAAGGCTCAGTCGGGGCGTAGCGCAGCCTGGTAGCGCACTTGCATGGGGTGCAAGGGGTCGCGAGTTCGAATCCCGCCGCCCCGACCATAGTTGAGCACGAGCCCGGTACCGCAAGGTACCGGGCTTTTTGCTTCTGCCATCTGATCTTGCACTCTTGCGCATCGGTGGTGCGGCCTAGACTC
>Ga0105047_10015249_pt1 | contig 12118 bp, 7 predicted proteins | sample MAT04_FD_78384 | JGI IMG/M metagenome (GOLD analysis project Ga0105047, IMG submission 78384) | Freshwater microbial communities from Lake Fryxell liftoff mats and glacier meltwater in Antarctica - MAT-04 (megahit assembly) | ecosystem: Environmental > Aquatic > Freshwater > Ice > Liftoff... | reverse complement strand
CCGGAGCGCTGACCCTGGTTTTCTTTCATGCCTTTGTGGACAGTCTGAAGCGTAGCCTGCCGGAGGGCGAGACGCGGTTTATTTCCGGCGAGATAAGCTGGTATGGCGAGGAGCCGCAGATTGCCCATCCGGACCATATCCTGACGGCGGAAGACTTCAGCCGTTTGCCGCTGATTGAGCCGGTGTATCCGCTCACGGCAGGGCTTTCACCGAAGATTCTGGGGCGGGCGATCCGTTCGGCTGTCGAGCGGTTGCCGGAACTGGCGGAGTGGCAGGATGCGGCGTGGAAAAAAAGAGAGGACTGGCCGGATTTTTCAACGGCGCTGAAAGCGCTGCACAGTCCGCAGATTTCCGATGCACCCTCGATCACTTCGCCAACACGCTTGAGGCTGGCTTATGATGAGCTTCTGGCAAACCAGTTGGCGTTGAGCCTTGTGCGCGGCCGCATGAAGCGTGCGGCGGGGCGAAGCTTTGTGAGCAATGGTGCGCGGCAGGCCAAGATCATCGGCGCCCTGCCCTACAAGCTGACCAGCGGACAGACATTTGCCAATGCGGAAATTCAAGCCGACATGGCTTCGCCGTCACGGATGCTGCGCCTGTTGCAAGGTGATGTTGGATCGGGGAAAACCATTGTTGCATTGTTGGCGCTGGCAACGGCCGTTAATTGCGGGGCGCAGGGCACCTTCATGGTGCCAACAGAAATTTTGGCACGCCAGCATCTTGCATCGCTCACGCCACTTTGCGCCGCTGCCGGGATTTCCGTTGCTGTTCTCACGGGCCGGGAAAAAGGCAAGCAGCGGGAAGACATTCTGGAGCGCCTTGCGGCGGGCAGGATTGACATGCTGATCGGCACCCATGCGCTGTTTCAGGAAGGGGTAGAATTCAAGAACCTTGGGCTCGTGGTGATCGATGAGCAGCACCGCTTCGGCGTGCACCAGCGGCTTGCCCTGCAGGCGAAGGCGGGAAGTGCTACGGACCTTCTGGTCATGACGGCCACACCCATTCCCCGCACGCTGGCGCTGACAGTTTATGGCGATATGGATGTGTCCAAGCTCACCGAGAAGCCAGCGGGGCGGCTTCCCATTGATACGCGGGTGCTGCCGCTGGACCGCATGGATGAGGTTGTGGCGGGGTTGGGGCGCAGCATCAAGGGCGGGCAGCGGGCCTATTGGGTTTGCCCGCTGGCGGAGGAAAGCGAGTTGGTGGATCTGGCGGCGGCGGAAGACCGCTTCAAGCATCTCGAGCAGAAGTTTCCGGGCCGGGTTGGCTTGATCCACGGCAGGCTCAAGGGGCCGGCCAAGGATTCGGTCATGGCGGATTTCAAATCCGGAGCTCTTGATATCCTGGTTTCGACTACGGTGATTGAAGTTGGTGTCGATGTTCCGGAAGCCTCGATCATGGTGATTGAAAACGCCGAACGCTTTGGGCTGGCGCAGCTCCATCAATTGCGCGGGCGCGTGGGCCGTGGTCGTGCCAAATCAACCTGCCTGCTGTTGTATCAGGAGCCGCTTGGCGAAACGGCCAAGGCACGGCTGACCATCATGCGCGAGACGGAGGATGGTTTCCACATTGCGGAAGAAGACTTGCGCTTACGGGGCGCTGGCGAGATGTTGGGAACGCAGCAGGCGGGGCTTCCCCTGTTCCGCATTGCCGACCTATCGGCGCATGGCGATTTGCTGGCGGCTGCACGCGATGATGCGGCGTTGATATTGGCGCGCGACGCTGAGCTGAAATCGGAACGCGGCGAGGCGCTGCGCACCCTGCTCTATCTTTTCGAGCGCGACGAAGCGGTCAAGTTGCTTTCCGCCGGGTGATCTTTTTGCCTGGCAGTTTTCTTGCCAGCTTCGTTTCCGTTCCCGGGGCGAGCGGCCCATCGGGAAACACCAGACCCATGGAGATGACAAGCTTCAAGGCATCCTCGACGGTTGTGTCGAGAACCACGACATCGCCGACGTCGCAAAAGAAGACGTAGCCGCCGGTGGGATTGGGTGTGGTCGAGACATAGGCGGCGTACATTTTCCGGCCCTTTTCAAGGCCTATCATCGCGCCATCAATCTCGCGGGAGATAAAGGCCAGTGTCCAAATTCCATGGCGCGGCCATTCAACGAGGCAGGCTTTCTGAAATGATGTGCCCTTTTGCAGGAACAGGGTTTCGAAAATCTGTTTCGAGCCCTTGTAGATCGAGCGCACCACGGGGGTGCGGTGCAGCGCCTTGTCCCACAAGCCGATCAGGGTGCGGCCCACCAAATTGGCGGCCAGGGCGCCCACCAGGGTGATGGAGATGAGCGCGAAGATCAAGCCAAAGCCTGGAACCTTGAAAGGCAAGTAGGTGTCGGGATTGTAGTAAGATGGAATGTAGGGCTTCAGCCAGGCGTCGAAAATATCGATGAACCAGAGCGTGGCCCAGATGGTAATGGCGATGGGCGCTGTGATGGCGAGGCCGGTGAAAAAATAGGCCCTCAGCCGCCCCAGAAAGGGAACGCGGGCTGCAGGTGTTGCCGGGATATCGTTGCCGTTTGAACTTGCCATTCTTTGTTGTAAATCGCATGAACGGCCTTGAAATTGCAAGGGTTAGACGAAAATTGGACGTCCGGCGGTTAATTTACCTCAGTGTTGGCTGGCTTGGCCTTGGAATGGCAGTTGCCGGCGTCATTTTGCCGATCCTGCCAACAACGCCCATGCTTCTGGTGGCGGTTTGGGCATTTGGCAGATCATCCCCAGAACTTGCGGAAAAAATCCGCAATCACCGGGTCTTTGGACCGCCGGTCCGGGATTGGCAGGACCACGGTGTAATTTCGGCGACAGCCAAAATGCTGGCCATTACCGTCATGACGCTCATGGCGGCATGGCGGCATGGCTCTGGTTTTTTGGGAGCCTGCCCGTGTGGGCTACCTTGCTGGTCATCGCCGTGATGGCTGGCGCAGGGGTCTTTGTGGGCACCCGTCCTGGTGTTCCCGACTAGGGCTTATTCCTTGAAGGAATTGCCGTCAGCCGGATACTGGTCCGCCCAAACACGGGCGCGCGCTTCAGCCTCTAGCCGTTCGTCTTCCTTCGCCGCCGAATTGAGCTCGTTGTAGCGGTCAAAAATCGACGGGTACTCCGAGGGCTTGGTGGACTGCTGGGCAAGGATGTACCACATCAGGCCCCGCGTCCGGTCCCTTTGGACGAGCTTTCCATCCCAGTAGAGGTCGCCGAGGTAGGCTTCCGAAAGGGCATGGCGCTTCCTGGCGGCGGCAATCAGCCACTTCAAACCCTGTTGCGGATTCTTTTTCACGCCCTGGCCCTTGATGTTCATCAAGCCCAGCGAATACTGCGCACCGGGATGGCCGTAGGTCGAGGCTATCTTCAGGTAGCTGCGGGCAGCGACCTTGTAGTTCGCCTTGATGCCGGCATCGGCTATGCCAACGCGGTAATAGTCCGCCACGCGCAATTGCGCATCCACCATAATGCGCAAGCGGTTCTGGTCGCGTTCATCGGGATCGTAGGACTCGGACACCCGCGAATAATAGGAGAAGGCGGTCGCATCATCGCGCGGAACGCCGCGCCCCGTGCGGTAGATATGGCCGAGGTACCAGTCCGCAACGATGTTGCCCTCTTCCGAGGCCTTGCGGAAAAACTTGATCGCCCGATCAAAGTTTCCGTTGTTGTAGGCCTTCTTGGCTTTCTTCAGATCATCGGTCCAGAACGGAATGTCCAGACTGGGCAGATTGAGCTTGGGAGCGGCGGGCATGTAGGAGAAGAAGCCGGTTCCCTCCTCAGCCTCCTGAGCACGGGCGGCCGGCGACAAGCCAAGCACCATCACGGCCAGAAGCGCCATCATTGCACTTTTGGCAAACCGTGAAGCTGCCTTCACGAAGACGCTAGATGTCGGCGTAGCAAACACCTTCAGCACTTCCTCCGGGATGGGTTACGGCACCAGAAACAGCGGGGCCAACCTGTTGGGCATATTTCCACAAAGCGCCGGAGCCATAGCCGTGGTCCTTGGGCTTCCAGCTTTTCTTGCGGGCAGCGAATTCGGCATCGCTCACATTGCATGAGAGCGTGCCTTCGATGGCATCAAGGGTGATCATGTCGCCATCCTTGAGCAGCGCAATAGGCCCGCCCAATTGCGCTTCCGGGCCAACGTGGCCGACGCAGAAGCCGCGGGTGGCGCCGGAGAAACGGCCATCGGTGATAAGGGCCATTTTCTCGCCCATGCCCTGGCCGTAAAGCGCTGCCGTGGTGGACAGCATTTCGCGCATGCCGGGACCGCCGCGCGGGCCCTCGTAACGGATGACGAGAACTTCGCCTTCGTTGTATTTCTTGTGGGTGACTGCTTCGAAGCAGAGTTCCTCGGAGTCAAAGCAACGGGCGGGACCGGTGAAGGTCAAATGTTTCATGCCGGCCACCTTTACGATGGCGCCCTCGGGAGCGAGATTGCCACGCAGGCCGACAACGCCACCGGTTTTAGTGATGGGCTTGTTGGCGGGATAAACCACGTCCTGGTCCGGGTTCCATTTTACCGACGCCATGTTCTCGGCAATGGTGCGCCCGGTGACCGTCAGGCAGTCGCCATGGAGGAAGCCATGGTCAAGCAGGGTTTTCATGAGCAGCGGAATGCCGCCAGCCTCGAACATGTCCTTGGCCACATATTTGCCGCCGGGCTTGAGATCGGCGATGTAGGGCGTCTTCTTGAAAATTTCAGCGACGTCGAAGAGATCAAACTTGATGCCGCATTCATGGGCGATGGCCGGCAAGTGAAGTGCGGCATTGGTGGAGCCACCGGAAGCGGCCACGACTGTTGCGGCGTTTTCCAGGGCCTTCAGGGTGACGATGTCGCGCGGGCGGATGTTGCGGGCGATGAGCTCCATCACCTTTTCACCGGAGGTGAAGCAGAAGGTATCGCGGATTTCGTAAGGGGCTGGCGCGCCGCAGGAATATGGCAGGGCCAAGCCAATGGCTTCCGCCACGGTTGCCATGGTGTTGGCGGTGAACTGGGCCCCGCAGGAGCCCGCTGAGGGGCATGCGACCTGTTCGAGGGTATGAAGGTCAGCGTCAGACATATCGCCGACGCTGTGCTTGCCAACGGCTTCAAAGACGTCCTGCACGGTGACGGGACGGCCCTTGAAGGTACCGGGCAGGATTGAGCCGCCGTAGATGAAGATGGAGGGCACATTGAGGCGCACCATGGCCATCATCATGCCGGGCAGTGACTTGTCGCAGCCAGCAAGGCCCACGAGGGCGTCATAGCAATGGCCGCGCATGGTGAGTTCCACCGAGTCGGCGATGCATTCACGCGAGACCAGCGAGGCCTTCATTCCCTGATGGCCCATGGCGATGCCGTCAGTGACCGTGATGGTGCAAAATTCGCGGGGGGTGCCGCTGGCGGCGGCGACGCCGCGCTTGACCGATTGGGCCTGGCGCATCAGTGAAATGTTGCAAGGCGCCGCTTCATTCCAGCAACTGGCGACACCGACGAGGGGCTGGTTGATCTGTTGCTCGTTCAGGCCCATGGCATAGAGGTAAGACCGGTGCGGGGCGCGCTGGGGTCCAACGGTTACATGGCGGCTCGGAAGCCTGGATTTTGAAATGACGGTCGCGTCCATAATGATGTCCTGTGTCAGCGTTTTTGTTCTATTCTTGTTAACGGCAGCACAGCTTTCAGTCCTTCCTTCTCAAACAAACGGCGGCCTTACTCCTTGATCACCGCTATGGTGGCAATCAAGAGCAACCCCGCCCAATATTTCCCAGAAGCCCCGTAAGCTCTGATTCCACAGGTCTCAGCTCCTGTGAATTCTGTCACGGTACGGGGCAATTTGGGCGGATGAAAGGTTCATTGTGGCGCAAAAATGCGGCGACTCTACAATTCGAGGGCCTGTGGCATTTCAGCAACAAGTGGTAGTTAACCTTGATTTAAGGCCCTAAAATGGTTGTTTCGCATTTCACTATAGCGTGGCAGATTGGCAACTATGGCAGATTCTCTCGGAAATGCAGGGGAACACATTCGTCTCGATTACGTTCCGCGTGCCGGATTGGGGCGACTCGCGATCGTCAACTTTCTATTGAACGTTGTGACCCTGACACTTTACCGGTTTTGGGCGAAAACCAATGTGCGAAAGCATATCTGGAGCTGCGTGCACATCAATGGCCAGCCGCTGGAATATACCGGACGCGGCATTGAGCTCTTCAAGGGCGCCCTGCTGGTGTTTGGCCTATTTGTCCTGCCGTTTGTTTTGGTTGCTACCTTTATCAGCATTGCCCTGGGGCCTGAGCACCCTGCCCTGTTTGCCGTTTATGGCCTGCTCTACCTTCTCATCTTTCTGCTTTGGGGAGCGGCACTCTACCGGGCCCGGCGCTATCAGCTTTCGCGTACCCTGTGGCGCGGCATCCGGGGAACCCTGGTGGGATCATCGATGATCTACAGCCTCACTTTTTTCGGCGCCATGCTGGCGCGCGGCATGTCGCTGGGCTGGACAACGCCGGTTCTGAATACGGTTCTGCAAGAACAGATTATTGGCGACATGCGCTTCGGCGATCTGGCATTCAAGTTCAAAGGCCGCGCCGGGCCACTCTACCCGACCTACGCCCTGTGCTGGTTTCTTTCGCTCCTCGCGCTGATCGTCTTTGCCTTTGTGTTCGGCGCGGAGGTGGCGGCGCTTCTTGGACCGGAGGTGCAAAACGTTTTTGATGACATTTTCAAACCCGACTCCGAGCCGACATCGGACCAAATCTGGACGGCCAGCACGGTCATAGCCATTCTTGCTTTCTCTTTCCTGGCGATGTTCCTGGTCATTCCCATGCTGTGGGCGATTTACTCGGCGAAGGAACTCGCGACATTTGCCGCTTACACGCGGGCGGGAAATGCCACTTTCAAATTGAACGCCACGGCGGGCAGCCTTATCTCGCTGGTCATTGTCAATCTGCTTATTCTCATTTTCACCCTTGGCATTGGGCGGCCCTTCATGCAGCACCGCCTCATTCGTTACATGTGTGACCGCCTTGAAGTTGTTGGCACCATCGATGTGCACAGGATTGCGCAATCACAGGCGGTGCTGGACCGCAGCGGAGAGGGACTTGCCGATGCGTTTGACCTCGGTGTGGTCTGATGGCGATTGAGGCCGTCTATTTCGATGGGGAAACGGCCAGAGATAACAAAGTTGTGGTTAGCCTTGAAGCATCGGGGCTCCGCATTTCAGGTGAAAGCGTTCCCGCGCAGACATGGGATCTACCGGGCCTGACGGCGATTGATCCACCCCATTTGGAGCATCCGCTGAGGCTCTCCCATGAGAGCCAGGCGGGCGCACGGCTCAGCATTCGCAATGACGCGTTCACCAAGCAATTGCTGATTGCCGCGCCTCATCTTAAGGGGGGGTTTCATCCGCAACGGGCCTTGCGCCTGTTTCTGTGGATTGGCGGCGGGCTTACAATTCTCGCAGGTCTCACCTATCTGACGCTCAATTTTGCGCCGCAGAGGTTGGCGGTGTTGCTGCCCGATGCATGGAGCAAGCGGGTGGGCGAACAGATGGAGGCCTCGCTGGTTCAGAACGCGAAGGTCTGCCAGACTCCGGACGGCGACAGGGCCCTGGCTGCGATGCTGGCAAATCTTGCTGAAAGCACTCCCGACATGCCGCCGCTGCGGGTGCGCATCTATGACATTCCGATCATGAATGCCTTTGCCCTGCCCGGCGGTTTTATCGTTCTGACGCACGGGCTATTGCGGGAAGCGTCCGATCCGGGCGAAGTGGCGGGCGTTGTGGCCCATGAGATTGGCCATGTGGCACACCATCATCCGGAGGCGCAAATGATCCGCATTGCCGGGATGCAGGTGCTGATCAGCGTGGCCACGGGAACATCGGGGGGAAACAATGCGAGTTCCCTGGCGGGGCTTGCGGCCATTCTGAAATCCACTCGCGATGCAGAGCGCGAGGCTGACGCCTATGCGGTAGGGATGCTCAGCGCGGCGCGCGTTGATCCGATGGCGCTCAAAACTTTCTTTGAGAAAATCCTGAAGGAGGAAGGCAAATCCTCAGGCAGCGCATTTTCGAATTTGGGAACGGTGTTTTCCACCCATCCGGTTACGACGGAGCGTATTGAGCGGATCAAGCCATTGCCGGCGGATGTTGTGCTGAAGTCTCCGTTGTCTGACATGCAATGGAAAGCTTTGAAAGAAATTTGCGGCTAGCTATTTCTTCATGTCCAGGTTGCGCTCCTCGTGGGCCACGAACCATTCCACCATTTCAGTCCAGATTGATTCCGCTAGGGCGGGATCGAGGTGGTGGGCGCGGGCGAGAACCCGGGCCCGGTCAATGACATAGTCCACACGCGCCGGAACGCGGGCGGGAATGCCCTCGGCTTGCTTTACGGCAATGATTGCCTCAACCAGGCGCTGGCGCTCGGCCAGAAGCTTTATGAGCTTTTCATCGACAACGTCGATTTCCTGGCGGAGGTCCGCAATACTTGTCTTTTTCACTGGTTAATTCATGCCATTCAAATTCGATCGGGTGGGGGCATACATGAATGCGTCGCCGCGCTGCGTCAACGGGTGAGGGCCATTTTCTTGCGCGGTTCTGGAACCACGACCCAGGGCCGGTTTCCGCTCAGCCCACGGGCGGTTGTAATGACCGAGGTACTGCCTTCTATGGAGATGGCGTGGGATCCCATGCGCCAGACGTCAAAGCGGTCAATGCGTGTCGGCACGGATTTGCAGGTTCCGCGCAGGGGATAGGCGGCGATAATGATGTCGAGGCCCGTACAGTCAGGGGGCACCCCTTCCCCATCCAGAAAATAGCCTATCACCTTGCCTTTGATTTCGCTGCGGCAGGAGCGCGCTTCGCAGGTCCAACCGGCCCGCGCTGCCGCCTGCTTGAAGGCGGTCTCCTCGCCATTGGCTTGCAGCCATTTCTCAGCGGCAAAGCGGCCTTTGTGCTTGCTGGCGAACACCAGTTCGCCGCTGCCATCGCGAAATGCCGTGTTGGCCGCCGTGCGTTCAATCAGGAGGTCAGGGAAACCGTTGAATTGCGCCAGCACGAAACCAACACCCAAAAGAGCACCGCCCATATATTTGGCCTGGCGGCTGGCGAGGCACAGAATTGAAGCTCCCAACGCAAGGGTAAAGGCGCTTGCCAGCGGCACCTGGGGGATGACGCGCTGGGCGCCGGGCAAAGCCGCCACGTGATCGGAAATGCTGAGCACCATTTCCAATCCCTTGCCCAGAACGGCAAGCGGCCATGCCTCAAGCCCTAAGGGCATAAGCACAACGCTCAGAACCGCAAAGGGCATCACGACGAGGCTGACCACGGGAAAGGCCAAGCCATTGGCCAGGACGCCGTAAGGCGCCAACCTGCCGAAATGATAGGCGGCGGGAATGGAAGAAAAACTGCCGGCGATCAATGTGGTGAGGATTGCGGCCAGCGCGAACTTGTAGACCTTGCGCGCGTAGTAGACTTTCCGGCTTTCGATCCGGAATTCCTGCTCCTGATTGGGCCGGTTCCAGTATTCAAAAAATGCCGCGAGTCCCATGACCGCCATGAAAGACATCTGGAAGCTGGCCTGAATGGCGGACTCCGGTTGCAGAATCAAAATGAGCAAGGCCGCAAGCGCCAGGTTGCGGAGCGATATGGCGGGTCTATCCACGATGATCGCCAGGAAGACTACAGCGAGCATGATGTAGGAGCGTTGGGTTGCAGTTCCTGATCCGGCCAGCAGCATATAGGCAAAGCCAAACACAAGGGCGGCGGCCGCCGCCCACTTCTTGATGGGCCAATGCTGGGCAATCGACGGGAACAGCGCCAGCAAGGCCCTGACTATCCAGAACACACCACCAGCGGCCAATGACATGTGCAGGCCCGAAATTGAAAGAATGTGGAAGAGCCCAGATATCTGCAAGCTTCTGTTAACATCCTTGGGGATGGAGGCGCGCTCGCCGGTGATCATGGCTTCGGCAAAGGCGGCAATGGTTCCCTGCAGTTGCTGCCGAATGCGGCTGCCGATGTTCTGGCGCAAATTATGCAACGCGGCTGAGAGCCAAAGGGAGGCGGATGAGGTGCTGCCGAGCGTATCAATTTTCGCGGTGATACGGCCTGTGCCGCCGATGCCTTGAAAGTAGAGCTGCCTGCCATAGTCGAAACCGCCGGGCATGGTTGGCGAAGCAACGGGAGCAAGCCTCGCCTTGAAGGCGATCCTTTCACCAATTGCCGGTTCACCATTCTTGAGGGAATTTGACAGGCGCAAGCGACGCGGCAATTGCGCCGTGGTCATGCCTTCGATTTTATCAGGCTGGAGAATGATTGTGGCGCGCCGTTCGGAAGCGCGCTCCACATCATGCACAATGCCGCTCACGACAATTTCTCCCGTCGTTGCTTTGAGGAGCGGTGTTGCGATGATTTCAGTGCGGATTTTGGCCAGCACGAAGCCGCTGAGGAGGATCGCCAGAAGGAGCAGTCCCATGCTGCCGCGGGCCCTCCAGAACAGCAGGAGGGCTGCCGCCATAAAGAAACCAGTGACTGGCAGCGCAGGCTCTTGCGGCAGGGCAAAATAGCTCCAAATCCCAAAGGTGAGGGCCACCGGAGCCCAAAGAACCGTGGCACCGAGCTGCGCTTCCCAGAGTTCCTGCAGCCTGCCCGCCACTTCAGCGCCCTCTTACGCGTCCCAAAAGCTTGTGCTATTTGCCTTCGTTCAAGCCTTCGGGCACCATCCCCGCCACCAGCCTACAAGGAAAACGGTGTTCATGTCATTGCCCGTCGTTACCCGCTTTGCCCCGTCACCCACCGGCTACCTGCATATCGGCGGGGCCCGCACGGCCCTGTTCAACTGGGCCTATGCCAAGCACGTGGGCGGCAAGATGCTGTTGCGCATCGAGGACACGGACCGCGAACGCTCAACCGATGCGGCCATCGACGCCATCATCTCCGGCATGACGTGGCTTGGCTTGACCTGGGAGGGCGAGGCGGTTTCGCAGCATGGCCGCGCGGCGCGCCACCGCGAAGTGGCCGAGCAGCTCCTGGCCAAGGGCCGTGCCTATCATTGCTATTGCAGCCCGCAGGAACTGGACGCCATGCGCGCCAAGGCAGAGGCCGAGAAGCGGCCGATCCGCTATGACGGCACCTGGCGCGACCGCGACCCGAAAGATGCGCCAGCGGGAGTGAAGCCCGTGATCCGGTTCAAGTCACCGCAGGAGGGCGAAACCGTCATCACCGACAATGCCCAGGGCCGGGTGGTGTTTGCCAACCGGGATCTGGATGACCTCATCATCCTGCGTTCCGACGGCAACCCTACCTATAATCTTTCCGTGGTGGTCGATGACCATGACATGGGGGTGACCCACATCATCCGCGGGGTTGACCATCTCACCAATGCGGCGCGGCAAACGCAAATCTATCTGGCCATGGGCTGGGCCGTGCCGGACATGACCCATGTGCCGCTCATTCATGGGCCAGATGGCGCCAAGCTTTCCAAGCGCCACGGGGCGCTGGGCGTTGAAGCCTACCGCGCCATGGGTTACCTGCCTGCCGCCTTGCGCAATTACCTGGCACGGCTGGGCTGGAGCCATGGCGACGAGGAGATTTTCACCACGGCACAATTGGTGGAATGGTTCGATCTCGGCAATATCGGGAAGTCGCCGGCGCGGTTTGACTTCGCCAAGCTTGAGAATCTCAATGGCCACTATATCCGCCACTTGGACGATGCGTCGCTGGTGGACGAGTTCATTGCATTTCTTCCGAATACGGACGGCGGCGATGAAATGCTGGCACAGCTTGACGGCAGCAAGCGTGGACAATTGCGCAAGTCGATGGCGGGCCTCAAGGAACGGGCCAAGACTTTGGTGGAGCTCAAGACCGGTGCGGCGTTCCTGTTTGCCGCGCGGCCCCTGTCGCTGGATGAGAAAGCCAAGCAGATCATCGCCGATGGCGGCATGGCTGCTTTGCGGGAACTGAAGCCGGTTCTCGAAGCCAGCGGTGAATGGACAGCGACAGTGCTGGAAGCCGCGGTCAAAGCCCATGCGGAGAAAACCGGCATTAAATTGGGCAAGCTTGCACAACCCCTACGTGCCGCGCTCACCGGAACCTCCACCTCGCCGCCCATCTTTGATGTGCTGGACGTGCTAGGGCGGGAAGAAGCCATGGGGCGGATCGTCGATCTG